>Ga0065704_10000843_pt1 | contig 13309 bp, 21 predicted proteins | sample SwiRhicommuniRL2_FD_59091 | JGI IMG/M metagenome (GOLD analysis project Ga0065704, IMG submission 59091) | Switchgrass rhizosphere bacterial communities from Rose Lake, Michigan, USA - RL2 v2 (version 2) | ecosystem: Host-associated > Plants > Roots > Rhizosphere > Soil | place: East Lansing, MI
CAAAGGCTTAGATATTCCATTTTCTTTTCTTTTTCTTTGGTTTAGTTGCTGGCTCTTCTTCTGGCCATCTATATGTTGGAGTTTCTTTTACTATATCACTAGCGATATTCTTCACATTCTCTTTCATTTCATCATCTGGATCTATTCGGTTTGCTATCAATGTAGATCCGCTTTTTATTGATTCTTCAATTTCTTTGATTTTTTGTGGTTTATTATCTTGTGCTGGTTCTGCCAGTATTCCATAATTGGCCGCTCTATTCTTAATATTTTGTCTTGGTGCCTGTTCATACCATAAAATTATTCTTAGGTTGGGGTTCTTGCGCTGCAATTCCATAACCTGATCTCTAATATCCTTTTGTACATAGTCCTCAAATGGGAAATGTAATATTATTTTTAGTATTCCTTTAAATGCGCCTTCTGTATATTCAATTGCTTTCTCTATCCATGTTTGCAGGTCTGAATATTTTTCTACTGGAACTGTTTGAATATCATAACTTGTCTTTAACTCAAACTGTAGTACTTTGCTTTCTATTGAACCATCATCAAATATAATTGCTGTTTCTCTACTACTCATGAGTTATCACTAAAATGCTGTGCTTTCTCTAAACGTCTAGTTGCTATATTTCTCAACATACCATGCCTCTTTTCTGTAATGTCTTTTGGATCAATATCTACATCTTTAATTTTCTCTTCATCTTCAATAACTTCTGGAATTACACCAGGATATTTCCTGCCCCATTTTTCTCTAAACCATTCTTGAGGATCTTGTACATATTCTGTTGTTACATTGTTAGCAAGTGCATCTATTGCATTGCTTAAACCATTGGCAAGTAATGTTGTCTTTGCTTGGTGGAATAAATCACCTGCTATTAGATCCCTTTCTTCATCTGTAATTATTGGTTTATTATATTTGAGGCCACATTCAGGACATTTAATATGAATTTGTCCTGGATCTATTTTGAAAATACATTTATCTCCCTCTTCCTCACGAGTTGTCTCACGTTTAATTGAAGTCTTAATTATGACTGGAACTGTGTTTATTATATTGCCCTCATCATCTTTGATATCTCTATTGCCTAGTTTCAACACAACTTTGTTGGTAAGAACTGCGTTAACTTCACCTGAACCATGGTTCCCATAACTTAGGAATTTATCTTCTGCATTCTTCATCCATGCCCTATTGGTATTGGAATATTTTTCATCTGTGATATTGCGCATTATTGTCTTAATGCCTTCACACCATTCAATTGAAACTTTACAATAAGGTACAAATGCTTTATCTATATGCTGTCTTAGTTCTGCTAATGCTGTTTTCTGTGTTTCTGTTGTTGGTTTAAAGTGATATACTTGTTGTCTTAGATCGCCAAACATATTGCTTAGAATTTCATGTTGTCGTTCTAATTCCTGCAATACTTGAGAAACTTCTGATTCTCCCCATGTATCTTGAGGGGGTAATTGTTTGGTTACTTTATCAACCAATTTAATATCATGGTGCGCTGCATATTCTTGCAGGTGTTTTATTCTATCATTATCTATTGTCTTTCTAGACTTACGACTGCCTATTTCTTGCTCTAAAACTTCTTTCCTCTCTGCTGCTGATAACTTGTCTAATTGTTTATCTGATAAAGTATGTTGTGCAAATTCTTCTGCATGATCAAAAACTGATTCTTCCGCTTCATTGAATTCTGATTCCGTCATGGATCCATGACGCTTTGTTGGATCTCTATGTTCTACTTGAACATAATCTGCAACATTTCTTAATTGAGATTCAGTACATCCTTCAGTTTTTAAATCATTTCTTATTTTGGTTGATATCTGTGTTACTGGTCCTTCCCATTCACCAGATTCAAACATTTTTACCAGAGTTCTTTCAGTTTCTCTAATAAGTTTGGCTCTACGCCCATAATACGAACGCTCACAAATTACATATTCTTTGATTAAATTGTTATATTGGTTTTGTAGTTCAGAAACTTGGCTTTCTGTTTGTTCCACACATTTATTTTCTATTTTTGTGTCTAGGGAACTAATAAAAAAGGTGCCCGTTAGAGCCCCCCCTTTACCTCATTTCCTGTTAGGAAAATCATCGGCAAATAGTATATAAAGGAAAGTTGTATTTATATTATTTGTATGAAAAAAGACATTCTACAAAAAACTGAACAACAACTACAAGAGGAATTATTAATACTTAAACATCCTGAGGTTGGCAAGGAAAGAAAAACACAGGCAAAAAGGAATATTAAAAATTATGAAAAATATTTGAGGGATAATAGTGATAAGGAAATTAATGGTAAACATTACCCTACTCGAGAAAAACCACCAAAAATATCAAAGGAAGAATTGTTAAAGTTAATTGATAGTGTTGATACACCAAAGGAAGTTCCATATCCAGTAAGTAATTTATCTGGTGCCTATATATCTAGTGATAGAACTACCGAATTTCCTCGAACTTCAATCCTTGATCTCTATAACAAAGAATAGGAATAGCACCAAACTGGGTACAAACTAATTTTAATCTTTGTATCTCTTCTGCACCTAAGTATTTTTTTCTTCTTTTGCATTGTATGAACTCTGGTTTTGAATCTCTTGGACAGGCAACAACATCAATCGGCCGTAGGTTTCCTGTTTGCGCCCTTGAGGCAATTCTAATAGCAAATATGCCTTTTTCCCTAAGAAAGTTAACGCAATCCCTTTCCAATGAATAACCAACACGTCTTGCGCTTTTACCCCTTTTGGATCTGTCAAACCTTTGTTGTTTTCTTTGTGCTGCTGTTTGTTGTTTTTGTCTTTCATGTCTACGTTCCATAAGTTATGAAATCACTGTCTGAGAATATTTTCTTTCTTTCATTACGCCACTTGCATTTTGCACAATAAAGTATAATGTCTTTTTGATCTAGATATAACTTGCTTTTACAATTAGGACATTTCATTCGTTTACGTCCACCATTCTAAACCACTTTAACATATCCATTGCCTGCATTCTTAGTTTAGTTTTATCTTTTTCATTTGAATTTTTATAATGAGATATCCATTTGTCCTTGTTGGAAACATATGCTGGAATTGCCTGGAAACCAGGATCTTGAAATTGATCTATTGTAAATGAAGGGTTGCCAGAACTATGAATTTTCACATACTCTTCCATACATTGAACTACCAACTTACTTAGATCCTTTCCTTCTCTTGCTGCTATCTTCTTGAACTCTAGGAACACCTGTTCCTTTTCCTTACCAAATGAAATTGTCTTTATTATTGTCATTATTATTATTATTTAATTAAATTAATTAAATAAATAAACGTTTTTATTTATTATGGAATATATCTTTGAGTTGTGGAATGGAAACAAAGGGTGTGTTTTTTATCATATCTATTGGGTTTTTTATACCGAATGATGGATCATTTTGTTTTAATATTTCATACATATCATCTATAAACATAAGTTCATTATTTGAATGTGGCTTGTCAGTTTTCCACCAAGCCTCTTCAATATTTACATTTTTAAAAATTTTTCGAAAGAAGGAAAATCGTTCCTCCTTTTGTTCAAGTGAATCATATTCTTCTGGATGATAATATATTGTGAATGGATGATCTGCATATTCTTGTTTCCATTGAAACGCCTTGAATTTACCTATTATAAACATAACATTGATCCCTTTTTCAACTTCTCTTTGCATCGCTATAATATTGAAAACATCTATAGTTATTGTTTCATATCCTTTAAAATCTGCTTTCCATGATCCACATCTCCAATCTGGGCCGTGCTTTTTTATCATTGATTTGATATCTCTTGCCGCTTTTAATTTCTCTCCATCTTCCTTTGTCATTTTGCCAGAATCAACATCATCATGCCATCCTATCGCCTCACAATGTATTCCATTTTTTTCAAACTCTTGGATATGTTCTAATTCTACAATAGTATGATATTTGAGGTATTTTTTCCAGTCCTCAGGACTTACTGTCATTTATTTTATTCTCCGCAATATTAAACCGTGTTGGATCTAACTCCACTCCTATAAATTTCCGTTTCAGTTTCATTGCAACAACTCCAGTAGTTCCTTCTCCCATCATTGGATCTAACACTATCTGATTTTCTGATATAGTAAGATTTTCTATCATATATTGTGATTCTATTACTCCCTGTTCCCAATCAAATGTTTCTTTATCTGGCTTTTCCGCTTCTATCAAATCAGGCATCCTGTTAATTGTGAGTTTATTTGGAGTTCCTTTTGTGTACCATAGTAATGGTTTCCATTTTTGGAATATAAAACTAGGCCAAACTTTTACATTAGTATCTCCTAATGTTACACACATCATCCAATTCCATCTAAGTGAACTGTTGTTTTTTATCTCTTGTAAAACATCAGGAAGATTATATGATCCACAATATGTCACAAGACTGCCTCCTGGTTTTAATACTCTATCTGCAAGTTTTGCAAGTTGTCCATATAACTCTAAATCTTCAGGTGCATATGGTGGATCTGTCAACACAACATCAATAAAATCATCTTCCAAATCTTCTAACATTTTATTAAAATCTCCTTGTCTTAGATCTGGGTATGTTCCTTTTGGTGTTTTAATAACAGTTTTTGAACTTAATAATCTCTGTGCTTCATGTCTCTTACATGCATTATATGCTTTATCAATTGATATCCATCCATTTGTCATTTCTTCAATAAGTTCAGGACTTCCATGTTCTAGAACATATTGATATTTTCTTAATGTTTCATCACTGAGATGTGATGTTTTTGCTGCTCGTTGTCTCGATTCATTACCTTTCCTTTCATCTTTAGGTTTCTTTGGTTTTCTATTCTTATTTTCTTTTTTATAATCTCTTTTCTTTACGTTCCCCAAAGTTTTGGGGAACGTAATATTACCCTCTAGTTTATGCAATTCATTGGCAAGTGCAGCACGTTGATATATTTCTAAATGTCTCCTATTGAAATTTGATTTTATTACAAATTTCTTTTCGTTTTTTAAATTGTCGAATTTTTTAATATCTGTTTCTGGTTCTATTCCTAATTCACTACATATTTGAAACCTATGATGTCCATCTAGAATTTCTCCCTTTTCATTTATAGTTATAGGATAATAAAGTCCATCCTTTTCTATAGATTCTTTAAGTTCTTCATAATCTGGTTTAGGAAGTGGTGGTACAAGTCGAGCGTATTCTTCATTAATTTTTAATTGCATTGTTATTTAACTCCAATGTTCTCTAAATAAGTTTTTGTATAATGGCATTCATTACATAATAATTGTAAGTTTTCAAAATTATCTGATCCTTTTCTATTGATTGGTTTAATGTGATCAATTGTTAAATCAAAACTATGGAATAATTTTCCACAACCATGTCCATTGAGTTGTGAACATTTACTTCCATATTTTATGATTAAAAGTTCTTTGATTTCTATTCTTTCTATCACACTATTTTTATTGTATTTTGGTTTCATAATATATCTAGTGTAGAATATCATTACACTTATTATAAAATGTCTTGTTAATAAATAGGTAGGATACTTCTAGTGTATCATGATTTATATACAAAGAGTTCTTGAATAAGGTAATGAAACAACAAAGTAAATGTAAATGCGGACATCTTCAAATAAGTCATTCTTTTTATAGCAATAACTTTGGGGAATGTCTAGAAGGTTGTGGCTGTATGGAGTTTGAAGAGTAGTATTCGAAAAATTCCTAGAAACATATGACGACATGTATAACCAAACATTAGACTTACAATATAGGGCGCAAATTATGGCGGCAGAAATGTCATTATGCATTCGTAAAGGTTTGTCGAAAGAAACACTAATTAAAGAATATCAAGGTAGAGGATTAGAATGACAGCAAAAGAATGTCGAAATGGTTGCGGCAGAATGATAGAGTGGAACAATGATCTAAGATATTTCCAAGAAGTTGCAAATGGCCAGAGACATATGTGTCCTAATTGGCAGAGCAGGCAAGCAAATACATTTGAACAGAATAAACAAAAATGGGGATCAGGATATAATGCAGGAACACAAGCAAATAAAATGGAGACAGATGTTGCAAACCTAGTGGGAGATGTAGCAGTACTAAAAGAACAGGTGAGAGAATTACAACACACAATGAATGGGTTAGGTAAAGCAGTGGGAGAATTATCTTTTAAGCCAGCAAGTGAAATAGAAACAGATGAAGAGCCTATACCAGATGAGAGCACAAACTAGATCAGCAACTTTCAAAAAAGGTGAAAGTGAAGATCATTTCTATGCAGTGGCTAAAGTATTTGATTTCTTAAATCAAAGTTTGAAAAAGGGATATATTGTTGGCATAGGCGCAAAAGTAGATTATCCACCAGAAATAGTTACACAACTACCCAAGAACAGGACACACAAAGGACATACATTTGATTTAGTTATATATCATGAAATTGTAGATATGAAATATGGCCTAGATGCAAACATACCTAAATGGCTGCCAATTGCCTACATTGAAATAAATGGTAATGTTGGATATGATTACTTAGATGGTGTTGGTAGAGTTAAACATGCAAACCCAACAAAACATTCACTAAAAAAACAACAGCAGAATGATAAGATAAACAAAAACTATTGTGAAAACCTAGACATTGTTTACAAAGTGTTATTGAAAGAAGAGATAAATGGTCATGTGCCAAAAGGTGAATTATATCATGCAGATGGTGAGGCAGAAAGAACAAAGGATATGATCATATACTTACAAAGGGAGTTGTTAGAATTTATCAAAGGATGATATACAGATAATAGAAGCCGAGAATTTTAATTGGACGTCTGAATGCAATAATTGCCACAAAACAATATACTGGAACCACTGCGTAAGAAACAGAAAGACTAAAAGACATTTACCAATGAACAATGAATATCATGAAGGCGAACAGGTATCAAGACATATCGGCTGCATGAAACATGGCGGTTTAAGGGCAGGCTACATTAACAAATATGACAATTCTCCAAATGCTCCAATATTAAATGTAGATACAGTTGATAAAAGAACATTAGAGATAGAACATAAACGATGGTTAGAAACAATAGGATATCAACCATTAAACAAATATGAATTAGAACAAGTAGAACTTGGTAGGTATTATTATGAGAGGTTTAAAATAAAATGAATCTACAAGAACAGATAGCATTTGTAAAACGTTTTAGAAAAATATCATATCTAAGAAACTATGTTAATGAAAAACGTGAAGAAATTAATGAGAAGTCAAAATTAAAACAGAGAGAAAAAAGAAAAGATCCAAAGGTTGCGGAATATCAACGAGAATACCAAAGAAAAAGAAGGGCAGAACTAAGGGAAGATCCTGAATATAGAGCAAAGATGAAAAAATATAATCATGAATATGGACAAAGGCCAGAAGTTAAAGCAAGAAGGAAATTAATAAGTCATAATAAATGGTTAGAACACAGACAAAAAGTTCATAATGATAGTTCTAGAGAAAAATTAAGACCTAATTACAAATATGAATCATATTGTACTAGATGTGAAAGGGTTAGGCCTAAAGGTTTATGGTGTCCAAAATGTAATTATAAAATGAAAAATGGACCAACAAGAAAGAAAGAGGTTCATAGATATTAATGCCATATAATAGCAAATCAGGTAGAGTAAATTATGCTACTCGGTCTTATTGTTCCAAATGTGCAAAGAATTTTGAAAAATGTATAAACTGTCCAGATTGTGGTTGGAAAGTTAGAAATCATGGAAGATTTAGATCAGGTAGAAAGGAGTATAAAAGATATTGACAGATAAAAGACTTCATTATAAGACACAAAGTTATTGTACATTTTGTGGTGAATGGAGGGATAAGGACAGAACTTGCTCAATATGTGGTATGCTAATGCGCCAGTCACCAAGAAACCCAAAATATAAGGGAGAAAAGAAAAGATATTGAGTATAGTACAATCCCAATACTTTCCAATTCTTTTGATATTCTTAATAATATGGACATTTGTCACCGTTCAAGTCATACTTATGTCATATTATGCACATGGTTTCGAAATGACACCGCAATTAAAAATAGAAACTGCTCAATTAGAAATGTGTATAATATACAACATTAACAATACTACCTGTGAAAACATTTATGGAGCAATACCAAAATGATGGAGTTTGAGGAAATCGCTATGAGAATCCTTCTAATACTAGCCATAACTATGATAGTGATTATTATGATAGCAATAACTAGTAGTTTTGTGTTTGGATGGGGTACTCAACATGGAGACAATAAACCAACAGAAAAAGGTTGTAAGCAAGCAGATACTTTAAAAGAATATGCCAGACTGGTAGATGATATGAAATGTAAAGGTGAACCAGAACTAAAAGAATTCATGGAACAATATCATAGTTCAATGAATGAAGATCAACACAAATGTATAGAACATAGAGCAGATTTAGGTAATGAATTATATGAAGATGAAATAATGAAGTGCTACAAAAAACATGATTAGCGAAGTTCTTTTTTTTATTGCAACAATTTGTTTAATTATGGTTGTCGTAGTTTTACTCATAATGTTCGCCAACTTTGCCAACCAGGTAGGGGCAGATGATAATGAAATAGATGTTGGTTTATGTTACAGACATTATCAGGAAGCATGTGATAGACTCAACCAACTTAAAATACTACAAATAATAAATGAGACTCGAGAGTTATGGAAATGATACTCTATGTATTTTGCCACCACTGTAAAAGACTTTCAACAAATTATCATAATAGAATATGTGCATTTTGTGGGCAGGAGATAACAGCACTTGGCAAATAGAGAACAATTATTAAAACAAATATCAGACATCATAATGAATAATGTTCATGATTATGGTGATTGGGTAGATCATGAAACAGCAGCAAAACAAATACTGGAGTTAATAGAAAATAAATGACTTGCTATAGATGTTCCAGCCACCTGTGTTCAACCGTAATAGTTAAAGATGATAAATGTTCATGTTGCAAGAGGAACCACAATGTATCCAAAAGGTAAAGATATCAAAATACCCTTCGACTGTTTATGGCATTGCATGACTAGGAGTTTTCAAGTTACTGCAAGGAACATTAACGGCCACAATCACATACTCAATATTAAACCTAAAGAATTTGACACCTGGTAGAGTACTAAAGGTGCTCTATTCTTTATTTAGTTCTTTGTTGTAGTATAGTCATGAATCAAATACTTACTTGTAAACATAGAAAAAAAGGAATATGTGGTAAGTGTACAGTGGAAATAATAACAAAGTGGCAAAAGTTAGAAGGATGGGATAAGTGAATGACCTATCCACAAAAATTATGTAATTGTGGAACTCCCAAAGAACGTCATTGTCCTGAATGTGGACAAATAATAGATGAGAGTAAATGATCTTAGAAACACTTTATGATGCACTCTATGAAGAATATAATAAAACACGTGAGGGGATTCATGTTAGCGACATTACTTTATGTCCCCGTGAAGCATGTTTTCGAAGGCTAGATCCGAAGCCTTTAACAAATACGGATCTCAATTTTTTTACAAGTGGGAAAGCAATACATGAAGCACTCCAAAGTTTAATTAAAAAATATCCAGATAGGTTTGAAATTGAGAAAGAAGTTAAGTTTGGTGATATTGTTGGACATATCGACTTGTTCGACAAAACCAACCATATTCCTATTGAGGCTAAAAGCGCACGAGTTAAAACTATGACAGAACCTAAGGCACATTACTTGAAACAGTTGGAGGCATATATGGCCTTAACTGGCGCTGACACTGGAATAATTTTGGTGCAGTGTTTACTTAACTATGAAGAAACTCCATTTCTAGAATTTCAGCATACTATGACACAAGAACAAAGAGATAACACCATGAAACAATTGAAGGAAGATGCTGGCGCTTTAAAATGTGGAATAATGAATGTAGATCCTAGTTTAGTTAGACATATCAATTATGACTTAACTTTAAACTGGAAATGCAGATATTGTCCTTATGCTAAACCATGTGAGGCCTTTAGAATTTTAGAGAATGCTGGGAAGTTTAACGCCTAAATATTAGACGAAAAAATTCTATCAGTCTGCCCCAGAGACTGGGTTTTATCTGCACTGTGTAAATTCCAACATCACCCCATGCATCAATTAAATGTTGTTTCAAATTTATTGGTGCAAAAGTGACAGTTTTATTTGCAAATACCTGGAAATTATCAAATGATCCTGTATGTTGTAATGCATCCCACCATATCTTTAATGGTTCTTCATATGATTTTTTACCTGAACGTTTACAAAATGCATAGAATGCATGGTTAGGAATACCTGAATTAAGATGTACTCCACCATGATCAGCAATACCTTTGTAAAAGTTAATCATATGTTTTGGTTGTGCATCTATTCCTAGTATTGGATCATCATATGCTGGCTCTACTGTAAAACTTCTTAATCCTTTACCATTAATCTGTGGTGTCCATATACCTAAACCTATTATCCATTTATCACTTTCTGGTACTTCTGGGTGCAGTTTATGATTACAACATATTCCAAATACGTCAGAAATATGTTCATTCAATGCACCAGATTCTCCCTGATAGACAAGTCCTGCAACATGTTCTGTTACTCCATGCATTGCTTCATGTGTGCATACATCTTGAATCCAAAACGTTCTAAATATAATTTGATCACCATCTCCAAATGCGAACACTTCACCATTCCAAAATGCATTATTATATTTTTCTCCAACATATTTGAATATCTTCCATGCTGCGCCTTTACCATCAAATGATTCTCTATGTAAATATTGACTAAAGAAATCCCATACTTTATCCATCATCTCTAACTCTATGTTAGTTTTTACATCAACGTGGCCACGTTCGTAATCTATTTCAAGAATGTTAGAATCTGCATCATCTAGTTTATCATTATGGTGTCCATCAAATAGAACTCTAATCTCATCTGTTGGTGCTGGTTCTGGAATCTTCCCTTCTAACCTTAACTGTAATAATTTTATTCTTTGTTCTCTGAGTTTTTGAGTAATCTCTTGGCTGTTCTTATCTTTTATTTTCTTTAATACGTCATCAGGAATTATACTACAATGCATTTAATTTGATATTCTTTAATCCAATTGAATTAGTTGCTGGCTCTAGTTTGAAATCGTAATCTAATGCTGCATCTACATTTATTGCCATAATGTAAATCCTACCATGTCCACCACTGTTATTTATCCTGAACCAAATGTAACTATTCTTGGGTAGTAGTGAATCATCTCCATGATTTTGAACTGTTACTTCACCCACCTTTTTACCATCTATTGTGTAAGTTGTTACATTGCCTTTACATGTTTGATGAACATGATGCCATGCTGTACCTACTGCTATACCTGCATTGAATGTATGTGCATTACTATGAACATTGTGATAATCTTCTGTTTTAAAGTCTATTCCACCCTTTGGATCTATTGACCATCCATGACCACCAAATCGTTTTGCTGGCTCGAGAGTGACATTATTGCATTCTCCCTGATGTCGTGATCTCATTCTTACACTGATATTATCACAACCTCCACTACCTGATACTAAGTGTGCAACTCCATCACCATCTATAACTAACTTGGGTGAACCACTTGCAGCAACAAATATACTTTTATCATTTGGTTTTTGTCCACCTTCTTTAGTTGTTAATGTTCTTTTAACTCCATCATTCCATTTACCATGTATATTTGAATCCCATAATAGACCTGTGGGGGTTGGAACTGGTGTTGGGGTTGGGGTTGGTGTTGGTGTGGGCTGTGGTTGTGGCGCTGGCACTGAACCAACGGTAACCTTACCAACTGCTGAGGCTCTTTCACCTGAAATATTCCAAACTGTTATTGTAAATACATACTCACCATCTGCTGAAGGTGTAAAGTTTACAGTCTTTTGATCTTGTGATACTGAAAAATTAACTGGTTGATTACATAACCATTCTATATTTTTAATTGCTATATCACTAGTAATATCTGCTACTACATGAGCCGGTACATTTATGGTTCCTGTTCCACTACTGACTGTTACTGTTATCATTTGTTTTTATCATACTCCCTTTTTGTGACATAACTAAGAAACAACAATATGCCTATTCCTATAGTCATTTGAACGATAAATTCTTCTGTCATTTCACTATGCTCCCCTTATAATCATAGAATGCTGAGGTTGTTGTTCCATCTGGTTTTATATCATATTGTAGATATCCAAAGTGTCCATTGTCACAGAATGGGAATGCTGCACTTACACCACAAGTATAATGTGATTTTCCTCCTGCTCCAATTGTCTTATAAGTTCCATCTGCTGAACTAGACATTACGTGGTTATGTGCCTGATCATAATATTGTTTAACCCCTGTTGGAATATTAGACTTAATGAAATCGCAGAATCCTTTAATTTCTAATGGATGATGTGCATTTGGTGCAACTGCGCAAGGCTTATGTGACATTATATGAACTGATTTAATTCCAGTCATAAATGATGGGTTGGTTAGTAATTTAACCGCTTCATTTCCCTGCTTGCTTAAGTCACCATTGGTATTAAATCCTAGAAACAAGACATGGTTTTTCTTAAAGTAATATGAATTTGTACAATAGGCAGCAGCCTCAGTTTGTAATTTTGCTGTACCATCCTCATTTTCCGATTCATGATTTCCTAACACGCAACTAACTTTATTCCCTAAACTACCATATGTTTTCTTAAACCATGATAGGTCAGAGCCATATCCTAAATCTCCAAGTATTACAACATTATCAGGATTCTTTGCTTTAATTGCATTAAATACATTCATGGAATCTGTGTTGGTTCCTATGTCTCCTGTAAGTATTACTTTGAGAGTTTTATTTCCCTCTGGAATTGGAGGCGTTGGAGGTACTGGTACTGGAGTAGGAGGATTAGGTATTGTATTATTATCTTTAGTATTGTTGATTATCGGAGGTACTATTGGTGGTGGAACTGGTATAGGAGGTGTTTCATTAACTATAGGTGGTGGTGTTGGAACTGGAGTTGGTGGTAAATGTTGACATGCTATTGAATTAGGTTTACTATAAACTAATTGAGGATTAGCATTATCCTTTGTTGTTATTGTAATAGTGCATATATTGCTAAATTGTCCTGCCTTTTTCTTTAATGCTGCAATTATATTATCTTGATATTGTTTATCCTTTTCTGCTGATACTGGTGCTTGTACCACAACTACATAAGTACCATTATCAAAACTTGTAATATTAGTTATATTTCCCTGAAAACTAGAAGTATTTCCTAGAAATGTTTCATTAGTATTAACAGGAGTTTCATTTATTGATTTTATTATTGCTGGACCATAAATAATTGCTGCTGC
>Ga0065704_10001260_pt1 | contig 13309 bp, 8 predicted proteins | sample SwiRhicommuniRL2_FD_59091 | JGI IMG/M metagenome (GOLD analysis project Ga0065704, IMG submission 59091) | Switchgrass rhizosphere bacterial communities from Rose Lake, Michigan, USA - RL2 v2 (version 2) | ecosystem: Host-associated > Plants > Roots > Rhizosphere > Soil | place: East Lansing, MI
GGCGGCGCTGGCCAGCAGCGCCGCCAGGGCTGTGCTGCTGGCAATCACGAGGACAGGGTCGAGCATGGTCGGGTCTCCTGTTTACCAAGGGGCGAAGGTAAGCACTGGTGTGTCGGCGATCTGGTCCATGGCTCCGCTGTGCTTGCCTGTGGTCAGGTCGAAGAACTGCACGCCGCCTTCCAGGTCGGTGGCCACCAGGATGGGCGCCTGGTCATGGCTTGCCTGCAGGCTCCAGACCGGCTTGGGTGAGTCGAGGGTGCCGAGTTTTTTGCCGGTCTTCAGGTCGAAGGCCCAGATGGTGGTACTCGGGTCTTCCCATTTGCCATCGGTGTGCTGGTCATGCATCAGCGCATACAAGCGGTTCAGGCCCGGCGCCAGGGCCAGGGCTTGCCAGCCACCCGGTGCCCAGCCTTGCTGGCGCTCCTGGTCACTGACCAGCGACCAGGTGGGCTGCGGCTTGGCCTTGCCCCCTTCGAAGCTCACCGGGTACACCTCGCCGTGGGTGGTGGTGAAGTAGTAGGTGTCGCCATTGGCGATGGCGCGCTCGTTCAGGCGGACCTTGTTCGGGTCGAAGAAGGGCGTTTGGGTGCGCGAGACCTCTTTGCCTTCGTCATCCAGCGTCACCACCAATAGCTGGCCGTCACCGCACAGCGAGGCGAAGCTGCGTTTGCCGACCGGGTAGTTGAGCACGCAGCCGCTGATGGCGACTTCGCTGGCGACCTTGTGCGTCTGGGTATTGACCACGGTCACCGAGGTCGACGGCGTGAGGTTGAAGACGTAGGCCAGCTTGCTGTCGGCGCTGACGCCCATGGCGTACTTCTCAGTGAGCGTCGAGGCGCGCTTGGTGGGCAGCACCACTTCCCATTGCGGGCGCAGGGTCTGGGTGTCCCAGGCCACCAGCACGTCGGTGCGCTCGCCGTAGGTACCGCGCGAGTAGAACAGGTTGGCCGAGTACAGGGTGCGGTTGTCCGGGCTCAGCGCGGTGGGGGCGACAAAGGCGTTGGTGGTCATGCCGAGCATGCGTTTGGCCTTGGGGTCGACCACCACCACCTTGCCGGCGATGGGGTTCTTGAAGTCCACATCGAGGATGTACACACGGTGTGGGTCCGGCGGGAACGGCAGGCTGTTCTGGCCGATCTCTTCGGCGGGCAGGTCGGCCCGCACCGCGCTTGTGCTCGCGGCCAGGGCCAAGGCCAGGGCTGCCGAGATGCTAAGCCTGTCTACGCGACGCATTGGCTATCTCCGATGTTGTTATGGGTTATGCAGAAATCGCAGTGATCGCAGTGTGCCGCCTGGGCCGTGGTGGTGATTTGGCCAGCGTGACATTCTCTTGAGGCTCCCTGACAAAACGCCCTTCGGGGCTGGCAGGCGGGTGGGCAAGGGCCTGAAGATCGGCCCGCACCTACTTTTGCGCTGCCCTCCAGGAGTCATCTCATGAGCGATATCCAGCTGTTACCTGCCGTGGTCGAGTTCCTCGCCAGGCACCACGGCCATTTCATCGATGGCCAGTACCTGGCGGGTGAAGCGGGGCCTTCGGTCGACATTCACGACCCGTCGAGCGGCGCCGTCATCAGCCGTGTCGCCGAGGCCAGCGAGGCGGAAGTGGCGCGTGCGGTGCTCAGCGCTCGGCAAGCCTTCAAGGGCAGTTGGGCGCAGGTTTCGCCCTATCAGAAAGGCGTGGTGCTCAACCGCCTGGCCGACCTGATCGAGGCCAATACCGAGGAGCTGGCACAGCTGGAGACCCTGTGCTCGGGCAAGTCGATCAACCTCTCGCGCGGGTTGGAGATCGCCCAAAGTGTAGTCTTCCTGCGTTACTTCGCGGGTTGGGCAAGCAAGATCACCGGCCAGACCATGACCCCGTCGCTGCCGTCATTCGGCGGCGAGCGCTATACCGCCTTCACCTTGCGCGAGCCGGTGGGTGTGGTGGCAGGCATCGTGCCGTGGAATTTTTCGGTGATGATCGGCATCTGGAAAATCGCCTCGGCCCTGGTGACCGGTTGCACCATTGTGGTCAAGCCCAGCGAATTCACGCCGCTGACGCTGCTACGCATCGCTGAGCTAGCGGTGGAAGCGGGGGTGCCGGCGGGTGCGTTCAACGTGGTCAACGGGCGCGGGCAGGCGGGCCAGTGGTTGATCGAGCATCCGCAGGTGGCCAAGGTGGCATTCACCGGGTCGGTGCCGACCGGTATCGCCGTGGGCAAGGCCGCAATGGCGGCCAACCTGACCCGCGCCACGCTGGAGCTGGGCGGCAAGAACCCGGCAGCGTTGTTGGCCGATGTGGATGTGGACAGCGCTGTGGCGGGCATCCTGCAAACGGCCTTTGTGCACCAGGGCCAGGTGTGTGCGTCACCGGAGCGGGTGTATGTGCACCGCAGCAAGGTCGAGGCCTTCACCCGCAAGCTGGGGGATGCACTGGGGCAGTTGAAGATAGGTTCGGCACTGGACCCCGAGGCCCAGTTCGGCCCCCTGGCCAATGCTGCGCACTTTGAGAAGATTCTTGGCTTCTTCGCGCGTGCGCGTGCCAGCAATACGGTGATCTGCGGGGCGAGGGCGCTCGATCGGCCGGGCTATTTCGTCGAGCCCACGGTGGTTCTGGCGAACGATGCCAACGACCCGTTGCTGCGCGAGGAAACCTTCGGCCCGATCGTCTGTGTGCTGCCGTTCGATGACGAGGAGCAGCTGCTGGCGTTGATGAACGACAGCCCCTATGGCTTGACCGCGAGCTTGTGGACCAATGACCTGTCCAAGGCGCTGCGGTTGATTCCGCAGATCGAGGCGGGCACGGTCTGGGTCAACATGCACACCTTCCTCGACCCTGCGGTGCCGTTTGGTGGGACCAAAGCATCGGGGGTCGGGCGCGAGTTTGGCAGTGCGTTCATCGAGGATTACACCGAGCTCAAGTCGGTGATGATCAGGTATTGATCAATGGTCAGGGATGATTGCGGTTTGTTGGTCGGGAGATAGAGGGGAGGCGGCTAGGTGCTTGTCTCGGGTTTGGAGGTGGGGCGGATATCGAGCGCCGCCCCCGCGGCGCTCGATCTATGCACCACCTCCAAACCCAAGACAAGCACCTAGCCGCCTCCAAACCTTCAAACACCAAAGAACCGTGCAGCAAAATTTTGTGAGCCACTTCACAAAATCCAGGTGGGCGGCATAATGCCACTACCTCTGTACAAGACCCCACCGCGCAACTGCCGGGGTTCCTTTTCGTACCCGTCGAAGGTTCAGGTTAATTTCATGTCGCTAGTCGCAAGCCCCGACATCATGTACCGGTTTTTGATCCAGAGCGTGGTGGACTATGCCATCTACCTGCTCACCCCCGAAGGCATCGTCGCCAACTGGAACCCCGGCGCCCAGCGGGCCAAGGGGTACCATGCCGACGAGATCGTCGGCCAGCACTATTCGGTGTTCTACAACGATGCCGAACGGGCTGCCGGGCTGCCCGAATACAACCTTGAACAGGCGCGATGCACAGGGCGTTTCGAAGAGGTCGGCTCGCGCCTGCGCAAAGATGGCTCGGCGTTCCATGCGCATGTAGTGATTGACGCGGTGCACGACGATGACGGCCGCCTGGTGGGGTTTGCCAAGGTCACCCGTGACATCTCCGAACGCCACCACCAGGAGCTGGAACTGCTCAAGGCCAAGGAACTGGCCGAGCAGTACAGCCAGGAAATGGCCAAGCTGTCGCAGTTTCTCGACTCGGTGATTGCCAACATTCCCGCCAGTGTCATCGTGCAGGACCTGGAGAGCCAACGCATCCTGTTGGCCAACCAGCAGGCCGAGCGCCTGTTCGGTGGGCCAGGCACGCGCATGATCGGGCAACGGCCCGCCGACAGCCTGGCGCCGGCCGCTGCCGAGTACCTGGAGCAGCAGCTCGCCCGTGGCGCGCGCAGCAGCAAAGGTTACGCCGCCGAGACCCGGGTCGACACCCTGCGTGGCCCACGCACCCTGCGCAGCCGTACGCTGCTCAGCCAGAACCGCGAGGGCCAGGCCGACTACGTGCTGTTCGTGGCCGAAGATGCCACCGAAGAGTTGGCCGCCCATGCGCAGATCCACCATATGGCACACCACGACGCCCTCACCGGGTTGCCCAACCGCACGCTGTTCCATGAGCGCCTGCGCCAAGCCTTGGTGCGCGGTGACGAGAATGCCAAGCTGACCGCAGCCCTGTGCCTGGACCTGGACAACTTCAAGAACATCAACGATTCACTCGGCCATGCGTTCGGCGACAAGCTACTGCGTGCCCTGGGCAAGCGCCTGCGGCGCGAACTGCGCGAGCACGACACCCTGGCCCGCCTGGGCGGCGACGAGTTTGCCGTGGTGCTCACCGGCCTGGATGGCCGCGATGCCGCGTGCAACACCGCCCAGCGCCTCATCAACGCGATCTGCCCGCCGTTTCAGATCGAGGGGCACCAGTTCACCGTGGGTGTGAGTATCGGTGTGGCCATCGCCCCGGACGACAACGACCAGGCGGAGCAACTGCTCGGCTATGCCGACATGGCCTTGTACGAGGCCAAGCGCAATGGCCGCAACCGCTACGAGTGCTTCAACGTCGAGCTGGACGTCGCCGCCCGCCAGCGCCGCCTGGTCGAAACCGACCTGCGCACGGCGTTGCACCTGGGCCAACTGGAGCTGCATTACCAGCCAGTGGTCGACCAGCAGACCAGCAGCGTGACGGGCTACGAGGCGCTGCTGCGCTGGGAGCACCCGACCCGCGGCATGGTCATGCCCATGGACTTCATCCCCATCGCCGAAGAGACCGGGCTGATCCATGAACTGGGCATCCGCGCGTTGAACCTGGCCTGCCAGGAGGCGGCCAGCTGGGACAGCGAGCAGACGGTGTCGGTCAACCTGTCACCGGTGCAGTTCAAGAATGCCAACCTGGTCCACACCGTGGCCTTGGCCCTGGCCGACTCGGGGTTGCCGGCGCGGCGCCTGGAGCTGGAGATCACCGAGTCGGTGTTGCTGGGCAACAGTGAAGAAAATGTGCGCACCCTGCGGGCACTGAAAGACCTGGGCGTTTCCATTTCGCTGGATGACTTCGGCACGGGTTATTCGTCGCTGGGGTATCTGCGCTCGTTCCCGTTCGACCGGATCAAGATCGACAAGTCGTTCGTGCACGACATGTGCGACAGCCGAGAGGCGATGTCGATCATTCGGGCCATTACCGATTTGTCCAACAGCTTGATGATCAAGACCACGGCCGAGGGCGTGGAGTCGGAAGAGCAGATGCGGCGGCTGGCAGCGGAGGGCTGCTCGCATTTTCAGGGGTATCTGTACGGGCGCCCGGCGCCGGCGAGCGAGCGCTTGAAAGAGGTGGTAGTGATTGCGGACTAGCTGAAGCCGGGGGCGCTTTTGCGCCCCGGCTTCACTGGGTTCAGAAGCTGTACTTGAAGCTGGTCATCACATTGCGCGGCGTACCATAAACCCCGTACAAGCCCGATTGGCTGTAGTACTCGCGATCGAACACGTTGTTCAGGTTCACCGACGCACTCAAGTGCTGGTTGATGTCGTAGCGCGCCATCAGGTTGGTGACCGCGTAGCTGCCCTGGCTGAAGGTATGCAGGTCGGCGCCGACCTTGCTCTGCCAGTTCACCCCACCGCCGATGGTGATCTTGTCCAGCGGCCCATGCAGCCGGTAGCTGGTGAAGGTCTTGAAGCTGTTGCGCGGCAGGTTGGTGTTGATGCGCTGGTCGTCGGCATCGGTGGTGACCGAGTAGGCGTAACCGGCCGACGCTTGCCAGCCTTCGGCCAGTTCCCCGTTCAGCTCCAGCTCGATGCCCTTGGAGGTGGTGTCCTGTTCGGCGCTGTAGACGTTGTCGTGTTGCCAGATGGCCAGGTTGTCCTGCTCCAGCTTGAACACCGCGAGGCTGGAGTTGAGCTTGCCATCCAGGTGAGTGCCCTTGATGCCGAGCTCGTAGCCTACGCCTTCCATGGGGTCGAGCGGTTTGTTGCTCTCGTCGGTGACCCACGACCCTTGCGGGTTGAAGATCTTGGTGTAGCTGGCGTACAGCGACCAGGTGTCGTCCAGGTCGTAGACCACGCCGGCATAGGGGATGAAGACGCCGTTTTCCTCGCGATTCACTTCGGTTTCCTCGCCGCCATAAGGCCGGTCCGAGGTGTCGCGTTTCCAGTTGATCAGGCGGCTGCCGAGGATCAGGCTGAGGTCGTCGGTGACGCTGAAACGCGAGGTCAGGTACGCCGCATACTGGTCTTCGTCGATCGACGACTTGCCACTTTCGACGAAGGCCGGCTTGGCCGACTTGCCGTCCCAGTTGAACAGGTTGTCGATGGCCCCAGCGGGCGAGCCTGCGTAGTCATAGCGCCAGCCGCCCCAGCTCGGGGTGTTTTCCCGGTACTGGGACAGGGTCATGCCGGTGATCAGTTCATGCTCGCGGCCGAACAGGCTGAACGGCCCGGTAGCGTACAGGTCGAGGTTGTCCTGGCGCGGCGTGCCCGAGAAGCGCACCGGCAACTGCGACAGGCCGCTGCCATCCGGGTTCAGCTCACCCATGGCAAAGTTGAACAGCTCGTCGAACTTGTTCTCGGCATGGGTGAGCTCGATCTTGCCGCTCCAGCCGTTGCCCAGTTGCTGTTCGATAGAGGTGAAGAAGCTGGTTTGCTCGTGGTCGTTGTAGGACCAGTCCGGCGCGGCGTTGAGCGAACGTTTGAGGTTGGTGCGCTCACCGGTCGAGAAGCGTGTGGGCAGGCCGGAGCGCAGGGGCGAGTCGATGTCGCTGCGCAGGTAGCTGAAGCCCACCGTCAGCAAGGTGTCTTCGCTGAGGTCGAATTCGGTAATGCCATACATCAGCTGCGACTGCTGGTTGTAGCGGTCGATCCAGGCTTTTTCGGTTTTGTAGTCGGCGACGAAGCGCCCGCGAATGTTGCCGGTTTCGGTCAGCGGCCCGGACACGTCGAAACCTGTGCCGTAGCGGTCCCAGTTACCGGCCTCGCCGGTGATGCTGGCCTGGGCCTCGGCAGTCGGGCGTTTACGGATGAGGTTGATCGTCGCCGAAGGGTTGCCCATGCCGCTGATCAGGCCGGTGGCGCCGCGCACGATTTCGACACGGTCGAACATCGCCATGCTTTGCGAGTAGTTGTCCAGGCGGGTGCTGGTCGGAACACCGTCGACCTCGTAGTTCTGAATGGCAAAGCCGCGCGACCAGTACGAGTCGCTTTCCGAGCCAAGGCCATCGCGCACCACGGTGATGCCTGGGGTGGCTTCCAGTGCGTCGGTGAGGTTGGTCAGGCGTTGGTCGTCCAGACGCTGGCGGGTCATCACCGTCAGCGATTGTGGCGTCTCGCGTGGGGTGAGGTTGAGGCGCGTCGAGCTGCTCGACGAGTAGGTGGTGTAGAGCCCGGTGCCTTCTGTGGTCGAGCCTGGCGCCTTGCCAGAAATGGACACCGCGCTCAGCTCCAGGGCGCCTGTGCTGGCACTGGCTTGCAGCGAATAGCTGCCGTTGGCGCCGCGGCTGGCTTCAAGCCCTGTGCCGGCGAGCAGTATCGCCAGGCCCTGGTCGATGTCGAAGCGGCCAGCAAGCCCGGAAGTGCTGCGGCCCTCGGTCAATGCGGTGGGGTAGGACAGCAGAATGTGCGCACTCTGGCCGAAGTGGGCCAATGCCGGCGCCAGGGGGCCTGCGGGGATGTCGAAGTCTGCCTGCGCCTGTGCGGCGGCCGTGGCCCAGGCGGGCATCAGCAGCAGCGGGGCGCTTGCGCCCATGCAAGCGATGCCCTGGACCACGGCGCCGGCGAGTTTCTGCGAGACTGAGCGTTGCCAGCCCTGACGTTTGCGTGCGGTGTGATTCACAAGTGTTCCCCCATTGATTTGAAGTGCTGAGGGTTAAGTCTCGTGAGGCGCGAAATCGGACCACCCCTGCGCAACTTTTTTTGCGTCAGGCCATGCGCGGCTTCAATGTCACCCAGTAGCGGGTGAAATGCTGCACCTCCAACTGCAAGGTTTCTGCCACGGCAGCAATGATCTTGTCGGTGTTTTCCAGCGGGAACGTGCCGGATACACGCAGGCCGGCCAAGGCCGGGTCGCAGGCCAGGTGTCCGCGGCGATAGCGGGCCAGGTCTTCGATAAACGCAGCCAGGGGCTGGCCTTGAGCAACCAGCATGCCTTGGCTCCAGGCGGGGGCGACAGCGGCCACGGCCTGCCGCGCCAGCAAGCCCTGCTGGTTGAAACTGGCCTGTTCACCGGCGCCCAGCAGGATGGGCGGGTAGGCATGCAGGGCTGGTTGCAGCGCCACGCTGCCCTGATACACGGTGGCCTGGGTGTGTTGGCCGTGCAGCCGCACATTGAACTGCGCCAGCGTCGACTCAAGGCGGCCGTGCTCGGTGTCTACCCACAGTGGGCGGCTATCGGCGAGGGCGGGGCGGGTGATCAGCATCTCGCCGCGCAGCAGCCTCAGGCGGCGTGCCTGCTGGTCGAATGCCACATTGAGGGCGCTGTCGGTGTTCAGCTGTACCTGGGTGCCATCGGCCAGGGTCAGGCGCCGCTGCTCGCCGATGCGGCTGTGGTAATCAGCGCGCCAGTCTTGTACCAGCGCGGCGTCCTTCAAGTACCAGGCCCCTGCGCCTGCGGCCATCAGCAGCGACAATTGCTTGAGCGCAGTGCGCCGCGACTGCTGCGGCCGCAGCGCCGCATGGGCCAAGGGGCGCTGGCCCGGGCTGCGCATTTCGCGCAGGCGTTGGGCAAACACTTGGGTCCGTTGCCAGGCATGTTCATGTAGCGGGTGCGCCTGGCGCCAGCTCATGCAGGCGGCCAGGGTGGCGGCACTGACGGCCGGCTCTTGCAGTTCGAGGTGCCAGTGCATGGCCTGCTCGGCCACCTCGCCCGGGATCGACGTTGCGCCCTGGCCGTTCATGGCAGGTCCAGGCTGTGGTCGAGCATGATGCACAGTGCACCTGCCTTGATGATGTAGCGCTTGACCGTGGTGACCGACACGGCCAGCCGTTGCGCGATTTCGGCGTGCCCCAGGCCATCCACCTGCGACAACAGGAACGCCTCGCGCACCGGGCGCTCCAGGCCATCGAGGGCCGCGTCGAGGGCGATCAGGGTTTCCAGCAGGATCGCCTGGGTCTCCAGGCTTGGCACCACCGGCTCAGGCAGCATCGCCAGCGCCTCAAGGTAGGCGCGTTCGAGCTTTTGCCGCCGGTAGTGGTTGCACAACACGCTTTGCGCCACCTTGGCCAGAAAGGTACGCGGCGCATGCAGTTGCGGCACCTGCTCCTTGTTCAACAGCCGGATGAAGGTGTCTTGGGCCAGGTCCGCTGCGCTTTGCGAGCAATTCAGGCGCTGCCTGAGCCAGCGCGTCAACCAGCTGTGCTGCTGGCGGTAGAGCAGCGCGACATCGCACAAAAGGGGATCAGAGGAAGGGAGCATGGTGTGCGGCCGCCAGGTGAGTCATTACTGCAAACGATAATGCTTATCATATATACATGCCTGGCGGCCCTGCAACACGCGCGCGCGACAAATGCCGCGACGGCAACTGGTCCGATATAAAACTGCGCTGAGCCTGGAAGGCGCACACTCGTCTTAGCTCAGGACTTCTGAGCATTGAGAGGTGCGTATGACCACTGGCAAGCGCTTCACAGATGTCGATGCCACGGGTGTCGAACCTGGGCAAGACGAAGACTGGCCAACCGGGAAAGATGAAGACGATAGCGAGGACGTCAAGCGTTCTCGACCCGAAGATCGCGATGACTACCTCGACGAGTCGCCCAGGGAAAGCGAAAAAGGTTCAGGTCGTCCCGACCCCTCCAGAGCCTCGGCGGCTGAACGCTACAGCTATCAGCCACAGCAGAAGATAAGGCCATAGGCTAATGCTGCTCACTTAGGGCTGCTTCGCAGCCCATCGCGGCACAAGGCCGCTCCTACAACGACCGCGCAAGCCAACATGTACAGGCCTCACGCGGACACTGTAGGAGCGGCCTTGTGCCGCGAAAGGGCCGCAGAGCGGCGTTGGCGATCTTGAGTGGACAGCATTGGGCGCTAGGCCTGTTATCCGTGACCCTTAGCTAAACGGTGGGGCGTGCTTGTGGCAGATAGGGGAGCAGGCGCTCGGTCTCCTTCCTGACCACGGCGTAGCATTCGCAGCTGAGCTGTTCCAGGTGCGCCCTGTCGAGCACCCTGATGTGCCCTCGATTGTATTCGATCACCCCCAGCCGCTGGAGTTTGCCAGCGGCATCGGTCACCCCCTCGCGACGTACGCCCAGCATGTTGGCGATCAGCTCCTGGGTCATGCACAGCCGGTCACCCGGCAGCCGATCCAGCGATAGCAGCAGCCAACGGCACAGTTGCTGGTCGATGGAGTGATGCCGGTTGCACACCGCCGTCTGCGCCATCTGGGTAATCAGCGCCTGGGTGTAGCGCAGCATCAGCATCATCAGCTCGCCATGACGGTTGAACTCGTCCTTCAGGCGCTGCCCGGGCAGGCGGTAGGCATGCCCAGCGCTTTGCACGATCGCCCGGCTGGGGGTGCTCTCGCCGCCCATGAACACGGCGATGCCGACCAGCCCTTCATTGCCCACCACCGAGATTTCCGCTGAGGCGCCGTTCTCCATCACATACAGCAGCGAGACGATTGCATCGGTTGGGAAGTAGACATGGCGCAGGGTGTCGCCGGACTCGTAGAGCGCCTTGCCGAGCGGCAGGTTGCTGCGTTCCAGGTGCGGTTGCAGGCGGCCGAACGTTTCTGCCGAAAGCGCGGCCAACAAGTGATTGTGCAGGGGGCTGGACGTAGGGGGCATTGCTTGGCACCGTCGAGGGCTGCGGCTGAAGCAACAAGGTTAGCCCAGCGCGCAGGTGCTGCCGTGCGGCAGGCCTCAATGGGTGGGCAAGGCTGACGGCTGGTACTCGGCGATCACCTGGTGCAACACGCCATCATCCTTGAGTGGCAGCACCGCTTGGGCCAGTTGCTGGCCGTCGAGGGTCAGGGTCAGTTCGGTGTCAGCGCCGTTGCGCACTTCTATGCGGTACGGGGTGCTGCCAAAACGGTAGTGCAGGGTTACACCTGGCCAGTCCGCCGGCAGCAGCGGCTCGATCCGTAGGGTGTCACCGCAGCGTTGCAGGCCCAGCAGGCTTTCCACGATCAGCCGGTACATCCAGCCCGCCGAGCCTGTGTACCAGCTCCAGCCACCGCGCCCTGCATGGGGGGCGACGGCATAGACATCGGCGGCCATCACATAGGGTTCGACCTTGTAGGTTTCGATCAGCCCGCTAGCACCCTGGCGCACCGGGTTGATCAAGCGCAGCAGTTCCCAGGCCTTGGCGGCATCGCCCAGGCGGGCATAGGCCATGCTCGCCCAGATGGCCGCGTGGGTGTACTGGCCGCCATTTTCGCGCACGCCGGGCAGGTAGCCCTTGATGTAGCCGGGGTCCAGGTCGCCGTGGTCGAAGGGTGGGTCGAGCAGTGTGACAATACCGATGTCGCGGCGCACCAGGTGCTTGTCCAGCGCCGCCATGGCGGCCTGCGCGCGTGCCGGCGGGGCAACCCCGGAAAGCACCGCCCAGCTCTGCGCCACGGAGTCGATGCGGCATTCCTGGTTGCTTGCCGAGCCGAGTAGCTGGCCGTTGTCGAACCAGGCGCGGCGGTACCAGTCACCGTCCCAGGCATGCTGCTCCAGGTGCTCGGCCAGGGTGGCGGCCTGCCGGCTGCACTGCAGGGCGAAGGCGCTGTCGCCGTGGCGCAGGGCAACGCTGGCGAATGCCCGCAACACCTCGTGGCCGAAGAACCCCAGCCACACGCTTTCGCCCAGGCCTTGTTCACCGACGCGGTTCATGCCGTCATTCCAGTCCCCGCTGCCCATCAACGGCAGGCCGTGGGCGCCATACTGCAGGGCATGCCCGAGGGCGCGCTGGCAATGCTGGTACAGGCTCTCGACCAGATTCGCCTGGGTGGGCAAGTCGTAATAGGACTCTTCACCCGCGTTCAGCGCACGCCCCTCCAGGTAGCCGACCGGCTCGTCGAGCACCGAGCGGTCACCGGTCAGCGCCACGTAGCGGCTGGTTGCCAGTGGCAGCCACAGCAGGTCATCCGAGCAGCGGGTGCGTACACCCCGTTGCAGGGGGGGGTGCCACCAGTGCTGCACATCGCCTTCGGCATACTGGTGACCGGCGCAGTCGAGCAGGTGCTGGCGCGCCAGGGCCGGGGCGGCGTGGAGCATGGCCATGCTGTCTTGCAACTGATCGCGAAAGCCAATGGCACCGCCAGACTGGTAGTAACCGCTGCGCGCCCAGAAGCGGCAGGCAATCACCTGGTACAGCAACCAGCCGTTGGCCAGCACGTCCAGCGACGGCTCCGGGGTTTCGATCTGCACGCTGCCCAAGGTCTGGCGCCAGTAGGCACGCACTTTCTCCAGCGCATCCATGGCCGCGCGCAGCCCGCGGTATTGCTGTACACAGCGGCTGGCGGCTTCGGCGTTGGGCCCGGCACCCAGGCGAAACACCACCTCTCGGCGTTCGCCAGGCTGCAGCAGCACGTTGACCTGCACCGCCGCGCACGGGTCCAGCCTCGCGCCCGTGCGCCCCGACAACCGTGCCTGGTGCATGCCGGCCGGCGCCTGGCAATCGCCATTGCGCCCAAGGAACTCGCTGCGGTCGCAGGTAATGCCGTAAAAGGGCAGGTCGCAATCGACAAACCCCACATGCCTGGAAAACCCCTCGGCATAGCTATTGCGGGCAAACAAGGCGCCGCTGACCGGGTCGATCTCGCTGACTACATGCAGGGCCGACTTGCTGCGCAGATCGCCCAGCACCCACTCGACGTAGCAGGTCAGTGACAACCGCCGCGCCTGCGCCGAGCGGTTGTGCAGCTTGAGCCGGCTGAACTTGATTGGTGCATCCAGCGCGACATGTACCCATAACTCACTGTCCAGGCCGTCGTCGGTGTATTCGAAGACGCTGTAGCCAAAGCCATGGCGGGTGCGATAGCGGCCAGGGCCGGGGCACGGCATCGGCGTGGGTGACCAGTACTGGCCGCTGTCCTCGTCACGCAGGTAGAGGGTTTCGCCACTGGGGTCGCAGACTGGGTCGTTGTGCCAGGGTGTCAGCCGGTACTCGTGCGCGTTCTCGTACCAGGTATAGGCACTGCCGGCCTCCGACAGCACGCTGCCAAACTGCGGGTTGGCAAGGATATTGGCCCAGGGCGCCGGGGGTGGCTGAGCCTGGTCGTGGTGGATGACGTATTCCTGGCCGTCGCTGCTGTACCCCCCGTAGCGGTTGGCAAGCATCAGCGCGGGTGCGGGGGCCGGCGCGTGGCCATCGGCTTTCGCCTGCGGGGCTGCCGGGGCTGGCTCGAACGCGGCG
>Ga0065704_10071084_pt1 | contig 13287 bp, 13 predicted proteins | sample SwiRhicommuniRL2_FD_59091 | JGI IMG/M metagenome (GOLD analysis project Ga0065704, IMG submission 59091) | Switchgrass rhizosphere bacterial communities from Rose Lake, Michigan, USA - RL2 v2 (version 2) | ecosystem: Host-associated > Plants > Roots > Rhizosphere > Soil | place: East Lansing, MI
GCGGCGGGCCCACGGAGCAATGCCGGAGTGAGGGCACACCGAGCCTAAGCGAGGTGCCAAGTGGTGGGGCAGAAGCGCTTTGCTTACTTTCGCGCTTTTCGAAAGTGAGCCGCCGTCAGGGCGGAACCCTAAGTGGCCGTTACCGCAGAAACGGATATACACACCATTCCTTAACCTCCCATGGCTCTCAAGACGCTAACGCAGAAGCAAGGATCAACCAGGCAATGCAGGCTGCTTGCGACTGGCCGCCGCCGTCACCGCATAACCCAACAACGCCGCCAGTATCGAACCAGTGAGAATCCCCATCCGGTCCATGCCCGCATAGTCGCTGACACCCGGCTCAAACGCGAGGGAGCCAACGAACAGGCTCATGGTGAACCCGATACCGCACAGGATCGCCACCCCCAATACCTGGCCCCAGTTGGCGCCAAGGGGCAGGCTGGCGATGCCGATTTTCACGGCCAGCCAGGTCAGGCCGAAGACGCCGACGGTCTTGCCCAGCAACAGGCCGATGGCAATGCCCATTGGCACATGATGGGTGAAGCTTTCGACGGTGACGCCGCTCAGGGACAAGCCGGCGTTGGCGAAGGCGAACAGCGGCAGGATGCCATAGGCCACCCAGGGATGCAGGGCATGTTCCAGGGTGAGCAGGGGCGAAGTCTCGGCGTTTTTCGTGCGCAGCGGGATGCAGAACGCGAGGGTTACCCCGGCCAGGGTGGCATGGACACCGCTCTTGAGCACGCAGACCCACAGAATCAGGCCCACAACCATGTAGGGCCCGAGCTTGACCACGCCCATCCGGTTCATCGCCACCAGCGCGGCGATGCAGGTTGCCGCCAGTATGAGCGACAGGCTGGACAGGGCGCCGGAGTAAAAGATCGCGATGATGATAATGGCGCCCAGGTCGTCGATGATCGCCAGGGTCATCAGGAACAGCTTGAGCGACACCGGCACCCGCTTGCCCAGCAAGGCCAGCACGCCGAGGGCGAACGCGATGTCGGTGGCCGTCGGAATTGCCCAGCCGGCGAGGGCGGGAGGATTGTCGCGGTTGAGGAACCAGTAGATCAGCGCCGGCACTACCATGCCGCCAATCGCTGCTGCACCGGGCAAGACGATTTGCGACGGTTTCGACAGTTGCCCGCCGAGGACCTCTCGCTTGACTTCGAGGCCGATGAGCAGGAAGAACATCGCCATCAAGCCGTCGTTGATCCACAGCAACAAGGGTTTGGCGATCTTCAACGCGCCGACCTGGGCGACCACCGGCGTGTCCAGCAGACCGTTATACAGCCAGGACAGCGGTGAATTATTGATGGCCAGGGCCAGCAGGGCGGCGGCGATCAGCAGCAGGCCGCTGGCAGCCTCCAGTTGGAAAAAACGTGTCAGAGAATTACGTAGAGCCACGATCGCTCTCCATTCATTGAATCAAAAAGATGGCACACCCTAACCCGTACTGTTAGTTGTTAAAACAAAAGTTATATTCTTTTTTGTTATATGTCGTTACAACGCTTGCTCCACGCAGTCAGGCAGTTATGGGCCATATTGGACCTTAGCTGTACCTGTGCGCGATGTCGGTTTTTTCCTAAGCTTGCGACTGGTTTTTCCGAGACCACGTTGCGCCTGCATGACCATCAGCTTTCCCCGCGTCGAACCGAGCCAGTGAGAAAACATCATGAACGACCATCGCCAGTGGGCGCGCGAAGCGATCCGCATCATCGAGGCTGACTTCCAGCGCAGCGCCGATACTCACCTGATTCCGCTGCCGCTGCCTGGCCTGCCGGGCATCGAACTGTATTTCAAGGATGAGTCCAGCCATCCCACCGGCAGCCTCAAGCACAGACTGGCTCGTTCGCTGTTTCTCTACGCGTTGTGTAACGGCTGGCTCAAGCCCGGAGCGCCGGTGATCGAGGCCTCCAGCGGCTCGACGGCGATTTCCGAGGCTTACTTCGCCAGGTTGCTGGGCCTGCCGTTCATTGCGGTAATGCCGGCGACCACCTCCCGGGAAAAAATCGCACAGATCGCTTTTTATGGCGGCCAGAGCCACCTGGTGGACGATCCTACGCAGATCTACGCCGAATCCGAACGCTTGGCCCACGAGCATGATGGACACTTCATCGACCAATTCACCTACGCCGAGCGCGCCACGGACTGGCGGGCCAATAACAACATTGCCGAATCGATCTTCCAGCAGATGCGCTTCGAGCGGCACCCGGAGCCGAGCTGGTTGATTTCAAGCCCCGGCACTGGCGGCACCACGGCCACTCTGGGGCGCTACGTCCGTTATCGCCAGCACGGTACCCGCGTGCTGTGTGCCGACGCCGAGCGTTCAGTGTTCTTCGACTACTACCGCAGCGGCGATGCCAGCCTGCGCCTGGATTGCGGTTCACGCATCGAGGGTATCGGCCGGCCACGGGTCGAGGCGTCGTTCTTGCCGAAAGTCATCGATGCGATGGTCAAGGTCCCGGACGCCTTGTCATTGGCGGCCATGCATTACCTGGCCCAGCGCTTGGGACGACGGGTCGGCGGGTCCAGCGGCACCAACCTGATCGGCGCACTCATGGCGGCCCGGCAGATGGTGGATGCGGGTGAGTCGGGGTCGATCGTGGCGATTTTGTGTGACGGTGGCGAGCGCTACGCCACGACCTATTACGACCCGGTGTGGCTCAAGGCCCAGGGGTATGAGTTGAGCGGGCTGATGGACATCGTGGCGGCGTGTGTGGAACGGGGCGAGGCGCTGCCGGAGAGCGTATTGCGGGCCAATATCTGAATCACTGAGGTCCCTTGTGGGAGCGAGCCTGCTCGCGATAGCGGTGGATCAGTCAACATCTGTGTTGATGACAGGCCGCCATCGCGAGCAAGCTCGCTCCCACAGGGTCATGCTGTTCACTCAGGCAAATTCTGCCTTGAGTGAACAGCATCGGCCCCTCAGGCCTCGAGCCCGAGGATATCCCGCGCCACCGCCTCGGCAATCCGGATCCCGTCCACGCCCGCCGACAGGATCCCGCCGGCATAACCGGCGCCTTCACCGGCCGGGAACAGGCCCTTGACGTTCAGGCTCTGCAGCGATTCGTTGCGGGTGATGCGCAGGGGCGATGAGGTGCGGGTTTCGATGCCAGTCAGCACGGCGTCGTGCAGCGAGTAACCGCGAATCTGTTTCTCGAACGCCGGCAGGGCCTCGCGGATCGCTTCGATGGCGAAATCCGGCAGGGCCAGGGCCAAATCGCCCAGGGACACCCCGGGCTTGTAGGACGGTTCGACGCTGCCCAGTGCCGTAGACGGTTTGCCGGCGATGAAGTCACCCACCAGTTGCGCCGGGGCCTCGTAGTTGCTGCCACCGAGTACGTACGCGTGGGATTCCAGGCGTTCCTGCAACTCGATCCCGGCCAGCGGGCCACCGGGATAATCCACTTCCGGGGTAATCCCGACGACGATGCCGGAGTTGGCGTTGCGCTCGTTGCGCGAATACTGGCTCATGCCGTTGGTCACGACGCGGTTCGGCTCGGACGTCGCGGCTACCACGGTGCCGCCCGGGCACATGCAGAAGCTGTACACCGAACGACCATTCTTGGCGTGGTGCACCAGTTTGTAGTCGGCGGCCCCAAGTTTCGGGTGGCCGGCGTACTTGCCCAGGCGCGCGCTGTCGATCAGCGATTGCGGGTGTTCGATACGGAAACCCACCGAGAACGGCTTGGCTTCCATGTACACGCCGCGGCTGTGAAGCATGCGGAAGGTGTCCCGGGCGCTGTGACCCAGGGCCAGGATCACATGTTTCGAATGAATCTGTTCGCCGCTGGCCAGTTCGACGCCGACCAGTTGGCCGTCTTCGATCAGTACATCGGTGACCCGCTGCTGGAAGCGTACTTCGCCGCCCAGGGCGCGAATCTGCTCACGCATGGTTTCCACCACACCTGTCAGACGGAACGTGCCGATGTGCGGCTTGCTGACGTAGAGGATTTCTTCCGGCGCTCCGGCCTTGACGAATTCGTGCAAAACCTTGCGGCCAAGGAATTTCGGATCCTTGATCTGGCTGTAGAGCTTGCCGTCGGAAAACGTCCCCGCGCCGCCTTCACCAAATTGCACGTTGGATTCGGGGTTGAGCACGCTTTTGCGCCACAGGCCCCAGGTGTCCTTGGTGCGCTGGCGCACTTCCGGGCCACGCTCGAGGATGATCGGCTTGAAGCCCATCTGTGCCAGCAGCAGGGCGGCGAAGATCCCGCACGGACCGAAGCCGACCACGATCGGCCGTTCGCTCAAGTCGGCCGGTGCCTGGCCCACCACTTTGTAGCTGACATCCGGCGCCTCGTTGACGTTACGGTCATCGGCGAACTTGCGCAGCAGGCTGGCTTCGTCGCGCACCGTCAGGTCGATGGTGTAGATGAAGCACAGTTCGGAGGATTTCTTGCGCGCGTCGTAGCTGCGCTTGAACAAGGTGAAGTCGAGCAGGTCATCGCTGGCGATACCCAGGCGCTGCACGATGGCGGGGCGCAGGTCTTCTTCGGGGTGGTCGATCGGCAGCTTGAGTTCGGTGATTCGTAACATGGTGGGATCCGGTTCGCGGGATGCACAACTGCACCAGGGCGTGAACCGGCGATTATAAGCCAAAACCGGCGAATCAGTCGTTGCGCGCACCACCGAAGTAGGCGCAGCCACGCTGGACCTGGCCGTTGACCCGCAGTTCGGCGCTCATGTGCTGCACACCGCCGGTGACGCTGTCGACGCAGCGCTGGGCGGCGAGCCAGAGCTCGACCTTCTGGCCATTGGCTTCGGTGCTGAGATTGAAGCGACCATCGCCCAGTTGTTCTTCAAGGTAAGGCACCGCCAGTGTCGGTTGGCCTTCACGCTCGAGCACCATGCCTTTGCCGCTGGCCTTGAGGTTCCATTCCGGGCCATGACCGGCGGCACGCAAGACCAGCAGTTTGAAATTACCGTCATCGCAAGCGGTGCCCGAGCGCTCCAGGCGATACAACTGTTCCAGGTCCAACTGGCTGTCGGTGCCGGCCGCTGCGCTGGAGACGATACGGCCGCGCACATCGGCAAACAGCTTGCCCTGGTCATCGGCCAGGCTGGCGGCCTGCTGCAGCACGCTGGTGCCACCGCTGTCATTGACGATGTAGCGGCGCTGTTCCTGGCACGGCTGGAACACCAGCTTGCCGTCGGCCGCCGTGAGCTCGCCCTGCATACGCGTCTGGCCGGCGTGGGAGGCGCTCTGACGAGGGGCATCGAGCAATTGGCAGCCGGTGAACAGCGGCAGGAGGGCGACAAACAGCAGGGAGCGGGCGGCACGCATCATTGGGTCTCCAGACAAGTGCCGCCACGTTACTCAGACTGATCCTGCATCACAAGGGGGTTAGCCCACGTGAAAGGTCTGACCGGTTTGCAGGCCTTCGACACTCTTGGCGTAGGCCAATGCGACATCGACGGCCGGAACCGGTTTGTAGCCGCGGAAGTACGGGGCGTACTTGTCCATGGCTTCCAGCAACACGTTCGGGCTCACCGAGTTGACCCGCAAGCCCCGTGGCAACTCGATTGCCGCGGCGCGCACGAAACTGTCCAGGGCACCGTTGACCAGGGCCGCCGAAGCACCACTCTTGATCGGATCGTGGCTGAGCACGCCGGTGGTGAAAGTGAAGGACGCGCCGTCGTTGGCGAACTCGCGGCCGATCAGCAGCAGGTTGACCTGGCCCATCAGTTTGTCTTTCAGACCCAGGGCGAAGCTGTCTTCGGTCATGTCGGCCAGGGGCGCAAAGGTGACGTTGCCGGCGGCGCAAACCAGGGCATCAAAGCGGCCTGTCTTTGCGAACAAGGCGCGGATTGAAGCGCTGTCGCTGATATCCACCTGCAGTTCACCGCTGTGGCGGCCGATTCGAACGATCTCGTGGCGCGGCGACAATTCGTTATCAATGGCCGAACCGATGGTGCCGTTAGCGCCGATCAACAGGATTTTCATGAGCTGTTCCTCAATGGGGTGAATGAGTTTTCAGTCTAGAGGGGTTCTTTCCATTGATAATCATGCTAATAGGCAACCTTTGGTTTTCAATTGGAAACAATCCAATGAGCGAAATGGATGACCTGGCGGCGTTCGCCGTGTTGATGGAGGCCGGCAGCTTCACCCAGGCGGCCCAGCAGTTAGGCTGCAGCAAGGGCCAGTTGTCCAAGCGCATCAGTCTGTTGGAGAGGCGGTTTTCGGTGGTGTTGCTGCAACGCACCACGCGGCGCCTGAGCCTCACGGCGGCAGGGGCGGCGTTGCTGCCCCAGGCCCAGGCGCTGCTGGTGCAGGTAGAAAGGGCGCGTCAGGCATTGGCCCGGTTGAAGGACGATATTTCCGGACCGGTGCGTATGACGGTTCCGGTTTCGTTGGGCGAAACGTTCTTCGAAGGCTTGCTGATGGAGTTCGCTCGTACGTATCCCAACGTGCAGATCGAGCTGGAGCTCAACAACGGTTACCGTGACCTGACCCGCGATGGTTTCGATCTGGCGATCCGTTCCGACGCCGCCATCGACGAGCGGCTGGTGGCCCGGCCATTGTTGGCGTGGCACGAAATGACCTGCGCCAGCCCGGCCTACCTGGAACGCTATGGCGAACCTGAGACCCCTCAGGCCCTGGCTGAGCATCGCTGCCTGCTCAACAGCCACTACAGCGGCCGGGAAGAATGGCTTTACCACCAGCAACACGAACTGCTGCGGGTCCGAGTGTCGGGGCCGTTCGCCAGTAACCACTACAGCCTGCTGAAAAAAGCCGCCTTGGCCGGCGCCGGAATCGCCCGGCTGCCGTCGTACCTGCTGCATGAGGAGTTGGCCGACGGACGCCTGCACTGGCTGCTGCGCGACTACCAGACCCGGCGCATGCCGATGTACCTGGTGCACCCGTACCAGGGTGGATTGCCCAAGCGCACCCAGGTGCTGGCTGACTATCTGATCGACTGGTTCAAGCGCAGCGGCGAGGCGTTGGATCGGCTTCAGCGATAGTCCATCCATTGGACAGTCCCTGTGGGAGCGAGCTTGCTCGCGAAGGCGGTGGCACATCCGGCATTTGTGCAAGCTGACCCGCCGCTATCGCGAGCAAGCTCGCTCCCACAGGGGATCTGTGTTCAGTCGTGGGCGTAACGCCTGGCAATCAGGTGGTCGATGGACAGTACCCCCGGCCCGCGCGCCATCAAGTAAAGCAAGACCGCTGCCCAGGTGCCATGGGTCGGGTAGGCGTCCGGGTAGACGAACAGCTGGATGGTCAAGGTCATCCCCAGCAAGGCCAGCGCTGAAAAGCGTGTCGCCAGGCCAAACAGGATCAGGACCGGGAACACATGCTCGGCAGAGGCTGCCAGGTGCGCAGCCAGTTCCGGTGACAGCAACGGCAGGGCGTATTCGCTTTTGAACAGGGGAACGGTCGAGTCCGCCAGCCGCGGCAGACCGATCTGGAAGGTGCCGTCGAACAGGTCGATGGCCAGGCCTTCGATTTTGGTCTGGCCGGATTTCCAGAACACCGCGGCAATCGAGAATCGCGCGATGAAGGCGATCAGGCTGTGGGGGATTTTCTCCAGCCATTGAATGGAACCGGCAATCAGCGTGTTCATGGGGATACCTGTCCAGCTAGGAGGTGAGTGATAGCTCTGTGGCGAATGAGCCCCGCCAGGGTCTGTTCCAGGTCGAGGTCGATTGAGGTTTCAATGGCGGCGGTCAGGGACCGCCCCTGTTGCAGGGCGCTGATGAACCCATGGGCCGTGTGATTGATCGCGAACACTTGCACATCGAGGCCGTCGCGCAGCACCAAGGCGTTTTGTGCAGCAGACGCCTCGAACGGTACGGGTGTCTCGTGCTGATGGGCGGCCCAGATCGTCACCACGGCGAAGGGCGATTGCAGCAGCCGCAGTGACGGGTGCAGACCGATCTTCAGGTGCCTTGTCAGCGTGGGGGATGACAGCGCCTCGACGATGCGTTCTTGCGCCATGGGCTCGGCGTCGGCGGCATGCCAGGCTTGCAGGTGCAGTCGTTCCAGGCGGGCGACGTCCGCCAGATACGGTACGCAGGCGGCGGGTTCGAAGCCTTCGATGAACCCGGCAAAATCATCCCCATAGTTGCTCATCACCGGGCTTCGCGGTGGCGCCGACTGGACGTAGACCCCAGCCATGCCTCGGAAAAATTCCTCGCCCACCAGTTGCGTCACCACCGGGTAATTGTCGGCCAGGGCGTTGATCAATGAGCTGAGCACGTTATTGCGGTACACCGCGAAGCGGCTCTGCGGGTCGGCGCCGTTGGCGCTGACCAGGCCGGGCGGACAAGCCTTGCGCGGGTCGAGCAGGGCGGCGGCGAATGTGCGCTGGTCGCTCATGACCGGGCTCCAACGGCATTTAAAAGTTGATCGGCCTGGCGCGCTTCGGCCAGCAGCACCTCCCATGGGGGGATGTGGTTGTCGCGCTCGATCAAGGTGGCTACCGGCCCGGTCTGCGCCAGAACCTTGAGGTACAGCTGCCAGACTGCGTTGTCGATTGGCGCGCCGTGGTCGTCTATCAACAGACGCTCGCCAAGGCTGTCGGTGTCTTCGGCAAAACCGGCCAGATGGATTTCGCCGGTCGCTTGCAGCGGCAGGGCGTTGAGGTAGGCCAGTGGATCGCGGCGGTGGTTGATGCACGAAACGTAAACGTTGTTCACATCCAGCAGCAGGCCGCAGCCGGTGCGCCGGATCACTTCGCTGATGAAGTGTGGCTCGTCGAGTGTCGAGGCTTCGAACGCCAGATAGGTCGCCGGGTTCTCCAGCAAGAGCGTGCGTTTGAGGCTGGACTGCACCTGGTCGACGTGTTCGCAGACACGGTCTAGGGTCGCTTCGCCGTAGGCCAGGGGGAGCAGGTCATTGAGGAACACCGGGCCGTGGCTGGACCAGGCCAGGTGTTCGGAAAAGGATTGGGGCTGATAGCGGTCGATCAATGCGGCCAGGCGCTGCAAATGCGCGATATCCAGCGGCCCCTCCCCACCGATCGACAGGCCGACGCCGTGCAGCGACAGCGGGTACTGTTCGCGTATCCGCCCCAGGAAGTGGTGAAGCGGCCCGCCGGCCACCATGTAGTTTTCCGCGTGCACTTCGAAAAAGCCCAGATCCGGTTGGGTCTGGAGCACCTCACGAAAATGCTCGCTCTTGAGCCCCAACCCTGCCCTTGGCGGCAGCCGGTTATCAGTGGCGAGGGATGGGGTATTCAACATGGTGACGGGCCTCAGGCAGATGCGATCAGGACTTGGCTTTGAACGCTTCGAGCTGGCCGAAACCAGTTGGGGAGGTTTTGCTTTCCATGGTGGTGCAAGTGCCTTTGGGTACCGATTTCCAGGAGTTGCCCTGATAGTCCATTTTTGATGTACCGGCGCAGGTGGTGCCGGCACCGGCGGCGCAGTCGTTCTTGCCTTTGAGGGCAACGCCGAAGCATTTTTCCATGTTGGCGTCGGCTGCGTGGACGGTCGAGACGGCTGTCATGCTCAGGGCAGAACCCAGGGCCAGGATCAGGGCGGTGGCGGACAGGGTGCGGGTCGAAGCAGTCATGATGATTCTCCAGTCATTCAGGGAAATGAACCGGCGTTAGCGCCGGTCTGCTGAACTAGAGAAGGGGGATGGGGAAGTGTTACAGCGGGTTCTCGATTTTTTTGTCTACTCAAAAAAAAACGGCCCGAAGGCCGTTTTTTTACTGCGACAGACTCAACCGCCCAGGTACGCCTCGCGCACTTTCGGGTCGGTCAGCAGGGCTTCACCGGTGCCTTGCATCACCACGCGACCGTTCTCCAGCACGTACGCCCGGTCGGCGATTTTCAGCGCCTGGTTGGCGTTCTGCTCCACCAGGAACACCGTCACGCCATCCTTGCGCAGTTGTTCGATGATGTCGAAGATCTGCTGGATGATGATCGGTGCCAGGCCCAGGGAAGGCTCGTCGAGCAGCAGCAGCTTGGGCTTGCTCATCAGCGCACGGCCGATGGCGAGCATTTGCTGTTCGCCGCCGGACATGGTGCCGCCGCGCTGGGTAAAGCGTTCTTTCAGGCGTGGGAAAAGGTGCAGGACCTTGTCCATTTGTTCCTGATAGTCGCCCTTGTCAGTGAAGAATCCGCCCATGGCGAGGTTTTCTTCCACGGTCAGCCGGGCAAATACCCGACGACCTTCCGGCACCACCGCGATGCTCTTGCGCATGATCCGTGACGAGTCCTGGCCCACCAGTTCCTCACCCATGTAGCGGATGCTGCCGCTGTGGGCCTGGGGCGAACCGCAGAGCGTCATCAGCAGGGTGGATTTGCCGGCGCCGTTGGCACCGATCAGCGTCACGATTTCGCCCTGGCGGACTTCGACGTTGACGCTGTGCAAGGCCTGGATCTTGCCGTAGAAGGTGGAAACGTTTTCGAATTGCAGCATTTACGCTTCCCCCAGGTAGGCTTTGATCACTTCAGGATTGTCGCGGATCTGTTCCGGCGAGCCGTTGGCCAGAGGGGTGCCCTGGTTGATCACGACGATGTGGTCGGAAATGCTCATGACCAGCTTCATGTCGTGCTCGATCAGCAGCACAGTGACGTTGTGCTCCTCGCGCAGCACGCCGATCAGCGCTTTCAGGTCTTCGGTTTCCTTGGGGTTCAGGCCGGCGGCCGGCTCGTCGAGCATGAGGATCCGCGGACGGGTCATCATGCAGCGGGCGATTTCCAGGCGTCGTTGCTGACCGTAGGCCAGGGTCCCGGCGGTACGGTTGGCGAATTCCTTGAGGTTGACCTTGTCCAGCCAGTACTCGGCGTACTCCATGGCGTCGCGTTCGCTTTTGCGGAACGCCGGGGTCTTGAACAGGCCGGCAAAGAAGTTGGTGTTCAGGTGACGATGCTGGGCGATCAACAGGTTTTCGACCGCCGTCATGTCCTTGAACAGCCGCACGTTCTGGAAGGTGCGCACCACACCCTTGCGGGCGATCTGGTGGCCGGGCAGGCCCTGGATCGGCTCGCCGTCCAGCACGATGGTGCCACCGGTGGGCTGGTAGAAGCCGGTCAGGCAGTTGAACACGGTGGTCTTGCCCGCGCCGTTCGGCCCGATCAGCGCAACGACCTGTTTCTCTTTCACGGTCAGGGCTACGCCATTGACCGCCAGCAAGCCGCCGAAGCGCATGCTTAAATTTTCAACTTTCAGGATCTCGCGGCTCATTTGCGCAGCTCCATGTGGGGGCGTTGCATAGGAAGCAGACCTTGAGGACGCCAGATCATCATCAGCACCATCAAGGCGCCGAACATCAACATGCGGTATTCGCTGAATTCACGCATCATTTCGGGCAGCAGGATCATCACGATGGCTGCCAGGATCACGCCCAGCTGCGAGCCCATCCCGCCCAGCACCACGATGGCGAGGATGATCGCCGACTCGATGAAGGTGAAGGATTCCGGCGTCACCAGGCCCTGGCGTGCGGCGAAGAAACTGCCGGCAAAACCGGCAAACGCAGCACCGAGGGTGAAGGCCGACAGCTTGATGATCGTCGGGTTGAGACCCAGGGCACGGCAGGCGATTTCGTCTTCACGCAATGCCTCCCAGGCGCGGCCGATCGGCATGCGCAGCAGGCGGTTGATGACGAACAGCGCGGCCAGGGCCAGCAACAGGGCAACCAGGTAGAGGAAGATCACCTTGTTGATCGAGTTGTATTCCAGGCCGAAGTACTCGTGGAAGGTCTGCAGGCCTTCGGCGGCTTTACGTTCGAAGGTCAGGCCGAAGAACGTCGGTTTCTCGATGTTGCTGATGCCGTTCGGGCCACCGGTGATGTCGGTCAGGTTGCGCAGGAACAGACGGATGATCTCGCCAAAACCCAGGGTCACGATGGCCAGGTAGTCACCGCGCAAGCGCAGGACCGGGAACCCCAGCAGGAAACCGAAGGTGGCGGCCATCATCCCGGCGATCGGCAGGCAGATCCAGAAGCTCAGGCCGAAGTAGTGGGACAGCAGCGCATAGCTGTAGGCGCCGACGGCGTAAAAGCCGACATAACCCAGGTCCAGCAGGCCGGCCAGGCCTACCACGATGTTCAGGCCAAGGCCGAGCATCACGTAGATCAGGATCAGCGTGGCGATGTCCACCGCGCCGCGGGAGCCGAAGAACGGCCAGACCAGTGCCACGACGATCAGGCCCAGCACGATCCAGCGCTGGGTCGATGGCAGGGTGAGGAAGTTGCTGGCCTTGGCCGGGATCACCGGCAGGCCGGGCGACGACTTCCACATGGCGCTGATCTGCGTGCTGAACAGCACCCGCAGGAACATCAGCAGCGAACACACGGCGATGGTCGCCAGGATGGCCGGGCTGGTGCCATGCACTTCCAGGTTGATGCCGACGATGGTCAGTTTAAGACCCAGTACCGGGTAGGCCACGGCCCAGACCAGCAGGGCGCTGAAGAGCGCCGATTTGAGATGCCTAGTCATACTTTCTCAACCTCCGGGCGGCCCAGGATGCCGGTCGGCCGGAATAACAGAACCAGAACCAACAAGCCGAATGCCACGACGTCCTTGTACTGGTCGCCGAAGATGTCGGCGCCAAAGGCTTCCGCCACGCCCAGCACCAGCCCGCCGAGCATCGCGCCGGGAATGCTGCCGATGCCGCCCAGTACCGCGGCGGTGAAGGCTTTCAGGCCGACGAGGAAGCCGGCGTTGGGGTTGATCACGCCGTATTGCATGCTCAACAGCACCGCGGCGATGGCCGCCAGGGCCGCACCGATGACGAAGGTCAGGGCGATGATGTTGTTGGTGTTGATGCCCAGCAGGTTGGCCATCTTGATGTCCTCGGCACAGGCGCGGCAGGCGCGGCCCAGGCGGGAACGGGAGATGAACAGCGTCAGGCCGAGCATGGCGACCAGGGTCACCACGAACACCACGATTTGCATGTAGGAAATCAGCACTTCATGTGCCCCGCCTGGCCCGATGGCAAAGTTGCCCGGAATCAGGTTGGGTATGGATTTGTCCTTGGAGTCTTGCGAAAGCAGTACCGTGTTCTGCAGGAAGATCGACATGCCGATGGCGGAAATCAGCGGGATCAGACGGTTGCTGCCGCGCAGGGGGCGGTAGGCGATCCGTTCGATGCTGTAGCCATAGGAGCTGGTGACGACGATGCTCGCGATGAAAGCCGCGGTCATCAACAGCGGGACACTGTCGAGTCCCATCATGCTCAGCCCGGCGATGGCGATGAACGCCACGTAGGAGCCGATCATGTACACCTCGCCGTGGGCGAAGTTGATCATTCCAATGATGCCGTAAACCATCGTATAGCCGATGGCGATCAGGGCATACGTGCTGCCAATGGTCAGGCCATTAACCAGCTGT
>Ga0065704_10001257_pt1 | contig 13267 bp, 6 predicted proteins | sample SwiRhicommuniRL2_FD_59091 | JGI IMG/M metagenome (GOLD analysis project Ga0065704, IMG submission 59091) | Switchgrass rhizosphere bacterial communities from Rose Lake, Michigan, USA - RL2 v2 (version 2) | ecosystem: Host-associated > Plants > Roots > Rhizosphere > Soil | place: East Lansing, MI
ATAAATGTGGGTTTTAAAGTCGCAAAATAGGTGCTCTAGTCACAACTCCTGCCTGGAGGAGCCGTTCAGGTATAAAACAGGAGGCCTGACTGTGGGCCCTCAATCTTGTGGCCGACCAGACCCACCGGGACCCGGAGTTTCATCAATCGCCATGACCGCCGTGGCCACCGCCATGACCACCGCCACCTCCAGCGGCCCCACCTCCTCCACCCTCGCCGCCATGCCCGCCATGCGACCCACCACCGTCATGACCACCCGCGTGTCCGCCAGCACCCCCGTGACCGCCAGATCCATCCAACCCTCCCGTAAACGTGTGACCGTGACCACTATGAGTACCGGCCTCGCCAGATATGGAGCCAGCATCAGCGCTGCCGCCCCCCATCGCTACCTGTTCCTTCAAGAGCTCTTTTGAAACCAGGGGAGCGAAATCCTCGAAGTCTCCGTTTTCGCCCAGCCGAAAGAACACACCCTCTGCGATATGGCTGGGAAATTCCACACTCACTTCCTGGGCGGCTGTGACTGTTTTTTCCCAGTCCTTTGAGTATTTCCCATCGTGGAACGTCAGTTCCGGCGGCATGATAAAAATGGTCTTTTTGAAATAACCAAGCTTACACAGTGTGTCGATCTCCCATAACGTCCCCGTCCGGTGGGAGGGGATGATCAAGATCAGGCGGGCAGCATCCATCAAACGCAGGATCTCCTCCTGCCAGTGTTCATTTGTGGTCTGAATGCGCCCGGCTCCGATATGTTCGCCAGGCTTCCCGAGTGCAAGCAGCGGCAGGGTGGGCGCGATGGAATAGGCCAGGATGGTCTCCAGATCGATCCCATTTAGATGGAGTTTGTCCGTGGTCATAAATGCCCGCAGGTACAATCCAAATTCAGAGGGAAGATCTTTATTCACGTACGCCTCTGCATTCAGGAATTGGGATATTTCACCCGCACTGCGATCACGATCCTGCTGGACCAGGCGCAGGCGCCGTGCGCGCTGCCGGTATTCCAGCCTGCTCTTCTGCCAGGCCCATAAGGGCAGGATAAACCAGAGTATGCCAACATACCTCTCGGGGAGAAAAAAAGGAAAAATGAATGGGGAGCCTGCCAGGAGGATGGAAAGGATGCGGCTGGTAAAAATAGCTCGTTTGACCTCCGGGCTTTGGCTGTTGGGGTGTGTGAGATTAATCGTGGAGAGCTCCGGCGAGCCAAGCTCCATCAGGCGGCTGACGAACTCCAAATCGTTTCGAGCCTGAATATCCTCACGCGCCGGCTTCCGCCTGGACGAGTTGGGGGGAACAGGATTCCCCGAGCGCCTTTGTATGAACTCCCACCCGAGCGGAAGGATCTTCCAGGTGGAGGGAGCCAGAATGAGCCCTATCCATGCGGCCCAGAAAAACAACTGTCTGATAAACACGGGGTTGCGTACCGCCAGCCAGATCACGAACAGGAATACATAGATCAGGCAGGTGGAGGGAAGGTTCCAAGCCGTCATCCCGGTGAATTCCGTGAACTCATCCATTGCAATGGTGTCCCTGATTGCCTCGCGGATCGCCTGCAGGATCCCCGTACGCGCTTTTGTCGTTTGCGGTGAACTGGTTTCAGCGCCCCAGACCTCTAAAATTTGACGGCAGGCTGCTGCCTCCCATTTATAGTTTGAAAAATCCCATGCCGATTCCCCCCTGGGGTCCCGCAGGTCGACCGCTGCGCCGGCGGACAGCAGGATATCGGTCATGTGAGCTGCGCCCCGGTAAGCGGCATACATCAGGGCCGTCCTGCCCTGCTTATTCTTCGCGTCGGCCTCTGCACCCGAGTCAAGTAAACATTGAACGATCGCAACTGCTTCCTTCGAATCCTCCTTTCTGTCCACGGCGTACATCAGGGGTGTGCGATCATAAAAATCCCGTTTGTTCAGATCCGCACCCGCCTGTATCAGAAACTCGACCATTGGCCGGTTTTGACGCTCAATCGCGGCGATCAGCAAGGTCTGACCATTGGGATAGATCGAGTTCACGCCTCCTCCTTCCTTCAATAAGGATTCGAGAAGTTCGATATTCCCTGTCTGCACCACATCCAGCAATTCCTGTTTCCGTTGCAACGTAGTCATATTCCTGCGCCCTCAAAACATTGCGAATGCAATCTCCCTACAAAAGGGTTGATTCCCGTCATTGGATCGTCAAACGATGCCTGACGTATTAAACACCACCAACAATATTCCGGAGCGTCCACTTTTTACAGATCACATAAGGAATTACTGAAATTTGCCCACCTGCGCCCGTGGGGGGTTAGGGTCTTCATACAGGAGTGACAGTCACCTTTATTCCTTCGCGGATTGTGCCACCCCTCGGCGTGACAGCCAGGCCGCCGAAGCAGGCATCACACGAAAACCGCCTGTCCATATATGGGGGTGATTTGGCGGTTACGAACCAGTTACGAAGCAGAGTCGAAGCAGAGTCGAAGCAGTGTCGAAGCAGAGTTTACGAAGATTTCAGCAGGAATCACGGTTTTGGCCTCCCGGTGACCCCCATATATGGGAGATGTTTTTTTGATTCGCTTTTGCAGCCTGCGGCCTGGCCCAAAGGTTGGACAGCAGGTCTCTTTTTCCGCCCCTGGAAACCCAGGCTTATTCCGAAAAAGGGAATTGATGCAGCAGGTCCCAGTGCTCTGCCCCTGTCTGCACGGTCCATTCGCAGCGTCTTACGGTGAAGGTGGTTTGCCTGGGGATGCCGAAGGTCGGATCCTTGATGCGGGTCGAGCGGTCTTCCGGCAGGTCGACGATCTTGACATGCGGCAGCCAGTTCTGGGACTTGTACGGATAGCTCTCATACCCCAGCTCGCGGGCGATCGCTCCCAGGTCGTTGTACATGGTCTCCAGCGCGGTGTTCTTTTCTGCCAGCAGCCACAGGCGGCCCGGCTGGTTATTGACATTCATGCGGATGATGTTTCGAACGGTGACCTCAAAGGGACGCAGGTTCCGGCAATATTCCTCCAGTCGTTTTTGCAGCGCCGCAAAATCGTGGACATTTCGAATGGCCTGCACCGTCAGATGCAGGTCAAGGATCGGCGCTCCATCCGCGACCCGCGCCGTCTGTTCCGAGAGCTGAAAGAGCCCCGCATAATCCTCGCTTTCGGGCCGCAGAACAATAAAAGTGGATTGGCCGCTTAACATGGAGACTTCCAGGATTTCTGATTCCTTCACTCGGTTTTGATAGAGATCGGCGTGAGCTGCGTCTTCATTGATCCCTGTGCCGAAATTCCAGGCCAGTAGCCCACGCCGCAAATCCTGTTCCCACACTGTGCGCAGCCGGCTTTCCAGTTCCGGGATCGTACGTTTTGTCGATGTTATCATGAATTCATCGCCAGCCCGTTCCGAGCGGAACAGCAAAAAACCTTCCGCCTTGGGGAAATGCTTCACAAGCATATTCGAAAACCGCTTCAGGTCCTGATCGATCGCCGCGCCACCATAACGGGTATTGCCTTCATGCATGTTGAGCATGTCCGTCAGGGCCAGGCTTTGCAGGTTCTTGTGATCGATGTACCACCTGGCTCCCAGCCCGTTGAACGCGCCGGTCAGGGTGTCGCGGGTGGCGATATTCTCGACAATGGTGCGGGTGATGCGGACCTGCTCGACGGTCTGCTGCTCCAGGGTGGCAGGTAACCTTAACTTATAGATCTCGTTGAGCAGTCTTTCATACGGCTCGTTGAACTCATCCCAGCTCTGGGCACTGTTGCTTTGCCCTATCCTGGCGGGGATCTCCGCATGGCTCTCCAGAATGGTCTGGCGAAGGACCAGGGGCCGGTAGGTCCTGCGCTGCTTTTGCAGCTCATTCTCTGCCTCGGTTTCGGTCAGGCCCACGCCAAAATCCCAGGTCAGGAGAGAGTTGGTTTCCTGGTCCACAAAGGGTTTGGTCAACAGGGCCCTGATCTGCTGAGGGGTCTTCCGCAGGGAAAAGATCCTGAATTCATCACTGCCTGCGGCCCGCTGTAAAAAATCACCCTGCTCCAGAGGAAATATGGCGAGTACTTGATGGGCTAAATCATGCAGCTCCAGGTCGACTGCCGATACACCATACACCTTATTCGCCTGGCGCAGGTCATAGATGTCGATCTTTGCGATCCCTGTCAACGGCTGGCCGGACAGGAACCACTTGCCTGCCCGCGCGTTCAGGGCATGCGTAATGGTGTCATAGAGAGCCAGGTTCTGGGCATTCCTCTGGATCCCGGAAAGGATTACTTTGAGGTGCTGGACCTGGGGTTCGGTGATGGGCAGGGCCTGAAATAGATTCTCCAGTTCCCGAAAGGACTGCAGGAAGATCTTCAGCTCATTATCCATTTTCAGGGACAATGCCCCGACAAGCGTTTCCAACGTATTGCCCTTTAGCGGCTTTGTGTACATCATCAACATTTCCGGTTAGAACGAATCCGGTTGCCTCGGAAGGCAGGAATTCGAGCGATAGATAGAGCGTCAATATACCATTTTTTTGTTACGAGGATTACACATCTAAAGCTGGGGAGCGATGAAATTTACGATAATTCGTTTCCGCCCGATAAAAGAGGTGACAATCACCTTTGTTACTTGCCAGGCTGATCGCTACCNGNGGGCATTGGCCCAGATCGTGANNGCCAGGTTGGAGAGGATCAGGAGGATCGTCAGTGTACGGCGCAGCCAGCGCAGGGAGTCCGGTAATGAAATTACGGTTGGGATGGACATGGAGGAGGCTTTGATGTGTAGAGTGTTGTTCATGGTTTGCCTGCTGGTCTTCGAAGATGAGATCGGCGTCTTTCGTTATGTACATGACGGGACTATCCGGAATTGGTATACGCCTGCGAGCTTTCAAACGCTTTACAACCCATCTCCGCCCTATAAAAGAGGTGACCGTCACTGAAATTGGACACTCTCTCCCAAAGAACTGAACTTCCCTGAGGGTTATAATCTGCCGCGTGCGCAGACGATATATCCTTATCTTCATTTTCGGGATTCTTGCTCTCTGCCTGCTGGCGGGTTTCGCTTACAACCTGCCTCCCATCCATGAGCGGCTGGCGTGGCGGGTGGATACGCTGCGTGTACAGGTCAAGCGCTATTTCAATCCGCCGGAGCAGGTGGTCTTTGTGCCGCAGGAGCAGGTCGACGCTATAGTGAGCGGAACGTTGACGGCCATGGCTCCCACGCCCACCTCCACGTCTCTGCCACTCACCGAAACACCGGTCCCTCTGCCGAGCCTGACCCCAACTGCCATCCCCCCGAGCCTGGCCCTGACCGGCATCCGTCATGAATACCAGAAGTTCAATAATTGTGCGCCGGCCAGCCTCGCGATGGTGCTGTCGTACTGGGGCTGGCAGGGCGATCAGTTCCAGACGCGTGCCTACCTGCGCCCAAGCTTCGAGATCGACGATAAAAATGTCAACCCGTATGAGATCGTGGACTACGTCCAGAAGAACACGCAGTTCGATGCCGTGTGGCGAGTGGGTGGGAACCTGGAATTGCTCAAGCGCCTGCTGGCGGCTGGCTATCCGGTGCTGATCGAAAAGGGGTTGTTGGACCCGCATGATCACACCTGGCTGGGTCATTACCAGATCATCAGCGGTTATAACGATGCGAAAGCGCAGTTCCTGGTGTACGACTCCTACGAAGGTCCGCCCGAGGCCTATGGGGTATCCTACGATGTCATTGCGCAATTCTGGCGTCATTTCAACTTTGTCTATGTGGTGGTCTTTCCCCGCGACCGCACTGCGGAGGTTCAGTCCATCCTCGGGGCCGCTAGCAATCCGCAGCAGAACTTCCAGTCGGCGGCGCAATTGGCCTCCGCCGAGGCAGGCAGCTTGACCGGACGAGAACAATTCTTCGCCTGGTTCAATCTCGGCTCGAACCTGGTCTCCCTGCAGGATTACGTCAACGCGGCGCGGGCCTATGATAATGCCTTCGCCCTGTATGCTGCCCTGCCGGAAAGCGAACGTCCCTGGCGCCTGCTGTGGTATCAGGATGGTCCTTACCCGGCCTATTACTATACGGGGCGTTATCAGGATGTGATCAACCTGGCGCATTCCACCCTGCTGAACGTGGACAAACCGGTCCTCGAAGAGACCTATTACTGGCGCGGGATGGCGAAAGAGGCTCTGGGCGACCGGGCGGGAGCGGTCGAAGACCTGACCCGCGCCGCTACGCTCAACCCGAACTCCACCCCCGCCGCCGAGGAACTTCGTCACCTCAATTCGTAACGCCCCACTCCCTGCAAGATCCCAAGGGTCTTCTTCGTATTCTTCGCGGGCTCCCTGGCACCGTCCGCCAGGACAGGTGTTGCGGTTCAAAGGTCTTGTCTGAAATTGATTCGAGAAGACCCTGGGCCCTGCCTGTCAACCTCTTGATTCGCCCGCCTCAATTCTGTATACTGCTCTTAGACCAAAGGAGGTAAAAATGAGTACGATTATTAAAGCGGGTTTCTATTATCGGATAAAGAACCAATCCAAACTGGAGGTGCTGACCCTCCCCAAAAAGCCAGGCAGAAAAGCATTCACAGACGTCGTCTCTGATACGGTCAATAAAGTATCTCAATTCCAAAAAGGGGTTGAAAGACTGTCCTCTGAGCCGGCTGCTGTGACGCAAAATGCTGCTCGAACCCGGCCGGGAACGAACGGGGCGGGGGATGAGAAGCCATTCGACTCACGACCGATCCCTCTTCCGCTCAATGCATGGAAAATCCTGAGGGGTGAAACCCTCAAAGAGATTGATCTGGACTTTCTGGACGACCTACAAGACGAGGGGCTCATAAAAATCGAGGCACTCAATATCCAGCCTGAAACGGACTATGTGATCGCCAACCAGACTGCCAAGCGCATCAGCATTCGGGCCGACCGCTATCCGGAAAGTCTGATCATTCCACCCTTTGGGTCGCGCACCATTAATAGCGAGATTCTGAAATACTACGACTTCATTGACTGGGAGCGGCAATATTTGATCCTGGTTACTCCTCCCGAAGTAGAAAATGTCAGCGCGCTGACGACGCTTGGCTTCCTGTTCATCTTGCTTGGCCTGTTTCTGCTCGTCAGCGTTCCCCTGGCGATCTTTACCCGGAACATAAGCTGGGGTGCCATTGGTATTACCTCCGCAGTGTTTGGAGTACTGATGGCTATTGTCTTTTACTTTAGCCAGAGTAAATCCAAATCCTACGGAGAGGACTTATGGCAGTGGATGAAACTCCTACCGGGCATCCTGCTGGTCCTGGCTGCTGGAGCCGGTCTGCCTTTGGCCATTGTTTATGTGTTTGGCGGTGGCTCGCAGCTGATCACCTTCCCCCTCCAATTAGCCTCTTTAGGGCGCTCCCTGCAGGTAAGCTTCATCACCGTTGCCTCTCTTTTGCCCGCGCTCCTTTTTTACCTCTTTGGTCGCCAGCAGGTGAAAAAACAAAGGGAAAACTTCTTCCGTGAAGTGATGTCACTTGATCCCAATGTGCAGTCGCTCTCCGAGGCGCGCACCAAATATGAACCCCTGCTCGATACAGTCTACGACTCGGGGAATTCGCCCCTCTCGATCCTTCTGCTCCTGATCAGCACCAGCATGTTAGTGCTGGGCTGGGTCATCGCTCTGGAGCCCGTTGGCATACCCAAAATCGAGGTCAGCAGCCTGGTCGATTTCTTCAAACCAGAAAAAAGTGCGTTCACCTTCGGGTTTCTGGGCGCTTACTTCTTCACACTGAATTTGATCTTTCGCCGTTATGTCCGCGCCGACCTCACTCCCAAAACATATGCCTTCATCACCGTCCGATTTTTGATTACGATTGTATTGGTATGGGTTGTGAGCACTCTCCCGCAATTTGCCAACGATTCCATCTGGCAGGCGGGAATGCTGGCAATTATCTTCATCGTCGGTCTTTTTCCGGATACGGGTCTGGCCTTGATCGAGGATTATGTTAAGAAGATCATCAACCGTCAGGTGAGTGAAAAAGAGAGCCTGCCGCTGACATTGATCGAGGGCATTAACTTGTACGACCGCGCCCGCCTCCTGGAAGAAGGGATCGAGAACCTTGAAAATCTCGCCCATCACAATTTGATCGAACTCGTTGCACGGACCCGTATCCCGACTCCTCGTCTGGTAGACATGTTCGATCAGGCAATCCTTTATCTGCATCTGGGCTTGAGTCGTGACAGGATGAGGGGGAAGCCTGCCCCTGCACAGCAGGCGGAAACTCCAATGGATAACCAAAGTGAAAATGCGGACCCTGCACAACAGGGCGAGGTGGCAGATCTGTTATTCCAGCTCAAAAGCTACGGCATCCGCACTGCCACGGACCTGGTCAATGCCTTTAAAAGGCCCGACGCAATCAGGAAAACATCATTGCCCCTCGATAAACTCAACGTCATTCTGGACGCGATGAGCGATGATGAATGGTTCGAATATATTAAAGAATGGCGCATCTCCACTTCCGCGATATCAGAACTCGTTGCCAACCCATATGAATTTTATAGCGGCGCCAAAAGAGCGCCAGCGGAAAAGGAATCCAAATTGCCTGCCGCAGCTCCGTTAAAACCAACAGTACCATAAAGAGGATTTCCTCTTCGGAAGGCATTCATCAAATCATTCCTATATGACGGCCTCTTTGGCGATCCAATGCAGGCGAATAAGAGCTCTCAGCGCCGCACGCAAGTGCGGCGCTGATGCTGATCGCGTTCCCGTTAATTACCTGCACTCGCACCACCCGTGATGAGCAGTCTGACTATGTAGGTTACGCTCGCTGCTAAGTACCCTGTGGGTCGCGTGACATAATTTACTGCAAAAGGGACAGTCCGAGCCACAGAGTCTACTCTAAAGAAAGAAGGGGAATAAACATTCACAGTATATCTTGACGCAAATGAAAAAGACAGTCACCTTACTTTCATACGCACCTCCGGGGTCTCTTGTCCTCGACCCGGAATGCAGTTTTTACGCTTCATGAGCTCCGCATCGAAAACTTCTTCCCCGCGGCCGGCGTGACGTAAGCCAATTACTATTAAACGAATTGCCCGCCCTGGTCAAAGGACACCTCCTCATAGCCAGAGTTACCTGATGAATCACAGGGATGATTCATTACGGGCTTGTGCCTGCGCTCCAGCCCAGGCGCCGGGCAGGAGGCTTCACACTATTTTGGAAACCTGACATGCCCGGACGGAGATACTCTCCGTCCGGGCATGTCACTTGCTATTTCAATGATTCGGAAGAACTGGGCTTAAGGAGCTTCATAAGCTCCGATGTCACAATGAGCGCCCTGGGGACGTGTTACCCCGCGCTGATCTATCCCAGGACAAGCGGCATCCTCTGCGGCGTCAATTGCCGGGCTGCCGGCTAATAAGGCGTGGGTTGCGGTTGGACCACCATTGTTGACTAACGCACCGATCTTTGCGTCTGTGAGGATCAGATCGCTCCCCACGGGGCTGCAGCTGCTATCCTGGATCAAATTATGGCCGCCAGACGTCAGTGTGACGGTGCCGGCGGCATGCTGCTCACAGGCGTACCAGTGATTGCCGGTGATGATCGTGTTTGTCAACTTCAGGCTGGGGACCGCTGCGTTGAAGGAACCGATGAAGACCGCGGAAGGCGCATAGTCTGGCGCGATATTGTTGGCGATCGTGGAGTTGAGGATTTCCATGGCGCCATCGGTGTGGAAGATCGCGCCGCCGTGCCAGCCGGTGGAGGTGTTGCCACTGAGGGTACTGTTCGTGATCGTCATGTTCCCCAGGGAACGGATCCCGCCGCCGACATCGTTGGATATATTTCCGCTGATCGTGCTGCGGATGATGTTGGTCGTCGTGTTGAAGAACGAGTAGACGCCACCGCCAGACCAGGCAGCCTGGTTGCCGGTCACGCTGCTGTCGATGAGATTGAGCGTGGCTCCATCGCCGTTATAGATGCCGCCGCCGCCCTGCCAGAAGTCGCCCGCGGTGGTTGCCATCACGTTCTGGGTGAGGGTGATGTGGTCGAGGGTCAGCGAGCCATTGTTGAGGATGCCGCCTGCCAGCTGGAAGCCGTAGCCCTTCGTGACGGTTAGGTCTTTGATCGTAGCCGTTGTCCCGGCATTGACGATGAAGACGCGATCGATGTTATTTCCACTGATTGCCAGACCGGGCGCGGCAGACCCGTCGATGGTCACGTTTTTCCCAAGCGTCAACGGACCCAAGAGCAGCGTGATCGTCTGACCGGCCAGCGCGTCTGAGAACGTTACTGTGCCGCCGACGCATACACTAGCTAATGCCTTGCGCAGCGAGCCTGCCCCAGCATCCGCGGTGGATGTCACGGTGATCTCGCACGGGGCGTTCAAGCGGATCTGGTCGACTAGCACCGGCTTGTTCAACCCGTCCGGGATCACAAAGCGTAGTGCCTGGATGTTCGTAAGGTCGAGCGCAAATCCATCTGCATTCTGGAACGCTGAGAACGGAATGCTGATCTGCTTCCAGCCGCTGAAGTCATCCCGAAAGGAGGTGTTAAAGGAGACAGGTTTTGGTCTGGTCTGGAACAGGCGCACATAATCGACCGCCATGCTCTGCGGGAAGACCGTGTCCGCGCCTACGGGCCCGCCAAAATTGCCTCCCACGGCCAGGTTCATCAGGATAAAGAAGGGGTGGTTGAAGACCCACTGCTTGCCCTGCAGGAACGGATCGTTCGGAGTAGCGGTGAAGTAGGAGATCCCATCGATAGACCAGACGATCTTATCTGGCTGCCAATCGACCGCATAGACGTGATAATCATTTGGGACCGGTTTCCCCAGATCGTAGACCTTGCCATAGCTTTGCCCACCCGAATATCCCGGACCGTGCAGCGTCCCGAACACCTCGTTGGGCAGGCGCCCGACAAATTCCATGATATCGATCTCACCGGTCTGCGGCCAGTTGACCTGATCGATATCGGTGCCCAGCATCCAGAAGGCTGGCCATAAGCCTGCCCCCTGCGGCACCTTGATGCGCGCTTCGACCCGTCCATACGCCACCTCGAAGCGGTTCTTGGTCAGCAGCCGCGCCGACGTGTATTCGCATGGGCCATAATAACAGAGGAGTGAGCCATCTGCCTTTTTGATCGTGATCTTCAGATTCCCCGATCCATCGGTCGCAACATTGCTTGTTCCGTCGGTATAGTATTCCAGTTCGCTGTTGCCCCACCCGGGAATACCATTGACCGTGCCATCACCCACTTCCCGTCCCCAGACGCTGGTATTGGGTGCGGTCCCGGCTCTGCTATTGAACTCATCACTCCAGACCATCTTCCAGCCCGAAGGATTGCCGAGAGTCGCCAGATTGTTATCCAGGCTGACCCCAATATCCCGGTTGCTGTTCCGCCCGTAATACCAGAAGTTCAAGCCCGGCACGTCGCTCCAATCCTGACCGATGGGGAAGGTCCGACTGAACGCATAGGTACCGGTGCCGCTCTTCTGACCCACTTGCAGGATGTGCTCATAGGCACCCTGACCCGGCAATGCCAGAGCATTATTGGCAGCGATCTCCGGATTGGAGAGGGTCGCTTTTTTATCAACGCGCCATAGATAAGGGTAGGTTTCGAAATCATCCAGCAGGGTCGGGTCAAAGGACTCGTTGTCCAGAATGTCCAGCCGTGCGATGGGAGGAATACCCAGCGCCGCGCCGCCCGTCGGATTCGAAAGCCCAACCAGCACGCCGCGCTCGCCCGAATACTTTTGATTATCGATGGTCTGGATCGTGAACGACTGCTGGGTAATATTGGGCGCGAAGGTCAGAGTTCCACTGGCTGGAGTAAAGTCCCGGTCCGCGATCGCTGAACCGAAACTCGTTGCGTATTGAACCGTCACCGGATCGCTGGAGGGTTTGCTGAGTTTGGCTGTGAGTGTGGCAGTGGTACCTTCAGTGAATTTGTAGTCGACGGAGGTAAAGCCTACGGTCAGCGGGCGGATGGGCGCGACGCCGTAGACCATGGCGTTATCGACATAATAGGTCTGCGGTGAGGGAGTGGTGATCGTGCCTAATGCCCAGCCATGGACCTCGGTCAGGCCGAATCCATCGTTGGGCGCGCTGTTGCCAATCTCTTTCCGATGCATGTCTGCGAAGGGAAGCTTGATCTCCTGCCATCCCGTGAAGTTATCGATGACATCGATCGACCAGCGCTCGGCATCATCCCTGGTGGAACCGGGGTTGCGGTTGTCGAGCACGTCCACAAACATGGTGGTGCCACTGTTGTTGCCGTACAGCCAGAAGGAGATGCCTTCGTAAGCACTCCAGTCCTGCGGCACCCAGGTATCGACGGCTGCATTCTCGAAGTTATGCACGAAGCCGGCATACGAAACGACATTTACATCCATCTTTAGAACATGGTTGGGATCGCCAGCGCCCGGCACGGGAGCGGGAGGCGCCGTGTTGGTGGAGATCGCGACCGTGCTATTGGGATCATTGAACATGATAAAACCAATCCCAACTCCGTTGGCATCTGTCCCTGTCGGGAGGCCCGCTTCAAAATCGTCAATGAGAGGGAGTGTGGCCGCCAGCGCAGGGACGATGGGGGCAAATGGCGAAACCAATCCATTAATAAGCAAGCTCAAAATAACGATCACCGAAAATGTCGGACGTTTGTTTTTCATCGCTTTTCTCCTGATGAAATTTGATCTTGATACTTTAGGGAATTAGAAAAGGAGGGGGAGTGTCTCAGGCTTACTCCTTTCTCGAATCAGTTCGCAATAGATGGCCTGAACCTTGCAGAGTGTGGCATCATTGACTTACTCGATCTATGGATTTCAACCTGCAAATCGACGCATAACGGTAACTTTTTTATCAGGTAAACAGTTACATTTAGTATACGCTATATCCGTTTTCAAACAAAGCGTTATTCTCATTAAAAGGTTACAGACTTCCACAATAGGGTTGCGAATACAAGTCGATCGTAAAATGACTCAGAGAGTCATGGGTTCAATCACCATCGGCCGCCCTGTGATCAAAAAAGGAGTGATATTTCAATATCGCTCCTTTTTGTTCTCAGTATGAGAGGATCTCTGGCGGCTGCATCCAATCCAATGGATCGGAACCCCATTCCTGCCATCTGCGCAAGCGAGGCTCAGTCAGCGCTGTGGGTCGCGGTACTACCGCGCGGTCGGGGTGTCAGGCGGGCTGCCTCAGGAAGTCGTCGCTCCAACGCCAGCGATGAGACTGCGGCAACTGCTGCGATGACCGCTGAAGCGAGGAAGGCCGCCAGCGGCGAGAGGCTCAACACCTGCGTACCAAGCGTCGGTGCGAGCGCCAGTCCAACCCACCACGATAGACCGATCGCGGCCATGTAACGGCCGCGCAGGCTGGTTGG
>Ga0065704_10071087_pt1 | contig 13251 bp, 10 predicted proteins | sample SwiRhicommuniRL2_FD_59091 | JGI IMG/M metagenome (GOLD analysis project Ga0065704, IMG submission 59091) | Switchgrass rhizosphere bacterial communities from Rose Lake, Michigan, USA - RL2 v2 (version 2) | ecosystem: Host-associated > Plants > Roots > Rhizosphere > Soil | place: East Lansing, MI
GGGTTGGGCCTGGCAGGCGCCACACCGACGCCGCGCGGCTTGACCTGACCGCCAGTCAGGCGCTGCGCCGTGCAACGCCGGCGTGGCGCCTGCCAGACCCAACGCGGCATGCTCGGGGAGTGGTGACACGCCCTAGCGATGCACCCAGTAGCCGCCATGGAAGCGATAGGCGGGGCCGTGGGGCTCCCAGCGCGGGCCGACGTAGACGTAGCCCGGGCGTTCGCGCACGTAGTGGCCGCCGACCCAGACGTGGCGATGGCCGTTCCAATGCCAGTAGCCGGGCGCCCACACATAGCCCGGCCGCACCACCACGCGTTCGAAACGTGGCGGCGGCGGGGCGGTCCGCACCGACAGTTCCACGACCGGCCGCGCCTGCGCGGGCGCGGCCACCATGCCCGCGGCGAGCGTGACGCCGAGCAGCGAGGCCTGCAAGAAAGGGCGAAGCGACATGCGATTCTCCAGCGACATCGGCCATGCGCCGACCCCGATGCAAACGTCGCAGGCGCCTGCGCTGTTGACGCGGCGCACGGCCCCATTCAGGGCCTGGATAGCCAGCGAACATCAGGCGCGTCCGACGGCGCGGGCTGCGTGCCGCCGCGCCAAGCGAGCGACGGCGCGCGTGGCGTCGCCACCGCGATGCCGCGCGGGCGAAGGGCGCCCGCGCGCGATCACGAACACGCTTGCGTCGCCGCGCAGGCGCACGCGCGGGGTGAACCGGGAATCCCGCGACACCGCGGCGCTCCGCAGCGGTCGCGGCGGGTCCGCCGTCGTCGCATGTTGCAGCGCAACCTGCCCGACCTGCGCGGCACGCCTAGAATTGCGGCATTCTCTTGCCGATGTCCTCTCGATGAGCATTCCCGCGTCCCGCGTTCCGCTGCCGCAAGCGGACAGCAGCCCATTGCGTTTCGTCACCGCCGCCAGCCTGTTCGACGGCCACGACGCGGCGATCAACATCATGCGCCGGCTGATCCAGGCGCAGGGCGCCGAGGTGATCCATCTCGGCCACAACCGCAGCGTCGAGGACGTGGTGCGCGCGGCGCTGCAGGAGGACGCCGACGCCATCGCGCTGTCGTCCTACCAGGGCGGCCATGTCGAGTACTTCAAGTACATGGTGGACATGCTGCGCGAGCGCGGCGCCGGCCATGTGCGGGTGTTCGGCGGCGGTGGCGGCACCATCACCCCGGAAGAGATCGCCGAGCTGCAGGCCTATGGCGTGGAGCGCATCTACCACCCCAACGACGGCATGAAGATGGGCCTGGTGGAAATGATCGAGGACGTGGTCGCGCGCGCCGGGCGGGCGCGTGCCGTCGCGGCGGACACGGATGGCGCGGCGCCGGCCGGCAGTCCGTTGCCGGACATCGACGACGACATCGGCATCGGCCGGATGCTGTCGGCGATCGAGGACGGCGCGTTCTCCGAGGCCGAGCTGGCCCTGCTGCGCAAGCAGTGGCAGGCCGGTGCGCCGGGCGTGTCCGAGTCGCGGGGGCAGGCGCCGCGCGGCACGCGCCTGGCGCCCGTGCTCGGCCTCACCGGCACCGGCGGCGCCGGCAAGTCCTCGGTCACCGACGAACTGCTCAACCGCTTCCTGGCCGCCTTCCCGCGGATGCGCATCGCGGTGGTGTCGGTGGACCCGAGCCGGCGCCGCACCGGCGGTGCGCTGCTCGGCGACCGCATCCGCATGAACGCCCTGCGCAGCCCGCGCGTGTACATGCGCTCGATGGCCACGCGGCGCCAGCATGCGGCCACCAATCGCGTGCTCAAGGATTGCATCGCGCTGCTGAAGTGCGTCGGCTACGACCTGGTGATCGTGGAGACCGCCGGCATCGGCCAGAGCGATTCGGAGATCGTCGATCTGGTCGATTTCCCGGTGTACGTGATGACCAGCGACTACGGCGCGCCCAGCCAGCTGGAGAAGATCGACATGCTCGACTTCGCCGAACTGGTGGTGCTGAACAAGTACGACCGCCGCGGCGCCGAGGACGCGCTGCGCGACGTGCGCAAGCAGTGGCGGCGCAACCGCGCCGCGTTCCAGTTGGAGGACGAAGCGGTGCCGGTGTATCCGACCATCGCCAGCCAGTTCAACGATCCGGGCATCAGCTGGATGTTCGTCAACCTGTGCCGCCTGGTGCGCGAGAAGCTGGAGTTCGCCGCGACCACGGCCGGCGACGCGCCGCGTTGCGACTTCCAGCCGGACCTGGACACCAGCCTCAAGGAACCGCGCGCCACCGTGCTGATCCCGGGCGCGCGCGTGCGCTACCTTGCCGAGATCGCCGAACAGGGGCGCGCGCTCAACGCCGGCATCGTGCGCCAGGCCGAGGCCGCCGACCGCGCGCAGGCGTTCTGGCAGTCGCTGCACGCGTTGCAGGATCCGCACCTGCCCGCCCAGCTCGAACCGTACGCCGCGCAGGACCTGCTGGCGTCGGCCGGCCCGGCGGCCGATGCGACCTTGCTGCTGCTGCGCCAGCGCTACAACGATGCGGTGCAGTCGCTGTCCAGCGAATCGCTGAAATTGCTGCGCGACTGGCCGCAACGGCTCAAGTCGATCACCGACCCGGTCACCGAGTACGAAGTGCGCGGCAAGGCGATCCGCGTGGAGAACTACCGGCAGTCGCTGAGCCAGCAGCCGATCCCCAAGATCGCCGCGCCGCGCTACAAGAGCTGGGGCGAACTGCTGACCTTCCTCGGCAAGGAGAACCTGCCCGGCAGCTATCCGTATACCGGCGGCGTGTATCCGTACCGCCGCGCCGGCGAGGACCCGATCCGCATGTTCGCCGGCGAGGGCACGCCCGAGCGCACCAACCGCCGCTTCCACTACCTCAGCGTGGGCCAGCCGGCCGCGCGCCTGTCCACCGCCTTCGACAGCGTCACCCTGTACGGCGAGGATCCGGCGCCGCGCCCGGACATCTACGGCAAGGTCGGCAATTCGGGGGTCAACATCCCGACCCTGGACGACATGAAGAAGCTGTACTCCGGCTTCGACCTGTGCGCGCCGACCACCAGCGTGTCGATGACCATCAACGGCCCGGCGCCGATGATCCTGGCGATGTTCATGAACACCGCCATCGACCAGCAGGTGGAGAAGTACCTCAAGGCCGACGCGCAGCGCTGGGCGCAGGCCGAGCAGGCCCTGGCGCGGCTGTTCGAGGGCCGCGAACGCCCGCGTTACCACGGCGCTTTGCCGCCGGGCAACGACGGCCTTGGCCTGGGCCTGCTCGGGGTCAGCGGCGACCAACTGGTGGATGCGCAGACCTACGCGCAGATCAAGGCGCAGACCCTGTCCAGCGTGCGCGGCACGGTGCAGGCCGACATCCTCAAGGAGGACCAGGCGCAGAACACCTGCATCTTCAGCACCGAGTTCGCGCTGCGCATGATGGGCGACATCCAGCAGTACTTCGTCGAACACAAGGTGCGCAACTTCTACTCGGTGTCGATCTCCGGCTACCACATCGCCGAGGCCGGGGCGAACCCGATCAGCCAGCTCGCCTTCACCCTGAGCAACGGCTTCACCATCGTCGAGTACTACCTGGCGCGCGGCATGCGCATCGACGATTTCGCGCCGAACCTGAGCTTCTTCTTCAGCAACGGCATGGACCCGGAATACACCGTCATCGGTCGCGTGGCGCGGCGGATCTGGGCGCGGGCGATGCGCGAGCGCTACGGCGGCAACGAGCGCAGCCAGATGATGAAGTACCACATCCAGACCTCCGGCCGTTCGCTGCACGCGCAGGAGATCCAGTTCAACGACATCCGCACCACGCTGCAGGCGCTGTACGCGCTGTTCGACAACTGCAACAGCCTGCATACCAACGCCTACGACGAGGCGATCACCACGCCGACCGAGGAGAGCGTGCGCCGCGCGGTGGCGATCCAGATGATCATCAACAAGGAACTGGGGCTGAACTTCTGCGAGAACCCGTGGCAGGGCAGCTTCATCGTCGAGCAGCTCACCGACCTGGTGGAGGAGGCGGTGTACAAGGAGTTCGAAGCGATCAGCGAGCGCGGCGGCGTCCTAGGCGCGATGGACACCATGTACCAGCGCGGCAAGATCCAGGAGGAGAGCCTGTACTACGAGCACAAGAAGCACGATGGCAGCCTGCCGCTGGTGGGCGTGAACACCTTCCTGCCCAAGGAGCATGCCGGCGAGACCGGGACCGTGATCGAGCTGATCCGCTCCACCGACGCGGAAAAGGACCAGCAGATCGGCAACGTGCGCGATTGGCAGCAGCGCCGCAATGCGCTGGCGCTGCAGCCCGACGGCGCCGGCCTGGGCGGCCTGCAGCGCACCGCGCGCGATCGGCGCAATGTGTTCGCGGCGCTGATGGAGGCGGTCAAGACCCATAGCCTGGGCCAGATCAGCCATGCCCTGTACGAAGTGGGCGGGGAGTATCGGCGCAACATGTAGTGCGGCGGCGGCCGTTCTCGCGGGGTCGGGAGAGGTGTGCCCGTCGCGCGCGTGTCCAGCGCATCGCGTGCCGCCGGCCGCTTCGCGCGTGTGTTCGTGCGTGTCGTCTTCTCTTGTCGCGACCGCTCGCGGAGGCCCATAGTGGCGCATCGGTGGCCGGGGGCACGACGATGAAGACCTGCATGATGTGGTTGCTGTTGCTGGCCTGCGCGGCGACGGCGCGCGCGGCCGAGCCGAAGGACGAGAGCACGGCGGGGCCGCTGTTCGACACGGTCGCGGCGCTCGACCAGCGCCTGTTCGGCGCCTACAACCGCTGCGACATGGCGGCGTTCGAGGCGCTGTTCGTGCCCGACGTGGAGTTCTATCACGATACCGGCGGGGTCAGCCGGGACCGCCAGACCGTGGTCGACAACACCCGCAAGTGGATCTGCGGCAAGGTTCGCCGCGACCTGTTGGAAGGAACGCTGCGGGTCTATCCGGTCAAGGATTTCGGCGCGATCGAGGAGGGCGAACACCGCTTCTGCGAACTGGCCAGCGGGCGTTGCGAGGGGATCGCCAAGTTCGTGATGGTGTGGCGGCAGGACCCGGACGGCTGGAGGCTGACCCGCGTGCTCAGCTACGGGCACCGCGCGGCGAAGGCGCCCACGCCATAGCGCATCGAGCAGCACCCGCCGGGGCCGTGGTCTACATGCAGTGTGCTCGAGGATGAGCCCAGGGCCGCGCCTGACTGACAGGGCGCGCCGATGCTGGCTGCGCGTGTGGCGTGTGGCGTGCGGCGAAGTTCCGCGGCTGCCACCACGAACGACGGCGCCAACGTCCCGCCGATGCGCTAGGACTCCTCGCCGTCCTCGTCCTCGTCCTCTTCTTCCTCTTCGTCCGCATCCTCGGGCGAGGCCCACCAGACCGTGCCGTCCTGGCGTGGCGGTGGGTCGACCTGGCGCATTTCCACCGCATCGACGCGGCGTCCCGGTGCCCCGGCCTGCCAGTCGCGCAACCAGGCATCCACCGCGTCGCGCTCGGTGGCGGCGATGCCGACGTCGCGGTCGGGCATCCAGTCGGTGTCGGACGCCTCGCGGTGCGAGTGCGCGACGGCGCCGTAGCTGCAGCGCAGGCAGTAGTTGGCCAGGTTGCCGGTCCAGTCCTCGACCAGGCCGATCGCGCCGTCCTCGGGCGTCGACCGCAGCGCGTCGCGGTCGGCGGGTGCGGGGCAGTGCGCGAACACCGTGAAAGTCTGGAAGGGGGAAGGCTGGGTGCGCGCCAGGACGTTGAACACCGGCACCGCGCGGCCCCGGAACATGCGTTCACCGGTCGAGGCGCCGTCATGCACAACGATGTCGCCATAGCGATAGCCGCTTTCCGGCAGCGGCACATTGAGCAGGCGCGCACGGACCACGTCGATGCGGCGGGCATACAAGGTCTCGCCGCCGCGCCATGGGTTCAGGCGCACGCTGACCACGCCGAAGTCCATTTCGATCGGTCCGTCGCCTTCGGGAATGGCGATGCCGCAGGCGGCCCATTGCGCCCGCGCCTGCGCCCAGTCGCCGAGCGCGGTCGCCGCGATGCCGGCATTCCAGTGTGCGGATTCGTAGGGTTCGTCGACCAGCGCCAGGGCGCGCAGGTTGTGCTGCAGCGAGACCGGCCAGTCCAGCAGATACTTGTGCACCAGCCCCTGCATGTAGTGGTAATAGCGCGCGTCCGGCGCGTAGGTCAGCAGGGTCGCGAAGTGGCGTGCCGCCTGCTCCAATTGCCCTGTCTCGAAACACTCGTAGGCGCGCTCGTGCACATCCTGGAGCTGCTCTTCGGACAATCGGCGTGGCATCGGGACGACCTGGCGCGTTTGGCGTGGATGCCAATTATGGCGTCAACGCACAACTGCGCGCATCAGCGCAGGTCTGGCGGTCGGCAGGATGACGGCCTGTGACGGCGGCAGGTCCGGGCCATTCCGCCGGAACCCCACGGGTGGCGCGAGCCGTCGCCCAGCGCCTGCCGTCCGCCTTCTTCGCCGCGGCGGCGGCGAAGAAGGCCATTCGCGTGCCTGGCACGTCGCGATGACGTGCCGCGGCGAGGTGCGCGCCTCAGCGCAGCGGCACGTCCGCCACCTTGTCCTGGTAGTCGCGCTTGGGGTCGATGCCCAGCAGCACCTTGATGCCCGCCACGAGGCTGGACCCGTTGAGCCAGATCTGCGCGTGGTCCGGGTCCAGGCGCAGCAGCGCCAGTTTGGGATCGTCCTTGCCTTCTTCATACCAGGCGTCGATGAAGCCGTTCCACAGGCGTTCGATCACCGCCTGGTCGTTGTCCACGCTGAGGGTGCCGCTGATGCTGGCGAACAGAGCGTGGTCCTTGGCGCTGAACGCGGCGATCACGCGCTGGCTCTGGGTCAGCTTCTGCACCAGGGCGTTGTCCTTGGAGGTGAAGAACCAGATCGGGCCGCCGCGGTCGCCCTCGAACTGCGCCGTCATCGGCCGCGCGTGACCGTCCTCGACGCCGTCCAGGCCGAGCATGACCGTGCGGTCGGATTTCAGTGCCTTCCAGAATTTCTCTTCCAGTTCCTGCGGGCTCGCCATGCGGGTCTCCGATCGTGGTGAATGCGGGTGCACTGTGCGGCGGTCCGCGCGCGCAGGCCGTGATGGAGGCGTCGACGGAGCGTGTAGGCGACGCCATGCGCCATCGCTGTGCGGGGACGAGCGGGGCGCTTGGTACCGCGCGTAGACAAGCGCCGTCGCGCGGCGGCGCTGGGATCGGAATCGAAAACGCACGGCGCGCGGCGGTGGACACTGGGTGCCGGCGCGCCTGGCTGCTTGCTCCCTCCGCCACGGCGTGCGTTCCCCACCGGCTCTTTCGCAAAGGACGATCGACGATGAGTGCGATGCCCCCGCAACAAGCCACGCTGGATCCGATGCTGACCCTGGCGATGGTCCAGGCCAGCATCGCCGCCTATGCCGCGTTCGAGGGCAAGCCGGTGCTGGCGCCGTCCGACTACCGGTTGGTCGCGCGCTGGTCCGGTTGGGACGGCGATCTGTTCGGCGGCAGCGAGGAAGTGTTCGGCTTGCTGTTCCAGTCCACCGTGGACGCCGGCACTTGCCTGTTCGCGTTCCGTGGCACCGACTCGGACCTGGACGTGTACGAGGATCTGGACTTCACCACCACCGATTTCGTTCCCAATGCAGGCACGGTCGCGCCGACGCCGCGGGTGTCGGCGGGCTTCTACGGCATCTACGACGGCAAGGGCGGGAACATGCGCGCGTCGATGCGCGAACAGGTGTTCGCGCTGCTGGCGCACTTCGCGCCGCGCCAGGTGTACGTCACCGGGCACAGCCTCGGCGGCGCGCTGAGCCAGCTGTTTTCGCTGGATCTGGCGCTCTCGCGACCTGATCTGCGCGCCTGCAACATCAACTTCTGCAGTCCGATGGTCGGCGAGGCGAGTTGGGGCCAGGCCTACGCGAAGGCGATCGCGGTCGCCGACAGCACCCGCTGTTTCAACTACTGGGACTACGTGCCGACGCTGCCGCCGTCCACCTTCGGCTACGTGCCGGTGGGGCAGGAGTTCCGCACCGCGCATGACGTGCGCGGCGCGCTGTTCGTGCATCTGCTGTCGCGGCATTCCATCGTCAACATGCAGACGGTATTGCGGCACGCGGTGCTGCTGTCGCCGCAGGTGTGGACCGGTACCTTCCCGGACTTCGAGGATCCGCGGCGGTTGATGCTCAGCACGGTGCCGCCGGCGCCGCCGCGGCCGGCATGGGCCGACATCGAACTGGCTGCGCGCGCGTCGGAGCGGCTGTTGGGGGCGGCGATGGACCCGGCGAGCGCGCCCGGATGAGTGCCGGGCCGCATCGTGCGCGCAAGCGCGTGCGGCGTGGCGATGTTCCTCGCGGCGCAGCGCCGCGGCCGATGCCGCGGCAGGTGCGGCCCCTTCACGGTTTCCAGGAGTAGCGCGATGGCCTCGTTCGATCTGTATCTGCCGCAATTGCTGAAGTTCGAAGGGGGCTATGTGGACGATCCGGCCGATCCGGGCGGTGCCACCAATCGCGGCATCACCCTGGCGACGTTCCAGCGCTATGCGCAGCCCGTGCTCGGCGAAGCGCCGACGCTGGACGCCTTGCGCGCGCTGACGGTGGAGCAGGCCGCCGTCCTCTACAAGCAGGCCTACTGGGACCGGCTCGATGGCGACCAGATCGCCACGCAGGCGCTGGCCGAGATCCTGTTCGATTTCTACGTCGACGCCGGGACCGAAGCGGTGCTGCTGTTGCAGCGGGTGCTGCAGCAGTCGGGCGCGACGGACGTGGGCATGGATGGGGAGATGGGGCCGGTCACGCTGGCGGCGTTGCAGGCGGCCGACCAGGCGCAGGTCTATGCGCTGTATCGCCAGGGCCGCATCGCCTACTACCGACGGCTGGCGCAGGAGCATCCGGTCGACGCCAAGTTCCTGCAAGGCTGGCTGGCGCGCGTGGAGTGGTTTCCCGCGACGCTGTCGTCCGCGTCGAGCGCCACCGCGCCGGCCACTGGTGTCGCCTGAGTTCGGCGCGCCGCGCCGCATGCGCCGCTTCACATGCGGCGCATGAGCGGCTGACTAGCATTGCCTGCGATGCGGTCGCACGTGGCGACCGTGGCGTTGCGCCGACTGGCGCAGCGCTCCCTCATCGGATTCGGGAGCATCGCAACATGATCAAGTGGGCCATCATCATTGCCATCATCGGACTCATCGCCGGCGCGCTCGGCTTCACCGGCGCCGCGGGCGCGGCGATGGGGGTCGCCAAGTTCCTGTTCTGGGCGGGCATCGCCATCGCGCTGGTGCTGTTCCTGCTCGGCACCATGCTGGCCAAGAAAGTCGGCTGAGCGACACGATCCGATTGGCCGCATCGCGCGGCCGGATGCCGTCACCGTCGGCGTGATCCGGCGCCGGCCGTGTGCAGCCGGTCTGCACGACTGGATGTGCGAGGTGGGTCGCCGGGCGGCCGCCTCGACCTGCGGTAGCGGCCGTTCCGTAACGAGCCCAGTGGTCAATGCGGGATCTGCCTGCAGAACGGAGATCCGGCGTTGGGCATGCGCCCGCAAGGCTGATCGCCGGCCATTGGCGTCATTGGCCCACTTCGGCAGACCGGCGAAAGCGGGCGGGCGAAGCCGCGTGGCGATGCCGGTTCGATGCATCGCCGTGGGGCGCGCAACGGCGCGCGGACATTGACATGCGCTGGCAAACGTCAGCGCGCGCGCCTTGCCGGACTCAGGCGCCGCTGTCGGGCGTCTTCGTTTCGGCGGTGTTCGCGGCCTTGGCCGCCTCGCGGGCTTCGCGCTTGCGCGCTTCCTTCTCGTCCTGCTGCTTCTTCTTGGCGATTTCGCGCTGGCGTTTTTCGAAGGAGTAGTTGGGCTTTGCCAAGTGGATGCCTACCGTGGTGAGGGATGTCCCCCCCAGTGTAACCGCTGCGCGCCGGCGCTAGGTCGGCAGCGTCCAGGCCACGCGCGCCGCGTGGCCTGGACCGGCGAGGCCCGCGCCCCGCCGGGCGCCGTTTACGGACTCAGGTAGGGCTGGATGCTCGAATACACGTCGGAGAAGCGCGAGTAGTAGTCCGGATCGCTCGGCGCGCTGCAATACGACGTGCCGCCGTACAGGCCGCCGCGCAACTGGTAGGCGCCGCTGCTGTTGACGGTGAACAGGCCGGAGCCGGAGGAGCCGCCTTCGGTGACGCCGGTGCTCCACTGCACGCGGTACAGCGGCGACTTGCCGTCGATCGAGCTGGACAGCGCGGTGACCTTGCCCAGCGAATACTTCTTCACGTCGCCGGCGGGATGGTGGATGCCCTCGATCGCGGTGCCGGTGGCGCCGATCGCCGAACTGCTCCAGCCGGCGTAGAACGCGCCGCTGGGCGGGGCGGTCTTCAGCTCAAGCAGGGAGGTGTCGCGGGTGGTGTTGGCATGGCGCAGGTAGGCGCCGCCGCTGAGGGTGGTGTAGGCCGAGTTGACGGTGGAGCCGTTGCAGGTGGTCGCGTCGTAGAACCAGTAGGTCTGCAGGGTGTTGGCCACGGTCTGGGTGCTGATGCAGTGCGCGGCGGTCCAGAACAGGTACTTCTTCGGCGAGTTGCTGTTGTTGAGCAGGGTGCCGGTGCACAGGTAGGAGCCGCTGCTGGTGCTGAACACCATGCGCGCCACCGACTTGGCGGCCGAGGTGAAGCCGCTGCTGGGATTGGCGCGGCAGACGATGTCGCGCTCGCACGAATCGCTCTCGCCGATCATCGGCCGCATCATGTCCGCGCTGGCGACGGGGTTGATGTCCATGTGCGAGACCTGCGGGATCTTCAGCGCGAAGCCCTGCGGATACTGGCCGGCCGGCAGTTCGATCTCCACCAGCAGGCGCTCGCCGGCCACCGCCGCCGACCAGCCCGGTTCGCTGCCGGCGAACTCGGCGCCGCTCTGTTCGAACACGCGGCCGTCGTCGCCGGCGAAGCGGAAGGTGGCCTTGCTCGGGTCGCCCGGCTGGGCGCCGCTGCCGCTGAGTTGCAGCGCCGCACGCAGCGCGGCCGCATCGGTGGAGACGATCTCGAAGCTGGTCACCTGCGCGCCGCTGGGCAGGCTCTGCCACGCCAGCCGGCGCAGGTTGATCGCCGGCTTGGCGATGCTGCGCGAAAAGCCGATCTGCAGCGGCTGGCCGTGCTTGACCTGCTGGCCGCGCAGTTGCTTCATGGTCGCGGCCTGGGCGCTGTCGGGCGCGCCCAACTGGATCAGGCGCGGCGCATGCGCGCTGCCGGTGGCGAGGCTGCGCAGTTCGGCGCCGCCGAGGGCGGCCGCGTCGGGACGCGCCTGGACCGGCGCGGAGTCCATTTCGGCCGCTGGGGGAGTGGCGGCGATGGCGGCGGAGGACAGGCCGGCGATGCCGGCGAGCAGGGCCAGGGACAATGCGGACTTGCGATTCATGGATCTTCCTTCTGCTAGAAGACGACTGGACCATCCGGCAGGGGACCGGATGCCGATGCACCACGTCCGAGGTGCGTGTCGAGGCTACGGGCGGCGGGCGGTCGATTGCGTGCGCGGCGTCACGCCGAGGGGGCCGATTTTGTAGACGTTTGTCACTTCACCGTGACATGTCGCACCCGTTTGCCGGCGTCCTTCCGCTACCGCCATGCAGCGAAACCCAGGGCGCCACGCCAGCGCGCGCGCAAAAAAAGAACGCCCCTCCCACGGACGCGGGAGGGGCGCGAGGAGCGCCGTGCGGCGCGGCGCCGCGATCAGGGCGCGCGGCGGGTCGCCGGGACGAACTTGTAGAGCTTGTGCACGCCGGTGCCGAAGTTGAAGCGGCTGTAGCCGGCGCCCCAGTACACCGCACCGTCCACGATCGCCGGCGCGCTGGACACCGAACCGCCGGCATCGAAGCTCCACAGCGTGGCGCCGGTCTTGGCGTCAAGCACGGTCATCGCCCCGGACATCGAGCCCGCGTACACCAGCCCGGGCGAGGCGGCGAGGGGGCCGCGTCCACCGGCGCCGAAGCCGGTCTGCACCGGATCGGTGCCCGGCACCTTGACCTGCCAGACGATGCGGCCGGTGGCCGCGTCCAGCGCCGCCCACGAGCCGGCGTTCCAGGTCTCGGTGTTGCCGGGTGCCAGCGTGTACGGCTTGTGCTCGTTGTTGTTGATGGCCACGTATACGCGCGCGGCGAACGGATCGACCGCCGAGCCCCATTCGATGCCGCCGGCGGTGCCGCCCGGACCGACCTGGGTCGACCACACGGTCTGTCCGCTGTCGGCGTCGAAGGCCCAGTACACGCCGCTCTTCTGCCCGGCGCCGACCAATGCCTGCGGCTTGCCGTTGCGCATCGCGGTGAACAGGTTGGCGCCGCCGCCGCTGAAGTCGTAGTCCGGTCCCTGCGGATCCTGGCAGACGCCGACGGTCGGCGCGACCAGGCACGACAGCGACCAGGCATCGGCGCCCTGCAGGCGCCGCGTCCACACCGGCTTGCCGCTGCGCATGTCCAGCGCCAGCACCGAGTCGACATAATTGTCCGGCGCCATGCAGGCCAGTTGCGCGCTCTTGTCGCCGTTGGCGTTCCTGACGCAGTTGGCCACGTCCAGCGGCACCGAATAATTGTTGCCGGTGGTGGCGTACACGCGCTGCCGTTGCGGGTCGATCGCCAGCGTGCCCCACACCGAGGCGCCGGTGTAGCCTTCCGGCGCGGTGCGGAAACTCCACAGCAGCTTGCCGGTCTTCAGGTCGAGCGCGGCCACGCTGCCGCGGAACGAGAATTGATAGCCGGGCGTCAACCCACCCCAGTCGCCGGAGGACACGCCGACGTAGACGCGGTCGCCGTACACCACCGGCGAGGCGGTGATGCGCGCCTGCGGATTGGACTCGACCAGGGTCTTCCACAGCAGCTTGCCGGTGGTCTTGTCGATCGCCACGACGGTGCCGCTGGCCTGGTCGCCGACCAACAGGCGATCGCGCGCGAGCGCCGGGCTGTTGCGCGACAGCGAGTTGGCGTTGCCGGTGTAGTCGGACAGTTTCACCTGCCACGCCGCCTTGCCCTGCATGGTGTCGATCCGATACAGCTGGCCGCCCCAGTCCGGCACGTACAGCGCGGTGCCTTCCACGGTCGGGGTGGCGGAGACGTCGCCTTGCGTGGTGAAGGTCCAGGCGAGCTTGAGCCGTGACGCGTTGCGCGCGGTGATCTGCCATTCGGTCGGCGCATAGCGCGTGTTGAGAAAGCCGCCGCCGGCGCTTTCCCAACGGTTGCGGGTGGCGAACGGCGCGCCGCCGTTGCCGCCGAACCACGCGCCGGTGGCGTTGCCGATGCCGGCGGGTGCGGAAGCGATGGCCGCGGTGTCGCTGGCTGCGGCGCTGTCGCGATTGCCTGCGCCGCCGGTCGC
>Ga0065704_10001195_pt1 | contig 13249 bp, 10 predicted proteins | sample SwiRhicommuniRL2_FD_59091 | JGI IMG/M metagenome (GOLD analysis project Ga0065704, IMG submission 59091) | Switchgrass rhizosphere bacterial communities from Rose Lake, Michigan, USA - RL2 v2 (version 2) | ecosystem: Host-associated > Plants > Roots > Rhizosphere > Soil | place: East Lansing, MI
GGTGATGCACACCGACATGGGCTATCCGCTGACCATCGGCACCGGCGTGACCATCGGCCACAACGCCATGCTCCATGGCTGTACGGTGGGCGACTACAGCCTCATCGGCATCAACGCGGTGATTCTCAACGGCGCGAAGATCGGCAAGAACTGCATCATCGGCGCCAACTCGCTGATCGGCGAGGGCAAGGAAATTCCCGACGGTTCGCTGGTGATGGGCTCGCCCGGCAAGGTGGTGCGTGAACTGACCGAGGCCCAGAAAAAAATGCTCGAGGCCAGCGCGGCGCACTATGTGCACAATGCCCAGCGCTACGCCCGCGACCTGGTCGAGCAGGAACCATGAGCGCCCCTGAACGCCCGGTGCCTTCGCCCTGCGTGAACATCTGTGCGCTGGACGATGACGACATCTGCACCGGTTGCCAGCGCACCGTGGCGGAGATCACCCGTTGGAGCCGGATGGACAACGACGAGCGGCGCAGTGTGTTGGCGCTGTGTCATGAGCGGGCCAAGGCCAGTGGGTTGGTGTGGATGTTGCCAGCAAGGCGCTGATGCCGGATATGGAACACAAACCCCTGTGGGATACCTATCTGTGGGAGCAAAGCTTGCTCGCGATGCAGGCGCCCTGGTCTTCAGGTAAACCGCGTGATCTTCATCGCGGGCAAGCCTTGCTCCCACAGGTTTGACTCACACTGCTATGTGCTCTGCAGGCCTCTATTTCAACGATGCCAACCGATCCAACCCCACCACCCCCAACGCAATCGCGATAAACCCCAGCAATATCCCCCCGGCATTGATGAACACCTGTGGATAACCCAGGTTCGCCACATCGATGAAAGGGTAGGGGTAAGCCGCCAATAGATCCCCGCGCAGCAGGACATAGGCGAAATACACCAAGGGGTAGATCACCCACAGCCCGATGTGGCCCAGGCGCAATGTGCCTTTGGGTACCCACAGCCACCAATAGGCGATGTGCAGCAAGGGCACCACGTCGTGCAGTAGTTCGTCGGCCACGAACTGCCAGCCTTCGGGTTGCCAGAGGTGGCGCAGCAGCAGGTTGTAGGCCAGGCTGACCAGGGCGATGCTCACTGCGACGCCGCTGCGCACGCTGGGCAGCAGGAACCAGCGCCGGGCCGCCGACTCGCGAGCGGTCAGTTCCCAGGTCAGCACCACGGCCACCAGGGTGTTGGTCAGGACCGTGAAGAAACTGAAGAAACTCACCAGCCCGCCCAGCAGGCTCGCGTCCAGTTTCCAGCGACCAAGCAGGATCAGATACAGCTGGATGCTCAATCCCACCCAGCCCAGCAGTGCCGTCACGCAGACAAAACGCTGTCGCAGCGTGAGGTGACGACCCTGATTACTCCCCACGACTCAGACCGGCCGCTTGGTGCGCATCAACTTGATGTACAGGCGCTCGACTTTCTCCCGCGCCCATGGCGTCTTGCGCAGGAAGGTCAGGCTCGACTTGATGCTCGGGTCGCTCTTGAAGCAACGGATGTCGATGCGTTCGGCCAGGCCCGACCATTCATAGTGCTGCACGAGGGCGTTGAGGATCTGCTCCAGCGTCACGCCGTGCAGTGGATTGTTGTTGGGTTCGGTCATGGGAGGCCTTCGCGCTAAAGGTGTAAAACCGCGCACCTTAGCCGAGGTGCCCTTAGGGTGGAAGCATAGCCTTCATCATGGCCGCCCAGCGCCAGGCGCACTGTTACCGAATCCGAGATGATTCATGTCAACAAAAGCCCTTTCTCTATTGAGAACGGGACATTATCCTTGCGCCGCCTGCTGAAACGCTTCTTCTGGCGTGCCGAAGCCTCTGCGTCCAGCTCGATCCTGCTGAAAGATTAAAAAACGCCCAGTGTCCAGACGCTGAAAGACAGCGCTGTCTCGGCGAGTTCCTGTGGGATCGAGCTTGCTCGCGATAACGATTGCACATTCAACCTTGAAGCCAACTGACACGCCGCCATCGCGAGCAAGCTCGCTCCCACAAGGGATCGCGGCAACCGAATTTGCCTTTTTTCAACTGAACCATGCCCCCGCAAGATCGTCATCTACAGTGACTACTTGCGCGGGACTCCTTAAAACGTCACGGAGAAACACACTATGAGCACTGAGGGTGCTTTGAGTCGAAGCCGTCTGCTACCGAGTTTGCTCGGCATTCTGCTTCTATTGATGGGCCTGGTCCTGTTGGCCGGGGGAGTCAAGCTGAGCACGCTTGGCGGCTCGTTGTATTACCTGTTGGCCGGTATCGGCCTGGCGCTGACCGGCGTGTTGCTGATCATGGCCCGTCGCGCGGCCCTGGGCCTGTACGCGCTGGTGCTGTTCGCCAGCACCGTGTGGGCGTTGTGGGAAGTGGGCCTGGACTGGTGGCAACTGGTGCCGCGCCTGGCAATGCTGTTTGCCCTGGGCATCGTCATGTTGCTGCCGTGGTTCCGCCGCCCGCTGTTGACCGCCGAAGCCTCGGCCATGGGCACCCGCGCATTGGGCGCCGCCGTGGTCATCGCCGGTATCGCCGCGCTCGCCAGCCAGTTCACCAACCCGGGTGAGATCAAGGGCCAACTGGACCGCGACAGCGTGCCGGGCATGGCCAACACCGCACCGGCCATGCCGGACGGCGACTGGAACTCCTACGGGCGCAGTGCCCATGGCGACCGCTATTCGCCGCTGGCACAGATCACCCCCGAGAACGTCAGCAAACTGGTGCCGGCCTGGACCTATCGCACCGGCGACCTGCCAGGGCCGAACGACCCGGGTGAAACCACTGCCGAAAACACCCCGCTGAAGGCCAACGGCATGCTCTACGTGTGCACGCCTCACAGCCAGGTGATCGCCCTGGAGCCTGACACCGGCAAGGAAATCTGGCGTTTCGATCCGAAGCTTTCCACGCAAAAAGCGGAAAACTTCAAGGGTTGGGCCCACATGACCTGCCGTGGCGTGACCTATCACGATGACGCCGCGTACGCCTCTGCCGAGCAGAGCCCGACGGGTGCCGCCAGCTCCACGCCGGCCAGCACCGTCTGCCCACGGCGGATCTTCCTGCCGACCGCCGACACCCGTCTGATCGCCCTCAACGCCGACACCGGCAAGATGTGCGAAGACTTCGGCGACAAGGGCCAGGTCGACCTGACCGCCAACATCGGCGGTTTCACGGCCGGCGGTTACTACTCCACGTCGCCACCGGCGGTTACCCAGAACCTGGTGGTGATCGGCGGCCACGTCACCGATAACGTCTCCACCGACGAGCCTAGCGGCGTCATCCGTGCCTACGACGTGCACACCGGCAAGCTGGTGTGGAACTGGGACAGTGGCAAGCCGGACGACACCACACCGATTGCCGAAGGCCAGACCTACACCCGCAACTCGCCGAACATGTGGTCCATGTTCAGCGTCGATGAAAAACTCGGCATGCTCTACCTGCCGATGGGCAACCAGACTCCCGACCAGTTCGGTGGCCTGCGCACGCCGGAGTCGGAAAAATATTCCGCCGGTCTGACCGCCCTGGACATCGCCACCGGCAAGGTGCGCTGGTACTTCCAGTTCACTCACCATGACCTGTGGGACATGGACGTCGGCGGTCAACCGACCCTGATGGACATGAAGACCGCCGATGGTGTGAAACCGGCTGTACTGGCTTCCACCAAGCAGGGCAGCATCTACGTGCTGGACCGCAGCAATGGCCAGCCGATCATCCCGATCAAGGAAATCCCGGTGCCCCAAGGCGCGGTGGAAGGTGACCACACCTCGCCGACCCAACCGATGTCCGACCTGAACTTCGTGCCGCCGGTCCTCAAGGAACGCGACATGTGGGGCGTGACCCCGTTCGACCAGATGCTCTGCCGGATCGACTTCAAGTCGCTGCGCTATGACGGCATGTACACGCCGCCATCGCTGCAAGGCTCGATCGTTTACCCGGGTAACTTCGGCGTGTTCGACTGGGGTGGCATTTCGGTGGACCCGGTGCGCCAGATCGCCTTCGTCAACCCGAGCTACATGGCGTTCAAGTCGAAACTGGTGCCGGCGGCCGAAGTGGCTGGTGGCCCGGGGCGCAAGAGCGAAACCGAAGGCGTGCAGCCGAACAAGGGCGCGCCATATGGTGTGATCCTCGAAGCGCTGCTCTCGCCAATGGGCCTGCCTTGCCAGGCGCCTGCATGGGGTTATGTCGCGGCCGTGGACCTGACCAACAACAAAACCCTGTGGAAGCACAAGAACGGCACCGTGCGTGACAGCTCGCCGGTACCGATCCCGCTGAGCATGGGCGTTCCGAGCCTGGGTGGCACGTTCACCACCGCCAGCGGCCTGGCGTTCCTGAGCGGCACCCTCGACCAGTACCTGCGTGCCTATGACGTGAAAAACGGCAAGCAACTGTGGGAAGGCCGCCTGCCAGCCGGCGCCCAGACCACGCCGATGACCTACACCGGCAAGGACGGCAAGCAATATGTGCTGGTTGTTGCCGGTGGCCACGGTTCCCTGGGCACCAAGCAGGGCGATTATGTGATCGCCTACAAACTGCCGGATTAAGCGGGAGTGATCGTTCCCACGCTCCTGCGTGGGAATGCATCCGGTGACGCTCTGCGTCATCCTCTCCACAAGCGGAACGCGGAGCGTCCCTGGCGGCGTTCCCACGCAGGAGCGTGGGAACGATCTGGGATAAAACAGGCGCTTATGAAAAAGGCGATACCTTTGCGGGTATCGCCTTTTTTTATTATCGATGTCTCCCAGTTAACTGTGGGAGCAAAGCTTGCTCGCGAAACAGGCGACTCGACTTCGGAAAGACCGCATCGCCTTTATCGCGGGCAAGCCTTGCTCCCACAGGTCACCATGGGCAAGCGATATTGGTTACAGTTCGATCCTGACGGCCTGGGAAGCGCGGGTCGCCTTGGCGCGGGCGGCTTCGATGGATTCGTCGCGGGCCAGGGCCACGCCCAGGCGGCGCTGGCCGTTGACTTCCGGTTTGCCGAACAGGCGCAGGGCGGTGTCCGGTTCGCTGAGGGCCGCGCCCAGATTGGCGAAAGCGGTCTGGGTCGATTGGCCTTCCACCAGGATCACCGCCGAGGCCGAAGGGCCGAACTGGCGGATCAGCGGGATCGGCAGGCCGAGAATGGCGCGGGCATGCAAGGCGAACTGCGACAGGTCCTGGGAGATCAGCGTCACCAGGCCAGTGTCGTGCGGGCGCGGCGAGACTTCGCTGAACCACACCTGGTCACCCTTGATGAACAGCTCGACGCCAAACAGGCCGCGACCACCCAGGGCCTCGGTCACCGCCTTGGCGACGCGTTCGGATTCGGCCAGGGCCACCGGGCTCATGGCTTGTGGCTGCCAGGATTCCTGATAGTCGCCCTTTTCCTGACGGTGGCCGACCGGTGCGCAGAAGGTGGTGCCGCCGACGTGGCGCACGGTGAGCAAGGTGATTTCGTAGTCGAAATCGATGAACCCTTCGATGATCACTCGGCCCTTGCCGGCACGGCCGCCTTCCTGGGCGTAGTCCCAGGCTTTTTGCACGTCATCGGTACTGCGCAGCAGGCTCTGGCCCTTGCCCGAGGAACTCATCACCGGCTTGACCACGCACGGGAAACCCAGGGTTTCCACGGCCTTGCGGTAGTCTTCCACGGTGTCGGCGAAGAAGTACGGCGAGGTCGGCAGGCCCAGCTCTTCGGCGGCCAGGCGACGAATGCCTTCACGGTTCATGGTCAACTGCGCGGCACGGGCGGTGGGGATCACGGTGAAGCCTTCGGCCTCCAGTTCCACCAAGGTGGCGGTGGCGATGGCTTCGATTTCCGGCACGATGAAATGCGGCTTCTCGGCCTCGATCACCGCACGCAGGGCAGCACCGTCGAGCATGTTGATCACATGGCTGCGGTGGGCCACTTGCATGGCCGGCGCGTTGGCGTAGCGGTCCACGGCAATCACCTCGACGCCCAGGCGCTGCAGTTCGATTACCACTTCCTTGCCCAGCTCACCGCTGCCACACAACAAAACGCGGGTCGCGGTGGGCGACAATGGGGTTCCGATACGGGTCATCTGAAGGTCCTCAAACAGGAGCGGATCATCGCGGGTTGCGCGCCGGGCGAGCTTCCCATGGGAGAAAGCGCGGCATTTTACATGAACCGCCCGGCGATGGCCTGTTTGCGTAAACGCCAGGCCATGATCAGCCAGACGGCGGTGACCCCGGCGAATTTCGAGAGCAGGGCGGTGATCACCACAGCAGGCGTCAGGGCGTCGATCAAACCGAAGAAGATGAACGTGTCCAGGGGAATGCTCAGGGCCGAACTGATCCACAACCGGTCATGGAGTGGGCGCTTGGTGATCGTGAACACCAGCCAGTCGATGCACTCGGACACCGCGAATGCCGTGGCGCTCGCCAGGGCGATGGTCGGGTCCGAGGTGACATAGGACAACACCAGCGCCACCAGCATCGCCGCGATGGCACCGTGGCCGAAGCGGGTCTGCACCATGTCCCGCAGGATAAACACCAGGCCGCCCCAGGCCGACCAAATAATGTCCAGGTGCGGTGCGGCGGAAAACGCGAAGTTGATCAGCACGACACTGCTGATGTAGGCGAGCAGGAAAAGCATGGGGCGGGGTACCTGAATGGAATGTCGGCAGAACAATTGATTATCTGGCCGGGATCCGCAAGGTGATATTCAAATCCCCCGCCCAACCGCTCGTCTAAAACCTGTTCGGATCTGTCAACTCTGACAGTAGGCCCCCACGCGCATTCGAGCTCTGATAGAGCCTCGGTATATCTGTTCCATTCCGTGGGGATTACTCATGACCGACTCATCGAAAACGGCTGATTCCACCATACTTGACCTGTACCCGCCCAGCTTACCCGGCGCCACCCAGCCCGTGGCAGGCGCCGACTATGGTGTCCCCATCCACCTTTATGTGCCGCTGCCCTTCGGCTGCGAAGTGTTGGTGCAGGCTTATTGGGGCCAGCAGCCAAACGACAACGTTTCGATCAACCTCAATGGTGAGGAGGCGCTGGATAGCAAACAGACTCAGGGCCTCGATGATGATGTCACGTTGTACATTCCACATGGCAAATTGTTGCCCGGCCTGGTCAATCGACTGACGTACACCGTGAAACGCCCCGGTATGAACGATCAAACCTCGACCCCTCCGCTGGAGATCCTGTACAACAGCATCCGGCCGGGCAACCAGGACAGGTCACCGGGTGAGCCCGGGCATTCGGAACTGGTGTTGCTATTGCCGGACGAAATCAAGAACGGTGTGGGCCCAGGTTTCGTCAGTGCGACGGTCTGCGTGGAATACCCCTACTGCCGGGCCTATGACGAAATCCGGCTCAATTGTAATGGCCATGACGTATTTCACAAGGTGGATGCAACCCAGGCCCCCGCCCCGCCAAACCACGGCTCGGCGACGCCTACCCGGATATGTTTCGACGTCACCAGCGCCGATCTGGTCGACGATCCTGAATTCATGTTTTCCTTCACTGTCAGAGACCAACTCTTTAACAGCCCGGATCTCGACAACGTTTGGTCAGCCGTGCAAATAGTGGAGGTGGACAAGGCCGGGCAAAGACTGTTGGCGCCGATTCCACGGGAAATCCTGAGCGAAGCGGGCGATGACCCAAGCATCATCGATCTCGACAAACTGGGTGCCAACCCGCTGTCGTTGATCATCCTGACCAGCGACCCGCGTTTTATGCCTGGGGACCTCATCGAGGCAACTTATACGGCCAAAGTCATGGGCCAGCCGGAGGTCGTGGTGCCCGTGACGGGCATTGTCGAGGTGGATGAGTTGGGGCAGAAAAAGGCCTGCGTGCTTCAGATCCCTAACGACAAGGTCTTCCCGGACAGTACCGTGCACGTGTCATACAGGTTGTTGAGGGGCACCACACCCATAGGTTCTTCAAAAACCGCAATTGCGACGGTCATCGGCACGGCACTGGGGTTGCCGCCACCCGAAATCGAAGAGGCCACTGGTAGCGTGCTCGATCCTATCAAGGCCGCCAGCACACTGACCGCGCTGGTGCCGCATTACCAAGGCATGCTGAGCACGGACAAGGTGAGCGTGACCTGGGCCGGGCACGGCACGCCGGAGGGGGGCTCGCACACCACCACGCCGCAAGAGGTGGGGACGGTGGGTGAGAAACCGATCGATCTGCCACCCGAGGTCGTGGCCTACAGTCTGGGCAAGTCGGTGACGGTCATCTACACCGTGACGCGCGACGTGACCTGGCCACCGTCGCCGCCCCTGACATTGACTGTGCTGGAGCTTTCCGCGCTGCCCAGACCCTTGATCGTGGATGCCGCCAATGGCGGTGCGGGCACTGAGTTCAACATCGACAGCTTCGCCGGAGACTCCCGCGTCGACGTGGAGCCCTGGCCGCTGATCGCCGCAGGTCAGTGCGTGTGGTTGCGTGCTGAAGGGACTGACTTGAACGGCCTGGATTTCAGTATTGATCTGTACACCGCGAGACCGGTGAGCCCCGGGGAAGTGACCGCGGGCCTGTCGGTGGTGCTGCCGCGGACCCAGATCAATCGCTTGCGCAACGGCTCGGACCTCAAGCTTATCCTGGATGTGACCTTCAATCGCAGCGTTGATAAAAGCCAGGCCACCGCCTTTCCAATACGAACTTATCTGGTAACCCCGTTGCCCCTGGATGACGTGTCCAGATTTGAAAACACTAACTGGAATGGATGGCGTGCTGGACCGGCGGCGCAGGATCCGCGGGATTGGAATTTTAGTCAGGGCGAAGGCGGACGCACATACCTGGGCAATGGAACCTATACCGATAGTTCGGCCGGGATTGTGCTATGGAAGGGCTACATAGGTCTGAGGGTAGGCGCACGCTACGAATTCAGTCTCGATGCACGACGCCACGCCAACACGTCCGATGCGGTGCCCAGCCTGTCGCTTGCGACGAAAACCCATGGACGTATCAGTGAGGTTGTCACCTTGGCAACGACCACCTGGCAAGTGCTCAGGGGTGAATTTGTCGCGACTGAGCGGGAAATCGAGCTGCATGTCAACAGTCACCAAGCCAGTGGCGTGGGCAATGACTACTACGTGACCGACATCCGTCTGCGCATGCTGTAGCCAAGGTTACGCTGTCATGAGCGAGTGATGGGAGACGATGCCCGTGGCGCAGGGGCCAGTGAACGGCCCCTCATTCTTCGTCGCTACCCTCCGCCTTCCAATACCCCACCGCCTTCACGAAATCCTGGGCCAGGCCTTTCTCCTCCAGCAACACCTTGCGAATCTGCCGCGACACCTTGCTTTCGGTCGCGACCCAGGCGTACAGCTTGCCGCCGGGCATTTCCAGCTGTTGCACGGTGCGCAGCAGGTTGTCCTGGCGGCCTTCGCGCAGCACCCAGATCACGTGCACCTGCGCCGGGCTTTGGAGCACTTGCTGTTCGGCGCCGTTTTCCACTTCCACCACCACCAGGGCACGCCGGTTGGACGCCAGGCCTTCGAGGCGGCGGGCGATGGCGGGCAGGGCGGTTTCGTCGCCGATCAGCAGGTAGCTGTCGAAGATGTCCGGCACGATCATCGAGCCCCGTGGCCCGGCTATGTGGAGGTATTGCCCTGGCGCCGCCTGGGCCGCCCAGGTAGATGCCGGGCCGTCGCCGTGAAGCACGAAATCGATGTCCATCTCCAGGGTGTCCAGGTCATAGCGGCGCGGGGTGTAGTCGCGCATCTCGGGCATTGGCCCCTGAGCCTTGCCGGCGCCGGGGTTGAAGTTTTCCAGGGCGGCATGTTCCTCGGCGTTCTGCGGGAACAGCAACTTCACGTGATCGTCGGTGCCCAGGCTGACGAACCCGGCCAGTTCCGGCCCGCCGACGGTGATGCGGCGCATGCGTGGGGTCAGGTCCTGCACCCGCAACACCTGCAGGCGACGGCGTTTGATCTCGTGGGTGACGCGGTGAATGGCATTTGGATCGACTTCAGTCATTGGCTTGACTCCGAGACAGGTGGACGGTCGGGGCCGTCGATGATGGCTTTGGCGGTGTCGTTGAGCAGGTCGCGCACCCGCCGGATTTCTTCCGGGCTCCAGTGGCCAGGATGCTTTTGCAGCGCATGCCGCAGGTTATACACCGCTTCCTGGATTTCCGGGGGACGATCATGGCCGCGCAGCGTGCGCTTGCTGATTTCAATGCGCGTGCGCACCTCATCCAACGCTTGGGCCTGGTCCTCAAGTAATAGACGTCCGGCATCGGTCACGCTGTAGCATTTTTTTCCATCATCGACGCCACAGGTGACCATTGCGCTCATTTCCAGGAAGGACAGGGTCGGGTAGATCACGCCGGGGCTGGGGCTGTAGGCGCCGTCGAACATGTTTTCGATCCGGCGGATCAGGTCATAACCGTGGCAAGGTTGTTCGGCAATCAGCGCCAGTGACAGCAACTTCAGGTCACCGGCGGCAAAGACCCGTGGGGCGCGACTGTTACGTTCACGGCGCGCCGAGTGTCGTTCGAAACCGTCGTGTTCGTATTCGCGTTTGAAATGGGAATAAGGATCTGTCATATGCGTTCTCCGTTCTGCATAAGATAGGGCTGAGATATAACTTTGCCGTGAGATATATCTTTAAGGATGGATATAACTAGGAACTAAGATATATCGAGTTTCGTTGCCCGCTACTTCTGATGAAACAAGACCTTACCTGAATACGATATGGCAGTGGATGATGGGATTTTGCGGCGGTTTTTCTTGACTTTGAAGGGCGCGGCGATACTGCTGGGCGTGTGGGCCGTTTCTGACATACAAACTTAAATTTTATAAAGAATCGGGTATTTTTCGCCCATTCGTGTGCCGGTTTTACTACACGCTTGTGGGAATCTGCCTGCTTTTTTTTAATTGCAAAGAGCCGATCATGCCCCGGCGTTGGAGGAGCAGATCAAGTTGTTGTTGAACTGCCACTTCAACCTTTCTCTTTATGCCAAGAACAGGTGTTAACAACATGCTCAAACAATTCGTAACCGCTGCTTCCCTGACTGCCGCTGCCTTGGGCGCTTCGCAGGTATTCGCGCTCGATGATGCACGCTCCGCTATCCACATCACCGCGAACATCCCGACCCAGCAGTTCCACGTGCAGCCACGTGACCCGAACTTCGGTAAGGATGAAATCATGAGCTACAACACGGTCAGTGGCACCCTGACTTCGCTGCGCCAGACCTTCGACGTGAAGAACACCGAAGGTTCGGTCCATGCCTACATCGAGGGTGGCCCGGCGGCGCTGTACAACGGCAGTGACTCCATTGCCCTGACCACCAACTTCAATGGCGTCACCCTGACCGCCATCGCTCAGGAAGTGGTGGATGATGCGACGTCCACTCCAGGCACCCAGGCTGACATGACCATTGTCGCGGCCAAGCCTCTGGATACCCAGAACGGTCTGTACACCGCCGACATGACCGTGATCTTCGACGCCGTGCCGCGCCCGTGATCCTGTTCGATGCCCGGTGAGTTCCAGCTCACTGCACGGGCATCGCCGCAGGCCGTCCGGCGCTCCCCAGCCGGGCGGCCAGCACCTGAAACGCCTTGATCGCTCGCAGATTATGAGAATCCGTTGATGTTTCCGATGACACCCATCGCGGGTGCGCTCGCGCTATTGTTGTGCGCGAATGCATGGGCCGCGCCGACTGCCCCCGGTACGACACCGAGAAGCCTGTTGTCCCAGGCCAAGGGCCTGCCGGCGGAGTTTGAATCGCACTTCTTCGATGTGCCTCTGGCGGTTCGTATTGAACTCAATCAACAGTACCTCGGCGAAGCCATGGTGGTCTTGTCGCGGGACGATCGTATAACCCTGCTCGAATTCACCGACACGCACGACAGCACGATAAAAGCTGTCGAGCGCGACCAATGGGCGCAGCATCTCAAGCAAGGACAAGTACTGGGCGCCTGTGAAGGCAGCTGTCCGTCAGGGCTGCTGGCCGTGCACTACAGCCTTGAAAATTCATTGGTGTCGATACTGACCCGGGATGTCGAGCGAGGCACCGAAGCCAAGCGCTATTACGATCAACCGGAAGGCGGCAGCCTCGGCCTGATCTTCAACAACCAACTGAACATCAACGGTGGCCAGGAGCAGGACACGGGCGGGCGTTATGGCCTCAATGCCAGTTCCAGCGTGGGCAACTGGAGCCAGTCGCTGGACCTTCAGCTTTCGCGTCTTGGCGGGCCGGACGACAAGCTGTACCACGCTGTCCATGAGCTCCATACCCAACGAGAAATGGAGGGGACTTTTTTCCGCCTGGGCTATTTCACGCCCAGCTCCGATGGTTTGAATCGGCAGATCCGTTCGTTCGGCGCCAACCCGGACACCGCGTTGGGGGTGATGTACGGCAGCTCCGACAGCCTGGCGATCGAAAATCCCAAACCCAGCGTCTACCCCATTTACGTCACCGCCAGCCGCCAGGCGTCGGTGGAAATTTATCGCAGCGGCTTGCTGATCAACACTCAGGCGGTCAGCGCCGGCTTGCAGAGCCTGGACACCCGGCCCTTGCCCGGCGGTATCTATGAAGTGGAAGTGCGGCTGATCGAGGACGGGCAAACCACCGCCACCAGCCAGGAGCTGGTCTACAAGCCCAATAACTGGAGCGACGCGGAGGACCGCTGGCGCTACAACCTGTTCGCCGGGCGCGAGACCAGGCTCTGGAGCAACTGGGAAGACCAGCCCTCGGGGTTCACGACAGCGGGCGTCGGCCTCAACTACCTGCTGCATCCGCGGGTGATCCTGGGCGCCTCCACGCGCCAGGTGCAGGACAAGTTGCAAGTGGGCACCTCGGTGGATTGGACGCTGGCGACCAACACCAGCCTGTACGCCAACGTCTATCAGACCCAGCAGTACGGCACCGGCATGGACGTGCAAGGCTTGTACAGCTATGGCCATGGCAGCGTGGTGGCCAGCCACAACCGCAGTTGGCTGGACACCCGCAACACCTATGAAACCCTGGCGGACGGCACTCGTATTCGCCAGCGCAACGTGTTCGTCGGCCATACCAGCAACTCGTCGCTGTCGGTCAACCATCGCTTGAGCAACAAGACCTCCGTCAACGGACGGCTGGCCTACAGCGAAGGCAATGTCCAGGGCACCGGCCTGGACCTGGGCTGGACCCAGCGCGGCAAGCTGCGTGGCAGCGATGCCAACTGGCGGCTGTCGGTGTTCGACCGCCCCGGCACCTCGAGTACCGCCGACCGGCGCAATCGCGGCGTCGACCTGAGCGTCAGCGTCGCCCTGGGCGGGCCGGGCGAGTACTGGTCGGGCAGCATCGGCACCCGTACCTCGCGGGAC
>Ga0065704_10071089_pt1 | contig 13245 bp, 12 predicted proteins | sample SwiRhicommuniRL2_FD_59091 | JGI IMG/M metagenome (GOLD analysis project Ga0065704, IMG submission 59091) | Switchgrass rhizosphere bacterial communities from Rose Lake, Michigan, USA - RL2 v2 (version 2) | ecosystem: Host-associated > Plants > Roots > Rhizosphere > Soil | place: East Lansing, MI
CACTGATAAACTACTACTTCCGATCAAGAGATAATTTGATTCAAATCGTCTTTGATGAAGCACATAAAGTGGAAAAGGAGAAATCTGAGGTAATTATGAGGTCTGATCTTCTCTTTAAAGAGAAAATAGCCCAGTTTATTGAAGAGAGCTTATCTACAAGTTTACGGTATCCATATTTGGAAACTTATATTGTTTCACAAATCAATAAAGGAAATTGTCACAAAAAAGATGTTGAGGAAAATGATCTGAAAAAGCTCTTTCGAGATATTGAACAAGAGATGGAGCTTGGAAATGTAGAAAAAATGGAACCGATCCAGTTCATCTTCAATATGATTTCACTCCTTGTATTTCCGAGTGCGGTAAGACCTCTTATTATGGAGAATTTGATGATCGACGATAAAGAATTTGACAGATTGATAGCCGACAGAAAAGATATTATTCTCAATATGCTTTTTAAAAATTGAAAATAATATTAAAGTATTTTGGCAGACCATCCGTCACTTAAGAGTAAAAGCTTTCAAAAAAAATAAAAGAAATATAAAAAATTAACGAAGTAATAAACTATGATTAATAACAAAATGATAAAGTGGAGAAAATTGGCTTTAGGCGTTTTGACTGTTACGGGATCACTCTTGTATTCTCAGCAGAGCATTACACTGAAACAAGCCATAGAATATGCTTTGCAGAATAAGTCTGATGCACTGAAAGCAAAGCTGGATATTACAAATGCAGAGGCGAAAATACTAGAGGCAAAAGCAGGTGCGCTTCCGAAAATTAATGGAACAGCAAATCTTACTCATAATCCAATCTTGCAGGAAAGTGCTTTGCCGGGTGAGTTTTTTGGTGCGCCAGGAACAATAGTGATGGTTCCATTTGGACAGAAATGGATTGCGGGAGCAGGTGTTCAATTACAACAAGCGATTTTTGACCAACAGGTATTTATAGGCTTAAAGGCTGCAAAATCAACCAAAGAATTCTATCAACTGAACGCCGATCTTACCGATGAGCAGATTATTGAAAGAGTTTCTAATGCCTACTTCCAGGTTTTCACAGCCCAGGAAAAGAAAAGTACTTTGGAAAGTAGTTTTGCAAGTACAGAGAAAGTGCGAAACGTGATCAAGAGTTTGTTTGACAATGGATTGTCCAAAAAAATCGATCTGGACAGAACTAATGTGAATCTTACAAATATCGAAACCAATATCAAACAAAGTAATAATGGAATTGCCCAAGCAGAAAATGCTCTGAAATTTTATATGGGAATGCCGATTGAAACCAAAATCCAGCTTGTGCCGGGAGATATGGAAGTAACACCGCATCTTTTGGAAAATATGGTAAACACCGATGACAGGACTGAAATTAAGGTTTTATTGAAGAACAAGGAACTTCTTGAATATCAGAAGAAGGCTACAATTGCAAAATATTATCCAACAGTTAATTTGACTGCCAACTACAACTGGCAAGGATTAGGTGCGAAATTTCCTTTGACCAATGGCAAGTCCAATGGAGTGTACTGGTCAGACTATTCTGCAATTGGTTTAGGTGTTAATATTCCAATCTTCAATGGATTTGCTACCAAGGCGAAAGTTCAACAAGATCAGATTGAGATCGATAAACTAGAAGCAGACTTGAAAGATACCAAACTGGGATTGGACCAAGCTTATCAGAATGCTAAATCGCAAATAGAAAATAGCCTGTCATCAATTGAAAATCAAAAAGCGAATGTAACATTGGCAGAGAGTGTTCTTGCCGATACAAAAAGCAATTATCAATATGGGTTGGCAACACTTACGGATTTGCTAGATGCTGAAAACTCTCTGGTTCAGGCTAAAAATAACTATACTAATGCAATTCTTGATTATAAGATCGCAGAAGTCCAGTATTACAAATCAAAAGGGGAACTTAAAACTTACTTAAAATAAACTATAAAAAATAACGGTCATAAAATGAAATCTTTGATTCCATTTGTCATTAAAAAAAATAATTATTTCAAATGAAAAAAACATTAATATATATCATCGTTGCAGCTGTATTGATTGGTTTGGCTGCCTACAAAATAGCGGATAACAAAAAGAAGCAGGAAACTGAAGTAAAAGAAGTTGCAAGACAAGTTGACAAGATCAATGTTAACGTGATCACAGTTTCCCGTGAAAACATCGATACAGATTATTCTGCAAACGGGACATTTATCCCGAAACAGGAAACTAATCAATCTTCTGAAATATCTGGCCGTATCGTTAGCGTTTTGGTAAAAGAAGGTTCCAGAGTAGGAGCTGGGCAAGTTTTAGCAACTATCAAAAGAGATGCTATCGAAGTGGATGTGACACAAGCTCAAAATACTTTGCAAAATGCAATTATTGACAACCAACGTTACGAAAATGCCTACAAAACAGGAGGTGTTACAAAGCAGCAATTGGACAACTCAAGACTTCAATTGAAAAATGCACAGACTGCGGTGAGAGCCCAAGGCGTAAAGATCAATGATACAAGTGTAAGAGCAGGAATTAGCGGAACGATCAACAAAAAAATGGTTGAGCCGGGAATGGTTGTTGCGCCAGGAACTTCGCTTTTCGAGATTGTTAATATCAATACTTTGAAGCTTTCTGTTCTGGTTGATGAGAGTCAAGTTGGAAGAATCCAATTGGGTCAGGAAGTAAAAATCAATGTTAATGTTTTACCGGAAGATTCATTCAGTGGTAGAATTACTTTCATTGCTCCTAAAAGTGATGCTTCATTGAATTTCCCGGTTGAAATAGAAGTTCAAAACAGAGGAAACTTGAAAGCTGGTATGTATGCAACTGCGATTTTTAAAACCAACCACGGTGCTGAAACTCAAAATATGCTGACTGTTCCTGCAGAAGCTTTCGTAAATGGGGTGAGCTCGGGACAATTATTTGTTGTTAGCAACGGAACTGCAAAATTAATTAAAGTTCAAACCGGAAAAGTTTACGGTGATAAAGTTCAAATCTTGAGCGGTCTTAATGGTGGTGAACAAGTTATTACCAGCGGACAGATCAACTTAGATAACGGTTCAAAAATCAATATTGTAAAGTAGAGTACAGATGAAGTTAGCAGAAATATCCATTAAAAGACCGTCGCTGGTTATCGTATTATTTACGATTCTGACGCTAGGTGGTTTGTTGAGTTACTCTATGATGGGGTACGAATTGATTCCGAAGTTTGAGACCAATATGGTAACCATTTCTACGGTTTATCCAGGAGCATCACCTGCAGAGGTGGAAACTTCGGTAACAAGAAAAATTGAGGATGCCGTTGGTTCTTTGGAAAATGTGAAGAAGGTAGAATCTTCATCTTATGAGAGTTTATCGGTGATTATGGTTCAGTTGAACACCGGTGCTGATGTAAACTATGCTTTGAACGATGCACAACGTAAGGTAAATGCGATCTTGGCAGATCTTCCGGAAGATGCAGACCCACCTTCGTTACAGAAATTCTCATTGGATGATTTACCAATTATGACATTGAGTATCACCAGTGATAAGCTTAATAATAAAGACCTTTATGATCTTTTAGATAAAAAAATAGAGCCGATATTTTCCCGTGTAAACGGTGTTGCTCAGGTTGACCTTGTTGGTGGACAGGAGAGAGAGATTCAGGTAAGTCTTGATGAGAAAAAATTGCAAGGTTATGGCCTTTCAATTGGAGACGTACAACAGGCAATTCTTTCTTCAAACTTAGATTTCCCGACAGGAGCTTTGAAGACTAGGACTTCGCGTTCTACGATCAGACTTTCGGGAAAATATAGAGATGTGATGGAAATGAACAATCTTGTGGTCTCTAATAAAGACGGAGCACAAGTTCGTTTATCTGATATTGCAACGGTTTTTGATACGCAGAAAGACGTTGAGAAAGTGGCAAGATTCAATCAGAATTCTACGATTTTGATGCAGATCAAAAAACAATCTGATGCCAATGCAGTATCGGTTTCAGAATTGGTTCAGAAAACAATTGCCCAGGTTCAGGAAAATTATAAAACACAGGCCGTAAAGGTAAATATTGTTGATGACAGTACAGATTTTACCCTTGAAGCAGCGGATCACGTAATATTCGATTTATTCTTGGCAATCATCCTGGTTGCAGTGGTAATGTTATTGTTCCTTCACAACATCAGAAACGCATTCATTGTAATGGTTTCGATTCCGGTATCTCTGATTGCAACTGTAATCGGAATGTATTTGATGGGATACACTTTGAACTTGATGAGTTTATTGGGACTTTCACTTGTGGTAGGTATTCTTGTGGATGATGCCATCGTGGTTCTGGAAAACGTTTACCGTCATATGGAGATGGGAAAAAGTAGGATCCGGGCAGCATATGACGGAGCTTCAGAGATTGGATTTACCGTAACAGCAATTACATTGGTAATCGTGGTGGTATTCTTACCGATTGCGATGAGCTCCGGTTTGGTTTCTGATATCTTGGCACAGTTCTGCGTTACCGTAGTTATCGCAACGATGTTATCTTTACTAGCATCATTTACCATTATTCCTTGGTTATCTTCAAGATTTGGTAAGTTGGTGCATTTGACAGGAAAGAATCCATTCGAGAAATTTATTCTTTGGTTCGAAAAACAATTGGAGAAATTTACACACTGGATCAGTGGAATTTTAGAATGGTGTTTAAAATCGACATTAAGAAGGATAATGACTGTTGTTGTGACATTCCTTATTTTGATCTCTTCCTTTATGTTGGTGGCGTTCGGATTTATCGGAGGAGAATTCTTCCCTAAAATGGACAGAGGACAGTTCCTTGTTCAGATGGAATTACCAAAAGATGCTTCTGTAGAAAAAACCAATCAGGTAACTCTTGCAGTTGAAAAATATCTTAGAAATGATAAAGATGTTGTAGACATGATCACAACGGTTGGTCAGCAGTCATCAGGTTTTGGTGGGGCGCAGGCCACTTTGTATCAATCTGAGATTCAGGTGATCTTAGTTGATAAATCTGAACGTAATGAAAGTACAGATATCAAGTCTGCAAAAATTAAAAGAGCTTTAGAAGAGAAATTCACGGGAGTTGAATTTAAAACAGCGCCAATCGGGTTAATGGGAGCGGATAACGCACCGATTGAACTAGTGGTAACCGCTCAGGATAATGAAACTGCAAACAAAGAAGCAAACAGGATCCTTGAATTGCTTAAAAAAGTTCCTGGGTCTGTAGATGCTGAATTATCAACCGATTCCGGAAACCCGGAAGTTCAGGTGAATATCGACAGGGATAAAATGGCTTCTTTAGGCTTGAATCTTTCAAGTGTAGGACAAACAATGCAGACGGCTTTCAGTGGAAATACAGACGGGAAATTCAGAGCAGGAGAGTATGAATATGATATCAATATCCGTTTTGGAGATGCGAACAGACAATCTATTGATGATGTAAGAAACCTGATGTTTACAAATCCTAACGGAGAACAGATCAGACTAAGTCAGTTTGCAGAAGTGAAAATGGGTTCAGGACCAAGTTTATTGGAGCGTAGAGATAAAGCGCCTTCTGTAAAGGTAAAATCTAAGGTTGTTGGTCGTCCTGTAGGAGATGTTGCCAACGAATGGGCGGCTCAATTCATGGAAAACGAAAAAACAAAACCTGCTGGTGTAACTTACATCTGGAGTGGAGATATGGAAAACCAGACCGAAGGTTTCGGTACTTTAGGAATTGCTTTGTTGGCGGCTATTGTATTGGTTTACTTGGTAATGGTTTCCTTGTATGACTCGTTTGTTTATCCGTTTGTGGTATTATTCTCAATTCCATTAGCATTGATCGGGGTAATGGTAATTCTTGCCATCACAGGAAACTCTTTGAATATCTTTACAATGCTGGGTATGATCATGTTGATTGGTCTGGTGGCAAAGAACGCGATCATGATTGTCGACTTTGCCAATATGAGAAAAGCAGCCGGGGCTAATACGCACGACGCTTTGATTCAGGCCAACCACGCACGTCTTCGTCCGATCTTGATGACAACGATTGCGATGATCTTTGGTATGATCCCGATTGCGATTGCAAAAGGAGCGGGAGCTGAGATGAACAATGGATTGGCTTGGGTAATTATCGGTGGTTTGACATCGTCATTATTCCTTACTTTGATTATTGTACCGGTTGTTTATTCTTTATTTGATTCAATTTTGAGAAGAATGGGTAAACATGAAACAGTGGATTATGACGCTGAGATGAAGGCAGATTATAAGCACAGAGAACTAAGTGAAGACGGATTTACGCCTAAGCACGTAGATTAATATATATTAATTTAGTTAACCGAGAAGCGCATCAATTGATTGATGCGCTTTTTTTAATAATAAAAAAGACCTCCAGAAAATCTGAAGGCCTCAATGTGTATTTTTAAATACCGAAAATTAATCCGCCATCACTTCCCCGGATTTTCTATAGATAAAATTTCCGTAGATGTGTCTTCTTGCAAAACGGCTTGGAGAATCGGAATTGACCATTTTGATATAAGTATTTCTTGGAACACCTATGTATTCGAACATTTTTCCATTGAGATGCTGAACGGTCAAAATCGATTTCTCAAGATAAAAATCCTGAATATTAGATTTTGTAATAGTTTCCGTATATTCTTCTTTATATTTTTCCTGAGTTTCTTCGTGGATGCTTACTAGAAAATGATAAGCTTCTATCACAGATTTGCTTTTTTCTTCTGCTTCCAGTTTTCCTTCTTCATTATTTACAAATTTATCAGGATGCGTGTCCTTCATCGTATTTCTGTAGATGGTCTTCAGGTCCTTCAGAGTTGCTGTTTTATCAATACCAAGAAGCTTTCTGTGTTCTGCGATTCTTTTCATATTATGATTCTTTATTTCGGGGTGCAAAATTAGGCTATTAAAATTAATAAATCATAACTTATTCATTATTAATTTGATTGGTGTTTCAGAAATTGATTTTTTCATAATAGATTTAATTTTTGATCATTGATCTTGTACTGTCTTTTTTTAGTATGAATATTATGTTAAGGAATAAAATCTTATCTTTGAAAGGTAATTCTTTATGAAATGAAAAAACTTATTTTAATATCCATATTATCTCTGTCTATTGTTTCTTGTACAAGCAGATTAGGAAATGCATCCAAAGTTGGAAAAAACCAAGCGCCTATTACAGGGACACAGTGGGTTTTAGCAGATGATATCACAAATAAGCCAACGCTATTGATCGAGCAGAACAGGATCTCTGGAAACGCAGGTTGCAATAACTATTTTTCTGAGGCCACAATAGACACTTCTGCAGGTAATTTTTCTGCAAAAGCTATTGGTTCTACAAGGAAAATGTGCAACAATATGACAATTGAGACCAGTTTTCTAAGTGTTTTGCCAGAAGTGAACAAGTATGTAGTGACAGAAACTACATTGGAACTTTATAAGGACAATCTTTTATTATTGAAGTTTAATAAACAACAATAAATTGAAATAATCCCACAAAAAAAGGAACTCACATCTGAGTTCCTTTTTTTATTATTCTTCGTCTTCCTCGTCGTCGTATTTTGCAAGTTCTTCATCACACCATTTGAAGGCTTCTTCCACAACTTTTGTAGCCTCGTTTGCTACAGTTTCTTCATCATCCCCTTCCAAGTCGTCCAACCATTCTACATCCTCTTCTTCTACGTTAAGGATGAAACGCGGATACTCTGTGTGTACTACAAAAAGATCTTCTGGGAAATCAGAATTGTCGGCTAATAAAAACTTAGGTAATTTCATAATATAAAATTTTAATATAAATCAGAGTATTTGTGACATCACTCTATTTTTCAAAGATAGAAAATTTCCCGAAAAGAATTATTGATAATTGTTTTTTTTGATCCTGATCTTACTTTCTACCTTATATCTTGTCAATACGTTGTTTTTCACAGTATCTGCAGCCTTGAAAGTGATATAAACTCTAGGATTCACTGTGCTGATAAGTTCTGCAACTTGAACTTCATCCAAGTTTTCAAGCGTTTCTGTATAATATTCGAAGGTCGTATCCTTCAGTTTCTCTTTTTCCAGGAACTCAGAGATCGTTTTTCTGTTCTCCAGATAATTGCCCTTGGATAGCCAGGTGAAGATAAAACCTGTCATCAGGCTTAGAAAAGCGATGGAATAGACTGTATCATCAAATATCTGAAATAACTTTCTTAAAAAAACAATCCATATCCCAATGGAAAAAGGAGCAAGCAATCTATAATCCATCGGATTGATCCAATAAAAATACTGGATGAAATAAGAACAAACGATGCAGATCAGAGAGACGACAAGGATGAATCTCTCCGTTTCAGAAAGTTTGGTTTTCACGAATAGAAATATCATTGCCATAATTGTCACAACGCCTAAACCATAGATCCCATAATTGATAATTCCGCCATTGGGGTCAGCTATATGGACAAACGGATCAAAAGTGGTCGCAAGTCCCTGAAATAGTTCCGGGATTAAAGTAGAGGTGGGTTTTAGTCCAATTTCTAGAGATTGGGCAATGTAATTTTCATTAAAATAATCGATGAAGATCAATTTGTAAAGTCCATAAAAACCAATTCCCAATACGCCTGAAATTACAAAGGTCTTCCAATAGTTTTTCCTGAAATTCATCATCCCGAAAGCCAAAATCCCTAAACAAAAGAATAATGCACTGTAACGGATATTGAGAAGTAGGACAAGTAAAAGCGTAAGAAAAAAGATGCCCTGGATCTCTGTTAATTTATTTTTGAAAATTTGCCGGGCTGTAAAGAATAGTAGTATCACAAAAGGCAATGTAAAAGCTTCGCTCATCGTAAAAGAAAAGATGCTTACAAAACTGAACAGAGAAGAAACGACCAAGAGTTCTTTGAAGTAAAACTTTTTCTTGTAGGCGAATACCAATATAAAAGTATATGCAAAAAGTCCCACCAATTTGCTGCCCCAAAATTCATCTACTCCGAAGAACGTAAAGAACCTGATGGATAATGGATAGCCCAAAGGCGCAATTGTATCATCTATGATGGGAAACACATTGGCCTGCCGCAGATATCTTATAGAGTCAGGGCTTACGCGTCCTTTTTCGTTCAGCAAGAATCTTAGAACGATCATTATATAAGTAGCGATAATTAAGAAAAGCTGTAAGATTTTCTCGTATCTTGAATTGAGTTTTATGGCAATCATAGTTTAAAAATAAAAAAACTTTGTCAAAACTGATCCTGACAAAGTTATAAATAGTGATCCGAAATTACTAATTGGCAATTTTAGAATTATTTCAAAAACATTTTCGAAACTTTTTCAGCCTTTTTACTTTCAGAGTAATCATAGAAACCTTCGCCGGATTTCACACCTTTCTTACCCGCCATTACCATATTCACCAATAGAGGATTTGGCGCATATTTCGGGTTTTTAAAACCGTCGTACATCACGTTGAGAATAGCAAGGCAAACATCCAGCCCAATAAAGTCTGCCAGCTGCAAAGGTCCCATTGGATGAGCCATTCCGAGTTTCATGACTGTATCTATTTCTTCAACGCCTGCAACGCCATTATATAACGTTTCAATCGCTTCATTGATCATCGGCATCAGGATCCTGTTGGCCACAAATCCTGGATAATCATTAACTTCAACCGGAACTTTTCCCAATTTTTTTGACATTTCGAAAATTGTATCAAATGTATTTTTAGATGTCGAATAACCTTTGATGATCTCCACCAATTTCATGATTGGGACAGGATTCATGAAATGCATTCCGATTACTTTTTCCGGACGTTTTGTTGCTGCTGCAATTTGTGTAATGGAAATAGAAGAGGTGTTGGTCGCCAGGATGCAGTTTTCAGGGGCCAATTCGTCCATTTGTGCAAATATTCTCAGCTTAAGGTCAAGATTCTCTGTCGCAGCTTCTACAATGAGGTCAGCGGTAGGAGCTGCATCTTTGATATCTGTGAAGGTCTTGATATTGCCCAAAGTTTGTGCTTTTTCTTCTTCTGTAAGATTACCTTTTGCAATGATCCTGTCTAGATTGGTCGTAATGGTTTTTAGAGCTTTGTCCAGATTTTCCTGTTTTACATCCACGAGATTTACCGTAAAACCGCTTTGTGCAAAGGTATGTGCAATACCATTTCCCATAGTTCCCGCTCCGATGACAACGATGTTTTTCATTCTATATTTTGATTTTATTTTAATGCTTCTGTTCTTACACTGTCAAAAAAATGATTCCCAAATTTTGCTTCCATTTCCAGGTTCATCATTCTTTGATAGCATTTTTTATTTTTTTCGATTCCTTCCTGTTCAACAATACAAGAAGGTGGGTATTTTGTTTTATAAATTACTTTTATATTCTTCTTTTTCAAAATATTGCTAAATGCTTTATTTGAGGATTTTTTGTCATTCAAATATTGATATTCATAATAAATATACTTGCCTTTTTCAAAATCTGATTTAGCTAATTTTTGAGCATCTTGACAATTTAGAACCATTTGTTTATTTTCTGAACAAGAAAATAATATGAAAAAACAAAGTATTATTTCGATTGACTTTTTCAAATGATGATATATTTATTACTTCAAGATAATTGTCTGATCATTATTAAGGATTTTTGTTCTTATTAATAATGATACTCGATTGTAAATATATCATATTTTCCGAATCCGAAAAGTGATCTTATTCATATATCATAAAAATCTGGAAATAATTCAAATTAGTATTTTTGGTCTTAGTTTTGGATTTAACATAATATTCAGACTATTAGCAAACTTTTCCAATGAAACAATCTGAAACATACATCAGAGATAAACGTTCTCCGATTCCAAAGAGCGAGAGTGTTTCCAGGGTCATGAGTAAGAACAAAAGCAAAAATACCAAACCGGAATTGCTGCTTAGGAAAGAGTTGTGGAAGAATGGGATCTGCGGATATAGGCTTCACTCAAAAAAAATCCCGGGAAAACCAGACATTGCCTTTATCTCAAAAAAGATCGCGATTTTTGTCAACGGCTGTTTCTGGCACAGATGTCCATATTGTCAATATAAATTACCGAAAACGAACAGAGATTTTTGGAAAAATAAGTTCGAAAATAATATCGCAAGAGACCTGAAGGCTATTGATCAGTTGAAAGAAATGAATTGGAAATCCATTACGATCTGGGAATGTGAACTAAAGGATAAAGAAAAACTGGAACAGGCTGTCCAAAAAATAAGGAATCAGTTAGGTTGATCTTATTCATAATTTCTTGTATATCGCTTTTGTTCTTGAAGATAGATTGGTTCTGTACTCTCTTTCACTTTAAATTTTGTTTTATAATAATTTCTTTCTCCATCTATTTTATTGGTGAAAACTGAAAAATGAAGATGCGGTCCTTTGCTCCATCCTGTATTTCCACTGTATCCTATGAGCTGTCCTTGTTTCACTTCATCGCCTTTGTTTACAATGATACCATTTTTTTTGAGATGGGCATATTCTGCGAAAGTTCCGTCATCGTGCAGAATGATGATCTTATTATTATATTTGGCACAGTCCTTTGTGAAGCATGCCTGGTCAGAATCAGATTTTGTAGTAACGACTTTTCCGTTTCTAGCCGCAAAAATTCCTGTTCCCAATTTATGACTGAAATCCAAAGCATAAGCGTTCTGATGAGAAAAATTTCCATTGTAACCTTGATAGATTGACTGTGAAGTTCCAACAGAATAAGGCAACCAATAAATTTCATCAGGATTAGATGGTTTTGAATTCACATCTCCGAAAACATAAAATACATTATAACTAAATTTGAAACCTTTAGATTTATTTTCAGCATCAATTCTGGAAATGATAAATTTCTTAGCATTTGCAGGAACAACAATGATGCTTTTATTTGGTAAACTTGATAATACATTTTCACCAGAGTATGAATATTCTACACTTATAGGGCAAATCTCATTATTATCAGCATATACGACATTTGTTTTGTTGTCAAGATATTTGTCAAATTTTATATCGGGATCTTGAGAGAAAAAGAATAATGGGAGTATTACTAAAAAATATTTTATATAATTCATGTTTTAATTTTTCTGTATCAACCTCACGATCTCCAGCGCCACTTTCAAGGCCTCGGTTCCGTCTTCCAAGGATACCTGTACAGGAACATCGTATTCTATAGCGTTGGCAAAACTTTCTAATTCGTCTAATATTGCATTATTCGGCTGAATGTTCGGATATTCAAAAAGGATCTGGTTTTTCTCACCTTCCGCATTTTCAATGATCATATCAAAATCAGATGGATTTTCCGGTGCAGGTTTCATTCTGATAACTTCCGCTTTTTTCTCCAGGAAATCTACTGAAACGTAGGCATCTTGTTGGAAAAACCTCGATTTTCTCATGGCTTTCATCGATATTCTGGAAGTTGTGAGATTCGCGACACAGCCATTTTCAAACTCTATTCTGGCGTTGCAGATGTCCGGCGTTTTGCTCACAACAGAAACGCCGCTTGCATGGATCAGTTTCACTTTCGATTTTACAAGACTAAGCAGAATATCCAGGTCATGGATCATCAGATCCAAAACCACAGAAACATCTGTTCCTCTCGGGTTGAACTCAGCCAGCCTGTGGATCTCTATGAACATTGGATTTTTAATATGATCTTTTGCACCAATAAAAGCCGGATTGTATCTTTCAACATGTCCAACCTGCGCCTTGATCCCAAATTCTCTGCATTTGAAAAGGATTTCCTCAGCTTGCTGCAAGGTTTGTGTCACAGGTTTTTCGATGAAGAAATGGATGCCTTTATCAATTGCTTTCATCGCATAATCGTAGTGGTAAACGGTTGGGGTTACAATGTCCAACATTTCAACTTCATCTAATAATTCCTCGAAACTTTCAAAATATTTATAACCGAATTCGGCCGCAAGTTTTTTACCATTTTCAACATCTTTATCGTGAAAACCAACAAGTTCATATTTCTCAGATTGATTCAGTAATCTCAAATGGATCTTTCCAAGATGTCCTGCTCCTACAAGTCCTGCTTTTATCATAGCTCAATTTTTCTTAAGTCGTAAATTTAAGAATTATAGCAACTCGGCATCAAAAAAAGACATACAATTTTTTATGATTTGAGTCTTGTTATTTAGTCGAATTTTGAGAGTGAGTATTGATTACAAACAATTTTATTTTAATCTTTCTCAGTAACCTCTTTTTTTCCAATACGAATAATCTGATCATAATCTATTAGTTTTATGTAAAGATTATTTTATAATCATTATGAATGTTATTTTGTTGTTTTTTAATTGATTATTGTTTAATTTGTTTTTAGTAAAATTAATTTTAA
>Ga0065704_10071090_pt1 | contig 13241 bp, 10 predicted proteins | sample SwiRhicommuniRL2_FD_59091 | JGI IMG/M metagenome (GOLD analysis project Ga0065704, IMG submission 59091) | Switchgrass rhizosphere bacterial communities from Rose Lake, Michigan, USA - RL2 v2 (version 2) | ecosystem: Host-associated > Plants > Roots > Rhizosphere > Soil | place: East Lansing, MI
CGCCAGGATCGCTGGCAACTGGCCTGCTACCCGCTGGGATGAACTCATGCCGTGGAACTGGCGGACCAATCAGCAACCGATCGCCGCAGCCGCCTGATCTGCGGTCTCCAGGCCCCGCTTACAGCTCGGGAGCGGAATTACTATTTCAATTTTGCTCAGAGAGGAGAAATCGATCTGGTCTAAATCCGTCGGTAAGGCTTCAGCCAAATCGAAAGCCCGGTACTGCGATTCGGACTCATTGGGCTTCGTAGCATCAAGGGCCATCGCGGCTTCGTCCTACCGCGAAACCGGATCGTATCGCGTAGCGAGAGCCAGGGTCTTACCGGAAAGTCCTATGTACCAAGCATTCATGCGGCTGTCCCAGCTACGGCATTCGCAGAAGGTCTTCCAGTCGAACTCGTAGATCGCTTCGAGAGACCATTCGCGATCGACCTTCACGACAAGGAGAAATTCAAAAAGCTGCTTCTCACGGTCGACGGCATCCGGATAGATCGTTCCGGTCTTTTTGGCGTTCAGCACGCCCTTGATGGAGTATCGCTCACCCCTTCGCGACAGCGCATCGACATTGGTGGTCCCGGTTGGCGCCAGCTGGAGATTGGGGCGCCCGGCCGTCCCGTTGAAAAAGCCGATTGCAAGCTGCTCTGCAATCTGGCCCACCGTAACGGCCAGATTGCGCCGCTTCATCTCGACGTCGAGCGCGGCGCGCAGGCGTATCAGATCGGCGTCGGCCATCGCGGACAGGTCGGGCGTGACAGCAAGGGCATTCCCGGCATCGAGTGCCGCCAGCCTGTTCAACTGCTCATCGGATTGCTTTGCCGGACGGCGGGATCGCCTGCCCATACCCTTATCATCCCCCATCACCTTTCCCCTCTGATCTCAATCAGCAGCTCTGACCCAGCAATGAAATCCACAAGCCGATCAAATATGATCTCAGTAGAAAGCCGCCCGGCGCCCCGCAGGGCACATTCCCATACGACACCAACCCTCCATCCGAGACCGCCAAGCGCCGTGACCGCAGTCGCGTCGCGCAGTCTGTTCGCTGTGATCTTCTGGCGCCAGAAATCTGGACGGGTCGCCGGCATTCTGAACAGCGGGCAGTCATGACCGTGCCAGAAGCAGCCATGAATGAAGAGCACGGTCTTCCTTGATGGCAGGACAATATCCGGACGGCCGGGCAGATCTCGACGGTGCAGCCGGAAACGCAGCCCCCGCGCATGGAGGCCGCGGCGGATCATCATCTCGGGTTTTGTATCCCGACCTCTCACACGGCTCATGTTCAGCCGGCGGAGTTCCGGAGTGAGGACGTCAGCCATATTCAACCCGATACCATCCGGCGCGAGATGTCGCTCGGCCTCAGGTTCCTGCCTTCAGCGCTACCCCGGCCGGTACGGACGGAAAAAGCGCCGCTAGTCCTGCAAACGCTGGCGAGCGTTCCTGATAGGTAGCGACGCTCTGATGCAGCTTGTCCTTAACGATTGCCACCACGCCGGCATGCATCACGCTTTGCGCCCGTCGCCCGACGAACGTGAGCATCACCGGTCGCGTAGCGTCGTTCTGCTCGACCGAGCGGAGCAGCATGAAGTCCTTGCTGTCCAGTTCCGCAAATTCCTGACCGATGAGCTGGTGCCCGCCAAGACGCCAGTTCTTCCCGACCTTGCCGATATTACGCGGCTCGCGATTGCTCACGGTTCCGAAGACGCAGATGCAGTCCATGTCGATCCCGCCCGCAACGAACAGCTCCGGACTGAGCAGCTGCTTCGCGACCGGTGTGGTCAAGGCGATAGCCCGCTGTTTGCTGGTGGCGCTTTTCCGATGCTCCTTGAACAGCCCGAGGTCGGAGTCGGTCAGCGAGCGGACGACGATGATCTCGCGGCGGCGGAGTGCCATCAAGCGCCCGCTCCGGTAGCCGTGCGGACGCGAGGCACCTGGGCACCACACTCCAGCAGTTGCTCCTTCAGCTTCAGCGCAACGGCTTTCGCCAGCAACGGCGGAACCGCGTTGCCAATCTGTCGGAAAGCCGGGTTCATCGTGCCGGCGAGACGGAAGCCATCGGGGAAAGACTGAAGACGCGCAGCGTCACGCACGGAAATAGGGCGCGCCTGAGCGCTATCATAGTGGATATGGCTGTAGCCGTCCTTGCCGAGATGCGCGAGAAGCGTGCGTGCTGGCCTATCGGCCTCCATCTTCCGCCATTTGTTGGGGAATTTGCCGGGATCGTAAGGCGGCACGATCGACGCTTTAAGTTTATTCCATTCTTCGGTGCCTTCCTCGAGAGGCACCTCCAGGCGCTCGAGCGCCTCCGCGAACCGCGCCAGGGCATAACGATGCGCCTCGGGATACTGGTCGCCAGGGTTGAGCCCTGCGAACAGCTCGTAGTCGCGGGGAAGATAGCGGATCACATGGTCATAGATTGCGGGACCGCCCTCGAAGCCCGGCCACTCCCGCATCGCCTTTGCATAGGCGGTCTGGCGGTCCTGGCCCGTATAGGGCTGCGGGATATTGAAACGACGGGTGCCCCGCCGGAGGAGACCCGCCTTGAGCAGGGCGCGTGCGTCGATCGTCGGAAGATCGCTGATTGCCTGCCGTGCCGTTACCGCCGGAGGAAGCGCATCTGTTGCCTCCGGCGCAGCACGATACAGGGCATCTCCCTCGCGATCCGCTGCAAGCGCGATCTTGAGCGCGACTGCACGTGATCCTGAGTAGCCGGCCGGAAGATCGATCCAGTGGGTCGGTGCCGGGAACAGGACGTCGTTCACAAGTTCTCGCCGGATTGCGATCAGGATCATCCGCTCGCGCATCTGCGGCACGCCATAAAACGCGGCATTGAGCAGCGAATAGGCACAGACATAGCCTCGAGCGGTCAGGATCTCGCTGATCTCGGCCGCAAGATTGTGACCGCCATGGTTGAGCATGTCGGGGACATTCTCGATGACCACGGCAAGTGGCGCGCACGTCTCCACATAGTGGAGATATTCAATGTATAGTTGAGCGCGCGCATCGTGCCGGAATGCCTCGGGGTGCTCCGCGATCTCACGCAGCTTCGATCGCCCGACCCGCGCGAATGCCTGGCAGGGCGGACCGCCGACGATGACGTCGAACGCCGAGACCGCCTCACCCAGCCCAAGCTCTCCGGTCAGTTGCTCCGGACTGGTAAGGGTGATGTCCCGCGCAACGGAATGTCGGGTTTCGCCTTTGTGAAAGTTCAATCCGTGCGAGCGCGCGGCATCGGCATCGAATTCCACAGCGGCGGCGATCTCATAACCTGCGGCATGAAAGCCGAGTGAGAGTCCGCCACAGCCTGAGAACAGATCAAGGACGCGTAATCGGCCGCCGTTCCGCAGCCGTTGGATCTTTTGCTGAATGGCGCGTTCGTCCATCACCTCAGCCCTTTCCCATCCGCAGCGGCAGCTCGGTCTGGCCTTCATTCTCGGAAAGGAAGCGAAGCACGGCCTGACGGACGATCCAGGAAGTGGATACGTCATTGGCGGCGGCCAGCGCCTGCAACTGAAAATACTGGGATTCAGGCAGCAGGACCGACGTTCTGACTGACTTTCCACGACCGGACACCATGCGACCGCCTCCTCAGCCGGCTGCATATTGTACCAGAACGCATAGCGCTGCACCACCCATATGCATTCTGCATATTTTCTGTCAACATCCTTAGCCGGGTCGCGTCTGCAACCGGGCTCCGAACGCGCGTGCCTGTCGGTCATAAGCCTTACGAACGGTGCCCGGTATCAGTGTGTAGAGGAGGCAGCGGGCCCGTGAGAGTCCGGCATAGTGCAGCATCGACCACTGCTCCTCGCCGATCTCGTCCATATCGAGGGCCACGACCACCATCCGCTCCAGACCCTTGAACCCGTGCATCGTCGAGAACAGCAGCGATCCGGCTTTATCCGGCACACCCGCGGCTGCATCAACCAACTGATGACCAGCGATCTCTTTCAGCCCGGCGATCAGGGCGTTTTCCCGCCGACGGGTCGAGAGAATGACGATGTCCTGAGATCGCACGTCGCCGATAATGAGACGCCGGATCAGCTCCTCGAGCTTCTCCCGCGCATCCTGCTCATTGACATAGGTGATGAGCTCGCACTCCAGGCCCTCGGCTGCGCCTGCGACCGGCAGATCTATGCCCGACACGATCGAGGTCTGAACCGCAACCTGCCTCGTGGTCCGGCAATTCTCAAACAGATCGTCGAACGCCGGATAGGCATCGCTCAGCCGGAGCTCGACCTGCTCCTCGACATCGGACCCGTACAGATTCTGCAACGGATCAATGAACAGATGCCAGCAGCCCTGGCGCAGTCCGCCTGCAACGAGCAGGTCGATCACGTCAAGATGCTCCGGCGTAAGCAGATCCTGCGCTTCATCGACGATGACGACATCCCAAGGTGTATGCTCGGCCTCGCACAGCGCATCCGCCGCAAGCTCTGGAAAGTGCTTCGGAAAGAATGCGGGATCTTCGGGATCGAGCGCATCCAGTCGCGGCAGCAGACCGGCGGCGGTGATGATCTCCCGATACAGCGCATGCGCGTGTCGGATCTCGATGCCGCCGGCCTTCGGATCTTTCGCAATCGACGCCCGCACATGCGCGGCAAGCAACTGGTTGAAACACAGAAATAGGACACGGCTTCCATGCCCCGCGTGGTGCAGCGCCCGGTCAAGTGCCAGCACCGACTTGCCGGTGCCGGCAGCCCCCCGGACCACCGTCCGGGGATTGGCCGCCATCCGGCGCGATATCCGGATCTGCTCATTGGTTAGCTGGAGCAGCTGGGATTCCACACCCGTCAGCCAACCGCCAATGCTGAGCGCCGTGTCGAGATCAGGTCGGAGAATCTGCCGGGCCTTCCGGATGAGCTCCGGTGTCAGCCCCTGATAGGTCCGGCCATGCTTGCGTTCGCCGGCCTCGCGCCAGTAGCGCTCGAGATGGCTGACATAGTGGCCGAAGGGCTGTCGGAAATGTCGCTTGTCGAGCAGAACCTCCGGCAGAAACTCAGCACCGGGCACGGTGAAGGGCGTGAACGGCATGACCACGCCATAGCCGAACAGCGTATTACGGAACTCAGGCGACGCTGCCTGCAGCTGCTCGCGCACGGTCATCATCGCCGATTTGGCTTGAGTCCAGGGATCTTCCTTCTTGGAATAGCTCTGGAAATCCGGCCCCCCGAACGTCCACACCCCGTCGGTGCAGGAGACCTTGCCGCCTTTTACCTCGATTGCAAAAATGCCGGCAGTGCTCAGGATGACGATATCGGCTTCGCCCCAGATCTTGGTCTCATGGTTCGGAAGGCCCAGCGAATGCAGTGCGACCCATCCGGCGGGTAGCTCGCGCCCGATCCGCTCATAGACGAGGCGCTCGCCATTGGGGCACTTCTTCGGCGCCTCGGGAATCAGGATTGCCATGACGGCTCCCCGGCATCCGCGAAATAGCCGGCGAACCGGCTTTCCGCGTCCCCCACCATCATTGCTCTGTCGAGTTCGCGGTTGAACTTCTCACAGGCCGTCTCGGGGAGAAGCAGGCAGCAGTGGCAGGCTGCGCCGCTGATGCGCTCGCCTGATTGCCGCGGATCGGTCTCGAGACAGACCGGGTCGCTGCCGCACCAGCCTGCCGACCGGAGGGTGCTCAGGATGATCGGCGTGAGCAGCTCAGGGTCGGCCAGCCGCACAAGCCCACCCAGGCTTCCCTCAGAATCTGGGGAGCCCGTATATATGAGTACGCCGTTCATGGCAGGGTTGGTGTCATCGGGCTCGGCGACGTAAAGGCGCTCGCGCAGAGCCGATGCCGAGTAGCCGCATTCGATCGAGATCTGACGGATGAGCGCGTGCGCGAACGAATGCACCAGCAGCAGACGGGGCGTTACCTGATAGTCGCGCGTATAGCCGCGCTTCTGCGCCATCGCCGCGCTGTTAGCCTCGAGTATTGCCACCCGATCATTCAATCCGGGATTGGCCTCGATCCAGTCGTTAATCGTCTGGGTGCGAAAGCGCATGAAGATTCCTTCACCCCTTATCTCTGCCGCCGGTCGCCAGTTCTTGGGCGTCTTCGAAAGCGGCGAGACCGCACCGTCACGGATCGCCTCACTTACCTTCTCTGCACTGACGGGATAAGGCTCGATGCGGGAGAAGCCTGCGAGCGCCCGTACTTCGCGCAGACGCGAGGCAGCGCCGATCAGGTCAAACCAGCCGGTAAGCTCCGGCGGCGGTTCAATGATCATGTTACGGAACTGCGGAACGACGCCCGCCAGGACAGGATCATCCCGATCTTCCGAGAGTGCGGCATATTCCTCAGCCCGTGCCATCCGCTCCGTGAGCTGGTCGAAACCGGTCTCCAGTGCTTTGAGATTCCGCCAGGCGATCAGCAACGGCTCGGCGCTGATGCCATACTGTTCCGCCAGACCAGCCATCACTTGAGGCAGCGTCGCGGCAGGCACGGCCTCAAGCATCATCCGGACCTCCTGCACGATCTGCGTCGCGGCCTCGGAAGCAGGGGGTATGGAGAGTGCCGAACAGACGACGGGGAAATGGACGTTGGAGGCACCCCGCTGGAGCATCCGCACCTGCTCCGTACAGCCGCTCTCGCGATCCCACAGCCATGGACGGAAACCGGGGCAGGACGAGCTGCTGAGGGCCTCAGAACTGAAGGCCGCACCCAGCGACTGTCTGGTTGGGTTCTGCCCCGTCCGGCATGACCGGCACTCGACATAGAGTTCCGCGAGCGATGCTGACCGTCCGAGCGAGCCGAGATAAAGTGAGGGGTTGGGACACACCCCCTCAGCACGGTCGCGGTGCGCCCACCACTCCCACGGAAAATCGCTGATATGCCCGTGACGGCAGGCGACCACAAAACGAACGGGAGCCGTAAAGACGGTGCCGCCATGGGCGAGGCAGGTCAGCCGTCCGCCGTCCGGGGCGAGTTCAAAAGGTGCGCCCTGACGACCGATGCGGTGGCAGCGCGGACATTCGTGCCACTCCGGGAAACGCACGGCAGGCGCAGTCGTCTTCGCGACCACACTTCTCGATCCGGGCACTGACTCGGACACGGGGCCCAGGCGGAAATGCGTCACGCCGAGCATAGCTTCGAGTCTCGGCTCGCCGATCGTCAGCGACGGTAGGCGGGTGACACCCTCAAGATCGTCCAGTCCCATTGGCATGAACGATCCCTTTTCGAGGTCTATGATCGCGCCGATGCCGTAAGTGGAGATGAGCTGAGAACGGCGGACGCTGCCGAGCGGCTCGATCGCCGGCTGCGCCCCGCCGGTGGGTTGGGCAGGTCTTCTCGCCATGATCAGCTCCCCCTCAGCTTGAGGCTGAAGGCGGTCGACGGCTCCACCTCACGCATCGAGTTCGGGGTCGGCCAAGCCAGACGCGTTCCCCGGCCACCTTCCTCGGCGGACGTCATCAGATGCGGAAGCGTCCGGCCGTAGGGGGCCTTCTTCTCCCAGTAGACGAGCCGGCGGCCGCCGCTGCGAGCGTCCTGGCTACGCTGCGCCCATTCACGCACGATTGCTTCAAGATCTGCCGCCGTGGCAGCGCCCTCGATCTGGTCCGACGCGGATGCGGCTCGCGCGCGGATAGCCTCGATGACCGCACGAACCTCCTCGTCGTCGGCATGAAAATCCGCCGCCGCGCCATCCTCATCCATGTCATCGACGAGGTGCCGCACGGCAGCCGCGAGCACGGCGTGAAGCCCCTTGTCACGGGCGCGCGGCGCCCAGGGCGTCACACTGGTCGCCTCGACGCTCCGGTAAAGCGCCGCATGATAACCCGGGAAATGCTCGAAATGCGACACATCCCTCGGCCTGCCGAAGTTGTAGAGCGTCACCACCAGGCCGTGCAGACCGCGACCGACGCGGCTGCTCGCCTGGATGTATTCCGCAGTCGATTTTGGCTGGCCGTTCACCACCATCAGTCCGAGCCGTGATACGTCAACGCCGACCGAGATCATGTTGGATGCGAGTACGCTGTCCTCGGGAAGTTCGGCGTAAGGGTCGTCATCCGCGATGAGCGTGACAGCAAGGGCGTTCAGCTTGGCTGGCAACTCGCGCGAGGGCACGCGGCTACTCAGTTCGACCGGCTCGCGCTGCAGCGGCCGCATCGATCCTCCGGCCCCGGTAAGTCGGGCTGCAATGAACTCCATCTGGCGCGGAACGTCATCCTGCAGCAGGACATAAGCGCCACCCAGCTCGCGCAGGCTGTTGAAGTAGAGCACGCAGGTCCAGAACGGATCGAGCACCGCCTCGGCCGAACCCTGGGCACGAAGATATTCAGGCACCTGCAGCAATGCCGCGGCGGCGGCCTGAAGCGCGAACTTCGGGCTTCGGCCTGCCGAGCAGACGCCGAGATAGAGCCGGTCCGGCTCGTTCCCTTCCTCCCGCACGGCGAAGAAAGAGTCTCCAGCCTCAAAGCCCGACGGCGGAAACTGGAGCACGGATCGGTCGAACAGCGCGCGAACCTGGCGCGCTGCCTGCCCGATCGTTGCCGTGGACCCTATCACCTTCGGGCGGATCCCATCGGCGGTGCAGAGCATGTCGATAACGGTTTCATAAAGACCCGCCACCGAACCTAGCGGCCCCGAAATCAGGTGCAGCTCGTCCTGGATTATAAGGCCGGGCCGCAGCACCCCGTCCAGCCCGAACAGCGCTCTGATGTCCCTTCGCCTCGGAAGCTGTGCGAATTTGTCGACCGTGCCGATCACGAGCGACGGGGGTGCTGCGTAAATGAAGTCATCTACGGTGAGGACCGGCAGACACCGGCCGGCGGTCTCACATGCCTGGTTGGAGCAGCGTATATCTATTCCGTTCCCGCCTTCCGCGAACCTGTAGGCGGAAGGCGGAAGGTCCGTCGCGCAGACCGGGCATACCAGCAGTTGCCGGGGCGTGGACCGCGGATTCTGGCCACCATGCTCTTCCGCCAACGCGCTGCGCGCTTCCTCGATCCGGTTCGGGGTCGCCTCGCCACCAACATAGAGACCTAGCGAAATCACGGCAGTGCCAAGATCGTCGCGCTCCAGCCGGATCGCCTCACACGCGCAAATCAGTGACGCGGCACGCTGGAACTGCTGGACCGTCAGCAGCCTCAGCGTGTAGCGCATAAGCACATCGACGCCACCGTCGGCCCGCCGGTCCGCATCCGTTAGGCGACGATGGAATACCTCGAATGCGGTGAGAGCAAGGTAAGCTTCGGTCTTGCCGCCGCCCGTCGGAAACCACAGCAGATCCACGCATTCACGGTCCCCTTCGGGGTCATCAGGACTGGCGAGATCAGGCAGGACGAGGAGAATATAAGCGAGCTGGAAGGGCCGCCAGCGGAGCGGTCCCTTGCGGTCGCCCTTAATGTCGTAACGCGACTGCCGGTCCATCGCCGCGTTGGCGAGATTGAATGCCGACCAAGCCTGATCGGAAGTCTCTAGAACCTGAATTCCGCGTTCGATGCGTCCGGCCGCCTCGGCACAGCGATCGCGATTTCGAAGCGCGGCTCGGTGCAATTCGCCTTCAAATCTATCGAGCCGTTCATGAAGGGCTGTCGCGATCCAGTTCCGATAGCCCGCCGCGAAATCCTTGAGAGCCGCTGTCACCTCCGCGCGCATGTCGCCTTGCGCGAGCCAAGCCGCATCAAGCGCGTGCGGATGGCGCTCGCGGAAGCCATCCAGGAGCGGATGACCGTTCGGACTCATGCCCCGCACCACGGCATTCGGAAGCCAAGTCGTCCGCACCTCTTCAGCACGGCGGCTGTCGCCGCTCGTCCAGTCAACGGAGACACCATGCCCGACCGCGAACTCCACAGCGTCCCGGTATAGAAGTGCCGCAGACTGGGCATCCTCATCTCCGCCGACCAGCGGCAGCACCGGCCGAGGCCGGATCGCGCCCTGCGCCTCCTTGCCAGGAGTCCGGACGATCAGCTCGGTCTGGAACAGGCATAGCTCATCGCGATAACGATCGTCGGCCTCCAGCGCCTTGTTTATCAGCGTGATGGTCAGGATCTGTTGCTCGCCATCAATCCTGCGGCGAACGTGAAGCTGCACCTCGGGGTCAGTAATTTCCTCGCCAGCCGCGTTGAGAAAATCGCTCGTGCGCCACGTGGCCGCAGGCCCCGGCGGAATAATCAGATGATAGTCGAGCGCGTTCCGCTGCCAGAGACGCGCAGGCCTTGCGCCTGGGCGCGGCGCTTCACCCTCGACGGCGTAGTAGCGGGCCGTGGTGCCGAAACTGACTTCGATTGCGATCGCGAGATCGACCGCGAAGGTCAGGCCGAACGAGCAGGGCCTGATCGCGCGGTAACCGGGGACACCATCGTCCGCATCACCATCGTCTCCGCTCTGCGCCCCTTCGCTTTCATCGTCCTCGATCGCGTCGAGCGCTTCGCCCTCGGGCCAGAGAATCCCCGTAAGATATGTATCGACGGGGGCGGACGCGAGCCTTTCGTCATCGGTCAGCGGGCCGAGCAGCAACGCGGAGGCATGATGAATGATGTCCGCACGGGCAGTCTGGATGTCGGTCATTTCGCGGGTCGCTTCACGGTCTTGAAATCTCCAGTGCCGAACAGACCGACCCCGAGCCACAGACGGCTGCTCCTATCGGGCTCTTCAAGCGCGCATTCTGCGTCCGACGTGAGCGTCCCGACGGCGGAAATGCGTAGGTTGAATATGCGCCATGGCAGTTTGAAACCGCGATCATGCAGGACATGCAGCAGATCGTAGGTAAGCTGCGATTTCGTTCGTCCAAGCAGCCGACCGGGCTCGCGGTCATCCTGAAGATGGATGGTCCAATGGACCTTGCCTTCCACATTCTTCTGACAGAGCATCACTTTGTGGCCTTCAAGCGTGCGCGCATTCTCGAGCAGGAACGCCTGCAGATCATCCACTCCCGCTTTGCCGCCGTGCAACGTAGGATCAACGAAACCAACCGGATCGACATCGCCCGGCTGCCCCATTTCCAGATTGAGCCATCCGTTGCGCCAGTGACAGAGGCGCGATCGCCCGCCCGTGAACTTCCAGTCCCGCGGCGCTGGATAGAGCTCATCGCCGCCCGATCTGCGAAGCGCGCGCGCCGCGCGGGTCACGCCGACATAGCCGACGCTGGCTTCTTCTCCAGGAGCATCCGGCACCGGCACGTCGTCGTCCGCTGACCTGTCGAGCAGCGTGACGATGTCAAACTCCATGCCTTTGCTTTGGTGAACTGTGGTTACGATCAGCGCATCGTCGACGAGTGGCTGGTCATCCGGAAAGGAATCCGGCCAAGCGAGCCGGGCACGCAGCTCGGCCAGATCGAGCGAAGTGCCATCTGCCGGAGCCCCGCTCGCCTGCATCAGACGCGCCCATGCAACTTCGCAGGCGGGGAGCTCAAGGCGTTTCCGCATCTCGTCATCCCAGATCGACGCGAGGCGCTCGTAGATCCGGTCGAACTGCATACGCGGCATGGTAGGCGCCCGCGCGGGCCGCAGCAGGCCGGCGATCCAGGTTGGCGGTAGGCTGGCATAATTCGCAGCCCGGATCCTCACCGGCGCCTCCGGGCCTTTCACTCCGGGGCCCATGATGTTCTGGAGGACGCGGACGGCCTCTCCGTTGGTCCGGGTAAGAACGGCCTTGCTCCCCGGTTCCGATCCGAGCCCGTCAAGGCTTCCGCTCTGTTCCGGTAGCTCAGCGATGACCGTCCGGATCAGTTTCAGCTTTTCCTCATCCGGAAGGCTGCCAAGAAGAACCGAGCGAAGCTGCGCTGACAGAGCCGCGAGAGGCTCGGTGGCACGATGGTTGACCTGTAGACTGTGGATCCGCAGTTCGCCGTGATAGAGCTTCTGAACCTTGTCCCAGTACTGGCGGGGCGTCATCGCGCCCTTGTCGGCAGCGAAGCCGTAGATTGCCTGCGCCGGATCACCGAGGATCGTGAAACCGCAGCCCGATTGTCCGGGCGGGGCCATGAGATCAAGTAGCGCCAGCACCAGCTCGCCTCGTACTCCCGGCAAATCCTGAAATTCATCGACGATCAGGTGACGGCGATCGCCGATCAACTGCCGGACCACCTCGCGTGCCGGCCCGGTTATCGCGTTCGTCACCGCGGCGATGTTTTCGTCGTGAGCCCGCCTCAGAAGCTCAGACGGATCATTGCCGAGCAGGCGCAGAATTCTGAAGGCCCAGGAATCGAAAGTCCGGACCGACACGTACCGAAGCTCCTCCACGATATGCGCATCGGCAGCGGCAACCACGGTCAGGCGTCGTGTGAGCGTCCTCACCGCGCTTCGCGAGAAGGAGAGGACTAACACCTGTCCGGGCGACAGATCCCTTCGAATCAGCCCGGCAAGCCGCAATGCTGACATCTGCGTCTTGCCGGTACCGGGGCCTGCCTCGACCAGCATCCGGACCTCCGGCCCAGCACTAAGAATGGCATTGCGCTCAGTCGTGTCGTCGGCTTGAGACTGTGCTTTTATTGCCTGTTCCGTGGCAGATGTGTTCATTCCCAAGTTCACTGGCACCCCCGTGGCTGGCTCTCACCGCATGCGACGTAGTCGGGCGAGGCCACCGCTCTCGCGGCAGCGTGTGCTGGTGAATTAGGAAAAAGCTCTACAAACTCGAGCCAGACAGACGATAGATACACTTTCAGCCCCCAACTTCGAAGCTACTGAATTTGCACGGCAAGGCAAGTCACGCGAGGCACTGTACTCGAATCATTTGGGCGAAGAGTTCATGTTCTCAGGTTAAGATTAAAATGGCAGTCGTGAACGGTGCGTCCCATCACGAAATCCCCGGCCCACCACGTCCCCTGCCAATCGACCAGCTGATGCCGTCGCCACGCATCAATCCCGCGACCGATTTGCCGACCTGCTTCTCGAGCACCGGGCGCCACGGCACGAGCGTGAAATCCCTAGATCGCTCGATAAGCGCGAAGCGTCCGCTGAGAAGATCAACCGACCGTTGGTAAACGCCCTCAATGCGGGCACCTTCGTCCGCTTCCCGGAACGGCATCTTGAGCTCGTCGGAGAGCTGTCCCGCGGCCCGCAGCAGTTCGCGCCGCTGGAGCGTAGCGATCATGCCGCTTGGAAACGTCGTGCCGCTGCCCGTCTCCTCGGCAAATCCCTGTGACACCAGCCACTGCCGCCGACGCGCCTGGGCGTCGCGCAGATCATGCCCGAACCCGGCATCGCGGACGGGCTCGGGCGCGCCCGACACCAGTTCCCGATCGATCCAGGTGGCGGCGTCGGCCTCGACCAGCCGATCGAGCGGCTGCGTCGACAGCATGGTGACGGCAACC
>Ga0065704_10071088_pt1 | contig 13240 bp, 7 predicted proteins | sample SwiRhicommuniRL2_FD_59091 | JGI IMG/M metagenome (GOLD analysis project Ga0065704, IMG submission 59091) | Switchgrass rhizosphere bacterial communities from Rose Lake, Michigan, USA - RL2 v2 (version 2) | ecosystem: Host-associated > Plants > Roots > Rhizosphere > Soil | place: East Lansing, MI
GATAGAAAAGTTGCAATTACAGGACAGGTATACTTAAAAATCTTTAAAAATAAGCATAAGCCATTTGTTGCATACAGCCGTCACTCTAAAACCACCGCTCTCGGCACTGCTTTTTATGTTCGTGATTTTGTAGGCAGTAAACAGTCGTCCGTATTGCTGATAAATGGAAAAGTTAAAGTAGATGATCCAGCAAATCATCCGTCCAGGTTTTTAGAACCAGGGACTTCGTTGACCATCAACAACAACACTTTAAAATCAGAAAAAAAGACGATTGATAAAGTCGAATTAGAAGATTTGGCAAACCAAAAACTGCTGTTTCAGAATACAGAAATGGAAAATATAGTTTACAAGCTTGAATTGTTTTATGGAGTAGAGATTGATCTGAGCTCCTGTAAATGTCAATTTAAAAATATAACAGGAGATTATTCTAAGCAATCTCTGGTTACTATTCTAAATACCATAAGTTTTATTAACCAGGTAAATTGGACAATTCGCAACCATAGAATTGTATTTACCTCACCTTCCAAGTAACCAAACAAACCATATAAACTAAAAATTACCTAAACTATGAGAGGAAGAAATCTGCTTTATCCGCACGGGTTCTTTTATTCCCTGGTATTAGCTATTCTGCTGTTGTTTCAATCACTAATAATTAGTGCAGCAGCTCAGGCAACCACCATGAGTAAAGAAAAAACCTATTCCATCGGCTTTAAAAATGAACCCATTTTAAAGGTTTTTATTAAAATTGAGAATATTTCCGGCTTGAAATTTTCTTATAGCCAAAATGACATTAAGGCCGTGCGTCCGATTAAAATTGCTGAAAAGGAAAGAAGTATAATTCAGTTATTAAAAGAATTAAGTACAGAATCAGGATTAAACTTTAGCATTTCCAGAGGGCTGGTTGCTGTAATCCCTAAAGTTGGATTTTCATATCCTGAAGAAGAAACAAAAGTAGTGCAAAAGGCACCCATTGACACCTTGATCCGCGGCTCTGTTCTCGATACATTAAAAAAGCCATTAATTGGGGTTTCAATTTATGTAAAGGGCAAGCCTAATATAGGAACAAGTACTGATGCAAATGGTCAGTATTCAATAAGGGTTCCTGCTAATTCAATTCTGGTTTTCAAAATGGTAGGTTTTATCATATCTGAAGAGCCAGCTAACAAATCTGTAATTAATGTAATTCTTAAAGAGGAAAAGGGCGATCTGGAAGAGGTAGTTGTTACTGCATTTGGGAAAAAACAGCGAAGGGAAGCTGTTGTTGGATCTGTTACTTCTATAAGTGCTAAAGACCTGAAGGTTCCGTCGAGTAACCTTACAACCGCACTTGCCGGTCGCTTAGCAGGAGTTATCGCTTATCAGCGTAGTGGAGAACCGGGTGCTGACAACGCTAACTTCTTTGTCAGAGGTGTAACTACATTCGGAAATGGTAGCGGAAACCCACTGATATTAATAGACAATATTGAATTAACGGTTACCGATCTTGCCAGATTGCAACCAGACGATATCGAGAGTTTTTCTGTTTTAAAAGATGCCAGTGCCACTGCATTATATGGGGCCCGAGGAGCCAATGGAGTAATTTTTGTAACTACAAAACAAGGAAAAGAAGGTACCGCTCAATTTAGCTTTCGTGCAGAAAACTCTGTTTCTTCTGCAACAAAAAATTTAGAAATAGCTGATCCTATAACACATATGGAACTTTATACTGAGGCACAGTTAACCAGAGACCCATTAGCTAAATTATTGTATTCACAGAACAAAATTGACCATACTAAGGCTGGAGATAACCCGGTTGTTTACCCAGCTACCAGTTGGACCGATCTGTTATTTAAAGATCGAACCACTAACCAACGCGCTAATTTAAGTGTAAGGGGCGGAGGAAAAGTTGCACAATACTATGTTGCAGGCAGTTACAACTTAGATAATGGAACTTTAAAAGTTGATAAAAGAAATAATTTCAACACTAATGTGAAGTTAAGTACTTATCAGTTACGATCTAATGTAAACATCCAAGTTGCACCCCAAACGGAGTTGATTGTAAGATTTTCCGGCTTTTTTGATGATTATAATGGACCCGCAGATGGTGGATCAGGTGTATATAGTAAAGCACTTAGAACAAGTCCATCTTTATTTGCGCCATATTATGCTCCTGATGCTGCAAATATTGCAACACAGCATATTTTATTTGGAAACTATCGCTCTGGCAGCTCATTTTACATCAATCCTTATGCTGATTTGCTTCGCGGATACAAAGACTATTCGCAAAGCAGAATGTTGGCTCAATTGGAACTAAATCAAAAGTTATCAGTAATTACTGAAGGACTTAATTTTAAAGGGTTGTTTAGTACCAATCGCTACTCTTACTTTGATGTTGTAAGGGCATATGGTTCATACTATTATGGAATATCAACTTACGATAAATTAAATAACGTATATGCATTAAACTGGTTAAATGAGCTTCAGGGACCTGCGGCACATGAAGATATCAGGCCATTTGGTGGAAGCCGGGATGTAAATACAAATTTATATGCGCAGGCAACACTCGATTACAGCAGGCTGTTCAATGAAAAACATAATGTAGGTGCTACCTTGATTTATACAATGCAGCAAAGTCTGTTTACAACCAATGATTTTAGTGTACAGGCATCTTTGCCTCGCAGAAATCTTGGCTTGTCGGGAAGGGCATCATATGCATTCGACAACAGGTACTTTGCTGAGTTTAACTTTGGCTATAATGGCTCTGAAAGATTTTACAAAGACAAACAATTTGGATTTTTTCCAACTTTAGGAGTAGGGTGGGTAATCTCAAACGAAAAATTCTGGAAGAGTTCATTTGTCAATAAATTAAAATTAAGAGGATCTTATGGTCTTGTTGGTAATGATAGAATTGGTAGAGACCAAGACAGATTCTTTTATTTAAGTAGTGTAAACCTGGCTAATGCCGGACGTGGTTCTTCGTTTGGGTTTGACAACTCTTACAACAAACCGGGTGTCTCAATTGACAGGTATCCCAACCTTTTGGTAACATGGGAAAAATCGTATCAAAAAAATCTTGCCATAGAGCTGAGCCTTTTCAATAAACTAAATTTTGTAGGAGAGGTGTATGAGAAAAGAACCAAGAACATACTACAGGACAGATCATCAATTCCTACTACCATGGGCTTAGCGGTGACCACGCTTGCCAATGTTGGCGAAGCTAAATCAAGAGGTGTTGATTTAAATCTGGACTATACGGAGAACTTTAGCGGTGGAGCCTGGTTCACAATCAGGGGCAGTCTTACATTTGCCAGAGGCGAATATTATAAGTACGAAGAACCTGAATACAATGAAAAATATAAGCTTCACGCCGGACAATCCATTTCTCAAACATTCGGTTACGTTGCAGAACGCTTGTTTGTTGATGAAAATGATGTGCGAAATTCTCCGAAACAGAATTTCGGTTTATATCAGGCAGGAGACATCAAGTATAGAGATATAAACAATGATGGACAGATCACTTCACTGGATCAGGTACCAATTGGAAATCCAACTACTCCCGAAATAACTTATGGTGGAGGTATTACGGCAGGGTATAAAGATTTTGATTTTTCTGTTTTCTTGCAGGGATTAGGCCGAGAGTCATTTTTTATAGACACCTGGAAAACAGCCCCTTTTGTAGATTATGATCCTGATGGATTAAATTTTGGCCGCATTGGCGAAAACGCATTGTTAAAAGCTTATGCAGACAATCACTGGTCAGAAGAGAATAGAAATATCTATGCGATGTGGCCAAGATTATCAGTAGTACCTATTGCCAATAATAACCAAACAAGTACGTGGTTTATGAGAAGCGGCAATTTCTTACGTGTAAAATCGCTTGAAGTTGGTTATACATTGCCTAAAAAGATTACCGAGAGGCTTAAGATGAAAACATTTCGTCTTTATTTCAGTGGCACAAACCTCTTTACCTTCAGCAAGTTCAAACTTTGGGATCCTGAACTTGGAGGCAGTGGCCTTGGTTACCCACTTCAAAAAGTTGTTAATCTGGGCTTAAACATAACCTTTTAATATTTTTAAGATGAAAAGACATATAAACATATTTGCTGCAGTCCTTATTTTATTATTCGCGGTTAGCAGCTGTAAAAAGTACCTTGATGTTGTACCAGATAGCATTGGCACAATAGATTATGCCTTTAGGATGCGCTCAGAGGCTGAAAAATATTTATTTACCTGTTACAATAATTTACCATCTTTTGGAGATGTTGGTTCAGATCCTGGTTTTTTTACAGGGGATGAATTTGCAGCCCAATATCCTAGTTCAATCTATTTTGATATCGGATTGTATAGAATTGCCCGCGGTGAACAGAACATTGTAAATCCTATTGCTAACTACTGGGATGGAGGAAGAGGGGGAAAATCATACTATCAGGCTATAAGAGAATGTAACTTGTTTCTTGAAAACGTTGATAAAGTTCCAGATTTATCTGAGGTAGAAAAGCGAAGATGGGTTGCAGAAGTTAAATTACTCAAAGCATATTATCATTTCTTTTTATTCCGAATGTATGGTCCAATTCCTGTTATTCGTAAGAATTTACTGGTTTCTGCTTCAATTGATGAGGTAAGAGTGCCAAGACTACCAGTCGATTCTGTAGTAAATTATGTAGTTAGTTTAATAGATGAAGCTACACCAGATCTTCCTCCTCAGATAATGAATGAAGCATCTGAGCTGGGCAGGTTAACCAAGCCTATTGCGTTATCCATAAAGGCACAAGTGTTAATTACAGCTGCCAGTCCTTTATTTAATGGAAATCCGAGTTATGCTAATTTTAAAGACAAAGCTGGAGTTCAGTTATTTAATCCAACTTATTCTGTTGAGAAATGGCAAAAAGCTGCAGATGCATGTAAGGCTGCCATTACAGCTGCTGAAGCTGTTGGAGCTAAATTGCACTATTATATACCCGAATCTGGAGAAACAGTTTCTGATTCTACCAAATTAACAATGAATATCCGTTCGGCAATATCAGATAAGTGGAATTCTGAGACAATTTGGGGTGCATCAAACGCATATGCTACCGGTGTTCAGTCATTGTCTCAGGCAAGGATTACTTCATCAGACCCATCTAATGTGCCTACTCCACCTTCCAGTAATGAATCCATCCGGTCAATACTTTCACCTCCAATACATATTGCAGAAATGTTCTATAGCAATAATGGAGTTCCAATTGATGAAGATATCCATTATGATTATGCAAACAGATTAACCAAAATAAGGACTGTTGCCGATAAAGACAGATTTTATCTAAAAAAGGACTATGAAACAATTCAGCTAAATTTCGACAGAGAACCCAGGTTTTATGCCGATCTGGGTTTTGATGGGGGTATTTGGTACGGTCAGGGATTATATAATGATTCTAAAACCTGGTTTCTACAGGCAAAGGCAGGGCAATTTGGTGCAAGACTAGGTGCTTCTCTTTTCTCTGTTACAGGCTATTGGCCAAAAAAATTAGTTAATTATAAAAATGACTTCGGAAGTAATTCGAGTGGTTATAACGTAATCGGTTATCCATGGCCTGTAATCAGACTTTCTGAGATGTACCTGCTATATTCTGAAGCTTTAAATGAATTGTCAGGTCCAACAGAAGAAACCTATAAATGGATTGACCTTGTTAGAAAAAGAGCTGGGCTTAAGGGCGTAGTTGAAAGTTGGACCAACTTTTCTAAAAATCCAACAAAGCCTAACACAAAAGATGGATTCCGTGAAATTATTCAAAGAGAAGAAATGATTGAATTGGTATTTGAGGGTAAAAGATTATGGAACATCAAACGTTGGAAAAAGGCCGAGGAATACTTAAATATCCCTATTAGAGGCTGGGATTTGGAGCAGGAAGAAGCAGTTAATTACTATCGGGTAAGACAAATTGTAGCACCTGTATTTACGCCTAAGGACTATTTATGGCCTCTTTCGGAAAATTCAATTGTAGTAAATCCCAAGTTGGTACAAAACCCGGGATGGTAATTTTATCTTAAAAAGACTATTATGAAGAAAATATTATATTACCTGTTTGTTCTTATGGCTGTAACAGGTTTGTTTGCCTGTTCCAAAACAGATTTGAACGTTCAGAAACCAATAGAAAAAGATGATGTAAAACCCGGAGTAGTTACCAATATCAAGGTAAAAAACAATCCTGGTGGCGCGATTATTACATATTCAGTACCAAATGATGTTGACTTACAATATGTATTAGCCGAATATAACATCAATAGCACAACCGTTAGGCAGGCAAAAACATCACGATTTAGTGATACAATTAAAGTAGATGGTTTTAATAAAGCAGGGGCTTATGATGTTAGATTATATGCTGTTGATAAGAGTGAAAACAGATCTGATGCTGTGGTAGCAAAAGTAAATCCAGAAACACCTCCTTATCGCTCAATTGCGAGCACACTTACACTAAATGAAGATTTTGGAGGTGTGAACATAACATTTGCTAATCCAGACGAGGCTAAAATTGCAGTAGTAATTATTACTAAAGACAGTAATGGCGAATTGTCTCCAATTGAAACATTTTATACGGAGACAAAAAATGGGGTATTCTCCGCAAGAGGTTACGATCCATCTCCAAGGGAATTTGGTGTATATGTTAAAGATAGGTGGAACAATAATTCAGATACACTATTTAAAACTATTACGCCATTATTTGAGAAAATGCTTGATAAAACCAAATTCAGACCCTACAAACTACCAAATGATCAACCATCAGCTTTCGGTTGGGACATGCCATACATGTGGGATGGTAAAACCGGAGAGCCTGGTTTTCATACACTTCAAGGAGCTTTGCCTAGACCGCATAGATTTACATTTGATCTTGGAGTAGTTACAAAATTAAGCCGTTTCAAAATATTACAACGTATTGATGGTGGCTGGGCATATAATCACGGTAACCCAAGATCATGGCATATGTGGGGAACAGCTACCTTACCTGATCCATCAGGAAATTGGGATGGGTGGACAAAGCTTATGGATTGTGAATCAAAAAAACCATCTGAGTTACCTTTTGGACAAACAACTAATGAAGACATAGGATATGCCAGAGGAACTGATGGCTTGGGAGAAGAGTTTACATTCCCTTTAACTGCACCTCCCGTAAGATATATAAGAATGGAAATATTGAAAAATTGGGGCGGAACTGACTTTTTCCATGCCCTGGAGATCACTTTCTGGGGAAACACACAATAATTTAAAATTAAGATTATGTTTAAGAAAAATATAAGTTACATAGGTTTAATTCTTGGCATGACATTCTTCGTGTCGTGTCAAAAATCAGACGATTATAAAAAATATCTTGCTGATGGGGAAAAGGTTTATCCGGATGGAGCAACTAAGCTTAAAGTTTTTCCAGGCAACGAAAGAATATTGCTAACCTGGGCCAGAGGAATTGACACCAGAATAAAGAAATACAAAATTGTATGGAATAATAAGACAGATTCTGCAGAATTCGATGCCACACCTTTTAAGCCCGGCGATACGGTTAAACACTTGCTGGTAAATATGGCTGAGGCTAACTATACATTTTCTATCTTCTCAATTGATGATAATGGAAACAAGTCGGTTCCAGTTCTGGTTCCCTCTGTAAATATTTATGGTTCTAAGTATCAATCTACATTGCTAAACAGGACCATCAAAGCATCAGTGTATTCTGAAAGTGATAAGGATTTAACGCTTGTATGGAAAACACCTGATACGGTTAACATTTCCACAAGTATCTGGTATACCAATATTACAGGACTACAAAAAAAGGTGATGCTTGCTCCTGATATCGATACAACGAAAATTGCCGATTGGAAAATGGGAACAAAAATTTTTTATCAATCTTCCTATAAACCCAGAACTATGGCCATAGATTCGTTTGCAGTTCTTACCAAGGATTCGTTAAGTATTCAAAATTTACCACTTAGCAAATCTCAATGGAAGAAAATAAATCTGCCAAATGATGTAGATGGAAATGCTTACGGATCAAATTTTGCATCAATCTGGGACGGTGTAGCAGGAGGATATCCTAATATATACCACACCCAGGGAGGTAGCTTACCACATCATTTCACAATTGACCTTGGAGCTCTTTACCAATTAACACGTTTTGAGGAAATAGGAAGAACGGATTGTGCCTGCCATAATCCAGTTAAATTTGAAATATGGGGAATTGCAGATATAGCTAACGCTGCAACAACATTACCGGGTAATGATGATGGGTGGAAGGCTCAATCAATAGCAAAGGGATGGACCCTATTGAAAGAAGTGGAAAGGTCTGATGATGGAACTGCGCCATTTAAGGTAAATCTTACAGAAGGAATTCCACCTGTAAGATACATCAGAATTAGAGTTACAAAAACACGTGACAATAGTATAGAAAGTCATATGAGTGAAATTTCATTCTGGTACAACCCTTAAATTCAATTGAACTATAACTATCCACACAATTATTCTATTTGTTATAGATAATTGTGTGGATGGATTAATAGCCTAACTTATCATCGGTGTCATATTTTACAGCATTATACCCTAATATCTTTCGCATAAGCCCTAATTGGCCAAAAAGATAACTTTCACGGTCAATGCACATACCTAACATATTCAGCTTATTTTCCTTCACATAAGGGATATTCATTCCTAATTCATAAGGCTGTTCCAGTTCAGCCTCTTCAATAGACAATAATTTTTCAAATAAAATTGATGAGATCTTATGCCATTCCTTTTTTAAGACTTCTAACGACGGATATTGGGCTTTTTCATCCAAAGCTTTCCCATCTTTAAAAAGCGAATCGTTAGGGTCTTTTTCCTGGATACCTACAATACCAGCCATCCAGTACCTGCAGTTAACAAGGTTGCCAACCATCCATGTGAAGTGATTGGTTTTATTTTCAATACGTGTTAGGGCATCAGATTCCTTAATACTATCCAATAAATTATTGAACATCTGGCTATGCATCCTATAGCCTGGAATAATAACCTCCAAGGTTTTAGCTTTTGGCTTTTCCATAATTTTGGTTTTAATAAATTACTGTTCTGAGAGTTTTTTTAGCTCTTCAAGGCCCTTAGTAAAGCCATTATTCATAATTTCTTCCCATTCTTCTCCCACTTGAACAGAAGCATTAAGTTTAGTAATCCCGTTATTTTCAGAAAGATGGTACGCCTCAAGCGAACCTGACCAGCTTTTCACTTTTTCGCTGGTAGTATCTTCCTTACCATCTATTACTTCGCCAAGATGTTCAAATACAATATCATAGGGCTCCTTTTTATTTTTAATAGTACTAATCATACCATTGCCTTTTCCATCCAGAAAAAGTGTCCTTCCTCCAATCTCCCAATCACTTTGTACTTTAGAGCCACCGCCAGGATTAAAAGCATCTGTCCACTGCGAATAAGTTGGCTCATTCCAAAGCGTATCCCAAACTTTTTGAGCAGGTGCTTTGATCTCTTTTGTGAATTGTAATGTTTTCATAGAAATAATTTTAAGGTTCATAGTTTATCTAACAAAACTATAGAAAAAAATAAGTGGTTATGGGGTATTAATGCGACAGTTTAAGGGTTAGATTACGACTTCTATGACCTATTAACATCTTCATAACTAAATGGTTTTTAACAAATTCCCTTTTCCACTATTCAACTGTGGTCTTAAGCCTTACAAGACAGCTAAGGCCAATCCCATTGAATGCTTTAAAACACAAGTAAACAACTTATGTTGGTACATCAAATTACCACCAATGTCGGATTTGTACAAAAATTAGTTGTCTTTGTTAAATTATAACGAGTAGAACTGAGTTAATTTTATATCCGTAACCAGTATAAACTCTATTGTAATGCAACGACTAATTTTTATGTTGCTATGTGCCATGCTTTTGGTTGGCATTGGCATCTATGTATACTCATCTTCTATGCCTAAACTCCCTAATGATGTAGCGGAGGCTTATAGTGCTTTACCTAAGTCGTTAGACTACAACACGGACGTAAAACCTATACTTTCTGATAAATGTTTTGCTTGCCATGGACCCGATAAAGCTAAACAAAAAGCAGGTTTGAGATTAGATCTGGCTAATTTCGCATATGCTTCTTTACCTGAAAACAAAGATAAAGTGGCCATTGATCCAGGTAACCTGGATAATAGCGAAGCTTTCCACAGGATAATATCTGAAGATCCGAAGTATAAAATGCCTACACCTGAATCACACCTTAACCTTACGGCAATTGAAAAAGCAACACTAATTAAGTGGATTAAGGATGGGGCAGTCTACAGGCCTCACTGGGCATTTGTAAAACCTGTTAAGTTAGAAGCACCTAAAGTTGATAACGTTGCAGTACTGAACAATCCAATAGATAACTTCATCAACGAAAAACTTCAAAAACAAAAGCTAAAACAATCCAAAGAGGCAAATAGAGAGCTTTTACTTCGTAGGGTATCTTTAGACCTAACTGGTTTACCACCAACCTTAGGAGAAATTGATGCTTTTTTACAAGATAAATCCTCAAATGCATATGAAAAACAGGTTGACCGTCTGTTGAAGTCGCCACATTACGGCGAAAAAATGGCTGTAGATTGGCTAGACGTTGCAAGGTTTGCAGATTCACACGGATATACAGTTGACAGATTAAGAGATATGTCTCCTTATCGCGACTGGGTTATTAAGGCTTTCAATACCAACATGCCTTATGATAAATTTATGCAATGGCAGCTCGCGGGAGATTTAATGCCCAATCCAACTCGTGAGATGATAATTGCAACTGCTTTTAACCGTAATCATCAGCAAAACATGGAGGGAGGAATTATTGAACAGGAATTTCAAACGGAGTATGTAATAGATCGCACTAATACTTTCGGTGACGCAATGCTTGGTTTATCTGTAGGTTGTGCAAAATGTCACGACCACAAATACGATCCCATCTCACAAAAGAATTACTATGAATTGTATAGTTTTTTTAATAATGTTAAAGAAGCCGGGCAGATTTCATTTGATGATACCATGCCAGCTCCAACCTTGTTATTACCAGATTCAGAAAAGGAAAGAGTCATAAATACAATTAAAAAAACCATTGCACTACAGCAAGAAAAAATAAAAGAAAAAGAGCGCATTGAAGAGACAGCATTTCTGAACTGGCTCAACAGAAAAGATTATCGCAGGCTATCAACGGAAAGGATACCAGCAGATGGACTCCAGGCTTACTTTAACTTTGATAAGGGAGATCTGATAGATGCGAAAGATCATAAACAAATTGCAGTAATGAAACGTGATGCCGGTCAGCCTGGTGACCCTCCCGTTTTTACTACAGGCAGCACAGGTAAAGGACTATCGCTTAATGGCGACACCTGGCTTGATCTGAATCAGATTGGTATTTTTCGTAAATCTGAACCATTCACTATAGGACTTTGGGTTAACATCCCCAAGGTGCTTACAGAAGGGGTGATCTTTCATAAGTGCATAGCTGAGCGCCTGTATAATTTCAAGGGATATCATCTATACCTTAAAGATAACAAATTGGAATTAAGCATGGCTCATGCTTATCCGGCAAATGCTATAACAAAACTTAGTTTTGATAATGTTCCTCGCAATAAATGGATACAGTTAACCATGACATATGATGGTTCTTCAAAAGCTTCAGGTCTAAAATTATATCTTGATGGAACAGAGATGAAAATGGGAACCATTATAGATAAACTAGACAAAGATATTATTTTTAATGGCGGGGCACAGCCAGGTTTACAAATAGGCGCATGGTGGCGAGGGCGTGGTTTTAAGGAAGGTAAAGTAGACGATATTACAATATATAATCGCAGTTTAACCCCACTTGAAATAAGTATTCTGGCAAAAAAGACAAACCTTTCAGAACTGGGTACAAAATCAAAATTAACGGATCATGAAATAAATTCACTTAAACAGTACTATTTTACTGTAGTTGATCCGATGTTGAAAAAGGAAGAAAATGAACTTAAAATATTACGTACCAAGCTTGCAGACTCTATAGAAAATGTCCAGGAATTGATGGTTATGCGGGAAATGTCAACCCCAAAAAAGACTTTCCTGCTTAAACGAGGAAACTATGATATGCCTGGCGAACAAGTATTTCCAAATACACCTACTAGTATTTTGCCTTATTCTAAAAACCTACCTAAAAATAGGTATGGACTAGCACAGTGGTTAACTAGCCCAGACAATCCATTAACTGCCAGGGTTGCAGTAAACCGCCTTTGGCAAAATTTCTTTGGTATAGGTTTGGTTAAAACATCTGAAGATTTTGGCAACCAGGGAGAGATGCCAAGTCATTTAGAATTACTTGATTGGCTTGCAGTTTCTTTCATGGAATCGGGATGGGATGTAAAAAAATTGAATAAAATGATAGTAATGTCGGCTACTTACCGACAAGATTCGCGTGCTAGCAAAGAAGCGCAAGAAAAAGATCCTGAAAATAGATTGCTTTCTCATGGACCAGCTTATCGGATGCCTGCCGAAATGATAAGGGACAATGCACTTATGGCCAGCGGACTATTAAATCCTAAGATTGGAGGAAAGAGCGTGAAACCCTACCAGCCGGAAGGACTTTGGGAAATCAACAATACTTCTTATACCCAGGACAAGGGTGCTGATGTATACCGCCGCAGTTTATACATTGTTGTAAAAAGATCAGTACCAAATCCTACATTATCAACATTTGATGCCACTTCGAGAAGTTACTGTATTATTCGCAGACAAAAAACCAATACCCCATTACAAGCACTGGTAACATTAAATGACCCTACTTTTCTGGAAGCAGCAAAAGTACTGGGAGTGCAAATGACCAAGTTGAACAGCAATACTGAGGCTATTGCGCAAACCTATAGAAAGCTCACCGGCCGACAGGTTCAACCAAAAGAGCTCGAACTGCTAAGTACATTGCAGCAAGCGGAATTGAAAAAGTTCAGAAGAAATCCGGAAAAACAAAAGGGTTGGCTCAACGCTGGTCAATATACTGTAGATAAAACAATGGATAGTGCAACGATTGCAGCTAATGCAGTTGTGGCAAGTACTATATTAAATTCAGACGCAACACTCACTAAAAGATAACTGTATGTCAGATCATCATCACCATGAAGAAGAATTCAGGCTTAATAGTCCTGATTTTAATCGGCTAAACCAAAGATTAGACCGACGCGACTTTCTGACCAAAACATCAATGGGAATAGGTGTTCTGGCTCTCGGTTCCTTATTTGGTAATAAATTGATGGGAAATGCT
>Ga0065704_10071091_pt1 | contig 13229 bp, 24 predicted proteins | sample SwiRhicommuniRL2_FD_59091 | JGI IMG/M metagenome (GOLD analysis project Ga0065704, IMG submission 59091) | Switchgrass rhizosphere bacterial communities from Rose Lake, Michigan, USA - RL2 v2 (version 2) | ecosystem: Host-associated > Plants > Roots > Rhizosphere > Soil | place: East Lansing, MI
AAGAATCAGTTTTTGATCATGCAGAAGAATTTGCACAACATACTTTATCAGATAAACAATTAGACAAGTTATCAGCAGCAGAGAGGAAAGAAGTTTTAGAGCAAGAAATAGGCAGTCGTAAGTCTAGAAAAACAATTGATAATGACAGAATAAAACACTTACAGGAATATGCAGCCAATAATAATATTAAACTAGTTGATAAAGTTACCAAACAATTACCCCCACAAGATACATGGGGAGAATCAGAAGTTTCTCAAGTGTTGCAGGAATTAGAACGACAACATGAAATTTTAAGCAATATGTTTGGAGATCTAAAACAGCAAGTATATCACTTTAAACCAACAACAGATACGCAAAAGACAGCACTAACAGAACTCAGACAGCATATAGACGATGCATTTGTGCCTTATTGTAAAGTTTCAATTGAATGGTGTGAAGGCATAAAGACAATAATGCGTAATATCACAGATGAAAAATATTCCAATACCAATAGGGCATGGATGAAGAATGCAGAAGACAAGTTTCTATCATATGGCAATCATGGTAGTGGTGAAGTTAATGCAGTTCTTACAAACAAAGTTGTATTGAAACTAGGCAATAGAGATATCAAAGATGATGAAGGTAATGTTATCAATACAGTTCCAGTTATAATTAAAACATCAATTAAGAGAGAAACTACTCGAGAAGAGGAAGGGGATAAGTGTATCTTTAAGATAGATCCAGGACAAATTCATATTAAATGCCCAGAATGTGGCCTCAAATACAATAAACCAATAATTACAGATGAAGAAAGGGATCTAATAGCAGGTGACTTATTCCACCAAGCAAAAACAACATTACTAGCAAATGGTTTATCCAATGCAATAGATGCACTTGCCAACAATGTAACAACAGAATATGTTAAAGATCCTCAAGAATGGTTCAAGAAAAAATATGGCAACAAATATGGCAACATAACACCAGAAGTTATAGAAGATGAAGAGAAAATTAAAGACGTTGATATTGATCCAAAAGATATTACAGAAAAGAGGCATGGTATGTTGAGAAATATAGCAACTAGGCGTTTAGAGAAAGCGCAACATTTCAGTGATAACTCATGAGAGATACAATGATGTTCATGATTATGTTTAGTGCATTGGTTATTAGCATGGTGGTGTTGTTTGCAAGATGAGTAGAGAAACAGCAATAGTTTTTGATGATGGTTCACTCGAGAGCAAAGTACTACGGTTTGAACTAAAAACTAGTTATGATCTAGAAGTTGTAAAGGTAGAAAAATATTCAGACTTGCAAACATGGATAGAAAAAGCAATTGAATACACAGAAGGCGCATTTAAGGGAATACTAAAAATAATATTACATTTCCCATTTGAAGATTATGTTCAGAAAGATATTAGAGATCAAGTGATGGAATTGCAGCGCAAGAACCCCAACCTAAGAATAATTCTATGGTATGAACAGGCACCAAGACAAAATATTAAGAATAGAGCAGCCAATTATGGCATAATGGTGGAACCAGTTAAGGAAACATATGCACCTGCTAAACCATTATTTATAGACCCTGATACTGAAATGAAAGAAAATGTAAAGAATATCGCTAGTGATATAATAAAAGAAAATAAAGAGAAAGCAGATCAACCAACATATTCACCACCACCTAAGAAACCTAGAAAAAGAAGATGGAACATCTAAGTTTATGGCAAAAGCAAGTAGTAGAAACTTATAACAACAATAGTAGAAATATCAATTACCCTAGAATTATCAAATGTCCTAAGTGTAAAACCTACAGTTATAGATATATAGATTCTAGATATTGTCGAGTATGTTCTAATTAATTCCTAATATTACAATTCTCTAAATTTATGCATGCAATTAAGGAAAGAAAAACTAGGAACACCCCCAATAGATTTGTGTGTTAGAAGATGTTCTAGATGTAGTAAGTATTGTTATTTCCTAGATGGCATGTGTTACTTATGTGCAGTTGAGAAACTTAGATGATGGTGTTTTGGAAATTATATCTAATAGCAGCAATAACCTTAATAATATCAGTTAATATATTATTTTGGATATGGAAATAATAATTCGTGGACATAATCACCAATACAAAAGAGAATATAAAATACAATGGTTGAAATGAGAAAAAACAATAAACGCTGGAATGTATGGAATGACCGTAAAGGAGAGGATAAAAAGTAAATGAAAAAAATAGAATATCATAAGATTGATAATGATTTAATTATATGGATTAAAGATGATATGGATTATCATGTGAAATATAAAGAGGATAAAAGTAAATGACTAAATGGCATTGTTTAACTTGTGATAAAAAGTTCAGGGATTCTATAGAGGCAGTTGATCATACATGCAATCTTAGACTATTAAAAGAGGATAAAAAGTAAATGACAGTATACTGTTCTAAATGTGGTTATATAATTAATGAATCAGAGTTTATGGTTGCAGGACAAAAACAAATACCTTACACAATATTCAGAGGTAATTTAATATGTCAAGACTGTGATAAAGAGGATAAAAAGTAAATGAATATTTGCAGAAGTTGTAATGATGATATTGAAGATTGGTGTCATAAAGATTTTTGTTTGTGTAAATGTCATTATCCATTAGTATATCACCACAACGTATTATTGAATATGGATAAAAAATAAATGACTTGTGAAAAAGACGCAACAGAATGTGAATATTGTTCGAATACAGCAACTATTACACATAAAAATATCAGTGGTAAAACCGTGAAATTATGCAAGAGTTGTAAGGAAACTCAAACTAAGGTTTAAGAGAGGATAAAAAGTAAATGACTTCAACCCAAGAAACATATGAGTATCTAGTTCAAGCACATGGCATAAGTAAAGATGTTTGCAGGCATTGTTTCAACGACAACATAGAAGTATATCAAGATAATTGGGAAGGATGCTACAATTGTTGGTGCATTAGTTGTGAGCCTATAATTTCAATTCAAGAACCAGATTATAGTTCCTAATTTATATGACAGTTTATGACATGATATAATAATTGCGTAGAATACCAAATCCTGATAATGATCTATTAACTGATATGTGTAATGAGTGGATAGATTTAATAAATGAAGGACATTATAGAAGGTATAATACACAACCTTGGCGCAAATTAGTTTTAGAAAGAGATAATTACAGATGTCAAATATGTGACACTAATAACAATTTACATGCACATCATGTTAAACCTTGGATTAAATATCCATTAGATAGATATGATGTTAATAACGGTTTAACTCTATGCGATCGATGCCATTGGAGGGTTCATAGTTTACATGCCTAAAGTCTCGAGAGAGCAAATGCAGAGGGAAATGGAAATTATTAGAAAATTAATAAATATAGATAATTTGAAAGACCATGAGGTTATTAGCCATTTAAAAATAGATGAAAGAACATTCTATAGGTACAAGAGTAGAATAAGAAAATATGAAATGAAGATATGGGATAAACAAAACTTAGATGATGCAAAATATCAATTAGGTAAACTAATACAGTCATTAGAGGACGGCTATATTATTAATAAAAGAATATCAGAGGATGAAAAACAACCTGCAAGAGATAGAACAGAGGCCACAAAAACAGCATCTATATTTAGGGCACAGATAGCAAAACTATCTAAAGATGGTCCAATAACTATTCTATATAATCCTAATCCAGAACTCCCAAACAAGGGCGAAATATATGAAGAAAAAACTACAGTTTGAGGATTGTGTTGATTGGTACCTTCACAATCCCCAAACGGATGAATCGAGCAATGGTGACTACAACAATGCCAAGAATGTATTAGACTCCTTCCTAGATAAACCATTCTATTGTTGGAATACAGAACTTAAAGGAATACACCAATGTTGTTTTAACCATATGATAGGTTTACCCCTAAAGAATGATGAAGAACACCCACTCTACGATTATGAGAAAGAAATATTCGATGGATTAGAAGGTAAAAACCACCTATGGGTTAAAAAGTCTCGAGGCATAGGGGTGACAGAACTCATATTGAGATATCTAACCTGGAGGATTGTCCGATCCCATGAACTCGAGGGCAAGAATATATTTATTGTGTCTGGAACTAAAGAAGAATTTGCCAACAAATTAAAAGAACGTTTAGAGAACCTATTTGATCGTGCATATCCTCTTTTAAGACTTGAGAGTAAATTCACCGAATTAATAATAAACAAAACATGGATCAAAGTATTTCCATCAAGAAATGTAAAAACAATGCGTGGTTATACAAATGTAAGTTATATTTTTATAGACGAGAGTGACTTCTTTGAAATGATAGAACAAAATGAACTTGAGTTTGTCATCAAAAGTTATGAGGAAAAATCGAAGGGAAAAATTATCATGGTATCTACACCCAACAGACCTGATGGATTATTCTACAAAATCGAACACGAAAATAAGTTTGGAAAATCCTATTTCACTAAGATTCTTCTTGATTATAGGCGAGGACTCGGAAAAATTTATGATGATGACTTTATTGAGAGGGAGAGGAACGAACCCTATTTTGAACGTGAATATAATTTAAAATATCTGGGCAAGATAGGCAATGTCTTTAGTCCATCATTAATACAAATGTGTACAGATTTAGGCGCATTGAAAATATACAAGGGCAACATAAACACATATGCATATCATCCATGCGGTTGTGATTATGGCTACAGTGACAGTAAGACAGTCATATGCGTTGGAGAATGGGACAGTGAAAACAAAAGATTATGGATTGTAAGAATGATTGATTTCGGTGACACACCACCCACACCAGAACAAGTAGCAGATCGTATGTTTGATATTTATCAAGAATTCGGCCCTAATACTCACTTCTTTGTTGATGGTTCTAACGCTGGTTCAGTTAATCAAGCCAAGATTAAGTTTAGGGAATATACAGGTTGGAGAAAACAAGATATGTTTAATAAAACAGATCGCATTCATCCTATTCATTTTGGTGTTGATGGCGAACACAAGAAAATGCTTTTTAGCATGTATGACTTATGTACTAAAGGGATGCTAGCAATAAATCCAGTATATGATAAACTAATAACTAGTATGAGAACTGCTCAAATGGTGGATTGGGATCTAAATAAAGATGAAACTGTTTTAAACGACTACTTAGACGCAGCAAGACTCATGTGTCGTGGAATACAATTAAAATGATACCCAATATTATTAAAGAAAATAAGAAGGCATTAATCACAGCCACAATTAGTATAGCAATAACACTAACATTATCCTTAACATTTACAGTTAATATCACCAATAATGTTATTAATATCACTCAAGAGAAACTAAATTATACACAAGAGAAATTAAACCAGACACAACAGGACTTGGATATATTGGAGAAATTTGTTGATAGACATGTCTAGGCCATTTGGATTTAAACATACAAAAGAAACTATCGAGAAAATAAGATTAGCACAATTAGGCGATAAGGGTAATAATTGGAAAGGTGATAATATTAAGCCTGGTGTTGGATTACATCAATGGGTTAGAAAAATATTTCCTAAACCAGATACTTGTGATATATGTAACATAAACATGCCGTTTGATTTAGCGAATAAAGGCATCTATGATAGGAATATCAATAATTGGTGGTGGTTATGTCGTTCTTGTCATATGAAATTAGATGGTAGAATACATAATCTAAGAAATCAGCCATGACTAGGAAGAATACAATATCTTATGTGGACTACAATGATGATGAAGATGATAAAATATTTTGCCCTTATTGTGAAAAGGTAGGTGTTAAAGTAAAACTACAACCTCGAGTTTATGAAGATAACCAACCACTACCTTATGATGCTGATCAATGGCTTCAATGTTATACTTGTGGTAAAATTATACCAATATATGCTGGTAAACTAGATGTAGAATATGGTCCAGTCGTTGATATGGTAGAAACACATTTCGATGTAGGTTCAAAGTTTGCAGGCACTGATAGGCGCAATAAGAAAAAGAGGCGTAGAGTTAATAGGGTACAAGAAGAAACAGATCCAGATATATTAAGGGAAAAGGGTAATGTGAATATCATACAATGACAGAAATCAAATGCCCTAAATGTGGATCAACTGAACATTGGGATAAATACGGAATTTGTCATAATTGCGGCGGTAGAAGAATAGTAGAGTACTAAAGGTGCCTAATCCCTATATACTCGTCTGTTCATATAGTAGGTAGGTGAATCAAATGGATAAATGCACAATCGAAAATCCAATAACAGGTCATTTTGAATCCTGGCATTTTGACGGCAGATTTAAATCTCCTGTTTGTGGCAAGTGTGGGTTAGTAGTTGAATCAGGTATTCGAGACTAATCAAAACTTTTCTTTTTACTTCCCTATTTTAATAGTTCTTAACTTATAATGTGAAAGCAGGATATCCAGGTAATTGGGTAGATACACCTTATACTTTAGAAGCCCAACAGGTAAACGAACAAATTAAGAAAAATAATTCTAAGAAAGTAGATTCAACATTTATAGCAGTTTCTAAACGTCAACCTTTAAGGACAGAAGTAACAGGCAATAAGAGTTTAGCAGCCTCAAGTATGGATAATTTAGTTTCAGTATTAAAGCCAGATCAATTAAAACAATGTGGCCTAGCCTACATAAACAATGGCATAGTTAGAACCATAGTAGATAGAACTGTATATTTCATTAACCCAGAACGTACAGATTTCGTTATTGAACCTAATGAAGAACTTACGAGCGGTGTAGATGATGAAGAGGTTAAGAAGATAGAAGAGCAAATTAAGAATGATACTTTAACAGGTGAAAACGGCGAAAGTTTAAACCTCAAAGAACTCAGGCGTAAATTAGTCAGGATAAATAAAAGGGTAAGATTACATTCACAATTAGATAAACTACTTGCTTCTACATTGATATTTGGTAGAAGTGCATTAGAGATAATTAATTTTCCCAACACTACTAATGAAGAGGATGGTACACAGGTTAAGGGAGAACCAAGAGCATTAAGACATCTATCTTCAACAAGAATTAGGGATATTATAGCAGACGAGAAAACAGGTATGTTTCAAGGACTAGAATATGATGAACAGAAACAAACAACAGCAGGCACTAGAATAATAAAAGCCGATAAACTGATTCCAGCATTTAACGATGATTATAACGTATTAGATAACTCTAACTTTTCTGGGTTGTCTGCGGTATGGCCTATCTTAGAAGCGGCTAATACAATTGACGTCATACTAGCGGAAGACATGCCAGAGGTTGCTAGACAAGGGTGGTCCAAATTCGGTTTCTTATATGCTGGAACCAGTAAAAAATCAACAATAAATAGACTCAAAGAAGAATTAGAAGCGGGTACTTTTATAGTTCACAATGAGCAAGCATTAACTGCTGACGTTCATGACTTATCACTAGATCCTACGAAACTAATTGATGTCATTCAAGGACTTGCAAAACACATGTCAATAGGAATGAACCTACCTTTGTTCATGCTTTTCGAAGATACTGCAAACTTCGCAACAGCCAATCAAGTGATGCAAGTCTACAAGACAGGAGTTCTAACTCGTTATCGGACATGGCTTCAAGGTATTTTAGAAGATTACTGGTATGATCCAATTTTAGCGGACCACTTAGGTATTGAACTAAAGGATGTGATATCGGCTCCAATAAGGATTAAAGCAGTGTTCCAAGATATAAACTTTGAAACAAGAAAAGAAATCATAGAAGCCGATGAGAAACTACAGAACATGATGGTATTCACCAATGTAGATACTGCTAAAGATATTGATAGAAAGGATGTGGCTAATAGACTTCAACTGGAACAAAACGAAATAAATAAAGCAGTGAGGTTCCAAAGAGATATGGATATTGCACAACAATTTGCGGATAACAAGACACAAGGAGTTCAAGATACCAAGAAGGCTAACCCATTTGGACGAAACACCACAAAACAATCCAAAGTACCCAGCAAATAATGCTGATCCTGTGAAAATTCACAAGGTAAAGTTAAACGACATTAACATTATTTGTCTATCATGCAAGAAATATTTAGGCCATGTAGCATATAGTGATAGATATACAATGTGGAATATAAGCGAAATTATGCCATTATGTAAGAAATGTTTTAATGAGAAAGTAGGAAAAACACCAGTAGCACTTAGATATTATGATATAGAAAATGCTGAACGTGATTGGAAAAACGTACCATGAATATTCAAAAAACAAATAAGGATATCACAGTTAAACTAACAAGACAAGAAAAGGCATTAAAGGTAAAACTACATTCCTTTTATCAAACAGTAGTTAAAAATAATGTATTACCAGTTGAAACATTAAGGACAAAATATGAGAATCAAATAAAGGCCATAATTAGAAAGGCAGTGGAAGATTCATATTTCACAGGCACTGATTTAATAGAGAAAGAAGTTAAACAAATTACTCCCAGAAAAGTATTCTTTACAAGTGGCACAGATATTCAAAATATCCAGGAAATTACTGAACAAATGAATAAAGTATTTTGGACAACAACTAGTAAACTACATATTCGAGAAACTGAATTTAAATTAACATTGGATAAAGAATTGATAAAGAAGAAAGAGTTTGATACAGAAGCGGCATATATAGCAATTGCAGCACTAATGATATTCAAAGGATTCAATAATTCAGTTATAAGTAAAACAAGGCAGGTAGTTAATCAAAATGTCAAGTGAATTCGAATTACTAGATCTAGGTGAAGATTTCGAATTAGCAAGACTACAAGCAAGTACCGAAGTTATAATAGGTAGGTTTATGTTCCTTACACAAGAGGATGCAATAGTAGATCCAGAAATATGTGCACCACTAAACAGGACAGTATATGATATGAATGATATAGATATTCCAACACCACCATTACACAGGCATTGTAGGTGTAGACTTATTCCACTATTGCAAGGACAGACAGGCGCAGAATTCTAACAAAGTTAACCTAGTCTAACTTAACATACTTAGGCGATAATTACAAAAAGGGCAATACTTAAAGTCATATTCCTGTGCTATTTCCTCAGGCGTGAAATCTTCCTCATCACAGAAATTAGCAAATTCTTCACAGCATACAAAAGTCAATGTATTATTCCACCATTATCATTATCTCTATTATCAAAATCTCTACCCCATATTCTATCCTGTCTTTTAATTGTAAAGTATAGAGTGCACATAGTAGCAAACATAATAGCAATTCCAGTGAGTGTGTATAAAACACTATCCAATCCATAACCCCACTATTAAAACGAGTACTATGATAGCGCCAATTATGAATCCCATTGATAACGCCACCGCTTCTTTATCCAAATAATCTCCCCTTATGTTTATGTTGTTTAAACTCTTTAGTGTATTCCTTATCAAATCCATGATATAGCGGCCATTCTAAATCCATTTCACCATTTGCCCTATCTTTATACAATACATGCATTATAACACCATGAATAGCCTCATGATCCAATACCCTAACAGTTTCCTCCCTTATCAATTTAGTATCTTTAGTTGTGAATATCTTTTTCCAATTAGGCATAAAGAATCTTATCTTATTATCGTCATACACATAATCTGCAAGCACATTACAATTAACTGTATTTCTTAATGGTGGGTGAAAATGTCTACTAAACTCTATATTAGAATAGTTGTGTTTAGATCCACGCCACAATAACTTTATTAATTCAGGTACTTACTAAAAAAGTATATTACAATGGCAACTGACAAATTTGGAATAAAGAAATTATACCCTAGTAAAATAGGGGGTAGGAAATGGTATAATGATTCATGGTATAATGGAAAGGTTAGAGTAATTGGACAGAATTTATTTGATCCTTATGATTCAAGAGTAGGCGCAAAGGCAGGAGATATTCGGGTAAATGGTGATGGTACAGCAACAGCAGCACCAAGTGATTTACCATTTAGAAGGGGACAAAGAACTTATGTGATTGGCCCATGGCGTAACACCGAAATGACAGTATATCTCAGAAATAGAGGTAGTATGCCATCTATTCAAATGCGTTCTAGGTCTAACCATGATGGACCAGCAGGTTTACCTTATGGTTTTTCTGTTTCAATAGATGGACATGATACATCATGTGGATTTGGTAATTATTTAGTTAAGTGGTCAGATCAAAATGATAATAAAGTAATGTGTGAGGTAGAAATATTCCATCCATTATATAAAAGAGCATTAGATAAACATGACAGTTTATTGCCTCCAGTTAATGAATGGACAGGGTACAAACAAATAACAAGGGATAACGGAACATCTAAAGTAAGGGTAGAAGGTTGGATACTTCGAGATGCAGATAATGCCAGTCAAAGCGCATGGTTTAAAGATACTCAATTCACATTTGATAGAGCAGCACCACTTGGAGTTGATGTGACAGGACTAGAAGCATCAGTAGAGTATTGTAAAGATAAGGGAGATAGGACAGCAACTAATCCAGATAAATATATAGTATGGAGAAATTCAGGTAAATGGTGTTATGTTAGATTTGAAGGATTAGATTTAGGTGTGTCAGATATAGATTTGAAATTCTTTAGCGTAAGGGAGATAGTGCCACAGTTATGATCTGTAAAATTTGTAAGAAAGAATTTAATGATGAGGGTTGTTCAATATGTGGTATATGTGATGATCATAATCATGAGCCTGATCATGGAGTTAAAGATCCAACAGATTGAATAATATATGTAAATGCGGTCATGAGAAATATCAACATTGGTATGTACTTTCAGGAGAAATGCCATGTGTAGCCAATCGTATAAATGAATTGGATGAAGATGAAGAACCATGTCTATGTTTTAACTTTAGTTCTAAAGAAACTAAATAATGAATAAACAACACGAGTACACCATATGCAGAACGAAATTTTGTAATAGATGATAGAGATAAAATCCTATTTGTACTTATGAAAACAATAGCGGATGCAGGTTGGCCACCACTAGACGATCCTAGATGTATAGCCTTAAGAGTTGAGTTATACAGAAGAAAACGGCGTTATAATTATAAGGAGTTAAAAGATGGCACTGTTTATATCTATTTTCCTAGAGTTAATCCCTTTGTGTTCGCATATGAATACTTAAAATATTACTTGTGGGGTAAGTATCATAAAGAAGAGGAAGATAATAGTGATGAACTGTCCGAAGTGCAATAGAGTAGTATTTCAAACCTCAGCAGCAACAGATAAGCATATTTATTATTGTCCTAATTGTAACACGTGGTTATAATGGATATAGAAATGTGTCCAAGATGTTATCATGCAGTAGATGTTAAAACATGCAAGGATATTTGTCACAATTGTGGTTTTAAGATATTCGACTGTTCTGACCTAGCATAATGAAAACTGGCGTTGCAGTTATAGGCTATGAGTCAAAGAATGAAATAGCAAGGTGCTTAGATCCATTTGTTAATAATGTAGACGCTTTCATTCTAGGAGATGGTAAGTTTGATTTCTATGATGCACCTAACCAGTATAGTAAAGATGGATGGCTTAACTATGCCAATGATAGATATAAAGATAAACTACAGGTAGAAACTTATAGATATGCTGGCAGTCAGGTAGTAAAGAGACAAAAGTATCTAGACATTGCCGGCGAAATAGGGCTTGATTATCTCATAGTAATGGATACAGATGATTATCTAATGCCAGAATATCAAGATTGGGATTTATTTTATTCTAATTTAAAGAAGGCAGCGAGTAGAGTATTCCTTATGTTGAGTTGGATTCCAGATGCTGATAGTTGGAGTAAACAAACAAACAAAGGACTTGATAGCAATACTTGGCAGCAGTCTAGAAGAATTCATAAAGATCCTGGAACCATGCGTTTTTGTTTAGACTGTCATTATATGTGGTGTTCTAAAGATACAACTGATGAACAAGTATTAGGATGGACAATAAACAACCCAGATAAACCAAACCAGAACCCATATCAATTCTATTCTAATACAGTAATAGATGGTGTTAGATTCACCTGTGATAGAAAACTAAGAACACCTGAACAAATTAAAGAAGGTACTTATTGGGCATATATGAATTCATGTGAGGAAAACATGCGCCAGTATTATCTAGTGGCAAAACTAAAAGGCCTTAGTCCACCAGATGGTTTTAAAACATGGGATAAATACATAAATGCACCACATACTTTTAATGCATTTGGTAGACGTGTAGAACTTATCTAGAAGGGTAAATATTCATCTGATGGTTGAGCAGGAAATACTTTATGCCATAAGCAAGCCATAGTGAACAAATAGACTTCATATATATGCCACAAGATGTTCATTATACTTACTTCCCTAGTTATAAATTAAACAATTAACTTATGTGCAGATACTAGAACCACAGACAGAATCCTTCACTACTGAGCAAGGACATTATATCAAGACATTTCTTATTTCAACTAAACATAATGAGGCAGGTTGGAAGATAAACAAGAGTACAATACAAGATAAGATAAACACGTTCATAGGAAAACCATTTGTAATTATACCAGAACACCTATCTAGTGAAAGACAAAAGGGGCATGTATTCGCTAATTCAAGAGATGGCCTATTAGAAGAATACAAGAAACATACACATGGAATTATAGAAAGTATTTCCCAGCCATATAGTTATCAAGATGGAACAGATGATATATTTTATACCGCTAATATTAAACTAAATGATAGTAAAGCAGCATCAGCATTATTAGAAAATGGCGCTAAAACATGGGTTCCATTTGCTGTTAGTCCTCATATTTGGCATATTGGAGGACCAGAAGATAATATTACAGATTGGGAAGGAATATCATTATCACTAGTTCCAAAAGGCGCTTATGGTGAAGAAGCGGTTATTAACAAATATTGTAAGGGAGATAAGCCAACATGTGATAAAAGTCTAGCCGCAGGATTATACAATGAAGAGGATAGCAAAGCAGCGGGTTTAATTACTTCCTTAGTTTCTAATGACACTTTAAATAGTCATATGGCGCAAGTCACCGAAGTTAAAGAAGTTAAGCAAGCAGTAGCACAACAAGAAGAACCAAAGCAAGAACAAAAGAAAGAAGATACAATTACATTAACAAAATCAGAATATGAGGCAATTCAAGAAGAGAAAAGCAAAGCAAAGAAATTAGAAAGCCAAGTAACTGATCTATTAAAAGAAAATAAAGCAAATACATTAAACTCAATATTCACTGAAATAGAAGATGAAAAGGACAGGAAAATAGTCTTTGAGAAATATTTCAAAG
>Ga0065704_10002201_pt1 | contig 13227 bp, 9 predicted proteins | sample SwiRhicommuniRL2_FD_59091 | JGI IMG/M metagenome (GOLD analysis project Ga0065704, IMG submission 59091) | Switchgrass rhizosphere bacterial communities from Rose Lake, Michigan, USA - RL2 v2 (version 2) | ecosystem: Host-associated > Plants > Roots > Rhizosphere > Soil | place: East Lansing, MI
CCTCCACGCGTGGATCGATGATGCCGAAGTCGACTGCATCCTGACCACCGGCGGCACTGGCGTGACCGGGCGCGATGTCACGCCCGAAGCGTTGGCGCAGGTGCAGGACAAGGAGATTCCGGGCTTTGGCGAGCTGTTTCGCTGGCTGAGTTTTCAGACTATCGGCACGTCCACCATCCAGTCGCGGGCGACCGCCTGCGTCGCGCGCGGCACCTATATTTTTGCGCTGCCTGGCTCGACCGGAGCGGTCAAGGATGCCTGGGATGGCATTTTGGCGAGCCAGTTGGACAGCCGTTTCCGGCCTTGCAATTTCGTGGAATTGATGCCTCGGCTCATGGAACGCTGACCAACCGCCCTTGCAAGCGTGTTCCCATTATGTTCTAATGCAGCATGGTTGTCGAGAAGGGACGTGGTGCGACTTTGAACGGTGAAAGCCGTCGATTCAACCTGCCCGAACGGTTTGCCGATGGCGACTGGCTGGACGCGGTGGAGGATATTGACGGCCCGCTCGCGCGACTGCGGACGGAAGTGACGGTCGAACATCCCCGAACGATCATCAGCCGCAATCAGTCGCCCGACATCGCCTTCAGCCAGTCGATCAACGCCTACCGTGGTTGCGAACATGGCTGCATTTATTGTTTCGCCCGTCCGACCCATGCCTATCTCGATCTGTCGCCCGGACTGGATTTCGAGACACGGCTGTTCGCCAAACCCGACGCGGCACGGCTTCTGAGGGGAGAGTTGGGCAAGAAATCCTACACCGTTGGGCCGCTGGCGATGGGAACCAATACGGACCCTTATCAGCCGATCGAGAAACAATGGCGCATCACACGCCAGTGTCTGGAGGTTTTGGCGGAATGCCGTCACCCCGTCTTCATCACCACCAAGTCGGATCGCATATTGCACGATCTGGACCTGCTCGCCGCGATGGCGCGCGACACTCTGGTTTCGGTGATGATCTCCGTGACCAGTCTCGATCCCGCCGTCGCCCGAACGCTGGAGCCGCGCGCACCGCACCCTCTCCGCCGCGTGGAAGCGATCAGGCGGCTTGCAGAGGCTGGCATCCCCGTCACAGCCAGCATCTCTCCTGTCATACCGGCCATCACCGATCATGAAATAGAAGCGCTCATCGCCCGCGTCGCCGCAGCCGGTGCGCGGGAGGTGAGCTATATTCCCGTCCGCTTGCCGCATGAAGTTGCCCCGCTGTTTCGCGCCTGGCTGGACGCGCATTATCCCGATCGGGCGGGCAAGGTGATGGCGATTATCCGTGACATCAGGGGCGGACGCGACAATGATCCGAATTTCGGCAGCCGGATGCGCGGACAGGGCGTTTGGGCCGACCTGATCCGCGCACGCTTCCTTAAGGCACGCAAAAGGGCTGGTTTTTCAGGGGAAAGACTGCAACTGCGAACCGACCTGTTTCAACCGCCGGCCGGCGCGCAAATGAGCCTGTTTTAGCCGGTGACCAAAAATCATCCCACCAGTCGCGGTTTCCAGGCAGCCTTGGGATTGCGGGCGCGATAGCCATCTTCGCGCGGGCCCATCGTTCGTTCGCTGTAGAGCGACACGCCTCTGATGGCGAGGATCGCTTCCTTCTTATCGACATCGACGCTGAAATCGTCGCCGAGAAATAGTCTTGCCGCCTTGCCGCCATCGACAGGCACACGGATCAACACTTCGCTCCGTCCGCCATGCGCTTTTGTCAGCAAACCGGCGAGGTGGTCGATCGCATCGGGCGTCTGTACGTCGAAGATCATTTCCATTCTCGATGCATCGGCGATATTACGGAAAGGATCGACCGATCGTACCGTGACACGCGGCGTCTCTTCGCCCGGTAGCCTGTCCAGTTCCACGATCAGCAGGGCGCAATCGCCGTCCTTCACCAACTCCTCGATGGCTTTGCAGGCGTCGTCGTCGAAGCAGCTTGCCTGAAACTGGCCGCTCTGGTCGGAGAATGTCGCATTGGCGTAGCGCGCACCGCGTTTGGTTTCGCGCCAGCGCACATCTTCGACCATCGCGGCCATCACCGCCATGACGCGTCCTTCCGCATTGGGCATCCCCATGGGCGACTGGCAGATCACGCCATAGCTACGCGCTCCACGGGCTTCGGCAATGGCCTTCCACCGATCGACCGGATGGCCGGAAAAGAAAAAGCCGAAGGCATTTTTTTCATGATCCATCCGCTCGGCCTCGGTCCAGGCCTTGTGCGTCGGGATCGAAACCTTGGCATGGCTGGGGGCCATGGCCGACAGCATGTCGCCCTGCCCGGTTCTTCGCGAATCAGCGATTTTCGCGGCTTCATCCAATATATTCTGCGCCGCGGCGAACACGCCCGCTCGGTCGGGATGCACATCGTCGAACGCGCCTGTCTCCGCCAGGCTTTCGACCTGCTTGCGGTTCAGCCAACCCGCCTCGATCCGTTCCGCCACGTCGTCCAGCGATTTGAACGCGCCGCCGCTTTCCCTTTCCGCGACAAGCTGTTCCATCGCCTTTTCGCCCACGCCCTTCAGGCCGCCCAAAGCATAACGGACGGCGAAGCCAAGGCGTGGGTCGTCGCCGTCATATTCGATCGCCTCGACCGAAAAGTCGGCAAGGCTGCGATTGATGTCGGGCGCCAGGCAGCTAAGGCCCATGCGCCGCATATCGTCGACGAAGATCGTCAGCTTGTCGGTCAGATGAATATCATAGGCCATGGACGCGGCGTAAAATTCCGCGGGATAATGCGCCTTTACCCACGCCGTCTGATAGGCGAGCAGGGCATAGGCCGCCGCGTGGGACTTGTTGAAGCCGTAGCCCGCGAACTTGTCGATTAAGTCGAACAGCTCATTGGCCTTGCGTTCTGCAATNTTGCTTTTCGCGCAGCCTTCCACGAANCGGGCGCGCTGGGCGTCCATTTCCGCCTTGATCTTCTTGCCCATGGCGCGGCGCANNAGGTCNGCGTCNCCCAGCGAATAGCCCGCAAGGATCTGCGCGGCCTGCATNACCTGTTCCTGATAGACGAAGATACCATAGGTTTCTTCGAGGATCGGTTTCAGAAGAATGTGAGGATATTCAATCTCTTCCTGCCCGTTCTTGCGACGGCCAAACATCGGGATATTGTCCATCGGACCGGGACGGTAAAGCGAAACCAGCGCGATGATGTCGCCGAAATTGGTCGGGCGCACAGCGGCCAGCGTTTTGCGCATGCCTTCCGATTCGAGCTGGAACACGCCGACCGTGTCGCCGCGCTGGAGCAGTTCATAGACCGCCGGATCATCCCAGCCAAGACTGTCGAGGTTGACCTTTACTCCTCGCCCGGCCAGCAATTGCATCGCCTTTTGCAGCACCGACAGGGTTTTAAGGCCCAGAAAGTCGAACTTCACCAGCCCCGCGCCCTCGACATATTTCATGTCGAACTGGGTCACCGGCATGTCGGATCGGGGATCGCGATAGAGCGGCACCAACTGGCTCAGCGGCCGATCGCCGATCACCACGCCCGCCGCATGGGTGGAACTGTGGCGGGGGAATCCCTCCAGCTTCATGGCATAGTCGATCAGGCGGCGGACCTGATTGTCATTGTCATATTCGGCCTTGAACTCCGCCACGCCGTTCAGCGATCGTTCCAGGGTCCATGGGTCGGTCGGGTGATTGGGCACCAGCTTGGCGAGCCGGTCGACCTGACCATAGCTCATNTGNAGCACGCGGCCGGTGTCCTTCANCACGGCGCGGGCCTTCAGCTTACCGAAGGTGATGATCTGGGCCACATGGTCCGCGCCATATTTCTGCTGNACGTAACGGATCACTTCGCCNCGNCGGGTTTCGCANAAGTCGATATCGAAGTCGGGCATCGACACGCGTTCCGGGTTCAGNAAGCGTTCGAACAGCAGGCCCAGTTGCAGCGGGTCGAGATCGGTGATGGTGAGCGCCCATGCCACCAGCGATCCTGCGCCCGAACCACGACCCGGTCCCACCGGNATATCCTGATCCTTCGCCCATTTGATGAAGTCGGCAACGATCAGGAAGTAGCCGGGAAACCCCATCTGGATGATGATGTCGGTTTCGAATTTGAGCCGGTCCAGATAGGGCTGGCGCGCCTCTTCCCCCTCGATCCCCGCCTTGGCCAGCCGAGCATCCAGCCCCGCGGCCGCCTGCTCGCGCAGCATCGCGGCCTCTCCCTTGATATCGCCTGCCAGGCTGGGGAGGATCGGCTTGCGCTTGGGGGCCGCGACGGCGCAACGCTGTGCCACGACCAGCGTGTTGGCGAGCGCTTCGGGCAGATCGTCGAACAGGCGCTTCATTTCGGCTGCCGGTTTCATCCAGGCGTCGGGCGAACTGGTGCGGCGGTCGGGCGTCTCCACATAGGCGCTGTCGGCGATGCAGAGCATGACGTCATGCGCTTCGTGGAAATGAGGTTCTGCAAAGCAGGTCGGATTGGTAGCAACCAGCGGCAGATCGCGGGCATAGGCCAGGTCGAGCAGCGCCGGTTCGGCGGCGCCTTCCACCGGGTCAAAGCGGCGGCAAATTTCGACATACAGGCGTTCGGGAAACAGTGCCTCCAACAGCGCGACATAGGCGTGGGCAGCATCGGGCTGATCCTCCGCAAACAGGCGCGCCAAGGCGCCCTCTCCACCGGCAGTCAGCGCGATCAGGCCATCGGTGCGACCCTGCATCTTTTCCAGCGTGACATGGGGCACTTCCTCGACCGGCCGATCAAGATGGGCCATCGACACCAGTTCGCACAGATTGTCATAACCCGCAGCATTCTGGGCGTAGAGCGCGATCCAGTCGTGCACAGGCGGGGCGTTGGCCGGTCGACCCGGCCGTAATATGCCGACCATCGCGCCGATGACGGGTTGAACGCCCTCCCCCTTGCAACCGTCGGAAAAGGCCATGGATCCGTACAGGCCATTGCGATCGGTTATGGCCGCCGCGGGGAAACCCAGCGCACGCGCCTGTTTCGCGATTTTCTTGGGATCGAGCGCCCCTTCCAGCATGGTGAAGGAGGAAAAGACACGAAGGGGAACGAAACCGGCATGAGGCATGGGGGCAATCTAGGCATCGCCCTGATTCGAAGCCAGCCCCGTTGCAACGAAATCGTCGATAAGAGGGGCAAAACCTCCCGAACCGAGCGATGGTTAACCAGTTCTCCAGTCTTTCCCGGCTATTCCGGCGCCATGCGTTTATCCACCATTACCAACTGGGCCTATGGCGCCACCGTGATCCTGACATTGTCGTCGGGCACGGTCATGCTCATGGCATCGGGCGCCGAGCAGCGGGAACGCGCTGCTGTCGAGCAGCGCGCCAGTTTCGATCAGCTTACCGCCAGCCTTGAAGAAGATGTCTATCGCCAGACCGAACAGGCACGCGCTTTCGTGATCACAGGCGATCCGACCCATGTGATCGCCTATCAGCGCGAAAAGGCGGCACTGCGGTCGGTGGAGCAGCGGTTGGTTCATTTGCGCGATGCAGGCGCGAATGAAAGCGAACTGGCTGCCTTGCGGCAGGCGCTGCACTGGGCCGACGCACTGAACGAAGAACAGGACGCTGCGATCAGGGCAGCGCAGGGAGGGGATCGCGACACCGCGCGCACCATGTTGTTCGGCGATGAATATGGCCGCGAACTTGATCGCGTCGCTGCGCAGGTCGGCAAGTTCCAATATATGCTGGACCAGCGGACGGACATCGCGGTGCGGCGGGCGACCGAGGCCGCCCGGCAGTGGCGCCTCACATCCGAAGTGATGCTGGGCTTGACGGCACTGCTGTTTCTGTGCGTGCTCTATTTTATCCTGAAGCAGCGGATATTGCGTCCCGTGGTGCGCTTGAGCGATGTGGTGACCCGGTTGGCGGCGCAGGATTTCGCGGCCATTCCGCCCGACTTTCCCCACGTGGACGAAATTGGCGACATGGCGCAGGCCATCCGCATCTTCCGCGAGAATGGGCTGGAACGGCAGCGGCTGGAGCAGGAGCGCGATGCCGACCGGCTGATGCGTGATCGCCTGTCGCGCATGACGCAGCGGTTGCAGGGCTGCGACAGCATCAGCGATCTGGTCGAAGTGGTCCGCCTGTTCGCGCCGGAGATCGTGCCGATCTTTCCGGGGCGGCTCTATATTCACGATGTGCGGCGCAATGCGATGCGGCAGGCCTGTGACTGGCTCCATCCTCAGCAGTCCCGCGACGAATTTCCGCCCTCGGCCTGTTGGGCGTTGCGCCGCGGTCAGACGCACAAACCTACCGACGAACTGATCGACATTCCCTGCGAGCATCTGGGCGACGCGATCCTTCCCAGCATCTGCATTCCGCTGACGGCACAGGGGGAAAGCATCGGCCTGCTCTATTTCGAGCAGGCGACCGACGTGACGGCGGAGCAGATCAGCCGAACCGAAAAATATCTGGAAATGCTGGCCGAGAATATCGGCTTGGCGTTATCCAACCTTCGCCTGCGTGATGAACTGCGGCAGATGGCGATGGCCGATCCGCTGACGGGCCTTGCCAACCGGCGGCGGTTCGACACGGTGTTGCGCGAACAGATCGCAATGGCGGAGGCCAATCACACGCCGCTGTCCTGTCTGATGGTCGATATCGACCATTTTAAGGGGTTCAACGACACCCACGGTCATGATGCGGGAGACGCGGTGCTGCGCGCCGTCGGCAACGTGCTGCATGATGCGTTGCGCGAAAAAGACTGCGCTTTCCGCTTCGGCGGGGAGGAATTCGTCCTGTTGCTTCCCGGCTTCACGCTCGATCAGGCGACCGGGCGGGCGGAACAGGTCCAGCGCAAAATCCAGGAACTGCGCGTGGACCATCGCGGGCAACAGATGGGGCCGATCACCGCCTCCTTCGGTCTGGCGGCCTGCCCCGACCACGGGCGTGCCGATACGCTGGTGCGCACAGCAGACGCGGCGTTGCTGCGAGCGAAAGCGGCGGGGCGCAACCGGATCGTCGTCGCCACCGCGCGCGACGAAGCGCTAAGCGTGGCTTGAACCGCTTTCCAGCAGGCCTTCATGGAGGCGCACGACACGATCCATTTTCTCGGCGAGCCGTTCATTATGGGTCGCCACTAGCGCCGCCGATCCTTCCTCCCGCACAAGCCGTAGAAATTCGCCGAGCACGATGTCAGCGGTACGCTCGTCCAGATTGCCGGTCGGTTCATCCGCCAGTACCAGCGCTGGCCGGTTGGCGAGCGCACGGGCCACGGCCACGCGCTGCTGCTCGCCGCCTGAAAGCTGGCTGGGGCGATGGTCCAGTCGGTGGCCGAGGCCTAGCGACGTCAGCAGCGATTCTGCGCGGGTACGGGCGGTGGCCATGTCCTTGTCGCGAATGACCTGCGGCAGGATGACATTTTCCACCGCGTTGAAGTCCGGCAACAGATGGTGAAACTGATAGACGAAGCCCAAAGCATCTCGGCGCAGCCGCGTACGACCGTCATTGTCGAGCCTGGCTGCTTCTTCGCCCGCGATGCGGATGGACCCGTCGAAGCCCCCTTCCAGCAGGCCGACCGCCTGTAGCAGCGTGGACTTGCCGGAGCCGGACGGGCCCAGCAACGCGACGATTTCGCCCTGTCCCACGGACAGTTCGACGCCGCGCAGCACGTCGATGGTGACGCCGCCCTGCGTGAAGCTGCGCCGCAGCGCCTCCACCTTCAAAATATCATTCATAGCGGAGAACCTGCACGGGATCGGTATTGGCAGCCTTGAAGGCCGGGTAAAGCGTCGCGAGGAAGCTGAAGACCAGCGCCATCAGGCAGATGATCGTAATCTCCACCGGATCGGGCTTGGCCGGCAGTTCGGTCAGGAAGCGGATGGAAGGGTCCCATAGATTCTGCCCGGTCAGAAACTGGATGGCGTTCACCACGCTCTGACGGAAGAACAGGAAGGTGAAGCCCAGCGCCATGCCAGCCACCATGCCCAGCGATCCGATGGTGACGCCCACGGTCATGAATATCCTGACAAGGCCCACCCGGCTGGCCCCCATCGTCCGCAGGATCGCTATGTCCCGCGTCTTTGCGCGCACCAGCATGATGAGCGAGGAGAGGATGTTGAACACTGCGACCAGCACAATGATGGACAGCACGACGAACATCGCCACGCGCTCCACCGCCAGCGCTTCGAACAGGGACGCATTCATCTGCCGCCAGTCGGTGACCACGGCCCGTCCGGCGACTTTGGCGGCGAGCGGCTCAAGAATCGCGCCGACGCGATCGGCATCGACGGTCTCCACCTCTATCATGCCCACGACATCGCCCATTAGCAGCAGGGTCTGGGCGTCCTCCATCGGCATGACGACGAACGCCTTGTCATAGTCATAGACGCCGACCTCGAAGATCGCCGCCACCTGATAGGCGACCTGACGCGGCACCGTGCCAAAGGGCGTGGATCGGCCCGCCGGATTGATGAGGGTTATGCTGTCGCCGAGCTGGATGCCCAGATTTTCCGCCAGCCGGGACCCGATCCCTACCTTGCCGCCGTTGGGCGTCAGGTCGTTGAGGTTGCCTGCGACCACCTTGGCCTTCAGCGTGCTGTTGTTGCGAATGTCGTTGACGGTCATGCCACGCACCAGCACCGCGTCGACCCGGCCCTGAAAGCTGCCGAGCAGGGGCTGATCGATCAGGGGCGTCGCGCTGGTGACGCCGGGCGTCGCCTTCGCTTGTTTCAGCACGTCCTTCCAGTCGGGCAGGCGGCCGCCATAGCCCTGCACGACCGCATGGCCGTTCAGCCCTACGATCTTATCGAACAGTTCGGCGCGAAAGCCATTCATCACGCTCATGACGATGATCAGCGCCGCCACGCCCAGCATCACGGCCACCAGACTGATCCCGGCGACCAGGAAGATGAAACCCTCGCCCTTTCCGGGCAGCAGGTAACGTTTGGCGATCATCCGTTCGTATCGGGATAGAATCATAATGGCGCGAAGGGCCTTTCAGAAGGATATGAATTGCTCATCTAGCAGTCTGTGGAGCAACGGCAAGCATTGCCCGATTGTTGCAAGCTTGCCACAGCGGCTTGCGGAAAATAATCGGCGGTTGAAATAGCCCGTGACAGCAGCCTGCACAGATCATAGCACAGCCTTCGAAGCACAGGTAAAAGGCCGTGGTTCAGGGATACTGCATCCCGCTTCGAGCTTAGGGGGCTAAGAAGCGGTAGAGGCAGACCAAGGGGGAGACGAGTAATCGTCCATTAGTACCCGGATCGTGAAACCACGGTCCGGGTACTTTTGCATTCAGGCGCCATGATCCGCAGAATAGCCTATATTTTCAAGCCGATTGTTCGNGGATGCTTATTCCATTCGGGCCGATGCCGTGCATGCAGATGCATCTTGAAACGCCGGTTACCAAAACCATATCCTCATCGTCCGGCCGCCAGATGGGGCTGGGCACTCTGTAGCCGGATGCCTGTTTCGGGTCCGGCAAGTTCATTTTGCTCTGTTGGAGATTATGACAATGCGTGCTTTCGACCTCACCCCCTATCGCCGCTCGACCGTTGGGTTCGACCGTCTTTTCGACCTGATCGAAAACAACGCCCGGTTGCAGCAGGGCGACAATTATCCTCCCTTCAATATCGAGCGTCTGTCCGAGGACCGGTATCGCGTGACGCTGGCCGTGGCAGGTTTCCGCCCCGACGAGATCGAGATTACCGCTCAGCAGAATCTGCTTCAGGTGACCGGCCGCAAAGATGAGACGCAGGGTGACCGTTCGCGTTTCCTGCATGTTGGCATCGCCAACCGCAGTTTCGAACGGCGTTTCGAACTGGCCGACTTCGTGCGCGTGGAAAAGGCTGATCTGGCCGACGGGCTGCTGATCGTCGAACTGGTCCGCGAAATCCCCGAAGCGATGAAGCCGAAGAGGATCGCCATCAATGGTGGCGAACTGGTCGACCTGAACAAGGATCGCAGCGCTGCCTGATCAGGCCGCTGTGGAGGAGGGCGCGGCAAACCGCCGCGCCCTTTTTATTGGGTTCAGATCTCGACCTGACTGCCCAGTTCGACCACGCGGTTGGTCGGCAAACGGAAAAATTCCATCGCGCTTTCGGCATTGCGCAACATCCAGGCGAAAATCTTCTCCCGCCACAACGGCATCCCGGGATTGGCCGATGGCAACAGAGTTTGCCGCGCCAGGAAGAAGCTGGTGTCCATCATTCGGAAAGCCTGCCCGCAACCCGTCACATTTTTGAGCGCAGCGGGCACGTCAGGCTCTTGCATGAAGCCATATTGCAGCACCAGCCGGAAGAAGCCGCGCCCCAAATCTTCCAGCTTGCAACGCCCATCGTCCTCAACCACCGGCACGTCCCGGATTTTCACGGTCAACAGGATCACCCGCTCATGCAGCACCTTATTGTGCTTGAGATTATGCAGTAGCGCATGGGGAACCCCATCCGGGGTCGATGTCATGAAAACCGCCGTGCCCGGCACTCGCACGGCGCTGTTCGCGGCAGAGGCGACGAAGATCGGGATCGGCATGGCGGCTTCGCGCAGCCGGTCCTGCATCAGGCGGCGCCCGCGCGACCATGTGGTCAACAGGGTGAAGACAACGAAGCCTATCAGCAATGGGAACCAGCCGCCGTCGGGTACTTTGGTCAGGTTCGCCGCCAGATAGGCGCCATCGACCAGGAACAGTACCGCCAGCAGCGGCGCGGAATAATACCAGCGCCATTTCCACAGGCGATGGACCAGCACCATCAGCAGCACATTGTCGATGAACATCGCTCCAGTCACCGCGATGCCATAAGCGGCAGTCAGGTTGGACGAGGTCTTGAACACCAGTACCAGCAAAATAACCATCACCATCAGCCCCCAGTTGATCAGGGGGATATAAATCTGGCCCGCGGTGGACGCGCTGGTATGTTCGATCCGCAGGCGCGGCATGAAGCCCAGTTGGATCGCCTGCTGCGTGACGGAAAAGGCGCCGGAAATCACGGCCTGACTGGCGATGATTGCGGCCAGCGTCGCCAGCACCACCAGCGGTAACTGGCCCCATTGCGGCGCGAGATAGTAAAAGGGGCTATGCAGCGCCGCCGCGCCTTCCCGGAAAAGCAGCGCACCCTGACCCATGTAATTCATCATCAAGGCGGGCAGAACGAAGCTGAGCCACGACACGCGGATCGGCGCGCGTCCGAAATGGCCCATATCGGCATAGAGCGCTTCGGCCCCCGTCACCGCCAGCACGACCGCGCCCAACGCCAGAAAAGCGGGCAGCGGATCGGTGACGAAGAACATCACCGCCCAATAGGGATTGAAAGCATAGAGAATGCCCGGCGTCTTGATGATGCTGAGGATGCCCAACACCGCGATGGTGACGAAATAGAAGAGCATGATCGGCCCGAACAGCGTCGCGACGCGATGGGTACCCAGACCCTGTATCCAGAATAATCCGACGAGAATGCAGACCGCCACCGGCAGGATCAGCGGCGCGAGGTTGCTGTTATAGACAGCCAGCCCTTCCACCGCCGACAGAACGGAAACGGCGGGCGTGATCATCGAGTCGCCGTAGAAGAGGGATGTCGCGAAAACGCCCAGCAATATGATGCCGCGCGACCAGCGCTGCGTCTTCGTCTGGCCGTTGATCAGCGCCAGCAGAGCCAAGCTGCCGCCCTCCCCCTTATTGTCGGCGCGCATGATGATGCTGACATATTTGAGCGTCACCACCAGCATCATCGACCAGAACATCAGGCTGATCACGCCCAGGATATGATCGGGGTTCAGGTCGAGATGATGATGACCGGCGAAGGTTTCGCGAAAGGCATAGAGCGGGCTGGTGCCGATGTCCCCGAACACGATACCGATGGCGCCGACGACCAGTTTCAGCGTGGCCTTCTGCCCGGCATGGCCGTGACCATGGCCATCCTCCTCATCGGCGCGGGGAGCGCCGGAGATTGCGTCAGCCATGGAAATAACGCCGAATTGTCATGATCTTTGGACACCCGAAAGGGGCACAGGGCCTTCTCGTCATTCCGTCGGCCCCAGCAAACCGCCGCGCCCTAACATGGCTCCAACGTCTAGGCAATGTCCGGCGATCTTACTGCGCTTGCGCGCCAAGCATGGCGTCGATACGCGCGATGTTGGCCTCCAGTTCCTTTCTGACCTCGCTGTCTTCGGGCGCGCTGGCGGCCAGTGGCGCCCAAAGCGTGCGCGCATCCTTCAACTGGCCCGCCCGCGCAAGCGCCAGCCCGTAGAAATAGCGCGGCGCCGGACCTTCGGGATCGATCGCCATGGCACGGCGAAAGGCGAAATCGGCGCCCGGCGACAGCACTCCGCCGGCATGGGATACCAGTGCATTGCCAAAGCCCAGCCACAGGTTGGGATCGTTCGGACTTTCGCGCAGACCCGACAATAGCACGTTGGCCGCTTCCTTGGTCTTGCCCTGTCGGCCGAGGCCATCGGACAGGATCAGCCATTGCCCGGCCTTGCCATAGCGTTCGGCAAGGCCGCGCCGCTGTTCGGCCAGCTTCTCGTCAAAGGCTGCGCCGCCCTTGCCTGCCGCCTGCCGGGGCGTCCCCGCCAGATCGGGCCTCCCCTGCCATGCATAGCCCGCAAGGCCGAGCAGCAAGGCGGCGGCGCATAATTCACGCGCCGACCGGGGAATACGTCCGATCAGCAGCAAGGCTGCCATCGTCGCGATGGCCAGCGCGGCGGCCACAATCCAACCCGTCATGACAGTCTCCGCCGCTTGATTCGTCCGCGAAGCAGCAACATCCCCAGCGNCAGCAACAGCAGCGGCGCGGCCCAGAGCGGCCAGAGGATCGGGTTCGCNGTGGGTTCGTAGCTGACCCAGTCGCCATANCGTTCGATCAGCCATGCGCGGATATGTTCGGGCTGTTCGCCAGCCATGATGCGTTCGCGAATCTGCGAGCGCAGATCACCCGCCATGCTGGCGTTGCTGTCGGCGATGGACTGGCTCTGGCAGGTAAGGCAGCGGATCGTCTCCATCAGCGTCCGCGCCTTTTTCTCCAGCGCAGGATCAGCAATCTGGCGATCCGCATAGGGAGCAGGCGGCAGCGCCGATTGCGCGAAAACGGGCGCGTTCAGCAGCAGCGCCAAAAGGGTGAGGAGCATCCTCATTGCGCGGCCCTCAACCGATCGAGGATCATGGGTACATCGTCCTCGCGAATGTCGCCGACATGTTGATAGGCGATCCTGCCCTTGCCATCGATGACGAAGCTTTCCGGCACGCCCGACGATCCGAGCGCGATCTGTACCTCGCTGCGCGCGTCCAGACCGATCCGCGCATAGGGATTGCCATAGCGTTGGAGGAAGTCA
>Ga0065704_10071092_pt1 | contig 13225 bp, 13 predicted proteins | sample SwiRhicommuniRL2_FD_59091 | JGI IMG/M metagenome (GOLD analysis project Ga0065704, IMG submission 59091) | Switchgrass rhizosphere bacterial communities from Rose Lake, Michigan, USA - RL2 v2 (version 2) | ecosystem: Host-associated > Plants > Roots > Rhizosphere > Soil | place: East Lansing, MI
ACCAGCGTGCGCGCGCCCAGGATGGTGGCGGCGGCGACCGCCTGCTCGGGCGTCAGCACGCCCGGCTGGCCGCTGACGGGCTGTCGCCAGCCGAATCGCGCGCCGTTGATCGGGAGGAAGACCGCATCGAACGGCCCGAACTGGCGGCCGATGCGCCACCAGTGGCCGTGCCATAGCGTGTCGCCCCCATGGAAGATGCGGCGTCCGCCGGCAGCGACCACCCACGACACCTGGGTGTCGCCATACCCGTCCGATGCAGGTACCGGCGTGGCGGTGAAGTCACCCAGCAACTGGGGTTCCCACAGCGCGCTCGGCCTGGCGCGTGCGCCGGCCGGCATCGGCAACGGCTGTGTCCCCGCTGGATAGGCGAGCACACCGCCACGGCCGAGCGCATCCGCCACGGCGTGTGCATCGAAGTGGTCCGAATGCGTATGGGTGATCAGCACGCTGGTCTCGCCCACGCTGTCATCCACCGGCACCAGCCGGTCGCCGAGCGCGGTTCCCCAGGCGTCCGGGTTGACCAGCGGATCGATGAACAAGGTCGCCTGCGGCAACTGCAGGCGGATGCCGGCCCACGCCAGGCGCTGGACGCGCAGCGTGGGTGCTGGGCCTGACGCCCGCAGGCTGCCCGACGGCAGCAGCGCCGCGGCGGATGCGGCCACGCAACCCGCCAGGAACCGCCTGCGGCCTTCCATGTGCGGACCACCGTTCATGCGTGCATCTCCCGGGATGCGAGGAAGGCATCCAGCGCGAAGATCGCCTGCGATGTGATGACCTCGAGATTGTGGCCATGCCACGCGCGTTCGAACGCCGTCGGCACCACGCCCGGTGCGAGGCAATCCTCGATGCGGATCGTCGCGATCCGGTCGTCGGCTTCCACCGCCGATACCTGCGTGCGGCAGCGGACCACGGCATCCCGCAGCTGGTCGAGATAGTGCAGGGCATTGTCGAGCACCACCGCATCGAACCTGCCGATGTGTCCACCGATCACCGTCCCGCGGCCGAACTGGCGCATCCGCCCGATGGCGGCGCGGAGCAGGGCAGGATCGGCCTTCGACAGGTAGACGATGTTGCCGACGATGTTGTCGCCCGCGCAGACCAGGTCCGCCGTGGGCACGTCCACGCTCAGGTGGTCCATCGTCTTGCCCGGGTTGTGGAGGAAGCGCAGCGCATGCGCGCCCCAGCGGAGGGCCATGTTGTCGAACACCATGTCCGGCTCCCGGTAGAGCGCATCCACGCGGCGGTTCTGCGACAGGTAGGCATGGCGATGGTGCCGGTGGGCCATCGTCAGCGCGTCGGGAAACAGCGACATGCCGGCGATGTGGTCGCTCATGAAATGGGTGGCGGCGAGCAGGCGCACGGTCTTGCCCAACTGCCCGCACAGCACGTCGCGCAGGTGTCCTGCGTCCCGCGCACTGCCCAGCGAATCGACCAGCAGCACGTCATCGCCATCGATGAACGCGGTGGCAACGGATTGCACGTCGTCGCCGACAAACATCAGCACGTCGGTATGTACTTCTTCGAACTTCACGAGGGTCGCCTTGCCGTGGGTGGCGACATGGTGGCCAACGCCCTCGGTGGCGACAAACGAGTTGTTTTGTCGTTCGCTTCAGAAAAAGTAACGCGATACGATGCCGGCCGGCCCCCTCCGCCCAGGTGCTCGTGAAGTCCCGTCATCCCGCGCCACTCAATGCGCTCCGCACGTTCGAAGCGGCGGCACGGAACCTGAGTTTCAACACGGCCGCACAGCAGTTGTTCGTCACGCCGGCGGCGGTCAGCCATCAGGTCAAGCATCTCGAGACGTATCTGGGCGTCACCCTGTTCCATCGCGGCAATCGCTCGGTGGAACTCACCGTCGAAGGCAAGGCGCTGGCGGCCGCGCTGGGCGACATCTTCGGGCAACTGGACCTGGCGCTGGACCGGGTGACATCGCACGCATCGGCGGATCTGCGCATAAGCACGCTGGAATCATTCGCCGCCAAGTGGCTGGCGCCGCGGCTGCACCGCTTCCATCACGCGTTCCCCGATATCCGCGTGCGTATCGAAACCGGCAACGAGCCGGCCGACTTCGCGCGCGGTGTCGATGTCGCCATCCGCTACGGACCCGGTGGGTATGCGGGCCTGCATGCGGAACGGCTGATGGAGGCGCCGGCATTTCCCGTCTGTGCGCCATCGTTGGCGCTGTCGCGGTTGGACGACCTGCGACAGCAGACGCTGCTGCACGACGAAAGCGCGCTGGGCCGGCCCGGCGTGCCCCAGTGGGCCGACTGGCTGGAAGCCGCCGCTGTCGAGGGTGTCGATGCAGGGCGCGGCCCGGTCTTCGCCAGCATCTACCTGGCGCAGGAAGCGGCCATCGCCGGCCACGGCATCGCGCTGGGCATCGCGCCCCTGGTGAAGGAAGACGTGCTCCACGGCCGCCTGCTCCTGCCCTTCGAGTGCAGCCTGCCCAACGCATACGCCTTCTGGCTGCTGCGACGGGACGATGCGCGCCCACGCGCCGCCGTCAACGCATTCTGCGGATGGCTGCAACAGGAAGCGGGCGACGATGCCGCATTCTGGGAAGCGCGACGCACAGGTCGGTAGGGGTGTCGCGGCGATGCGGTTCGTACGCCCGTCCGAAGCAGATGCATTTCCCTGTGCCTAGACGCTTCACGGCCCGCCTGCATACCGGCTGGGCGGTTCGCCCACGTGCCGGCTGAAGGCCACGCTGAACGTGCTGGTCGAGCCGTAGCCGACGCGCTCGGCCACTTCGGCCACGCTGAGGCCGTCGCGCCGGAGCAATTCCTTCGCGATTTCCATTCGCCACGCCAGCACGTATTCCATCGGTGGCACGCCGACGGTGCGGGTGAAACGTTCGAAGAACGTCGAGCGTGAGAGCGCGGCGGCCTTCGCCAGCTCGCCCACGGTCCACCCATGCGCGATGCGCGCATGGATCTGCTTGAGCGCCATCGCCAGCCGCTCATCGCCCAGTCCGCGCAACAGGCCTGGCGGCGCGTTGCCTGCAGTGGTCGAGCGCATGGCTTCCACCAGCAGCATCTCCACCAGCCGGGACAGCATGTATGCATTGCCCGGCTGCTGCTGCGCGTACTCTTCGCCGACCATCTGCACCAGTTGCATGAGCCGCTGCGACCCCTGCACATGGACGACCGTGGGCAGCAGCGAGACCAGCAGCGCGGCGTCCCGGGTGTCGAACAGGAACGCGCCGCCCAGCGAGCGCATGTCCGGCGGTCCGTCGGGATCGCCATGACGCAGTTCTCCTTGCCCGCCGGGTACGACGTCGGGGTCGATGAAGACCGGTGGCGCCGGCACGAAGCCGGAAAGCGTGAAGGCGGGCGTGGTCGGCAGCAGCACGAAGTCGCCCGCATTGATGGTGATGGGGGCGTGCCCGTCCACGGCCAGCCGCGCGCTGCCTTCCAGCACGATGCAGAAGCCGGGCTGACTGTAGTCGGCATACCGCACGGCCCAGTTGCCCTTGCCGCTGATGACGTTGGCAAAGACCGCCTGCGGATGCAGCAGCTGGACGACGTCGGAGAGTGGATCTCCCATTCCGGACTCTGGCTAAAACAAACAGGACGATGCGTTATCGATCATCCGGAAAGGCTGGCCTATCGTTCCCGCCGAGTCAACTCACCCTCGGAGAACGAAATGAAGACCGTCCTGATCACAGGCTGCTCGTCCGGCTACGGCCTGGAAACCGCCCGCTACTTCCTCGCGCAGGGCTGGCGCGTCATCGCCACCCAGCGGCATCCGCGCGAAGACCTGCTCCCCGCTTCACCCCATCTGCGCGTGCTCGCGCTGGATGTCACCCGGCCGGACAGCATCGCCAGCGCCGTGCAGGCCGCGGGTCCCATCGACGCGCTGGTCAACAATGCCGGCATCGGCCTGTTCGGTGCATTCGAGGCCACGCCCATGGACACCGTGCGCGAGGTATTCGAAACCAATACGTTCGGACTGATGGCCATGTGCCAGGCCGTCATCCCCCAGTTCCGCCAGCGCAGGGCAGGCGTCATCGTGAACGTCACCTCCAGCGCGACGCTGGCGCCGTTCCCGCTAGTGGCGGCGTACACCGCCAGCAAGACCGCAGTCGAAGGCTTCACCGCATCGCTGGAGCACGAGCTCAAGGCCTTCGATGTGCGGGTCAAGCTGGTGGAGCCCGGCTATGGTCCGTCGACCCGGTTCACCGCCAACGGCCAGCAGCGCATGCAGGGCCTGATCCCCGAAGCGTACGAGGCCTTCGCCCACAGCGTATTTGCCGGACTGGGCAGCATCACCGCGGTGACGACCGAGGCCGACGTCGCCGAAGGCGTGTGGCGGGCCGTGAACGACGTCACCGGGCAACTGCGTTTCCCGGCGGGTGCGGATGCGGTGGCACTGGCCGTGCGGTGAGGCTGGGTTGCACGCGAGGCGGACGTGCATCCAGCGCCCTGTGAGCCGACGCTAGACTGCGCCAGTGTCCAAAGGAGTGAATGCTTGCTCACGTCAGGAGCACAACGCCATCACCTTGCTGCCCGAGTCGCAGTCGTTGTGCTGCTGGCGGTGTATGGCGGCCTCAGTCTTGTGGCCTTCTTCCGACCCGACTGGCTTCCGGTCAAGACGATCTGGCACGCGGGGCTTCTCGGGCCACCGGCTCTTCTGGTCTGGGGTGGGCACATGCTCGTCGCCTAAAGCGCGTGCACCGTGGTCGTCGTCCTGCTGCTCGCAGGGGGCGCTGTCGTCCGCTCCGACGGACTCAGGCTCATCGCGGCCATGGCGGCGTTCGCCGTGTGGATGGGAGCGGGCTTCTTCTCTGCGTTGCTGTCCGTCTAGGGCTTTCGCCATCGCTGCGCGGTGACCCGTTGGCCGGAGGTGGGCCCAGCGGTCAGAATCGGCACACGAAATCGAAACGGGACCGGAACCGATGCGTGTGGCACCCCAGTGGGACTTCATCAGGACGATCCAGCGCAGTCCATTGCCAGGATTCGCCTTCACGCGTGTGCAGGCCGCTGCCATGCTGTTGCTGGCAGTACTGGGCACGCAGGCAGGCCTTTCCGCTGCGGCGGAAATGGATGCGCCGACTGCCGCCACGGCAGGCGCCGTCGTGCAGACCGATGACGTGGCGCTGTTCTATCGCGTCTACGATGCGGCGGGTGGAAAGCCGACGGCTGCGCAACTGCAGCGCGACTATCTGGAGCAGGGTTCGGAAGGACTGCGCCTGTTCGCCCGTCTACGCAACACCACGGGGCAACGCATCGCGGATGCCGTGGCACGCGATCCCGCGCTCTATGCCGATGCGCGCCGCTGCCTGGCCGTGCTGCCGCAGGCGCGCGCGCGGCTCGAGAAGGCCCTGCGCGACCTCGGCGGGCTGTACGGCGAGGCGCGCTTCCCGCCGGTGACCATCGCCATCGGGCGCGGCAAGCCGATCGCCATCGGCGCCCCCGATACCGGCATCCAGGTGGGCCTTGAGGCGCTGTGCGACGCGGACTGGCTCAATGCCGACCCCGAGGACAGGATCGTCTACGTGCTCGCGCACGAATACGTTCATGTGCAGCAGGTCAACGCGCACAAACTGAGCGACAAGCCCGCGCCGACGGTACTGGAAATCTCGCTGCTCGAGGGGATCGCCGAATTCGTCGGCGAGCTGGTGGCGGGTGAGATCGCCTACGGCCGCACCGCGGCGATGGCGGCGGGTCGCGAGCAGGAAATCGAGACCCGCTTCGCCGCCGACATCGACAAGACCGAGCTCAAGGACTGGGTCTACAACACCACGCCGGAGCAGCCGGGCGACCTCGGCTACTGGGTCGGTTACCGGATCGCCAAGGCCTATTACCGCAACGCGCCCGACAAGCGCCAGGCGCTGCGCGAGATCCTGGAGATGGACGACGCCCGCGCCTTCCTGGCCCGCAGTGGCTGGCATCCCGGCATGGTGCTGTAGGCGGGCAGGAGGGGTCCCGCGCGAGCGCTATGCCTTGCGTCGGCTGACTCCATGCAGCGTCACCTCCCGGGCGCCCCGGATGTGTCATGCTCCCGGTGGTCGCAACGACCATGGGAGTACACGTGATGGCCAAGGGCCTGGACAAGAAGAAAGAGCAGAAGAAAAAGCCGGCGAAGACGATGAAGGAAAAGCGCGCCGAGAAGAGCGAGAAGAAGGCCACGCGCGGTTTCGCGCCGACCTGACCGCCTGTTGTTGCTGCAAGTGAATCCCGGGCGAGCGCCGCGAACCCGGGATACGTTCCGGAAACGCGAGCCCTGCCGGCCATGTGCCATCCCTGCCTGGGTCGCGCGTGGCATGTCTAGCCAGGGTTGCGCATGACCCAGCCGCGGAACGTGAACCCGGCATAGAACAGCTCGATATCGACAAACCCCGCCTCGCCCAGCAGCGCTTCGTCCTGCGCGGGCGACAGCAGCGGCAGGCGCGCGTTGATCGCGGCGGCAGCGTTGACCATGTTCGTGGCAGGCACGCCGGATGCGACCGCAAAAGCGGCGTAACGGGAAAGCCAGCGCTCGCGCTTGTCCGTTGCGTCGTCCACGCTATGGTGGGCGACGATGAACGGTGCGCCGGGGGCGAGCCGTCGGCGTACTTCGGCCAGCGTGTGCAGTCGCTGTTCCGCTGGCAGGAAGTGCAGGGTCAGCAGGCAGGTCGCGCCGTCGAACGGGCCTTGCGGCGCATCGTCGATGTAGCCCTCGATCAGCCCCGCGCGCGACGCCAGCGGCCCGAGGGTGGTGGTGGCCAGTTGCAACATCTCGGCCGACGGATCGACGCCGGTGAAACGCCAGCCGGGCTGCGCGTCGGCGAACGCTTTCAGTTCCAGCCCGCCCCCGGCACCCAGCACCAGTACGTGGCCATCGTCGGGCACGCGTTCGGCAAGCAGGATCCGCGCCATCTGTTGCATTCCCTGGAAGCCCGGCACCTGCCGGATGGGGCCCTGGGCGTAGCGGGCGACGGCGTCTGGATCCGAGAACGACATGCGGTGTTCCGTTGCGGCGGGGCCTCCATGCTAGCGTGCGATCGGTTCGCGAATCGTTGCAGCGGAGCCACCGGTTGCTCAGTGCGGTACGCGGCGCAGCTTCGACACGTCGTAGCCCAGCGCTTCGATCTGGCGGACGCGCGCCTGGTAGTCCGTCTCCGGAATCCGCGGCGTACGCGCCATCAGCCACACGTAGTCGCGCTTGCTGCGCCCCACGATCGTCTGCTGGTAGTCGGCATCCACGTAGGCGATCACGTACTCGGCCTGGATCGGCCAGACGAACTGCATGTCCCATACCGCGCCACCTGTGCCCGGCGTGACCGTGCCGATCGGATGCATGGTCTTCTCCGGTCCGTCCAGCGCGCCCTTGCGGAAGCGGAACGTGGTCTGGATGCGGCCGTCCGGCAGTTTTGCGTACGACTCCACGGCGGCATAGGCCTCGCGTTCGGGGAACGAGGGGATATGCGCGATGACGTACCAGTCCCCCATGAAGCGGTCCACGTCGACCGGTGCGGCCGTGGGGATGGACGGCTTGATGTTGCCGGAGCGGCAGGCGGCGGTGGTGGTGGCGACCATCAGCGCGAGCAGTACGAAAGGCAGGGTACGCATGTCAGTGCTCCTGCGCCGGGCGCTGGAAGCGATAGTGGGCCACCAGCCATTCCTGCCCGTCGCGATAGCCGAACAGTTCTGCGCAGGCCATCCAGAACATCCGCCAGCGCTGGTTCCATAGAGGCGCGGCATCGCCATAGGCCTGGCGCAGTACGTCCATCACCTCCGCGCGATGTGCGTCGTGCCGCGCCAGCCAGTGGTTGGCGGTGCGCTGGTAGTGGCTACCGTCCAGCAGCCAGCGTTGCTGCAGGTGCAGGTGGTCCTGGAAGAACAGCAGCAGGTCGGCCGACGGCATCATGCCGCCAGTGAAGAAATGCCGGCCCATCCAGTTGTCTTCGCCCTGCGTCTCGAACAGATACATCAGATGGCGGTGCACGAAGATGTGCACGAACAGCGTGCCGCCGGGCCGCAGCGCGTCATGGATGCGACGCAGCAGCGCGGCATGGTTGCTGACGTGTTCGAACATCTCCACCGACACGCAGCGGTCGAAGCCCTGCGGCTCCAGGTGCAGCTGGTTGACGTCGCGGGTAAGGACGCGGACGTTGCGCAGCCCGTGTTCGGCGCAGCGTGCCTCGATGAATTCGCGCTGCGAATGGGAGTTGGAGACGGCGGTGATGCGCGCGTTCGGGTAACGCTCCGCCATCCACAGGGTCAACGAACCCCAGCCGCAGCCGAGTTCCAGGATGTCCTGTCCGTCGGCCAGGTCCGCGCGCTCGCCGTACAGGGCCAGCATGGCGTCCTCGGCCTGGTCCAGCGTCTCGGTGCCGGTGGCATAGAAGCAGCTGCTGTACTTCAGCCGGTGTCCAAGGCAGTGCTGGAAGAAGGCGGGCGGAAGCTCGTAGTGCTGGCGGTTCGCAGCGTCGGTATGCAGGGCGAGTGCGCCGCGCTGGAGGTCGCGCAGGCGTTGCGCCAGGCGGGCGGACTGCGCCGCCTGACCCCCTTCGCCTTCGTCGCGCAGGCGCCGCGCGCACAGGCGGCGGATGCCGGCGCGAACGAGCGCGTCGGGCAGCAGGCCGCGTTCGGCCAGGCCGAGCAGGCCGGTGGCGGGACGGTCAACGGGAAGCTCGTCGGTCATGGTGTTCATCGCGTCGTTTCCTCGTCGCGGGGTGTCGGGAACCAGGGGAACAGCATCGGCGTGCGTCGCTGGTAGTCGCGGTAGTCCTCGCCGCGCGTGCGCAGCGCCTGCGCCTCGGTGTAGGGGATGCCGCTGATCCAGCGCAGGAACACGTACATCACCACCGGGCCCGTCCATGCCAGCCAGAACCAAGGCGAACCGGCTGCCAGCGCGACGTACGCGAACCAGTGCAGCCATTCGAAGAAGTAGTTGGGGTGTCGCGAGTAATGCCACAGGCCCTCGCGGCAGGTGCGCCCGCGGTTGGCGGGATCTGCGCGGAAGCGCGCGAGCTGGCGGTCGGCGATGGCCTCGCCGGCGACGCTGCCCATCCATATGGCCACCGCCAGCACGATCCACGGCCACGCCGAGTCCACGGGGCTGCGCGCCGCGGCAGCGAACGGAAGCGCGAACAGCACCACCAGCAACGCCTGCGCCATGAAGAACAGCAGGAACTTGCCCTGGTGCCCTTGCCAGTGGTCGCGCAGATGGCGGTAGCGGCCGTCTTCCGGTTCGTGGCGCACGCGTCGCCACAGGTGCAGCGCGAGCCGCGCGCCCCACAGGCCACCGAGCACGGCCAGCGTCACGCGTGCCTGCCACGCGCCATCACCGAGGACTGCAAGCAGTACGGCGCTGCCACCCACGCAGGCCGACCACAGCACGTCGACGATCCCGGCGTTGTCGCGACGCCGCTGCCACAGCCAGCCCAGCGTCATCACCGCGGCGGCCACCAGGGCCACCCAACCGAGGGAGTGCAGGAGACTCATGCGGCCCCCGACGGGTGGCCGGGACGGGCCATCAGCAGATGGGACACGCCGATGGACCGCTCCAGGAAGCCGCCTTCGCAATACGCCAGGTAGAACTCCCACAGGCGGATGAAGCGCTCGTCGAAGCCCTGCGCGCGTACATCCGCCAGGCGCGTCATGAAGCGCCGCCGCCATGCGCGCAACGTGTACGCATACGACAGGCCGAAGTCCTCCTGGTGGACGACCTGCAGGTCGCTGGCGCGGGTTTTCGCGTCATACATGGCATTGAGCGAGGGGATGAAGCTGCCGGGAAAGACGAAGCGCTTGATGTAGTCCACCGCGTCGCGCGCCTGCAGGTAGCGGTGGTCCTCGATAGTGATGGCCTGCAGCAACGCCTGCCCGCCCGGGCGCAGCAGGCTGCCCAGCTTGCCGAAGAAGGTGCCGAGGTACTGCGCGCCGATCGCTTCGATCATCTCGATCGACACCAGCTTGTCGTAAGCGCCCTGCAGGTCGCGGTAGTCCTGCAGCAACAGCGTCACCCGGTCCTGCAGGCCGGCGTCGACCACGCGCTGGCTGGCCAGTGCATGCTGTTCGCGCGAGATCGTGGTGGTGGTCACGTGCGCGCCGTAGTGGCGCGCGGCATGCAGCGCGAAGCCGCCCCAGCCGGTGCCGATCTCGATCACGCGGTCCCCCGGCGCGAGCGCCAGCTTGCGGCACACCGCATCGAGCTTGCGGTAGGAGGCTGTCTCCAGATCGTCGTCCGGGGAGGCGAACATCGCCGAGGAGTACATCAGGTCCGACGACAGGAACAGGGCGAAGAAATCGTTGCCGAGGTCGTAGTGCGCGGCGATGTTGCGGCGGCTGCCATCGCGCGTGTTGCGGCGGAGTGCGTGCCAGCGGAGCAGCGCCCAGCCACCGATGCGGGCCAGGCCGCCCTCCATGCCATCGAGTAGTGCGCGGTTGCGTACCAGCAGCCGGACCAGCCCGACCAGGTCGTCGCAGCGCCAGTGGCCGGCGATGTAGGCCTCGCCGGCGCCCACGCTGCCCTGCGCGGCGAGCGCGCGATAGAACGCAGGATCGTCGATCCACAGGTGCACGGTCGACAACCCTCCCTCGCGGGCGTGGCCGAAGCGGTGTTCGCCCAGCGCGTCGCGGACCACCAGCACGCCATGGTCCAGTGCATCCAGGCGGGCCAGCAGCTGCGAGCGCAGCAGGCGATCGAGCGCACCGTAGGAGGGAACAGCGGAGACGTCGGCAATCTCGTTCATGGGGTCTCGCGTGCGAGTGAAGGATGGTCGTGCACCGGCGTGCGCTTCAGCCACAGGCGCAGTGCCTGCCAGTGGATGCCGGCCACGACCTGCGTGGTCATCAGCGGGTAGCGCCACAGCACGCGCGCGAGCGAGGCGCCATCCAAGGGTCGGCGCAGCAGGGTCAGGGTGGCGTCAAAGGCGCGCCGTCCTTCGCGGTCGACCTGCATGTGCACGCGCAGGGCGTCTTCGGGCGGCGTGAAGCGCCAGCGGTAGGTGCAGTCCATCGGCAGGAACGGCGACACGTGGAAGGCCTTGTCGAAGCCCCATTCCCAGCCGTCGCCGTACGGCACGCCGTCGTGTATGGGCAATACGTAGCTGTGCCGTTCGCGCCAGGGCGTGTTGGTGATCTCGGCCAGCACGGCGTCCAGCGTGGTGCCGTCCGGCTGGAAGCAGTAGTAGAAGCTGACCGGATTGAAGACGTGGCCGGCGTAGCGCAGGTGCGTCAGCAGGCGGACCGGACCCTGTGGCCGATGGCCGAGCGCGCGTTCGACGCGGTCGCGCACGGCCTCGACCAGCGGCCGGTCGTGCGGTGCCAGGTAGTCGCACCGGCGGAATTCCGCGAGGTTGCGGCGATCCGCAGACCACAGCCAGCGGCGGGCGAACACGGTATCGACTTCGTCCAGGTCCAGGTACAGCTGCGCCATGCGATAGCGGAAGGCGTGCGCGCGTGGTGAGTGCCGACGATGCCGCACCCAGCCCTCGTATACGGCGCTTGCCAGCGGAGCGGTCACGCGCTCACCGCTTCGGCGTCGCGCCGGAAGGCCAGCGCCTCGATGGCATCCACCACGTCGCGTGCGCTGCGGATGCCGTCCTCATGGAAGCCCCAGCCCCAGTAGGCACCGGCGAACCACGTGCGGCGGCGGCCCTGGATCTCGGCCTTGCGTTGCTGCGCCGCGACCATGCCGTGGTCATAGACCGGATGGCGGTAGTGCATGCGCTTGAGGATGCGCGCGGGATCGATCGCCTCGCTGCGGTTGAGGGTGACCACGAAGGGATCCGGCGACGCGACGCCCTGCAGCAGGTTCATGCAGTAGCTCACCGTGCACGGCGCCGAAGGGTCGCGGGGCACATGCGCATTCCATGCCGCCCAGGCTTTGCGTTCGCGCGGCAGCACGCTGGCGTCGGTGTGCAGCACGGTGTCGTTGGACTGGTAGCGGATGGCGCCGAGGATCGCGTGCTCGCTGGCATCCGCGTCGTGGAGCAGGGCAAGTGCCTGGTCGCTGTGGCAGGCCAGGACGACATGGTCGAAGCGCTCGCGGCCGTGGCGGGTGTCGAGTTCCACGCCTTCGTCGTCGCGGCGGATCGCCAGCACGGGCGTGGACCGTCTTTCCTGCACGCGCCAGCGACGACGCAATGCCTGTACATAGGTGCTCGAACCGCCCGTCACCACGCGCCAGGGCGATCGTGCTCCTAGCGTCAGCATGTGGTGGTTGGCCATGAACTGCACCAGGTACCGTGCCGGGAACGCCAGGATGCCCTGCGGCGGCGACGACCACAGGGCCGATGCCATCGGCACCAGGTGTTCATCGCGAAAGGCATCGCCGTAGCCGCCGGCCTGCAGGTAGTTGCCGAGCGTGGGGCCCGTCTGTCCTCCGGCCAGCAACGCGGGCGCCTCGCGGTAGAAACGCGCCAGGTCGCGGAGCATGCCCCAGAAGCGCGGCGACAGCAGGTTGCGGCGCTGGCAGAACAGCGTGTCGAACGTGGTCGCGTTGTATTCCACGCCACTGCGCGCGCTGTGCACGGAAAAACTCATCGTAGTCGGCTGCGAGGCCACGCCAAGCTCGTCGAAGAGCCCGCACAGCAGCGGGTAGTGGTCCGGGTTGAAGACGATGAAGCCGCTGTCGATGGCGTAGTGCCGTCCCGCCTGTTCGACATCGTGCGTGTGCGTGTGGCCCCCCAGGTAGTCGTTGGCTTCGAACAGGACCACTTCGTGCCGGCGCGACAGCCACCATGCCGAGGCCAGTCCGGCGATGCCGGAACCCACGATCGCGATGCGCATGCTCAGTGCCTCGCCTTCGCCAGCACCCAGGCGGGCACCGGCTTGAGTTCCCGCACCAGGCCGAACAGGGCGAGCAGCCGCAGTCCGTACCAGGTCAGGTCGATTTCCCACCAGCGGAACCCCTGGCGCGCGGTACCTGGAAAGAAGTGGTGGTTGTTGTGCCAACCCTCGCCGAAGGTCAGCAGCGCGAGCCAGATGTTGTTGCGGCTGTCGTCGCGCGTGTCGAAACGGCGGCGGCCGAAGCGGTGCGCCAGCGAATTGATGGTGACCGTCGCATGGAACAGCACTACGGTGGACACGAAGAAGCCCCACACCAGCAGCTGCGGGCCGTTCGTGCCCCACTGCGGGGCCACGTACTCCAGCAGTTCCCCGCCCGCGTACAGGCTGGCGGCCAGCAGTACCGGCACGACGGTGTCGTAGCGATCCAGCCAGCGCAGTTCCGGATAGCGCGCAAGGTCGGGGATGCGCGCCCAGTCCGTGTGGAAGCCGCCGCGGGTGAGGAACCA
>Ga0065704_10000729_pt1 | contig 13219 bp, 12 predicted proteins | sample SwiRhicommuniRL2_FD_59091 | JGI IMG/M metagenome (GOLD analysis project Ga0065704, IMG submission 59091) | Switchgrass rhizosphere bacterial communities from Rose Lake, Michigan, USA - RL2 v2 (version 2) | ecosystem: Host-associated > Plants > Roots > Rhizosphere > Soil | place: East Lansing, MI
GTGTGCAATGTGGGACGAGCTTTTGTGGGAGCAAGGCTTGCCCGCGATGGCAGACGCAAAAACACTGCGCATCTCAAAGTTGCAACATTTGGAAATGTGTCCAGCCATTGTTCGATTGAGATGCCAAATGTGAGTCCTTATCATTTGCGCTTCGTTCACAATCCAGAGACCGCTACCATGTCGGCACCCAAGCGCCTGCTGTCCGCCCTCGCCTTGACCCTGATCGGTGCCACTGCCGCCCAGGCCGCCGATGAGGTGGTGGTCTACTCTTCGCGCATAGACGAACTGATCAAACCGGTCTTCGATGCCTACACCAGGAAGACCGGCGTGTCGGTGAAGTTCATCACCGACAAGGAAGCGCCGCTGATGCAGCGGATCAAGGCCGAGGGTGAGAACGCCACCGCCGACCTGCTGCTCACCGTCGACGCCGGCAACCTCTGGCAGGCCGAGCAGATGGGCATCCTCCAACCGTTCACCTCGCCGGTGATCGACGCCAACATCCCGTCCCAATATCGCGCCTCTTCCCACGCCTGGACCGGCTTGAGCCTGCGGGCGCGGACCATCGTCTACTCCACTGATCGGGTCAAACCCAGTGAGCTGAGCACCTACGAGGCCTTGGCGGGTGACGAGTGGGAGGGCCGCCTGTGCCTGCGCACGTCGAAGAAGGTCTATAACCAGTCGCTGACCGCCACCCTGATCGAAACCCACGGTGCGGAAAAAACCGAGGAGATCCTCAAGGGTTGGGTCCGGAACCTGTCCACCGACGTCTTCTCCGATGACACCGCGCTGCTTGAGGCGATCAACGCCGGGCAGTGCGACGTCGGCATCGTCAATACCTACTACTACGGCCGCCTGCACCAGCAGAAGCCGGACCTGAAGGTGAAGCTGTTCTGGCCGAACCAGGCCGACCGTGGCGTGCACATCAACCTCTCGGGGATTGGCTTGACCAAGCATGCACCGCATCCGGACGCTGCGAAGAAGCTGGTGGAGTGGATGACCACGCCAGAAGCGCAAAGCATCTTCGCCGACGTGAACCAGGAATTCCCGGCCAACCCGAAAGTCGAGCCGTCCAAGGAAGTGGCGGCCTGGGGCAAGTTCAAGGCCGATACCCTGCCGGTGGAAGTCGCGGGTAGACGCCAGGCCGAAGCCATACGCATGATGGATCGCGCTGGCTGGAATTAATCCAACTCAGGCACGGCTCCCTGTGGCGGTTGTAAGATAGGTGCCCGCGCGAATGCGCGGGCATCATCATTTAAACGAGAGCACCCCTTGGCCCACCCCGCCCAACGCCGTTGGTACCCCCTGGTCTTTGCCATTGCCGCGCTGGTCCTGTTGCCCTTGAGCGTCTTGCTGCTGTCCTGGCAGAGCATCGACCAACAGATCTGGTCCCACTTGTGGGACACGCAAATGCCGCGCTTGCTGGGCAACACCCTCACGTTGATCCTTGGCGTGGGTGTGGGGGTGACGTTGCTGGGTGTCAGTCTCGCCTGGCTCACCAGCCTGTGTGAATTCCCCGGGCGACGCTGGCTCGACTGGGCGTTGATGCTGCCGTTTGCGATTCCGGCCTACGTGTTGGCGTTTGTCTTCGTTGGCCTGCTGGACTTTGCAGGCCCCGTGCAGACACTCATGCGTGAATGGTTCGGCAGCGGCCTGCGCCTGCCCCGGGTCCGTTCCACCGGTGGGGTGATCCTGGTGCTGGTGCTGGTCTTTTACCCTTACGTCTATCTGCTGGCGCGCAGTGCATTCCTGGCCCAGGGCAAGGGCTTGATGGAAGCCGCACGGGTGCTCGGGCAGTCGCCGTGGCAGGCGTTCTGGCGCGTGGCGCTGCCGATGGCCCGGCCGGCCATCGGTGCGGGCGTGGCGTTGGCGCTGATGGAGACACTGGCGGATTTCGGCGCGGTATCGGTGTTCAACTTCGACACCTTTACCACCGCGATCTACAAGACCTGGTACGGCTTCTTCAGTCTCTCCAGCGCAGCCCAACTGGCCAGCCTGCTGTTACTGGCGGTGATGCTGGTGCTCTACGGCGAACGCCGGGCCCGCGGTGCCCACCGAGCCAGCAACGAGCGTCCCCGAGCCAAGGCTTTGTATACGTTGCGCGGTCTCAAGGCCGTGGCAGCCAGCTGTTGGTGTTTCCTGGTGTTCGCCTGTGCCTTTGTCATTCCGGTGCTTCAGTTGGTGGTGTGGTTCTGGCAACGCGGTCGTTTCGACCTGGACGAACGTTATGCCGGGCTGATCGTCCACACCCTCTACCTGGGCGGCCTGGCCGCGCTGATCACCGTTTGCGTGGCCTTGCTGCTGGCGTTCGCCCGACGGCTGGCGCCAACCCGTCCGATTCGTGCCGGCGTCGGCCTGGCGAACCTGGGCTATGCCTTGCCCGGTTCGGTGCTCGCGGTATCGATCATGCTTGCATTCAGCTACCTGGACCGTGAGCTGGTCATCCCGCTGTCGAGCTGGCTCGGTGGGGCAGGCAAGCCGTTGTTGCTGGGTAGCCTGTCGGCGCTGTTGCTGGCATATCTGGTGCGCTTCCTGGCCGTGGCCTACGGTCCGTTGGAGAGCAGCCTGGCGCGAATTCGTCCGTCCTTGCCCGAGGCTGCACGCAGCCTAGGGGTCAGTGGGCCACGACTGTTTTTCAAAGTGTATCTGCCGTTGCTGTTGCCCGGCACCTTGAGCGCGGCGTTGCTGGTGTTCGTCGACGTGCTCAAGGAAATGCCCGCGACCCTGCTGATGCGCCCGTTCGGCTGGGATACGCTGGCGGTGCGGATCTTCGAGATGACCAGCGAAGGGGAGTGGGCCCGGGCCGCGCTGCCGGCGCTGACGTTGGTACTGGTGGGGTTGTTGCCAGTCATCGGATTGATACGACGTTCGGCCCATCAAAACAGCTAGGTGTCAGTCCCACCTCATGCGGCTACAATGCGCGGCATTCGGTGCGGTCCGTCTGTCGGACCGGGCAACTGAGAACGTCAGAAAACTCCTTTTTTCAGACGTTCGCGTTATGCAGTGCCCGTCCGCACCTTCGCCAAGCCCGGAAGGAGAAACCCATGGGACAGCGTACGCCTCTGTATGACCTTCATCTCGCCCTTGGCGCGAAGATGGTCGATTTTGGCGGTTGGGATATGCCTTTGCACTACGGCTCGCAAGTCGAAGAACACCATCAGGTGCGTCGCGACTGCGGAGTGTTCGATGTATCCCACATGACCGTGATCGATGTCGCCGGCCCCCAGGCCAAGGTTTGGTTGCAGCGTTTGCTGGCCAATGACGTCGATCGTTTGCAGGACACAGGCAGTGCCTTGTACAGCGCGATGCTCAACGAGCGCGGCGGCATCGTCGACGACATGATCATCTATCGTGTCGAGGACGGTTATCGGTTGGTCTTCAACGCCTCGACCCGCGATCAGGATCTGGCCTGGATGCAGGCACAGCTCGGTGGCTACGACGTGCAGTTGCATGAGCGCCCCGAACTGGCGATGCTGGCGATCCAGGGCCCCCAGGCCCGGCAGAAGATTGCCGAACTGGTGACGCAACCGCGTGGGCAGATCATCCAGCAACTCAAGCCTTTCGAAGGTCGCGCCGACGGCGAATGGTTCATCGCCCGGACCGGCTACACCGGCGAAGATGGCCTGGAAATCGTCCTGCCCGCCCAGGAAGCCCCGAGTTTCTTCAACGACCTGGTAGGGGCCGGTATTTCGCCCATTGGCCTCGGCGCCCGCGATACCTTGCGCCTGGAGGCCGGCATGAACCTCTACGGCCAGGACATCAACCAGGACGTTTCGCCCCTGGCCTCGAACATGGCCTGGAGCATCGCCTGGGAACCGGCGAGCCGTCAGTTCATCGGGCGCAGTGCGCTGCAAGCCGAGCTTGCCAGCGGTGTGCAGCACAAATTGGTCGGGCTGGTGCTGGAAGAGCGGGGTGTCTTGCGCGCCCATCAGGTGGTCCGCATCGCCAATGTTGGCGAAGGGGAGATCACCAGTGGTAGTTTTTCTCCTACGCTTAGCAAGTCGATTGCCCTGGCACGTGTTCCGATGGCTACCGCCGACCGTGCCGAGGTAGAAATTCGCGGCAAGTGGTATCCGGTACGGGTGGTCAAACCGACCTTCGTCCGCCATGGCAAAACCCTGATCTAACCTTTTGCGGCGGGCCGCTGGCCGCTGACACTTCTCTTGAGGACACAGAATATGAGTGATATCCCTGCCGAACTGCGTTTTGCCGAAAGCCATGAGTGGGCACGCCTGGAAGCTGACGGTACCGTCACCGTGGGCATCAGTGATCATGCGCAGGAAGCCTTGGGCGATGTGGTATTTGTCGAGCTGACTGAAGTCGGTAAGGTCTTTGGCGCAGGTGACCAGGCCGGTGTGGTCGAGTCGGTCAAAGCGGCTTCCGATATCTATTCCCCGATTGCAGGTGAAGTGATCGCGGTCAATGAAGAGCTGAGCGGTTCGCCGGAGCTGCTGAACTCCGATCCGTATGGCGCCTGGATCTTCAAGCTCAAGCCAAGCGACAAGGCCGAGGTGGGCAAGTTGCTTGATGCGGCAGGCTACAAGTCCGCTATCGGCGAATAAGGACGACTGCACTTGTGGGAGTGAGCAAGCTCGCTCCCACAAGGGTTGGGACAGCCTTGGGGTGTTCACCGGGCAAAAAAAATGCCGCTCGATCGAGCGGCATTTTGTATTGGCCGGGAATCAGTCCTGGGCGACGGCGTTTTTCGCCAGGATAGCGTTGGCCAGTTCCATGTCGGTGGCTTGCAGGCCTGGGTTGTCGGCGCGCACTTTCTGCATCGCCGCTTCCAGGTAAGGGCCCCGAATACCGCCATCACTGGCGACGAAGCTGCCGGCGTCGTCCTGGGCGGCGACGATCAGCTTGTGATCCTTGAAGGTCAGGTAGGTGGAACCGGTGGTCGCACCGGATGAGATGACGTTACGCCAAAACGTGTCGGCCATTGCCGAGCCAACAGGAAGAGACAGCAAGGCTAGGGTAGCGACAGCAAGTTTGAGACGCATGATAGGTGACTCCACTGGGTTAACTATGACGTTGGATTACCTGCGCCTCTATTCAGTTCCATGACCTCTCAGTCAGCCCGCTCCACCTGCAGCACCGCGCCTTCCTGCGCCACCACCCTGACCCGCGTGCCCACGGACGACTCGGGGCCCTTGGCCAGCCAGACGCTGTCGGCCACCTTGATCTTGCCGCGGCCATCGACAATCGCTTCATGAACCTGGAAGACCTTGCCTATCAGCTCTTGCCCGCGCAGGTTCAGGTGCGGTTGATCACTTTGGCGCACCGCGCTGCGCTGGCGTCGCCACCAGTACAGTGCCGTCGCGATGGCGAACAGGCCGAACAACAGGAACTGCAGCTCCCACGGCATCTGCGGCAGGATGAACGTGAGCACGCCGACTGCCGCGGCGGCCATGCCGATCCACAGCAAGTAGCCGCCGGCACCGAACACTTCGAGGATCAGCAGGATGACGCCCAGCGCCAGCCAGTCCCAGTACGACATGTGTTGCAGGAACATCCACATACGCGCGCCTCAGGCTTTCTTGCTGTCGAAGGTGGCCTTGACGATCTCGCCAATGCCGCCGACCGCACCGATGACCTGGCTGGCTTCCAGTGGCATCAGGATTACCTTGCTGTTGTTGGCCGAAGCCAGTTTGCCCAGCGCATCGATGTATTTCTGCGCGACGAAGTAGTTCACCGCCTGGACGTTACCGTCGGCAATCGCCTGGGACACCACCTGGGTGGCCAGCGCTTCGGCTTGTGCCTGGCGCTCGCGGGCCTCGGACTCCAGGAACGCGGCCTGGCGGCTGCCCTCGGCCTCGAGGATTTGCGCCTGCTTCTTGCCTTCGGCGGTGAGAATCGCCGACGCTCGCAGGCCCTCGGCTTCGAGGATCTGGGCACGCTTGATGCGTTCGGCTTTCATCTGCCCCGACATGGCGGCCATCAGGTCGGCCGGCGGGCTGATGTCCTTGATCTCGATCCGGGTGATCTTGATGCCCCACGGCGCTGTGGCTTCATCGACGGTGCGCAGCAGTTTTTCGTTGATACCGTCGCGCTGGCTCAGCATCGCGTCCAGCTCCATGGACCCCAGCACGGTACGGATATTGGTTTGCAGCAGGTTGCGAATGGCGTGCTCGAGGTTGTTGACCTCGTAGGCAGCCTGGGCGGTGTTGACCACCTGGAAGAAGCACACGGCGTCGATCTGCACCGTGGCGTTGTCGGCGGTAATGACTTCCTGGGGCGGGATGTCCAGTACGCTTTCCATGACATTGATCTTGCGCCCGATGCGATCCATCACCGGGATGATGATATTCAGGCCGGGCTTGAGCGTGTTGGTGTAGCGGCCGAACCGCTCGACGGTCCATTGGTAGCCTTGGGGCACGACCTTGAACCCCATGAACAGGATGGCGACCACGAGGCCGATGAAAAGTAAAAGTACACTACCGATCTGCATGACGGTTCCCTGTGCGAATTGAGATGGACCTGCGAGCCCTGAGTGTAGGGCACGCGGCCAGTATCTTCGCTATGTGGGAGCAAAGCTTGCTCGCGANGCAGGCGCCTTGCTTCCCCGGGAGACCGCGTCATTTTCATCGCGGGCAAGCCTTCGCTCCCCAGAACCTCTCGCCACAGGTGCCGCCACAACTACTTCTGCTCGCTCTGCGGCGTCACCCGCAGCACTTCCTCGACCGTGGTCAAGCCCGCCGCCACCTTTTGCGCCCCCGACAGTCGCAGGCTGCGCATGCCTTCCTTGAATGCCTGGCGGCGTACCGCCAGCAGGTCGGTGTCGGGGTGGATCAAGGCTTTGACGCTGTCGGTCAGTTGCATGATTTCGTAGACGCCGGCGCGGCCGCGGTAACCGGTGTCGCGGCACTCCAGGCAACCGACGGCCTGTTGGGCATTGCTCGGCAGCGGCGCCTGCCAGGGCCGCGTCAGGGTTTGCCAGTCGTCTTCATCCAGGGTCAGGGGGGCCTTGCATTGAGGGCACAGCGTGCGCACCAGCCGCTGGGCCATGACCCCGAGCACGGTGGCCTTGATCAGGTAATGGGGCACACCCAGCTCCAGCAGGCGACTGATGGCGCTCGGCGCGTCGTTGGTGTGCAGCGTCGACAGCACAAGGTGCCCGGTGAGCGCCGCCTGGATCGCCATCTCGGCAGTCTCCAGGTCGCGGATCTCACCGATCATGATGATGTCCGGGTCTTGTCGCATCAGCGCCCGCACCCCGGCGGCGAAGGACAGGTCGATGTTGTGCTGGACCTGCATCTGGTTGAAGGAGGCCTCGACCATTTCAATCGGGTCCTCGATGGTGCAGAGGTTCACTTCCGGCGTCGCCAGTTTCTTGAGGGTGGTGTAGAGGGTGGTGGTCTTGCCGGAACCGGTGGGCCCGGTCACCAGGATGATGCCGTTGGGCTGGCGGGTCATGTCCTGCCAGCGACGCAGGTCGTCGGCGGAGAAGCCGAGTTGGTCGAAGTCCTTGAGCAACACTTCCGGGTCGAAGATCCGCATGACCATTTTTTCGCCGAACGCGGTGGGCAAGGTCGACAGGCGCAACTCCACTTCGCCACCGTCCGGGGTCTTGGTCTTGACCCGGCCGTCCTGGGGTTTGCGTTTTTCCGCGACGTTCATCCGCCCCAGGCTCTTGAGACGGCTGACGATTGCCATCGTGACCTGCGGCGGGAACTGATAAACGGTGTGCAGCACCCCGTCGATGCGAAACCGCACGGTGCCCTGCTCGCGGCGCGGTTCGATGTGGATATCACTGGCGCGCTGCTGGAAGGCGTACTGGAACAGCCAGTCGACAATGTTGACGATGTGGGCGTCGTTGGCGTCCGGCTCCTGGTCGCTGGCCCCCAGGTTGAGCAACTGTTCGAAATTGCTCAGGTTGCTCGGCTGCTGATCGACCGCGGTGGCGCCGCTGACCGATTTGGCCAGGCGATAGAACTCCACGCTCAAGCGCTGGATGTCCACCGGGTTGGCGATCACCCGCTTGATCGGCAGCTTGAGCACGTGGGTCAGGTCGGCTTCCCAGCTGTTGACGTAGGGCTGTGCGCTGGCGACGGTGACGGCGTCACGATCGACCGCCACCGCAAGGATCTTGTGGCGCTGGGCAAAGGCATAGGACATCAAGGGCGTCACGGCCGCGACGTTGATTTTCAACGGGTCGATGCGCATGTAGGGCTGGTCGGCCTGCTGGGACAGCCACAGGGTCAGGTTCTCCAGGTCCAGGCGCTTGCCGGGCCGGCTGAGGTCGTCCAGATGCTGGTTGGCGATGAACTCCAGCGGATGCAACTGGCTATTGGCGCTGTGGCGTCGGCGGGCGTTCAGCGCGGTTTCGGCTGAATCCTGGCTGATGAGGCCCTGGGTGACCAGTTGGCGCAGCAGATCGTTGAGGTCCAGCCAGCGGTCCTGAGTGGCGTGTTTGGTGGACATGCGGGTTCCTATTGGACAATTGCAGCAAAGCCGCGATACAGACGCTTCGGCGTCCTCGCTCGGTCTGCAAAAGAATAGTCCCGACCCCGTAAACCGTTGGGCCACTACCCGACCAATGCGTTACCAGTTCTTGCCCATGGGCGTTCAAAAGACGGCTTGGGCCGACCCAACGTGCGCAATATCAGCGTCTTGCAGGTCCACCGAACAGACGCTGATCAGGTTACGTAATTTTTCAGCGATGACCTGGGCACGGTGCCAGCTCAGCCCATCCATGACGATGTCCAGCGCCAGCACATCGCCGAGGCGCTCGACATGAACCTGCTGCGGCGTCAGGCCCTGCAAGGCAAACAGGTTCAACGCCCGACACAGCAAGTCCGGCTCGGCTTCGGCCACTATCTGGTACTGCACCCGGCAATGGGTATTGGCGGCGTGCCAGACGTCGGCGCGGGGCGGGGCTATGGCAACGGCTTCGAGTGGGGGCATGTTCGGTCTCCTTGGTGGCGGGAGAAATATTTACATGCGAGCTGGGGTATTTCTTATCTAAGATGAGTGATTATGGCGATGTTTTGAATCGCTTGATTCTCTAAATCAATCATTTCGGGTTTGATCATGCACAGCGAACTGGATAGCTACGACCGCAGGATACTGGCGCTGCTGCAGGAGGATGCCTCGCTGTCCAGTGCGCAGATCGCCGAACAGGTCGGCTTGTCTCAATCGCCGTGCTGGCGGCGGATCCAGCGGATGAAGGAGGAGGGCATCATTCGCGGCCAGGTAACTCTGCTGGATCGCAAGAAAATCGGCCTTAACACGCAGATCTTCGCCGAAATCAAACTCAACGCCCACGGTCGTTCGAACTTCACCGAATTCACCGAGGCGATCCGCGGCTTCCCCGAAGTGCTGGAGTGTTACGTGCTGATGGGGTCGGTGGATTTTCTGCTGCGCATCGTCACCGCCGATATCGAGGCGTATGAGCGATTCTTTTTCGAAAAGCTGTCGATGGTGCCGGGGATCCAGGAAGTGAACTCGATCGTGGCGCTGTCGGAGATCAAGTCGACGACGAGTTTGCCTGTGGTGCGTTGAGCTTGTTTCTGCGGTGTTTTTGCTGGCCTCATCGCGAGCGAGCTCGCACACAGTTGATCTTCAGTGGCCACAACATGTGTGTACAACACTGAACCTCTGTGGGAGCGAGCTTGCTCGCGATGGCGGCATCACAGACGCAGTAAAGTCTTCCAGGCCCGATTCTGGTAAACCGCAATCGCCTGCTGCTTGCGCGCATCCAGCGTTTCATCAGTGATCGGTTGGTTGGCCAGTTGCACCAGTTTGTTCAGTTCACCATAGAGGCGATCCATTTCCGGGATCTCCAGTACATGGCGGGCGTGGTGCAGCCAGGCCTGGATGCGTTCGATGCGCGGCAGTTGCTCGGCCAGGTCTTCCGGCTGTTGCTGATAGCGTTGCAATTGCAGGGACGAGGATTCTTCGCCCAGCAGGCGCGGCAGCCAGCTGCCCAGTTGCGCCGCGCCCTGGCGATTGCCACGGGTGTTGCGCTCGGCGGCCCAGCTGCGCGCCAGCAGCCAGCGGGAAGTGTTGAGGGAAAACAGGCCCCAGCGCGGGTCTTGCAGCTCTTCAAGGAACTGTTCCGGTGCCGCCTTGCGCACGTCTTCGTCATCCAGGCCGGCCTGGACCAGTGGGCGCCAGTCTTCCAGCAACGCGTCCAGGGCCAGGCGCAAGTCGTGGGTCGATTGGCGCGGCGCGGCCTGGCCGAGGCTGCTGAGCAGGGCGCGCAGTTCGGCGAGGTTTTCCACCCAGTCCTGCAGCAAGCGCCAGTGGCCGTTGAAACGGTATTGCTCGGCCAGGCGTTGGCTGCTGCCGAGCAGATGCCAGCTCAGCGCGGCGAAGGCGTCATCCAGCGGCGTTTCGGCGGTCAGTTGCGGGGCCGGCAGGCTCAGGGCGTAGCTGCCTGCGTCATACAGGCGATAGCCACGCTCGGCCTTGCTGATGTCGCAAGGCATCAGGGGCAGGGTCGCGGCCAGCTCGGCGGCCAGTTCCAGCAGGGCGGTGGGTTCGCCTTCGCGCAGTTCCAGCTCCAGTTCGCAGATTTCTTCCTTCTGCTTGCCGACTACCACATGGCCCAGGTCCAGGGCGGCTTCGATGACCACCTTGCTTTTGCCACGGCCCCAGGCGATTTCAGCGCGTTCGCGAACGAAATCGGTGGTGAAGATGGCCTTGAGGGTTTTCTTGTCCAGTTCGGCCAAGGCCTCGGGCCAGCATTCGCCGTCGAGCTTCTTCAGGTCGAGCTTGGCCTTGGGCAGGTGCCAATCGTACTCGTTGCGCTCGGACAGGCCGGCGACGCTCTGGCCGCGGGTCTTGAGGGTCTGGATCACCTCTTCGCCGTCGCGACGCAGGCGCAGGGCGACCTTGGCCTGGGCCAGGTCACGCTCCGGCGTGTCGAAATACTGGTTCATCAGTTCGTGGCGTTCCCAGCCACTCTTGTTGCGTTTTTTCAGCAGCGGATGCTCGCGCAAGGCTGCCAGGGTCTCGCGGCTGACGCGGAGTTTGATTTCGGTTTCTTTCTGCATGGCCGGAAAATCCAGGGATCGGGTGTGCAGCCGGGGAAGGTGTGGCTGCCAAGGCCGTGCAGTGTACAGGACTCACTCGCCCTAGGTTTATTCCTGGGTCCAGATGGTTCTATGATGAACGTCAATCTGTAAGCCCGGAGTCAGCGATGCCTTTGCCGTCCATGAAAGATCAATTCGCTGCCCTGATCGCCGCACCTTCGGTCAGTTGTACCCAGCCTGGGCTGGACCAGTCCAACAGTGCCGTGATCGAGCTGCTGGCAGGCTGGCTCACTGAGCTGGGGTTCTGCTGTGATATCCAGCAGGTCAGCCCTGGCAAATTCAACCTGCTGGCCAGTTTTGGCAGCGGCCCCGGCGGCCTGGTGCTGGCTGGTCACAGCGACACGGTGCCGTTCGACGGCGCGTTGTGGCAGACCGATCCGCTGAAGCTCACCGAGGTCGATGGCCGCTGGGTGGGCCTGGGCAGCTGTGACATGAAGGGCTTTTTCGCCCTGGTCATTGAAGCGGTCAAGCCGCTGCTGGACCAACCGTTCAAGCAACCGCTGCTGATCCTCGCGACCTGCGACGAGGAAAGCTCCATGGCCGGCGCCCGGGCCCTGGCCGATGCCGGGCGACCATTGGGGCGTGCGGCGGTGATCGGTGAGCCGACCGGCCTGCGGCCGATTCGCCTGCACAAGGGCGTGATGATGGAGCGCATCGACATTCTCGGGCGCAGCGGCCATTCCTCCGATCCGAGCCTGGGCCACAGCGCGCTGGAAGCCATGCACGATGCCATGGGCGAATTGCGCGGGCTGCGCCTGCAATGGCAACGTGAGTTCCGTAACCCGCAGTTCACCGTTCCACAACCGACCCTGAACTTCGGCTGCATCCATGGCGGCGACAATCCCAACCGCATCTGTGGCCAATGCTCCATGGAATTCGACCTGCGCCCCTTGCCGGGCATGGACCCGCAAGTGCTGCGGGCGGCGATCCAACAGAAGCTGAACCCTATCGCCGAACGCCATAAAGTCAAGATCGACTACGCACCGCTGTTCCCCGAAGTGCCACCCTTCGAGCAGGCCGAAGACTGCGAGCTGGTACGGGTGGCCGAGCGACTCACCGGCCATCGTGCCGAAGCAGTGGCGTTTGGCACCGAAGCGCCTTATCTTCAGCGCCTTGGCTGTGAAACCCTGGTGCTCGGCCCTGGCGATATCGCCTGCGCTCACCAGCCGGGCGAGTACCTTGAAATGTCACGTTTGCAACCTACCGTACAGCTGTTGCAACAATTGATTGGTCATTACTGCCTGACACCGGCCACGGTCGGTTAAATTGCCCCCTTGCGGGGCCGTATTCATCACATGAGGAGAGCGCGCGTGTCGCCAAGCCTGTTCCGACGATAACCACCAGCCCGTTGTGCGTTCTGTTTCGTCTTTTTTTGGCTGTTATTTATTACAGGTCCAGGTTCATGCCCGAGTACGTCAATTGGCTTCGTCACGCTTCGCCCTACATCAACGCCCACCGCGATTGCACCTTCATCGTCATGCTGCCCGGCGACGGGGTGGAACACCCTAATTTCGGCAACATCGTCCACGATCTGGTGCTGTTGCACAGCCTCGGCGTGCGCCTGGTGCTGGTCCATGGTTCGCGTCCGCAGATCGAGACCCGCCTCGCTACACGGGGCCTCACTCCCCATTACCACCACGGCATGCGCATCACCGATGCCGCGACCCTGGAGTGTGTGATCGATGCGGTCGGCCAGTTGCGCATCGCCATCGAGGCCCGCCTGTCCATGGACATGGCGTCCTCGCCCATGCAGGGCTCGCGGCTGCGGGTCGCCAGCGGCAACCTGGTCACCGCGCGTCCCATCGGTGTGCTCGAGGGCGTGGATTATCACCACACCGGTGAAGTGCGCCGGGTCGATCGCAAGGGTATCAATCGCCTGCTGGACGAACGCTCCATCGTGCTGCTGTCGCCGTTGGGTTATTCGCCCACCGGCGAGATCTTCAACCTCGCCTGCGAGGACGTTGCCACCCGGGCAGCCATCGACCTGGCGGCCGACAAGCTGCTGCTGTTCGGTGCCGAGCAGGGGCTTATCGGTGAGGACGGGCGGCTGGTTCGCGAATTGCGCCCGCAACAGGTTCCGGGCCATATGCAACGCCTGGGCAGCGACTATCAGGCCGAACTGCTGGACGCGGCGGCCCAGGCCTGTCGTGGCGGGGTGGCGCGCAGCCATATCGTCAGCTATGCCG
>Ga0065704_10001714_pt1 | contig 13211 bp, 11 predicted proteins | sample SwiRhicommuniRL2_FD_59091 | JGI IMG/M metagenome (GOLD analysis project Ga0065704, IMG submission 59091) | Switchgrass rhizosphere bacterial communities from Rose Lake, Michigan, USA - RL2 v2 (version 2) | ecosystem: Host-associated > Plants > Roots > Rhizosphere > Soil | place: East Lansing, MI
TATGGAACTGCCGGGCTGTCCTTGATTTGCTTGATCGGCGCCAAACAGCGCAGGGGACTTCGCCGGCTGTCAGACATTCGGTCGCGTCACGACGGAACGACCAGCATCGCTCGCAAATCATTCACATTGGTGAAAGTCGGGCCGGTCGTGCGCCAGCCATACAGGTCAGGTGCACGAAGTCGCTGTCCTGATCCTCTGGCGTCAGAAGGGAATTTCAGCGCCTTCAAAATCGAACAGCTTGCCGCTGTCGGGCACCTTCAATCCCTCCATTACATCGAGCAATTGCAGCGCGGCGCGCTCCGGATCGAACAATCGCCCGGCCTGGACATTGCCCTGGAAAGGGCGCGATAGACCCGTGTCGACCGTGCCAGGATGGAGCGCCACGACGATCGCGCGATCGTTGCGTCGGCGTTCTTCAATGGCCAGATTGCGAATCAGCATGTTGAGCGCTGCCTTCGACGCGCGATAGCCGTGCCATCCACCCAGTCGATTGTCGCCGATCGATCCGACCCGGGCGGACAGGGCGGCGAAGACCGCTCGCCCGCTTTTGGGCATGATCGGCAGAAAATGCTTCGCCACGAGCGCCGGCCCGATTGCGTTGACGGCATAGACTTGCGCCAGCCAGTCCGGGTCCAGGTCGCGCAACGCCTTTTCGGGTCCATGGCCCTGTGCATGAAGCAGCCCGGTTGCAACGATGACCAAGGTGGGCGGCGGACCGGCCGCAACCTGCGCAGCGGCGGCAGCGATAGTGGCCTCGTCGAGCAGGTCGAGCTGCTGCGACCCGCCGCGCGATCGCGCAAAACCGTGAACCACCTCGAAGGCGTCTTCGTCGATCAGGGCGGCCTCCAGCGCGGCGCCGATCCCGCCCGAAGCGCCGATGACGACGGCGGCGGCTTTGGCAGAAGCGCTCATAGGCGGCCGAACCGCCAGCGATACGCATCGCTCTCGTCCGGGTCAAAGCCCTGCATTGTCTTCACCTCCCTGATATGATGGTCGCACGTCCAGCGCGCCATCATGCCACGCGCATGCCTCGCATGGAAGCTGAGCTGACCTTCCGGGATCGGTGATGTAATATTGGCGCAGAACGCCAATATTCCTTTCATAAATCCATCGATGACGCGCTCCTGAGCACGCCTAAAGGGAGCCGACTTTGATCCTTGAACCGTCGGAAAACCGGCTCAGTCGGAAGGGGTGGGTATCGACGGCGGGTGTTTCGAGGGCGATCATTTGACTGGCAAGATAACCGATGCCGGGGCCGAGCCCGAAACCATGCCCGGAACAGCCAGCCGCCAGGAACAGGCCGTCTATGTCGCCCGCCGCTGAAATGACAGGGACGGCATCAGGCGTGCAATCGACATAGGCGCCCCAGGCGTGATCAATCTCTATGCCTGCAAGTTGAGGAAATGTGGTTCGCACATTTTCCATGATGGCTTGCACCAACTTACGGTTCGGGGTGGGGTCGAGAACGCGGTTGTGTTCGAAGATATGATCGCTGCCGAACATGGCAGCCAGCGATTCCGGCCCCTTGATGAACGATGTGCCGACTTGCATGTTTACGGCTTTGATCCGCTTGATGAACTGCGGCATGAACGAGCGAGCAAAAGAGATGCCTTGCGGCGTGAGTTCGAGCGCTGCTCGCCCGCTGATTGCCAGTGTGTAGCTGCCGTCCAATCTGCGCGTCATCGCCAGATCGGGGCAATAGATCACTTCGCCCACATTCAAGGTGGGTTTGCTGCGGATGGCGGTCTGCCTGACACTTGCTTGCGGGAATTTGATGCCATGCCGACGCAGAAAGCCGGAGGCCCAGGCACCGGACGCGCACAGCACGGCGTCGGCCTTGACCATTCCTCCTTCGCTATGGACGCCCGTCACCCGGCCGTTGGTGATATCCAGCCCACGAACGGCGCAATTCTGGTGAATGGTCGCGCCCAATGCGCGAGCGCCTTCTGCGAGAACCGGCGCGGCGAGGGCAGGTTCCGCCTTGCCATCCGCCACCGAATGCAAGCCGCCAACCCATTTGCGGCGGTTTTCCGGTATGCGCTCGGCGGCCTGTGAAGCGCTGAGCATATGGGTTTCCACGCCAAATTCGCGCGCTGTGGGACGCCAGGCCTCCCAACCCGCCAGCATCGCGGCATCGTCCGTGGCATAAACCAGCCCTGTTCGGCGAAAGCCCAGATCCTGCCCGATGTCGCTGGCGAGAGAGTCCCACAAGGACATGGAGAGCAGGGATAGCGGCATTTCACGAGGATCGCGGTTCTGTTGCCGGCACCAGCCCCATGTCCGGCTGGATTGCTCACACGCGATATGGCCTTTTTCGAGCAGGGCGACTTTCAGTCCCCGCTTTGCCAGATAATAGGCCGATGCTGTCCCCACGATGCCGCCGCCGATGACGACGACGTCCACGGCTTCTGGCAATTTCGGGTCGCTGGCAATGGCTTTTACCGCCGGATGCATATCGGGAAACCTTCGTCGATCATGGGCAGGAACAGTCGAAATTCACTCGACGGATGTGAAGTGTCGAACGGATNGGCGTTGATTGTCCGTTTTTCACGTCGNAGGGGGCATTTTAAGATGCCGCTCAGAGATATTTCAGCCACCAGATGTCCTTGCGCCGCTTCTTGAGGTTCGAGAACCAGCGAGTCGGAAAATAGAGCGGCACGATCAGCCCCAGATACCAGACCCAAACCCAGGCGAGGGAGTCCACACCGAAAATATCGCCATGGTTGGTCCCCCAGATCGCCCGCGCGCTGAGGTAAAGGATGCGCAGCAGATAAAGGTGGAAGAGGTAAAAGAACATCGGTGCGCCGCCCATGACCGCCAGCCAGTGGGTCGGCCGTGCGTCGTTCGCCCGCTCGAAGGCGGCCAGCAGGATCAGGCCCACGCCCAGCGTCGGCAGCAGGAACAGCAACGAAGGCGGATATTTGGTGAGCGCAAGGAAGCTCATCACCGTGCGAATGGGCTCGCCTGGGACGACAAACCATGGTGCGTCACCATAGATGTTGAGCGCGCGCAAGATGATGAAGCCGATGATCATCGCCGCCCCGGTCCGGCGTAACGTACGGCGTCGGTCTTCGGGCGTCAGTTTCGTGAACCAGCCGCCTGCGGACCATCCAAGGCAGATGACGCCGATCCACGGCAGGATGGGATAGTTGAACTTGATGACCGTGCCGGCCAGCGCGATTTGGGAACGTTCGTGGATGACAGCCCAGGGAACGAACAGNGGATGGTCGGCCGGGAAGGTGATGCCGTCGAGCAGATTATGCCCGGCGACAAGCACCAGCCCTATGGCGAGAATTGCACGAGCGCTCAGGTGGATCAGCGCCGCCAGGATGATCATGCAGAGGCCGATCGCCCATATGACCTGGAGGAAGACGAAGTGCGGAACGAGTTCGGCGCGCCATGAGAAATTCACCAGCGTCAGTTCGAGCAGCACCAGAAACGCGCCGCGACTGAGCAGGAAGCGGCTCGTTTCCGCCCGACTATGCCGCTGGCCGTAGAGATAGGCGGACAGGCCGGTAAGAGCGACGAAGATCGGCGCGCAAAGCGTGCTGGTGATCCGGGTGAAGAACAGGGCGGGCATGATCGTCCGCGCATCCACCGGGTCGCCTACGGCCATGTAAAGAAACCAGGTTTCCCGCACATGATCGAGCAGCATGATGACCATGACCAGCCCGCGCAGGGCATCAATACTCTGTAGCCGGGTCGTGGCAGCGGCTGGCTGATGGACGGACGCGGCGGGCGTGTATGCGAGGGTGGCCATGGGCGCCTCCGGGTTGAAGGTGGATGGGATCAGGCGGGAATGCGGGCGATCGCGTCCACCTCGACAAGAAAGCCGTAATGCAGCTCCGGCACTGGAACCACGGTGCGAGCCGGGCGTGCATCGCCCAGCATCTCGCCATAGATGCGGTTGAATTCCGGCCAGTTGTCGACGCCGACGATATAGGCGGTGACGCGGCACAAATGCTGCGTCTGGCCCCCGGCGGCTTCAAGGATCGCCAGCATATTGGCGATTGCCTGCCGCGCCTGCGTTTCGAAACCCATGTCGGGAAGCGATGCCTTGTCGGCGCGGATCGGCAACTGGCCTGAAATATAGAGGTCGTTGCCAGACCGCATGGCCTGCGAATAATGGCCCGCTGGCGCGGGGGCGGTCGGGGTGAGAATGGGTTGTAACTTGTCAGTCATTACCAGCCTCCAAAACGCTGCCACTCACCATGGACGATGTCGCAATCGCCATGGACGACATGATAGCTGCGATGCTGCGCGCCGGTGGCGCAGGCATGATTGGGAAGGATGCGCACGCGATCGCCGATCTTGAGATCGGGCAGAGACGCGCGGCTGCCGGGACGAACCGTGATGATACCATGTTCCTGATTGGCGTCGGACAGGATCAGATCGTCATAGGGCCGTCCACTGGCGTCGCAGACGACGCCATAACCCTGGTTGACCGCCTGTTTCGAGGTGCCGCGGTCCTGCGACATCGCCATCCAGCCTGCGTCGATCACGATCCAGCCCTTGTCGCGCTGATGGCCGATGACGGTGCCCAGAACGGAAAGCGCGATGTCATCGACCCGGCAGATGCCGATCCCGGCCATGACCAGATCGAAAAAGACGAAGACTCCTGCCCGCACTTCCGTCACGCCGGTCAGGTCCATGGCATGGTGCGCGGTCGGCGTGGAACCGATGCTGACGACTGGACAGGGAAGTCCCGCATCGCGAAGGATGGTGGCCGCATCGACGACGCTGAGCCGTTCTTCCTCGGCGCAGCGGCGCAGTGCTTCCTCCCCGCGCGCAGCGTAGCTGCCACCGGCATGGGTCAGCACGCCGCGCAACGCACCGCCGGTTTCCAGCTCCCGGCCGATTTCGATCAGGCGATCCTTGTCGGTCGGCAGCACGCCGGAGCGATGGCCATCGCAATCGATCTCTATCAGCGCGGGGATGGCGTCGCCTGCCTCGCGAGAGGCTGCCGCGACAGCCTGAGCCTGCTCGACCGTGTCGAGTACCACAGCCAGATCGACGCCCCGCTGACGCAGTTCGATGACTTTCGCGAGCTTCCAGGGCGCGATGCCCACGGCATAGATGATGTCACGCACACCGGCGTTCGCGAAAAATTCCGCTTCCTTGAGCGTCGATACTGTTGCCGGGCCTTCGGGCGTGGTCATGACGCGCTGCGCGACCTCAACCGATTTGGCGGTCTTGAGGTGCGGGCGCAGGGCCACGCCCATAGGCGCAAGCCGTTCCCGCAGCCGGGCGATATTGCGGTCCATCCGCTCCGCATCCAGAAGGAGGCATGGCGTTTCCAGATCGCCCAAGCGCGTGATCGTGTCCGTACCCTGATCCTGTTCCAATATATCTGCTGCGCTCACGGGTGAAATCCTTGTTCTTCGAGATGATGATGCTGCATGACGCGACGTCATCACGCAATTAACGGGTTCTGCATGTCTGGATAAGGCTAGGCTTAATAACTAACCCTCCCACCAGACATGTTCAGCGAAGGTGTAGCCCATGAAACCGCCCAGCGGCACAGGATAGAGGCCCTTCAGGCGCCGGTCATGGCCGTCGAGCAGGCTGATGAAGACGGGGATGGCGCTGCCGCAATATTGGCGGACCAGACCCTGCATCTCTCCATAGAGCTGCTTGCGCTTGGCCTGGTCCGATTCTCCGCGCGCCTCCAGCAGTAGCCTGTCGAAGCGGGGATTTTTCCAGCCTGATTCATTCCAGGTAGCGTCCGACTTGTAGAAGAGGCTGAAAATCATGTCGGCCGTGGGTCGGGGATTGCTGTTCCCGAAACCGAGCGGATGTTTCATCCAGTGAGTCGACCAGTAACCGTCGGCCGGGACGCGGTTCACGGCAAGGTTGAGGCCCACGCGTGCGCCATATTCCTGAAGCACGGAAGCCATGTCGACCGACCCTTCGGCCGCCGGTGACGCATAGAGCGGCAGACGCACACCCGCGACGCCCGACCGCTGAAGATGCCATTTCGCCCGATCCAGATCGAGCGTCGTCTGGGGCAAGTCGGTGCGAAAATAGGGATGGGAAGGCGGAATGGGATGATCGTTGCCGATGGTCGCATAATTGCGGAACAGCGCGCGATTGATCAACGGTCGGTCGAACAGATATTTGATCGCCGCGTTGAAATGTGGGTTGGATGTCGGCAGCCGGTCCTGGCGGATGATGAGATTGGTGTAGAGGCCCGACTTTGTCTCCACGATACCGTGCGCGGGCGAGGCTAGGATACGTTTGGTCGACCGGGGATTGACCGCGTTGATCAGTTGGACGTCGCCCGACAGCAACGCATTGACCCGGCTCACCTCATCCGGGATGCCGATCAGTTCGATTTCATCGAGATAAGGCCTGCCCGGCTTCCAGAAATTGGGATTGCGGCGGACGAGGGTGCGGATGCCGGGGCGGAATTGCGCCAGCTTGAACGGGCCGGTGCCATTTGCCGAGCGAAAGTCCTTTTGACCGTCGGCAATGATCAGGAAATGCGATTGGGCAAGGATCGCGGGGAGATCGGCATTGGGACCGACCAGCCGGATCTGCAACTCCCATGGTCCGGCGGCCTTGATTTCCGCAAACTGCCTGGCGATGTCGGCCATTTTCGAACCGACGCGAGGGTCTTTGTGGCGGAGCAGGGAATAGACGACATCAGCCGATGTCAGGCCTTTTCCGTTATGGAAGGTTACGCCCCTGCGCAGTCGCACATGCCATAGCGTCTGATCTCGGCTGACGATCGCCTCCGCCAACGCGGGGCGAGGATTGAGCGCTCGGTCCAGCTCGGTCAGGCCGCTATAGAGCATGAAGTGGCGGACATAGTCGGTGTTGAGCGCGCCCTTCGCCGGGTCGAGCGTATCGGCGGTCGAAGTGGAGGTGCTGGCGACACGGATGCGGCCGCCGGTGCGGGGGCGCGTCGCGCCTATGGCGGCGCTTGGCAGAAGAACGCCGCCTGCCGTCAGCGACAGGCCCGATCCCAGAAGATGGCGCCGACTGAAAAGCGGATCGCTCATGCCGGAAAATAGCCCAATACCGCCTTGGTTTCGAGATATTCCTCCAGACCGAAGGCACCATATTCGCGGCCATTGCCCGACTGTTTATAGCCGCCGAAAGCGGCGAAGCCGTCCCAGGCCGGATGGTTGATATGCACTTGGCCCGCCCTGATGCGGGCGGCGACGCGGCGTGCGCGGTCGACATCATCCGACTGGACATGGGAACCCAGACCATAGACGGTGTCGTTGGCGATGCGGATGGCCTCTTCCTCATCCTCATAGGGGATGAGGCACAGGACGGGCCCGAAGATTTCTTCCCGCGCGATGCGCATGTCCGGCCGAACGTCGGAAAAGATCGTCGGCTTGGCGAAATAGCCTTGGGTCAGACCGTCCGGCCGTCCCGGACCGCCGCAAAGCAGCCTTGCGCCTTCCTCGATCCCAAAGCCGATCATCGACTGCACCTTGTCGAACTGGTTAAGATTGGCAAGCGGGCCAAGATCGGTATCCTCTGCCAGCGGATCGCCGACCTTCATGGATGTTGCTGCGGCCGCAGCCAAGTCTTCTACCTCCGCCAGTCGCGCCGCCGGAACCAGCATCCGTGTCGGTGCGCTGCATGACTGGCCGACATTGCGAAAAGCCGCCGCCACGCCCAGCGGCACCACCCGCGCGAAATCCGCATCGTCCAGCAGAATATTGGGCGATTTGCCGCCCAGTTCCTGCGTCACCCTTTTCACCGTGGGCGCGGCAGCCTGTGCCACCAGCACGCCTGCGCGGGTCGATCCGGTGATGGAGATCATATCGACGTCCGGGTGAGACGCGATCGCCGCACCTACTTCCGAGCCGGTGCCGTAGATCATGTTGAAAACGCCTGCCGGTGTCCCGGCATCATGCATGATCTGCGCGAACAGCCGCGCGCTGAGGGGTGAGAACTCGCTGGGCTTGAGAATGATGGTGCAACCCGCCGCGATGGCCGGGGCGACCTTCGCCGTGATCTGGTAAAGCGGCCAGTTCCAGGGCGTAATCAGACCGCAGACGCCGATCGCCTCCTTGACGATCGCCGTGGTTCCACGCTGGCGCAGGAAAGCATAATCGCTCAGCACTTCGATCGCGGCGCGGATATGGGCGATGCCGAAAGGCACCTGCGACGCGCGCGAAAAGGCGATGGCGCAGCCCATTTCATGGCTGATCGCCTGCGCCAGATCCTCGAACCTGCCTTCCATCAGGGCAAGGATGTTGCGCAGCAGAGCGATGCGTTCCTCGGTCGAGGTCAGCGAGAAGGAGGCGAACGCCTTGCGCGCGGCGGCGGTCGCCTTGTCAACGTCAACGCTGCTCCCCCGTGTGACCGCGCCGATAATCTTTTCGGTAACGGGGCTGATCAGGGGAATGGATGGCGAAAGCTGCTCTGGCGCTTGCCAGGCACCGTCCACATAAAGTTGATCGCAAGGCGACACGTCCATTCTCCGAACCCTTCCATCAACGATGGTTGAACAGTGGTTTTGCACTGATTCATCATTGTCCCGAGAAGCAGGATATGCAAAATCATATATGCTGCAATTAACCTGATCTTCATGTAGAATTAAGGCTGACCTGATGATCTCCACCGATGATCTGAATTTCTTCCATATGATCGCTGGGTCGCCCTCGCTGGCGGAGGCTGCCCGCAGGTTGAATGTGACCCCTCCGGCTGTCACCCAGCGCCTTCGCGCGCTAGAAACGAAGGTAGGCGTCAAACTTATCGACCGAACTTCGCGCGGCCTGAGCCTCACCGATGAAGGCGAACTTGTCGCACTGCAGGGCGCGACGATCATGAGCGCGATCAACGATTTGTCGGAGCGTTTGGCCAGTCGGACCAGCCAGGTGCGCGGCCATCTGCGCGTCGCGGCACCCTATGGCTTTGGCCGACGCCATGTCGCGCCGGTGGTGCAACAATTCGCCGCCGACCATCCTGCCGCTTCGGTAACGCTGGAATTATCCGAAAGCCCGATACGTCAGATGTCGGAGAGTTGGGACATCGTCGTGCATATCGGTGATCTTCCCGAAATCGACCGGTTGGTCACAACGCTGGCGCCCAATCGCCGGATCGTTTGCGCGGCTCCGCAGTATCTTAGAAATGCGGCCTCGATCGACCATCCCATGGATCTTGCCACGCACCGCTGCCTTGCACTGCGGGAGAATAAAGAGGATGTGACGCTTTGGCGTTTCTCTCACAGCCAACAGGGCAAGGCGACGGTTCGGATCAAGCCCACACTTTCAAGCAACGATGGCGAGATCATTCGGGACTGGGCATTGGCAGGGCTGGGCGTGATCGTTCGAAGTGAATGGGACGTGGCCGATGACCTTGCGGTTGGGCGGTTGGAAGAAATTCTGCCCGATTGGACGCTTCCTGCCGCTGACGTCGTCGCCCTCCTGCACGCCCGACAGGGCAGAAGCGGCCGGGCCAATGCATTTTTGCAAGGGCTGAGGCAAAGGCTCGCCCCGACGCCGTGGCGCCAGTAGTCGCTTGCCTCCATCGTCGATTCAGGCCACGCGGCACGTATCAGAAATCGATTTCTTACAACGCAACTTCGGTCACGAGGGCATTTCCGTCTTTGTGGGGTTGGGCGGACGCCGAGGTGAAACCTTTTTCGTCGAAGTCGATGAGGCGTTGGTCCGATGGCTTGACCGACCGATCGGTGGCACAGGAAAGCCGTGCGCAATCCGCACTTTGTTGAGTGACGGACGTGGCAATGGGGTGTGGGGCCCAGTCATCGGTGCAGCAGACGTTATCGCAAAAAATTTGAAGCTCTCTTGGCCTTTTCGCATCCTTTCTGCGATCAATTGGCGGCTTGCTCCGGGTCGAATGGCATGGAGCGGCACAATTTTGATGAGTCGAAAGCATCTACAGTTCGGAAGTCAATCGCTGGCCGCATTGTGTATCATGCTCGCAGCCGTCAGAGCCGATGGGGCGACGCCTGATATAACCGNAATGTGGAACTTTCGCTATGCCGAGTGGCAGGGCGAACATCAGGCTCCCCCACCAGAATTAACGCAGGCTGCGCGCGATCAGCTTGAGCGCTAGCGCTCCGCTGAAGCAACGGGTTTTCCCGAAGACTTTCTGATGGAGGTCGGCGATATGGTCGATGCGGCGCTGACCGGTCTTGACCGGAGGGAAACCGTCACGATACCGGCGCTGGCGGACGAAGATCAGTTCACGGCCATGCAGCAGGCTCGTCTTGCGATGGCGCCCAACCTGTCGAAGAGGGATGTCGCGCCGCGGTATCGCAAACAGACGATGACCTGACCGGGGGGCGATGGAGAGGACTGCGCAGGTGGGCAAATGCAGGTTGTGAGCATCCCCAACCGGACATCTGCCACGACTGCCGTCGGGCCTGCTGATAGCCCTCGGCGTGCGGCCCTTCAGCGTCGGCTATGGCATGGACCGGGGCCGGTTCGAGACCGCGTCGGTCATCGTGCCGGTGACGATGTCGGCGGGCGAGAAACTGTGGTTCAACCTCAATGGCGGCTGGCTCTGGACGCGTGCCGAGATCGCGCTCAGGAAGAACCTCAACCTGATGGTAGAGACCTTCACCCGAGAACGAGGACAAAGTCGGGGGACAGGCCAGCCTACGCTGGACCCGTCGCAGGGGGGGCGGTCGATCTCGACCTTATCGGCGGGCGCTTTGTCGATGGCGAAACGCGTAGCGCGATCACATTCGGAGTGACGATCCGTCGATAGCTTCGTGAAGCCAAGCCGAATATCCCGCGTCGGTACTGGCTGCGATTGCCGACTGGATGCTCCATGAAAACCGTCCAGGGCAGCTATGGTCAAAAGCGTCGATTCATGCTGATCATAAAGGTCCGGGGTTCGCCGGGCGTCGTCCGGGTCAGCGAGGCGGTGGGGAAATAGCGGGCATTGAAGATATTTCGCATATTGGCCTGCATCGACCAGTTTCCGACCGTATAGAATAGTGCGCCATCGATCAGCGTATAGGCCTTGAGAGAGAAGGGCGCAGCGGCCCCCGTCACGGCCGACGCGGTGCTCGCCATCCGGCTGCCTTCATGGTGAAGGCCGAAGCCCGCGCCGAGATTGGACAGCGGGCCATTCTGGATGGTGTAACGGCTCCAGATATTGGCGATGGCGCGCGGGATGGAGCCGAGCCTGGAGCCGACCTGCAACCGATTGTCAGCGGTCACGATCGCATCGAGATAGGTGAGAGCCCCCGTCAGTTCGACGCCCGGCGCGGGGCGCCATGCCACCTCCGCCTCGATGCCGCGCGTGCGTTGTTCGCCGGTTAGCACATAAACATTCGGCAGGACGGCGTCGGCGGTCGCGACATTGGTGCGCGTCAGTTCGAACAGCGTGACCATGCCCGTCACGCTGCCGTCGGCGTGGGCGAGCTTCACGCCGCCTTCGTAATTGACGCCGCGTTCCGGGGGCAATGGGGTGCCGTCCGCCGATCTGTAGGTGCCCTGGGGATTGAAGGATTTGGCATAGTTGACATAGAGCGACGCCCAGTCGGTCAGCGCCAGCGTGGCGCCGGCGCGCGGGCTGAAGGCATTGTCATTCACTTCCGGGGCGGGTGTGCCGTTGCTGTTGGTGCGGTTGATCGCCTTGTCCCAACGCCCGCCCAGCGTCACCGCCAACGCTTCACCCAGCTTGATGTGATCTTGCACATAGAGGCCGCGCTGCTTGGAAAGGATAGCGTAAGTGGTCGTAGGAACCGCCGGATTATGGGTGCTGACCGTGCCATAGACCGGATCGTAAAGGTCCAGCGAATAGGGCATGCTGGTATCGTAGAGATTGGTGTCATGCGCCGACCGGCGGCCATAGTCGACGCCGACCAGCAGATAATGGTTGAGCGGCCCGGTATCGAAGCGGGCGCTGGCGTTGGTGTCGACCCGGAAATATTTGCCATGCTGATCATAGGGACCGTAAAAAGCGCGTGTCACCGTGCGGCGATCGGCCGATATTCCGGTAATGAACAGCCAGTTATCCCAACTATTGTGGAAATCCTGATAGCGCAGAGACTGGTGGACGGCGATATTCTCGCTGAACTTGTGGTCGAATACATAGCCGACATTCCAATAGTCGTTATTCTGGACCGCTGGATGTTCGCCATCGTTGATCGACAGCCTGCGGCTGATCGGGCCATTGGGATTGGGCAGCGCCGTACCATAGGCGGTGGTCGGCGACCAGGGATTGATATGATCGTCCAAATAGCGGCCGAGCAGCGTCAGCGTGGTGCTGTCATCAGGCTTCCATGTCAGCGACGGCGCCAGGAAGATGCGGCGCTGGCCCGAATAGTGGACGAAGAAATCCTGATCGCGATAGACGACCGGCAGGCGCGCCAGCAACGTGCCCGATGCATTGAGCGGGCCATTGGCGTCCAGCGTGATCTCCTTGAAATCATAGGAGCCGCCAACAACCCCAAGGTCCAGAAAGGCTTCTTGCTGCGGACGCTTGCTGACCAGATTGACCATGCCCGAAATCGGGCCTTGACCGAACAGGCCGGATGCCGGACCCTTGACCACTTCGACCCGTTCCAGCGCGGTCATCTCCGACGTCCCATAACCCGTATCGTCGAGCAAGCCGTCCAGATAGGTGGCGCCGGTCGATGCATTGAAGCCACGGATGTTGAAACCGTCGAAAAATCCGTAATTATTGCTGCGGGAGACGCCCGCGACATTCAATAGGGCGTCGGCGATGCGGCGCACCCCTTGCCCCTCCATCAACTCCTGTGGGATGACGGAGATGGCTTGACTGTTTTCGAGCGGCGCAATGTCCGCCTTGGCCGCTACGGGCGCTTGCGACAGTTGCGCGGTCACGGTGATATCGTCGCGGCTTGCGGCCAGCGGCAAGCCATCGGCGGCGGTCGCCGATCCGCTAGTCACCACAGCCAACATGCTCGCGGAAATGGACAAGATCTCTTTCATGGCGCCCCCTTCTGATTGAGGGCCATCTAATTTATGTGATGATGATTCGCAATAGCATTATATGCCAGATCCGTTTCGCTATGAGCGGTTGAAGCTGCGAGTCCGCAACTCCATATGATTATACCGCGCTCAGCGTCACCGATATTGCTCTTTAGGCATGGGCATAGTTACGGCCCCAAAAAATGCCTAGGTTTCGTGGACAAAGCTTGACTGGATGACGTTGGTTTGATTCAAGGCTGGCTTTTGGAGGCAGGCTTGGGCGAACGGATTGGTCTTTCAGATGAGGAATGGTGTCTGATCGGGCCGCTGCTTCCA
>Ga0065704_10071096_pt1 | contig 13197 bp, 10 predicted proteins | sample SwiRhicommuniRL2_FD_59091 | JGI IMG/M metagenome (GOLD analysis project Ga0065704, IMG submission 59091) | Switchgrass rhizosphere bacterial communities from Rose Lake, Michigan, USA - RL2 v2 (version 2) | ecosystem: Host-associated > Plants > Roots > Rhizosphere > Soil | place: East Lansing, MI
GTGCAGTGCGACTGGTCCGGGGTGGAATGGGGCATCATGAGCTGGCCGGACGGTGATTTCTGTACGCTGGCACCCCGTGAGGACCGGGACTACGCCGGGCGGCGCTGGGTACTGGGCTTTGCTGACTGCTGGGCGCTGATCCGTGAGTGGTACCAGCGCGAGCACGGCATTACCCTGGGCGATTACTCGGTACCGTACGAGTGGTGGGAGCAGGGCGAAAATCGCTACGACGATAACTGGGAGGCGGAGGGCTTTATCCAGGTGGACCCCACTGATATGCGTCCCGGCGATATGATCATGATGCGCATACAGGCGTCGGTAACCAACCACGCGGCCATTTACCTCGGTCGCCACGAGTACCAGGACAATATCATGCTGCATCATAATTTCGGCAACCTGTCTGCCCGGGTGCCGTACGGCAAATATTACCGCGACCGCACCGTTCGTGTGGTCCGACACAGGGAGCTGATGAATGCTGAAAACACTGATTCTTGAAGGCCGTATGGCGAAAAAGTTCGGGCGCGAACACCAGTTTCACGTTGAGGATCTGCGCGAGATGCTGCGCGCCATGTCCAGCCAGGTCCCGGGCTTTAAACGCTACCTGTCAGAAGGACATATGCAGGGGATCCGCTTTGCCTTCTTTAATGGCAAAAACAACATCGGCCTCGACGAGTTTGACATGACCCGCGGCGGTACGGTGTACCGGATTTCAGCCATTACCGAAGGTTCAAAGCGCGGCGGTGTGCTGCAGATCGTTATCGGGGCGGTGGCTCTCGTGGCCGCGTATTTTACCGCGGGTGCCTCGCTGACGGCGATAGGCCTGAGCACGGCTGCCGCAACCGCGACAACAACGGCCCTGACGGGTCTCGGCCTGTCGATGATGCTGGGCGGAGTGGTGCAGTTGCTTACCCCACAGCCGAAATACAACGTCGGTGCCTCGTCCAGCACGGACAACAAACCCAACTACGCCTTTGGCGCGCCGGTGAATACCGTGGCTGTGGGTTATCCGGTACCTGTGTTTTTTGGTGAGCGCGAGATCGGCGGGGCCGTCATCAGCGCGGGGATCTTCTCCAGCGACCAGCAGTGAAATTTATTGTCAGCTACAGGTCACCTCCGGGTGGCTTTTTTTATGGGTGAAATATGCGACTTCCCGAAGATGAAACCCTTATTCAGGGACGTAAAGGCGGTGGCGCTAAACAGCACACTCCTGTTGAGGATCCGGATGACCTGCTGTCGACAGCAAAATTAAAAATGCTGCTGGCGATCGCTGAAGGTGAAATTCAGGGTGAGCTGACGGCACAGAACATCTTCCTTAACGACACCCCGCTGGCGAACGCCGACGGCAGCTACAACTTCACCGGCGTGAAGTGGGATTTTCGCCCGGGCACTCAGGATCAGGACTACATTCAGGGATTGCCTGAGGTCGACAACGAAATGTCGGCCAACGTGACCGTCACCACCACCGCGCCGTGGACAAGCCAGTTCTCAAACCTGATGCTGGATGCCGTGCGTATTAAGCTGAGCCTGCCCGTCCAGTACACCTATAAAGACAACGGCGATATGGTCGGCACGGTCACGGAGTACGCCGTCGATCTCTCGACTGATGGTGCTGCCTGGCAGACGGTGGTTAACGGCAAATTCGACGGAAAGACAACCACGGAATACCAGCGCGACATCCGCATTGACCTGCCAGCGGCCACTACCGGCTGGGCTGTGCGGGTGCGTCGCATCACGCCTGATACCGTAGGTAACTCAAAACTGATAAACGCCTTCAAGGTGTTCTCGTTCGCTGAGGTGATCGACAGCAAGTTACGCTATCCCAATACCGCGCTGCTGTATATCGAGGTCGATGCCAGCCAGTTTACCAGTGGGGCCCCAAAGGTGACCTGCAGGCCGAAGGGCAAACTGGTTCGTGTCCCGGACTCCTACGACCCGGTTACGCGCACCTACAGCGGCACCTGGTCGGGTGGCTTCAAAATGGCCTACACCAACAACCCGGCCTGGGTCTTTTACGATCTGGTGCTGGATGAGATTTACGGCATGGGCACCCGCATCGATGCTGCCATGATCGATAAGTGGGAGCTGTACGCGATTGCGCAGTACTGCGATCAGAAGGTGTCGAACGGGGCGGGTGGTACCGAGCCGCGCTTCACCTGCAACGTCTACATCCAGAGCCAGCAGGACGCCTACACCGTTCTCAGCGATCTGGCGGCGATATTCCGGGGGATCACCTTCTGGGGCAACGACCAGATTTACGTGCGCGCGGATGTGCCGCAGGATGAAGTGGATTTTACCTACCACGCATCAAACGTGATTGACGGGTTGTTTACCTACGGCGGCGGCAGCTACAAAAACCGCTACTCTTCTGCCCTGGTGTCCTGGTCTGATCCGCAGAACCATTACAGCGATACTGTTGAGGGTGTCTACGATTCCGACCTGGTGAAGCGGTACAAGGTCAACCAGATGTCGATGACGGCGATTGGCTGCACATCCCAGAGTGAAGCGCACCGCCGGGGCCGCTGGGCGCTGCTGTCTAATGCGCGCGACGGAACGGTGTCATTTGGCGTGGGGCTGGACGGTTATATTCCCCTGCCTGCAGAAATTATCGGTATCGCGGATCCGTTCCGTGCCGGTAAGCAGAACGGCGGGCGTATCCGGGCGGTGAGCGGGCGAAATGTCACGCTTGATCGTCCTGCTGACTACGCTGCCGGCGACCGCCTGGTGGTCAACCTGCCGGACGGCAAGGCGCAGACGCGGACAATCGCGTCCGTCAGCGCAGACAAACAGACGGTGACGGTCACCACCCCCTTCAGGCTGCCGCCTGAGTCCGGCGCAGTGTGGGCCATCGACAGCGATAACCTGGCTATCCAGTATTTTCGCGTGACCTCCATCCGGGCGAACGACGACAGCAGCGGTGGTTTTACGATCACCGCGGTCCAGCATGACCCGAATAAATACCGCTACATCGATGACGGTGTGCGCATCACCCCGGCACCGGTCACCGTCACGCCGGTAAGCGTTCTGCCGGCACCGAAAAACATCACCCTCACCGAAACCGACCACATAGAGCAGGGACTCACCGTTGCCACTATGAATGCTTCCTGGGAGAGGGTGGATGGCGCTATCCGGTACCAGGCACAGTGGCGCAAGGATAATGGCGACTGGATAAACGTTCCTGTAAGCAGCGCTCAGGGATTCTCTGTTCAAGGGATTTATTCCGGCAGTTATGATGTGCGTGTCCGGGCTCTGAATGCCCAGGAAAGCTCTTCCCCCTGGGGCTATGCCGATACTACCCATCTCACCGGAAAAGCGGGCCGCCCCGGTACGCCAGAGAATTTGCTCGCATCCAACAATGTGATATGGAATATCGATCTTACCTGGTCCTTCCCTGATGGTTCAGGCGATACGGCTTACACGGAAATACAACGATCCACAACGGATGACAAGGCTAACCCGTTATTACTGGCGCTGGTGCCGTACCCGGCGACACATTACCAGCATGGGCCAATGCGGGCGGGCGTCAGTCAGTGGTATCGTGCGCGCCTTGTTGATCGGATCGGCAACCAATCAGACTGGACAGACTGGGTGCGTGGCATGTCGAGCGATCAGGCCAGTGATTACCTGGATGCCATTAAAGACGAAGTGCTGTCGGCGGAGGATGGCAAAGCATTAACGGAGCAAATTGACTTCAATATCGCAGGCATTCTGCAGAACACCCTGGCTGGCATTCAGGGAGCGAAAATTACCTTCCAGCAGTTAGGTGCGGCGTATGCGGAAATCTCAAATGCGCAGATCCTGATTGCTGATGCTAACCAGGCGTTTGCGCAGTTCCAGGAGCTGGTTGCTGTTAAGTTTGCTGATAATACAGCAGAGATTTATGAGGTCAAAACTGCGCAGGCAACGGCTGATAAAGCTTTTGCTGAATATCAGCTCACTGTGGCGGCTGACTTCAGGGGCGTGAACAGTAATATCACCACCATTCAGCAGGCTCAGGCCAGCGCTGACCAGGCTTTCGCGCAATACCAGCAGCAGGTGACAGCGAAGTTTTCGGATCAGCAGTCCGCAATCAACCAGAAGATGACGGCGTATGCTGATGCGGCCAGTGCCAATGCAATTTATACCCTCAAGGCCGGAGTGAAATATAACGGCAATTACTATGACGCCGGGATAAGCGTTGCAGTCATTGCAAGCGGTAATGCCATTTCCACCCGTGTTGCGATCAATGCCAACGAGTTCGTGATGCTGTCCGGCAACGGAACCGCAAATATGTACTCGCCTTTCGCTATCGTCGGGGGCCAGGTCTTCCTGAACAGCGCATTTATCCAGGAGGGAACGATCACAAGCGCCATGATTGCAGGCTATATCCAGTCAACCAACTACATCGCCGGATCGGCTGGCTGGCGACTGAATAAGGCAGGCACCCTTGAAATTAACGGCAGTACAGGCGGTGGCCAGCTTAAAATCACACCCGACAGAATTGTATTTTATGATGCCTCCAACAGACCCCTGGTGGTAATGGGTAAACCGTTATGATGCAAATGTTTATTGAGGGAACCAGCTTCGACGCGACAAACTCTATGGGATTCACTTATGTGATAGATCATATTGTCGTGACTGGGGCCGGCTCGAAAACATATTTAACGTCAGGGTTTAATCTCGACGTGACCGCAATGAATAATACCCTGGCAAATAATGAGCAAAATAACACTATCACCGCCTCAGTCTCAGGTAACACGTTATCATGGAATACCACTGTCCCGTTGCGACTGATGGTGACAGCCACAGCGAAGACAGGCGCTGATACGGCATACGCTGGTTTTGCTGTTTATCAGTACCCTGCCGATGTCAAAACCGTAAAGCTCGCACCCGACTTCACGCCATTCGTTCTGACAAACGTCATTGATATTGAGCCAGGAGCCAGAACAGTTGATACCGGCGTTCCTGTAGGGGCTGGGATTATGGTTTTCATGCGGAACCGCAATAACGAAGGGGGAGCACTGAGCCGATCTTTCTTTAACCAGATAGAAAGTGGCGGGACATATCAGCTGCAGTTTGCCAACGCCGGACAAAATCAGTATCCGACCAGGGCATATATATTTTCAAAGGTGCTACCTCCCATTCCTGCGGCGGGGTTCTATATGTACCGCGACGGGGTAATGGTGTGGCACAACAACTGCCTCCCGCTGGACGCTAAATTTATCACCCAGTCATATATGGAGTCAGATCGGCCAATGGCAGTTACGACCGGGATAACTGGCTTTATGTATATCCCGCAAGATCCGGCAAACCCAAATTATGGATTTTCTAATTACCTCTGTTCAGGTGCCGGTATAGCAAGCAATGGCAAGTGGAGAACGAACAATACTGAGGTTTATCAGTCAACGCTTGGCAGCGTGAGTTTAACGGTAAAGCCCTGGATTGTGGGTACGAAAGTCATGTATATAGACTGCGATACCTACGACAATTACTACAGGCAATCCCTTAAAAAGTAACTCTCTCCCTCAATTTTATCCTAATTACAGAACCCAGCTCAGGCTGGGTTTTTTTATGGAGCAAATATGTCCGCAGGCACAATTAAGCTTACTAACGGCTCTACGGCAGTTGTCGGTACCGGCACTACATTCACCTCAGATCTGAAATCGGGTGACGTTATTACCGCAACCGTCGGGGGGATATTCTTCACGCTGTTTGTTGACGCCGTAACGAGTAATACCGCGCTCACACTGACCGATCCATTCACCGGCCCGACAACTTCCGGGCTGGCCTGGGTTGCCGTTCCGCAGCTGGCGCTCAACCGCATTACCGCCGCCCTGGCTGCTCAGACTGCCGAGTCGGTGCGCCGGGTGCTGCAGGAGAACGCTAACTGGCAGGCTTTCTATTCCGGCACGGGTGATATTACTGTTACGCTCCCTGACGGTTCGCCAGCGGGGCGGCCGTTAAGCGGGCCATCATGGGCAAAAATGTCAGGCCTGGTTAACTCTGCACTGCAATGGCGCGGTAACCTCCCGGCAAACGCCAACCTTAACACCTATGGTCCAACTGCGGCCTACGTTGGGCAGTGGAGCTTTGGGGTCGCTGGGGCGCTGATTGCTAATGGATTCCCGGAAGACAGCGCGCAGGGTATTTTTGAAGTGTTCAATGGTGGTCCATACCTGGGAAGCCAGCGCTTTACCACAAAAAGCGGCAATATGTACTACCGTAATCTTTCAGGGTCATGGAATGGTGTCGATGGCCCGTGGAGCGCATGGTTGCCAGTTGGTTACTGCACTATGCCCGGATTTTTTGGCGGCGACCTCAACACTCTGGTATCGCCTGGCGTATGGTCAACGACAATTGATGTCGTCAACGGGCCAAAAATAGGGAGCGCTACTGCGTCAGTTACTGGGGTTTGTGAAGTTATCCTCCGAAACGCCAGCAACACGGTTCTGCAGCGTTTTACCAGCATGACATCTGGCGCTACAACATATAATTACACTTGGCAGCGCACCCTGTACGGAACAACCTGGTCTCCGTGGGAGTTGATGGGAACAAAGGCGCTGAATGATTTGGGGATCGGTATTCCAGTCCCGATGGTTTCCGCTATGGACTGGCAGACTTTTAACTTTGTTGCCGGCGCTCAACATGTTTGCCTGCCGTCTAACCAAACCAACATTCCATCAGGCCTGGCTTATGCTGGCACATCCTCGCCGACCAACATTAATGTTCTTGGCGGTCGTGCAGGCACTACAGCGCTGGTGATCCTGGTTACTCAATTCACGCAATCGGCATCAGGAAAAAGTTATTTCATTGTCATGTCCGGCGTAGCAGGTAGCCGCACGTTTGCTGTTTATGAGAACTTCACATCCGCCAGCGTCATTCCGGTGGCTAATGGCGGGACAGGCGCGAACACGCCGGCAGCAGCAAGGACTAGCCTCGGACTAAAGAGCGCTGCTCTCTATGACATCTTTGATACCAACATGGTTTATTCTGGCGATCGCAAAGTGTCGATGCAGGCTATCAACGATTACCGCCCAATAACCGGATATGCGGGGATCATGAACTACCCTCAGGGATTGAGTGGTGGGATAGCTACAGGAAGCCAGTTGCCGCAATCAGGACTTGCTGCTGGTGATCTTGTTGGTCAGCTTGTATGCGTTCCGTGGGTTGATGCATCCGGTAACACTGGAGCATTCAGGATTTCCGCGCGTGGTAATAAAGTCTGGTTCACGGGCACGGACACAAATGACTTCTTTTCCAGAGCCTATGCATTCAGGACAGAAGCAAACACTGCTGTTGACGGTAACGGATTCATAAAAACGGCATCGCCAATTGTGAATGTTTTTGGTGATGGTTCGGTCGTTACCAATGAAGAGTCTGACGGCTGCACCGTGACCCGCATTGATGTCGGGCAGTACCTGATTGAGGGGTGTCTTGGCCTCAATTCAGATGCAGCCTGGGGAGGTATCGATGGTGGTTTTGAGATACCGCTGGATCGCAATAAGCAGCCGAAGGTATGGCTTGATTATGAAGTTAACCCTGACGGATCGGTGATGGTTAAAACCTATCACCGGGAGCATGCCAGCGCGCCTAGGTTTGCACGGAACATTATTGAGGGCGTGGCAGACGGCGATCCTATAGATATCCCGGCGGGCCAGTTTATCTCTGTTCGTGTTGAGATGCCGATGGATAGCGTCTGGAACCAGCAGCAGGAGAAAGCAAGAATTCGCAGTGAGGAGGCGCTGGCCCAGGCAGAGCAGGAAGCAAAATTGAAGGCGGAGGCTGAAGCTGAGGCCGAAAGGTTGAAAGCAGAAGAAGAGGAACCGGAAGATCCAGAAGAACAGCCGGATGTTCAGCAGTAATTATTGATAGGCATCACCACATTGATCTGCATCCCCTTTAAAAATACTGTATATAAAAACAGTAAAGGGAGTGCAAATCATGCCCCGCCATTCCGACATTCACGCCGCATTTGTGGCCGCAATACAGCTAAACCCCAAGGGCTACCGGTGCTTGCGCACTGAAGACTTTATCCGCGAGTTGGCAAAGGTCCATTGGCATTTCAGCCGGGCCGACGCCAACGAGTGGATACAGCGCTACCAGCCAGATTTTACGGATAAGACAACTGACGGAACCGACAATCACTACTGGATCCTGCGCAACATGGGGATGGTTCATTAATGGGCTTTGTATCTCCGGCAACCGATTATGTCGAGCAGCGTTTATCCCCTGCGAGTATCTGCACCACGAACGAAAGCCGCATCCTGGAAACCTCGTCAGGCTTTGCTGTTATCGAACCTGTCAGCCGACTGGTGCAGGAGCAGGTGCTGCTGATCCTCAATGGTGGCAGGACGTAGTTTGCAATTTTCAGAGGTAAGGCGTTAATCACTGATGACGGCGAGGCGATCGAGGGGGCAGCGGCGGAAGAGGTCGAAGTTATGGGCAGGGTGACGTACTTCATCAACAGCGTCGATGGTGATGAGTGCCCGGTGTAAGAAGCGGTGCGTAGTTAGGGGGAATCAGATGATCCTCCCTAATGAGTTTTAATGTCCGCTATGAGCGAAGAACAGACCTTCGTGATGATTGTTGGGTTAGCGAGTTAACTGGCTTTTCCCGTTATTTCAGGTAGGCAGAATTAGTGTTTCGTTTAAAATTAACTAGATTTAATTGTGGTGAATCCCCCTGTGCTACGGGCCAATCCAGTTAATGTAAAAATGCTTGCGACTCGTATAACTGGTAACGGGCGCCCGGCACCAGGATTTGTATTTCAAGTATGTTTGTACTGATTTCATTGCCTGGCTAGTTAGTAGTTTTTTTGGCCTGAGGAGGAGTCCCAGATGATACATGTCGCAATTTTAGCCGTCTGGATTGTGCTTATTATTTCGGGGCTAATCAGTCTGTTAAGGGCCTTATTAAAAATCTGGTGCGATCCAGAGCAACGCTAAAGACTGTTCAAAATGATACCTGGCCTAACCATACCATCTGTATTGTCCATGGGACTGACGTTGTAGTGTCAGGCCAGAAGTATTTGCTTGATTTCTGAATACCATAAGCTGCAGTGACTACTGGCTCAATGCATCTTTTCATGTCTTTTACTCAAAGTTTTTTAGTCCCACTTAAATAATATTTAAAAATGTTAAACTGCCCCTCATTTTGCTGAAACGAAAAGGTGTAAGATGCTTTTCAGCCAACGACCTGGAGGCATCATAACTGCTATGAAATTCAGTTGCCCTGTCTGCAGAAGTAACCGGTTCTTTTTCACCTCCTTCGATCCCGTGCAAAACCTGCCGCACGGTGCGTTATGTTCTGTATGCGGAACCCGGCTAACCACGCGCTCCATCCTTCCTGCGCCACGCAGAAGGCGATGGCCTAAGCAAGTGGTATAGACAAGGTGCCACGACCATCAAAAAAATAGTTAAAGCTTCATCCGGGAAATATTCATTCAGAAAGAATGTGAGCTGAATAAGATGATTTCATTCAGGATTTTCCCAGTATCATACGGTAATCATATTTAAATGACGGATATCTGACCCTTGCCGCCAAAAGTAAAAAACCACACAAAAATATCTCTTAAGCTGCTCTTGCTTCCGGGGTTTTCATTACTCTCTATGAGTGTTTTTCTGGAGCACCTGCTTTCATTGCAATCCTCTGGTGACAGAGAAAAATCACTAACCTTTAACTGGGATTTAGTTGCACCTGATAATGAGCCTGTAACCTCAGCCTGTGGCACGCAGGTTAAGACCAGCCTGACCCTGGAGTCACAGGAAATGGTCTCAGGTATTAACCACTACTTAATCATTTTCGGCAGCAGGTCCGGTCATGATAATGAACAGCCCGCGTTTTATCTGAAACCAGTTATAGGTAAGGCACTCAAAAAGCGAATGGTCGTCGCAGGTATGGACCACGCCGCTTTTCATCTGGCAAAAACTGATTTCATCAGTGAACATACCCTGGCTGCTTTTAATGCTATCCGGCGTTCAGGTGAGCATTACTCTTCTGAATCCATTCCAGTTCATACCGGTGTTTTTACCAGAGGTGACATATGGCTGTGTACTGGAGGACATGCTGCATCAAAGATAGCCGAGCTCATTGCGCAAAAAAGACTGGAAAGAATTAGCGAAATAAAAAAATTCACCACTGCAAAAGTCATGAATGATGGTGAACATAATGATGCCCGGGCCCATCCTTCATCTCTGACCACAGAAGTTACGTCAACTCTTCAGTTTATAAAACACAATCTGTCCACGCGCCTTGAGGCGGATGCCATAGCGTCACGCTTCGGATTAAACAGGCGAACACTTGATTTACTGATGACCCGCGAGACGGGCAGAACCGTCCAGCAGACCATCGTATATCTGAGAACAGACCATGCCTGTCATTTGCTGTTACAGAAAACGAAATCACTGAAAGAGGTGGCTGAAGAGTGCGGTTTTGAAAACATTAACCAGTTCACCAGACTCTTCAAAAAAAGAACGGGATCAACGCCCGCAGCATGGCGTTATGAAGCCTATCTCCACTCCTCCCGGTAAAAAAACGTCTGACCTATAAAAATATCAGCAGCAGAGTAATTCAGCAGCCTGTGCTGCATGAAATTTGTGCCTGGGCAGCATTTGCATCTGAGAAGTGTCTTTATCATTTTAGACGACTGTGCAGAACGGTGATTTTTGTTGCTGACGAAGCGCCCCGGGGGAGAGGTTGCTCAGCATATTGACGTGATGGAGAGGAGTAAATCATTGAACAACACTAAAGCTGGGGACCTTCTGGTGTCAGTAGCGGCAGGTACCTACCCGTTCAAAAGATGATCTGATGGTTCTCACTTGTGAAGTTAATTGTCCGCTGTGAGCGAGAAGCGGACCTCAAAAGTTCATCTTGTCCGAGTTTGCCAAAAGAGTAGGCAGACTGGTTGCAGTTCCATTAGACGGATACAGGTTTTAACTGTAGCGCTGCCCGTCTTCCTCATTAATCGCCCTGATGACTCTGGCTGGGTTTCCGGCGACAAGTACGCCGTCAGGCACATCTTTAAGCACCACTGCCCCTGCACCGATCACGCTCCCCTTACCTATATTCACGCCGGGTAGAATATTGACCCCGGCGCCGATCCAGACATCATCCCCGATGGTTACCGGAAGTGCATATTCAAGCCCCAGGTTTCTGCGTCGGGCATCAAGGGGATGACCGGCGGTATAAATTCCGACATTCGGAGCAATAAATACGTTGTCACCGATCCGAACCTTTGCGCCGTCAAGTATCGTTAAATTCACATTGGCGTAAAAATTCTCACCAATTTCAATGTTATAGCCATAGTCACAGTAGAAAGGTCCTTCAATGATCACATTTTTACCGTGCTTGCCGAGAAGACGGGTGAGGATTTCATCTCTTTTTTCCTTTTCCGTAAATGGCGTATGGTTAAAGGTAAAAAGTTTCAGCTTGGCATCATCTCGTTGCTTAAGTAAATCAACGTCATAATTCGCATCGTACAATAATCCTGCTGCTGCTTTTTCCGCTTCGTTCATTTAATTCTTCCTCAGAGCTGCGCGAAGTAAAGGACATAAAGTGTTAGTAATGACAGTCAAACTTTGATTCTGACGCCTGAAGCCCGTAAGGCCAGGCCCAGACTATAGACAAAGCCGAACTTCAATATGTACGATTGTACATATAAAGTCAGCAATGTATACCCGGTAAAAGAGGACTGAATTGTGAATGAGGAAATTAAGAAAGATTCTGGTCGTCGAAAACGTCGCTACGATCCCATGCGCCGTGAACGGCTGATTACTGCCACGCTTGAGGCTATCGAACAACATGGCGTGGCGGGAACATCCACACGAAAGGTCGCTGAAATCGCTGATGTCTCTCTGGGTTCACTTACCTATTACTTCGACAGTATCAATCATCTTCTCGAAGAGACTTTTACTCATCTGTCCACGAAGATAAGTAATGCGTTCAACGAGCGGCTCGGTGCAGCCAGGACCAGAGAAGAAGCGATTACAGCCGTGGTGGATATTATCGATCATAATATCTGGGGCTCACCACAGACACTGACACTCAGCTTTGAACTCTACTCGTTTGTTTCCAGAAATCCCCATTTACGTTCACTTCCACAGCGCTGGATGAAGCAGAGTCGTCTGACGCTGGAACAACATTTCACGCCCACGACAGCAAGGGCGCTTGATGCACTGATTGAGGGTATCGGCATACATAATCACTTTGATAAAGATCCAATGCCTCGTGTCGAAATTGAATCGTTGATCCGCCTGATAGCCTCCCGAGGTTAATCTGTTAATAACCTCAGCAATACCTTTTTCCTGATTTATCATCTGGATTTGCTATGAACAAGTCACTCATAGTTTTTATCCTCTGTGCACTTCAGACGAGGGCGTAAAAGGTTATTAAGGTATGTCAGGGCAAGAGGGTAAAATTGTTGCAAACGATCAACCAGCGAATCTGGTCTGTAGTCACCATGTCCGCTCCTGGCACTTAACAGACAAATAGTTTTGATCGGGTAAGGCACTTTTAGTCTTGAAAAGTGGTTATCAAAACTCTAAGCAACTATGGCAAAAACAAAGGGTTATAAAGCAGGTCAAACAAGACATAAAATCTGATTTTATGTTATCATTCTTATATAAAGTAATGGCTTACAATGATTGCGTGGAACTACTGCTGCGTCATATGGAATGGTTCGAAGCCGCAGACGTGATTGTTAAAGGTATGGAAGGCGCGATTAACGCCAAAACCGTAACCTACGATTTCGAATGTCTGATGGAAGGCGCTAAGCTGCTGAAATGTTCAGAGTTTGGTGACGTGATCATCGCGAACATGTAATCTGGTTTTCGGGTTATATGCGAACGGGATCCTGACGGTTCCCGTTTTTTTATTATAAGCCTAAAGTTTATCAAAACTCCTTCCCAAACTACTAGATCTCATCTGTCGTCCAGTCTGTGCTTTATTGATAATGATAGCCATTAGTGATTTTATGATTTGTGCCACATGCCCTCGCTTGCTTTGTCTAAGCCTAATGCATGATACATGCACGAGATAAAATGCTTATAACGACACTAAATCTTATACCTTTGAATTCGGTACCCAAGTATTAAAGTGTCATACCATTACAATGGCCCAGAAATGGGCCGTTGAATGAAACAGTGAAATCAGTCAGCTAATATGTGTAGCCCAGCAATTCTGTAAGCGTGCGCTTAATCTTTCTCTCACAATTCATTTTCTTTT
>Ga0065704_10071098_pt1 | contig 13188 bp, 8 predicted proteins | sample SwiRhicommuniRL2_FD_59091 | JGI IMG/M metagenome (GOLD analysis project Ga0065704, IMG submission 59091) | Switchgrass rhizosphere bacterial communities from Rose Lake, Michigan, USA - RL2 v2 (version 2) | ecosystem: Host-associated > Plants > Roots > Rhizosphere > Soil | place: East Lansing, MI
CGTATGCGTGAGTTTGAACAAATGGAAATGCAATTCTTCTGCCGTCCGGGCACTGAACTGGAATGGTACAACAAATGGAAAGAAACACGTCTAAAATGGCATTTAGCGCTTGGATTTGATCCTGCTAACTACCGTTACCATGACCACGATAAGTTGGCGCATTATGCCAATGCAGCTGTGGATATCGAGTTCAACTTCCCATTCGGATTTAAAGAAGTGGAAGGTATCCACTCCCGTACGGATTTTGACTTGAAACAGCATCAGGAGTATTCGAAAAAGAAAATGCAATATTTTGATCCGGAAATCAATCAAAATTACATTCCTTATGTCATCGAGACTTCCATCGGATTGGATCGTTTGTTCTTAACTGTTCTATGTAATTCATTGGTAACAGAAGATCTTTCTACCACAGAGAAACAAGATTCTCGTGTTGTATTGAAATTCCCCGCAGCATTGGCACCGGTGAAAGCTGCAATTTTGCCTTTGACTAAGAAAGACGGTTTACCAGAAAAAGCACGTGAGATCCTGAATACATTAAAATTGGACTACAATGTCCAATATGATGAAAAAGATGCGATCGGAAAACGTTACCGTCGTCAGGATGCAATCGGTACGCCAATCTGTATTACGGTTGACTACGATTCTTTGGAAGATAATACCGTAACAATCCGTCACCGTGATACCATGGAACAAGAGCGCGTCGCGATCGCTGATCTTGAACGAATCTTAAATGATTTAGCAGGTTGGAATACTTTGCTAAAAAAATTGCTATAAATATAAAAGCAAAAACGTCCCCGCTACGCATTGAATAGTTGGAAACAAATTGTATAAGGGGCAAACAAATTAAATAAAAATAAGGCTTTCCGAACTGGTAAGCCTTATTTTTAGTATTGAATTTATTCAAATTGGTTCGTTGGATTGACTTTTTTAATCAATATTCTATGACCACATTATCACGCCATTTTTCATTTTTCATCACCTGAAAACCCTGACTTCCGCTCGCGCCATCAAGCAGCTTTCCTTTGAATAAGAGCTGTACATTACTTCGAATCTCACTGCCCAATTCAAATGTACGCATCAGTTCCCCCTTTCGGAAAATGCGCAACTCATAGCTGACCATCTTATTTTCTGGGAAATCTCCCATAAACTGATTAAATAAAAAACTTTTCGAACTGCTGCTGAAATTGGGAATAATACGTAAGATGGTCTTATCAGCTAGTTCATCTGTCCCCGTTGCAAAAGGATAATATTGGAAGGCTTTATGCAGCTGCTTGATCTGAATACTGTCGACAAGATCCAGTCCCTCAGTATCCGTGCATTCAAATTTAACTTCGCTATAGATACGGCTCATGGTCAACACTCTTTCAATAGATTCTTTCACATCAAAAGTATCGCGTACCGCAAATATTTCAGCAGACTGCTCACTGAAAGCATTAGACACCGAAAGACTCCTAAGATCAGTCACTGATGCCGGAAGCAATAAGGGTAGACCTGAATTTTTGGATAGCAGGCTCAGGTAGTACGTTCCCATCGGCAGAGCGATATTAAATTTTTCTTTTGCGTTGAGTGTACCTGCCTTCACCAGCAGCCTGGTATTAACATCGAAGATATGATAATACAACTTATCGGGCAGAACAGATTGATCTGTCGTCCCCATAATCTTGATATTGTCCATTTTAAAAGTCCCTGTACTCTCGTTGTAGTTACTTGCTCCTTCCCTATTACCCGAAAATAAGGCAATTTTTAACCAACATCCCTGAGCTGCGACCAGGTTAATAGCCCGAAGCGACTGCTCTACAACAAACTTGGCGGAAGTAGTGAGATTTGCCGGATAATGTAGGGTATCCGAGAGATTTTTGAATGTTGCACCTTTATCCGTTGAATAACTCAACAGTAATGCACGAGGTCCAGTTCCAGAGCTATTGGCGTCAAAAGAAAGATTTGTCAACGTAGCGATACCCGAACCAGGTATCTTGATCAGAACCTCTTTGGCCCCTTTGAAACTAATGCCTTTGCCGGACGTCGGCCAACCGGCGACATAGCTATAGTCGGTTTTACCATTGTTGTAATCAATGACAGTGGCATCCTCAAGCGCCAGGGTCGGGTCCGCGTTACCGTTATCAAAATTCCAATGGTAGAGGAGTTGATTTTCGGTGGTGCTTCCGGTGGTCGAAGCACTTTTAAACCTAGGCGATTGTGCTTTCAAGGGTGTGACAATCGTTTCAAAATCCTTGATTTTGAAGGTTACCTCATGCGTTTTCTCAATGCTTTCATCAGGAAGTTTTGCATTTTTCTTGCAGGATAGAACAACGGCTAAAATCACGATGGATAGCCACGAAAAAATCCCCCAAGTAGAAAGGGTTTTCGTTTTCATAATTATGAATGATTTATAAGTTAACTAACCGGCAGATTAAAATTAACTTATAAATCACTAGCCACCAACAATGTAACTAAAAAATTACTTCCGCCCGATCACTCTTGCAGGTTGTTTCTTTATCTACTTTTTGGACATAGACTTTTCGCTTGGTAGTCGTTCGTTCTAACACAAGCATCGTATTTCCACCCGTCGGGCGTACATATTCGCCATTGAATTCATCCCATTCGTAAATTGGTTTACCATCTGCATCCGACCAGATGTAATTGTAGCGTGCATCCGCTTTATCTTGTATGATCAATTGTACCTTATTTTTCTTTTTGTTGATCTTAACGCGGATATTTTTGGGTTTCTCCACTTTTGCTAGTGTTTTCAAGAAGACTTCCGATTGCACTGAATGCTTGTCTTTCCAATATGCGACTACATGATATTTTTTGGACGCAGAGACCTTTTCGATCACAATATTATTCCCCGTTCCGACAGGTGCAGCACTTTGAGTTTCAAACCAACGGTACACTAGTCCACCGACAGGCTTTTTAACCGTAAGCACCTGATCCCCACCAAAACAGGTTTCGAGTGTATCACCCCAGGTATTGATGGGTTTCGCAAGTTCATGGGATTTAAGCTGATTAAATTTCCATACAATGGAATCCTTATGGTTTACATATTTCGGATTGCGGAGCAGATCTGTTGTATCTTGAATAATCACTTTCAATTCGTTCGCACCAATGCGCAACATTCCCGGATCCAAATAGATCGAATCGATGCCATGGGCGATAGCTTCATTATTTAAGGACCATACCAGCTTAAATGTATTCGGCGACGGTTTTGCTAGCTGTAAAGTAAATTTCTGAACGCTATCTAAGGTCAATACATTATTCAATACCGGTTTTACAGCAATAAAAGGGCTAGATTTTTGCTTGATTGAAGCCACAAATTGCTCTTGGCAGACGGGGCAAAAAGGGGCAACAAGATATTGCATTTTACAATACTCATGTGGCCTGAACCAGTTGGACGGAGATCCCTTCCCGCCATAGGAATAGATCCCTACACCATCTTTTCCAAGCCAATGTTTCCAGGGAACAGCATTTGCAGCAGCCGTTTGAGAGCGATTGACAGATTCAATAGCATATTGATTTCCTGCCCAATATTCATCAGCCAGCTGAGCAAAGGAATGCCCGATCTCATGGACAGCGATGTCATTGCTTTTAAAGTTGACCGTCGAGGTGGCCCACTTTCCACCTGATCCACCATAAAATGGTGAATTGACTAATACCACCACTTGTGTATAGTTGGGGATATGTGTTTTTAACACTTCTTCAATACGCTCATTTTTTTGAGGCACTACAAGGCGGTGTAGTCCACCATTGTCAAAACTGCTTCCAAAAATAGTATTGGGATGCGTGATTGGCACAGCATGATCTCTAGTGAATTTATTGTAGCGTCTTGGATATTTGCTGAGATCGGTGTCACCGTGTACACAATCGCTTGCTTTGCAATCATGCGCAGCACCGGATTCTTCGGATATCGTCCGAATAGCAAACACATTAAAGAAACTGCTGTATTGTTTGAAAGGTTCTATTGAAAAAAAATAATTTGTGAACTGCTTGGAATCTTCTGCATAGTCGTCTAATTGATCTTTTGTATAGCCATCGCCCAAAATAACCAGGTTCACTATATTTTTAGCTGTCCCTTGATATTGTAGTGTATCAATCTTGAAATTTTGAGATTGCGCTGTTGCAGGCATCAGATAGCCCAATAACGCAAACAGGACAAAGATTAAATTTTTATTCATCGGAGTAACAATCGTTAGACTCCAAATTTAAGGTTTTCGTATCCCTAATCGTTACATTTTATTGCCGAGTGCTTCTCCGATATTGTCCACTGACGGGATCTGTAAGGTCATACTACGCACCTCTTTTCGAACAATATTTTCAGTGTACCAACGATGGCTTAATCCCGCATCCGATGTTCCTGCACATATTCACTTGGGGAATGTTTTGTGATCTTCTTAAATACCCTATTAAAATTGACCACATTGTTAAACCCTGTTTTAAATGCAATATTGGAAACGCTTTCGGAGGACTCGTCAATCAACATCTTGCAGGCCCGTTCAATTCTGATTTCATTCAGGAAGGTCACATAAGTCTTGCGGGTGTGCTTTTTAAAATACTTACAAAATGCGTGGGGAGTCATGTGAGCTACTGCTGCGATATCTTCAAGCGAGATTTTATCACCAAAATGCTGAAAGGTATATTGAAATATTTCGTTGATACGCAACCCTTCCGCGTCCGAAAATTTCTTCTGGGGAATTCCCGTATATAGGGAGGTCCATTGATCGACCTTTTTACTCAAAAAATTGATCAGTTTTACAAAGGATAATAAGCGATCTATTCCGGCGCTTGTATTGATCTGTACAAATTTATCTTTGAGGGCAATAGCATGTTCGGCATCCAGTTTCTTACTGACATTGATGTGTTCCAAAAAATATTTGACATCGTCAAATTCAGGGAAATCCAAAAAAGATTTAAAATGCTCGTAGTCGAAGAAAATATGAATCGCATGAATGCCGTCCTTAATATCCTCTCCTGTTTTAAACATATGTGGTTCATCTGCATCAACGATATAGATTTCATCCTCTTCAAAACTATGGGTAAAGTTGCCGATCATAAAGGTCCCCCGCCCTTTTAAGATATAGGTCAATTGGATCTCTTTATGCCGATGGTAATTGCTATAGAAGGAGGGCAAGATATCCTCTTGCACGCAAATAGATCCTTGATAAACCACCGGAACTGTAAATTGAACAACTTTCATCGTCTATTGAAATAACAAATATTAAACCGTTAATTCAAATATACCATTTTTTAAGACAATAATCGTTAATTTTTAACCAAAAACTCCTTAACCTTACCAATGAACTTCGGTAAAGTCGGATCTTCACCAGTGAGTGACAAGATTTTGAAGGTCTGTGGATTGATCCATAAATAACTTGGCGAACGGTCTATACCAAAGTCATTTTCCATTGTTGCCCGATCATTTGTATTCAAATAATAGCTATGAGGCCCCAGAACGAGGGAGTTGCTGGTTTTAATCCAGGCATCTTGATCCGCATCTAACGAAAAGTAAATAACCCGCACTCCCATTGCCTTTAACTGCGCCTCTTTTTTGCGTAGTTCAGTAACATCAGAAACACTGTATTTACTGGCTGCTTTCCAGAACGCGGCGATCAACATCTTGGCATTTGAAAATTCACTGATTTTTAGCGAGTCCCGTTGGACATTCATTGGCGTGATGGGTGGAAAGACAGGCATATTCTCGTAAAAATCTTTCACCCGGTCTACTTTCTCACGCGCAAATTTATAATAAGGGTGTTTTTGCAGGGTTGCATCGAACCGCTGTAGTGCAGTATCAAATTTTTTGAAGTTATCCGCATCGATGGAGACATATTTGAAAAAGTAAGGGAGAACTAAAGACGATTGATGTGTACTATCAAGAATAAAGTCAGCATATAAATTGCGAATGTTATAAGGTTTACCTGCCGACAATCGTTGTATTTCATCAATAGTTTTCTCGTAAGATCCATCGTTGCGTAGGGCCATCGCTGAGAGCTGCCCATTTAATCCACCGATTCTGGCGATCTTATTTTCCTCCTTCAATTTTTCTTCTTTTTCACGTTGGCGATAGCGTTGCGTAAACTGAACAAATTCCGTTGCATTACTGGAGGTTGTAGTCAAGGTAAAGCCGCCTTTATTTTCTTTCAGTTCATAGTCACTTCCCCCTTCCAAAAACAGGATGTAAGGCTCTCCACTATTGATCTGAATTGCATAAAAACCAGTCATTGCCAATTCACCTTCCAAGACAAATTGCCCGTTCGTTACACTTGTTTTTGTAAACTGTTGCATTTTGTTTTCCGGATCGATAAGCGTCACTGAGCTCCCCTCCGCAGCACTTGTCTGCCCAGTAATTTTATAAGCGAACGTTTTCAAAAGCTCTTCTTTTTTAGCTTTGTCTGTTTTCTGGGAACAAGCAGTTGTTCCCAGAAAAATAAATAGAAAGCAAAAATAGCTAAAGGACTTTATGGTCCTTATAGGTTCCATTTTCAAATATGCGAACATTTCTCTTTTTTCCTTTTATGTTAAGCTTCACAATTTTCCCATTTTCCCAGCTCATATCCACGGTGTAATTTCCTCTGGCTTTTAGCCCTTTGACCTGTCCCTTAGACCAAGCTTTAGGCAGGGCTGGTAGCAGATGGATATATCCATTGTGGCTTTGGATCAACATCTCTGCGATACCTGCAGCGCCGCCAAAGTTGCCATCAATCTGAAACGGTGGATGGGCACAGAATAAGTTGGGATAGCTGCCGGCGCCTACACCCTGATAGGTTGTTTCACTGGCAAAAGCCGGTTTCAGCAACTGACGAAGGATTTCCAAGGCATGATCGCCATCCTGCAATCTTGCCCAAAACAATATTTTCCAAGCTCTTGACCAGCCTGTCCCTTCATCTCCCCTGACAGCAAGCGTTTTTCGTGCAGCTTCGGCCCAAGTCGGAGTCGTTTGGGGAGAAATAAATGCTGCAGGATATAGACCATAAAGATGGGATACATGACGGTGTTTGGGTTCAACCTCCTGATAATCTTCAAGCCATTCCATCACACGTCCAGATTTACTAACCACTACCGCGGGAGGAATCTCTTTTAATTTTCCCTTCAAGCTAGCTACAAAACTATCCTTGACAGCCAAAATAGAATCTGCCTGAATAACGGCTTGATACAGCTCGCGTACAATCTGATTGTCGATTGTGGGGCCCATCACCACTGCTGCGACCTTTCCATTAGCCATCCGAAACGCATTTTCGGGTGATACCGATGGTGAAGTTACCCACCATCCCGTTTTTGGATCTTGCACCAATGTATGGTTGTAGAATTCTGCGGCACCTTTGAGTATCGGATAGATTTCTTTCAGATACCCTTGGTCTCCTGTAAAAAGATAATGCTCCCACAGGTGGTTACATAACCAACCGGAGGCTGTACTTGCACCCCAAGAAGCCTGTTCACCTGGCGCTGAATATCCCCAGATATTGGTCATCATATAAACAACCCATCCAGGTGCGTTATAATAGGCTTTTGCAGTTTGCTCTCCTGTTTTTGCGATCCGTTTTATCAGCTCGATAAAAGGTTGATGATATTCACTTAGATTGTTTACCTCTACCCCCCAGTGATTCATCTGCGCATTGATATTTAGATGATAATCACCATTCCAAGGCGTTTGGATCTGATTGGCCCATAAGCCCTGTAAGTTTGGCGGAAGTGCATTTGTATTTTTCGGCGCTGAACTTGAAATATTCAAATAACGACCATATTGATAATAAATCGTTGCCAAATCCGGATCCTGTGTTGGGTCTTTATAAAAATTTGCAATCCGTTCATTGGTCGGAATATTCGTATTTGCTTTATTCCCAAAAAGGTTAAGCTCCACGCGGTTAAAAATCCGTTGATAGGAATTCACATGATTGCGGTACATTTTAGCTGCATCGTACTGCTGTACCGCAGCAATAGTCGCCTTTGCTGTAGCTAGCGGATCCTGTCCATAATAGGATGTACTTGCCGTGAGATAGATTGAGAGATTTCCTGCTGCTGAAACTTCCAGCACCTGATCTTTTCTGTTGACCTGAAGATGTTTACCTTGTACTTTCAACAAGCCGACAAATTTTAGGTTCTTGCCCCCTTTACCATCCGGTAGCGACCCTTCGACCAAAATACCATCATCCAACAGGGTGTAGCGGTCTATATTCTCCTTCCGCTCAAAAGAAATACCAACGGTCTGTCTGGCGTCGCTGTTCTGATTCAATTGAATAACACCGACATTCTTGTCAAAGGAGGTGTAGTAGGTACGTTGAATTTTTGTGTTTCCGGCACGAAAAGAAGTCTGTGCTGTCGCCGTGGCTAGATCCAATGACCTTGTATAGTCTTCAATAGAAGAAGATGGCAGTTGATAGTGCAAAAGTAGATCTCCGAGCAACTGATAACAGCCAAAAGGAACATTAGCGCCATTTCCAAAACCGGAACCTTTACCATTGGTGACAAAAGTTTCATTGACCAATTTCTCGGCTTCGTCATTTTTACCCGCCTTCAACAAAGCCTGTATGGTGTTGACATTTTTGTGCGCGTCATAGTTATTGGGATCCTCCGGGCTTCCGGACCACATACTGATCTCATTCAGTACAATTTTTTCCTGCGTTGGATTTCCATCAGGCATCATACCAATTAGCCCATTACCCAACGGCAGTGTTTCTTCCCAGATTTTGGCAGGCTTATTATACCAAAGACGAAGTGGATTTTGTTGTGCAAACAAAAGCGTGGTCTGACAGATGCAGACCACGAAAAGTATTAAAATTCTATTTCCCATAAAGTTCAAGCTCGGCAATTGTCAGCTCATTCCCTTCAATAAATTGCGTCGGTTCAAATTTGATAAACTTGATATTATTGCTTGTTTCAAAAAATACCTGCTGCAAAATTGGATTTGCTTTGATATTGGAGAATTCACCTTCTTTCACGCTTGTCCATTTTTTACCGTCTACACTGGTTGAGATCCTGTATTTCGTCGGGATACCGCTTGTCTTTTTATCCTGACGTGGTAAGAAACCAATACCCGAGGTTGCGCCATCTGTTTCAATGACCAAGACTCCCTGATCGCCCACAGTTGCAAAAGTATTTGGATTACCATCTGTTATATAAGCCTTGTCGGTCATACCTGCTGTCTGTAATTTAAAGCCCGTTTGTTTTTTAAGCTCTTTTGTATCGAAGGCAAAAGATTCATTATACTCCTTGAATAGACCAAAATCACTTAAAGTAATTGCTACCGGAGCATAAATATGTAGCTGTAAGCGTGTCGTTGTCGTTGGTTGTTCAAGCTTTATCAAGCGATTCGCACCAATACTGGTTGCTCTGGCCAGTGGCTTCCAGGTGTTGTCAGCCCATTGTTCCACAACAACGCTGTCAATCCGTTGTCCCAATTTGATGTTTTCGCGCAATTGAATAAGATCGAACGTCGCCGCTGACTTTAGCTTAATTTCAAGTGTAGCTGAAGTTTTTGTATCATCGGTCGCCCAATAGCTATAACGGTCATTATCCGTAATCAGCGATGTGGCATATGTTTTAGTGTCGGCATTACGTGTATTTGAGGCCGTTATGGTGGCGCCTTTTGCTAGATTGGCACGGAAAGTTTCTTTGATCTTTTTACCAAAAGCCTTTAGGGATTTCACATCATTTTCATGGAGTGTACCTGAAGGCATTGGAGCTAGACCAAGATTCATACTGGCACCTCGACCGACCGATTTCAGGTAGATTTCAAACAGTTGATTGGGTGTTTTCACCCGGCCATTCTGTTCCTCATGATAAAACCATCCTGGACGTTGGGGAACATCACATTCTGCGGGAATCCAATATTTTCCATTACGGTCACCCGATTCGGCATTATGCGATTCGGTCGCTCCGGGCACTGCTACTTTTCCATTGAGCCCTATTGGTGTAAATGTCGCCCACGAGGTTTCGGCAGCAAAACCATGTTCATTACCTACCCAGCGCATATCGGGTCCAATATCCGAGAAAATCACCGCATTAGGTTGAAGTTTACGTACAATAGGCCATGTTTTCTCATGCCATTCATAATAAGTTGTTCGGTCAATGATCCGTTTCCCCTCATGTCCACCGTAGTAACCATCACCTCCATTGGCACCATCGTGCCAAGAGGTAAACAAGGGGCCATAATTGCTCATCAATTCGGTCAGTTGCTGTCTGTAGGCATCGGCATAAGCTGGTGTACCATAATGTTCATCGTGACGGTCCCATGCCGATAGATATACACCGAACTTCATTCCATTACGATGTGTCGCTTCCATAAATTCCTTTACCATATCGCCTTTTCCATTTTTCCATGGAGAGGATGCGATACTGTAGGCGGTTGTTTTGGTCGGCCATAAACAAAATCCATCATGATGTTTGGCAACACTGATCAGGCCTCTGAAACCTCCATCCGCTGCTGCTTTGGCAATCTGATTTGCATTAAATGCCGAAGGATTAAACAAAGCAGGCTGTGCATCACCATAACCCCATTCTTTATTTTGAAAAGTTGTGGGTGTATAATGGATCAAGCAGTAGGTTTCCATCTCCTGCCATTTTAATTGGCGTTCGGTTGGCAAAGCTCCATAAGGTTTTAACGTATCTGGTTTAGCTACCGTACTGCTGGAAAGTAAGATGGAGGATAACAAGATTGTGAACATATTCTTTATTATAAGTACTAGAAAATTAGGTTGTAAAGTCCTAATATAAGAAGTTTTATAAAATTATCTATGTAACATTTGCGTACAGAAATCGGCTGGGAAAATCCAAAAATGTATACTAATAGTCGATAATTAGCCTTATTTAATCAAATCAATCGATTGATCTAAAACATTTCGGTGAAACAATATAATAGTTTGTTGGGGCTTTGTTGCTGTTCTTTTTTTAGTATGATTCGACCAAAACGAACTTATTTACCTGTTGGAGTGCAAACAAAAAACACAAATTTGTTATTATTAGAGGATAAAGAAGTTAGCTGTACTATAATAGGTGATTGGATGCTATTGGGACGAGATTGGCATGATAATTATAAGTTGTAGTGCAGAAAAAGGAATGTTTATATATTATTAGAAATTATTATGAAAGTGAATTTAATGATTTTAGCAGTTGCATTGGCATTTTCAACTGTTGCATGTAACACAACAGGAAAAAAATCTGAAGCAACAGGAGCTGGCGATACCGCAACTTCAGTCCAAAAACCAAGTGTAGTGGATAACGCATCTTTGGAAGGAACATGGGAACTTAAATCAATTACCACACCGGAGACAGCAGGAAAAGCGCTCAAAGAATTGTTCAAAGACAAAGTTCCAACATTGACTTTCACAAGCAAAGATCACAAAGTAGAAGGTAACAACGGCTGTAACGGTATCGGCGGTACTTACGAAAGCGAAAAAGGCAATTCCATTAAAATCGGCGATAAATTGGTATCTACGATGATGCACTGTGAAAATGCAGCTTACAATGAATTTATGAATGGCTTAAAATCTACGACAAACTTTGATGTTAGAGATAATGAGTTAACATTTATTTCTGGCGATATTGTGGTGATGCAATTTGTAAAGAAATAAGGAAATACTCAATAGAATGAATAGGCCCCAATACGAGGGCCTATTTTCTTGATTTTTATTTTAGCCTTTGCAAGCTCTTTTAGCATATTAAATTCTTGATTGCTTCGGTATCATTTATTCTATAACCTTCTTATTTTTAAGCGAACTCTCCTTTATTTAAAAAAGTTGCGCTCCCCATGTTCGCTCTTCTCTTAGCACCCGCTCGCCAGATCCGGATATGGTTATGATTGTTTTTTTAGATAATTATTTTGGGACAATGCTCTTGGCAACAACTCTTCCAATACCATGACTCCTTTTATTTTATTAGATTTTTTATCATAATCAGTAAATATCTCAACAGACTTATGGGTGTAAGTGTTATGACTTACGACCAGACTATCCAGATTTCCGGCAGTATTATAATAAAATGCTTTTCTGGATAAGAAACTGACTGTCCTTATAAATTTGCTCTTCTTTCAGCAAGTCACCATTATATTCATACGTATAGATTATGGGCGTATTAGCCTTTTCGAAAATTTTTCGTTCGACGATTTTGTTTCCCTGATAACGCAGTTCATGTTTATCTGAAAATGTGACCGACTTATCAATGCTCTTTTTTTCCAATGTTACCCGATTGTCGTTTACAACAACATTCCAATAAACCTGATCCGTGAAAAGTGTGCGGAATCCGCCCACCATAGGTATAAAAGTAAATCCACCAGTAATACGAGTCAGCTGTCCCCCATCATAACTCAACTTCATTTCATTTACAGCAGGGATAAACGATGCGTTTGTCGGTGACTCCAGGTAAAAAACCGGAATTTCTTTCAATCCCTGACCTAAATTAATTTCTCCATCTTTCGAACATGAAAAACAGGTTAATAACGACAACGTACAGACTGATAGCCAGTTTTTTTTCATAAAAACAAGTTATTTAGCAGCTAAATATACCATATTAAAATTTCATCTCGTAACTTTACACATCATGAAAAAAGATCAATCTAAAATCATACGTGAACAGGTCGATCGTTCAGCACTTCGCGAACATTCGACTCCTTTATACCTCACATCAAGTTTTATCTTCGACAGCGCTGAACAAGGTCGGGCGGTCTTTGCTGGAGAAGAAGATGCAATGATTTATTCCCGCTATGCAAACCCGAATACTTCCGAGTTCATCAACAAGGTCTGTATTATGGAAGGTGCTGAATCGGGCTTATCTTTCGCATCGGGTATGGCTGCAGTATTTGCATCCTTTGCTGCAATTATCGAAAGTGGAGACCATATCGTTTCTTCACGCGCGATATTTGGTTCTACCCATCAGTTATTTACAGAACTTTTTCCGCGTTGGGGTGTTACCACAACTTATGTAGACGCGGCTAATCCTGAGGAATGGGAAAAGGCTATACAGCCAAATACGAAAATTATATTTTTGGAATCACCGTCCAATCCCGGATTGGAATTGGTTGATTTAGAATGGTTGGGCAAGTTCAAAGAAAAATATCCAAATATTATTCTTTCGATCGACAACTGTTTTGCGACGCCATATCTTCAGAAACCAATTCAGTATGGATTTGACTTGGTCATCCATTCGGCGACTAAATACATGGATGGACAGGGACGTGTTTTGGGTGGTATTGTCGTTGGAAAACAG
>Ga0065704_10071099_pt1 | contig 13181 bp, 13 predicted proteins | sample SwiRhicommuniRL2_FD_59091 | JGI IMG/M metagenome (GOLD analysis project Ga0065704, IMG submission 59091) | Switchgrass rhizosphere bacterial communities from Rose Lake, Michigan, USA - RL2 v2 (version 2) | ecosystem: Host-associated > Plants > Roots > Rhizosphere > Soil | place: East Lansing, MI
GTGGCCACTGAAAAGCTCACCACACCGACACGAGACACCCGCGATATTATTGCCGCCGCAATGAAGGCACTCGATCGCATCTGGGACGATGGCCGCCGGTACGCAAAGGCCGGAATCATGCTCAATGATTTCACACCAAACGGTGTATCACAGTTGGATTTGTTCGATGAAGTCCAGCCCCGCCCTGCCAGTGACGCGCTGATGCACGTCCTCGATGGCATCAATAATTCTGGCCTGGGAAAAGTATGGTTTGCAGGGCGTGGGATTGCACCCGAATGGCAGATGAAACGTGACATGCTCTCCCCTGCTTACACCACAAGATGGTCGGATTTACCGGTCGCCTCGATTCGTTGACCCTTCTCTATCTGCGTTTAAATCTTAGCGGCAATACGATATTAAATCAAAATCATTATGATTGTTAAATCATACTTTTTTACTATCGTAATGATATTAAAATAACTTACATACCATTAATCCATCTCAACATTTAAAATCTGGATTGTGCTTCTACTCGGCCCACACCACCCAATTCGCACAGCATGTTCGGACGGGAGTTTTATGCTTGGAATACTTTTAAATAGTAATTTAAAAACTGAGGCTATCGAAGAGCCATCTAAGTGTAGAAAAAGTGACTCTGATGCAATAGCAATTGCATTTAGCCCAGTTAACCCATGCAAGAAATTTCTCTTTATCTAGCCAACAATCAGTTACACATCAAAAACAAATCATATTAATATTAAAATAATATCATTTTATAATGATTATCAAAGAAAATACTGGTTTAAAAAGATATTTTACTGCTAGTATAAGAACATCATAAGCACAGCATTTTAATATTAAAATGAGGGTAAAAAATGATTCTTACAGTTGGAAATACTAAAGGTGGTGTAGGGAAAACAACACTTGCAGTGAATATTGCTGCCGCCAGAGCCATGCAAGGCCGTGATGTCCTACTTATTGATGCTGACCGGCAGGAGACAGCACAGACAGCGATCAGCATAAGAGCACAAAACGATATCCAACCTGGTATCGCATGCTCGGCTTATGCCGATGGCCCAATTCTGCGCTCACAACTTATGCAGCAAAAAGCAAAGTATGATGATGTGATTATTGATGCTGGCGGCAGGGACTCAACAGCATTGCGTGCAGCACTCGTTTTAACAGATGTCCTTTTGGTTCCCTACCGCCCAGGCAGTTTTGATGTATGGGCTTTGCAGGACATTTCGGACCTAATTACAGAGGCACGGAGTGTGCGGGACGGGTTGAAAGCTTACTCAATCATTAACGTAGCAGATGCAAATCGTAACTCCATAGACAATAGAGAAGCTGCAGCCATCTTTACCGATTACCCAGAGCTTGAGTTTATCCCTGATCACATTGTTGGCCGTAAAGCATTCTCTAATGCTGCGGGTTCAGGCCAATGCGTCTTTGAATATAAGCCACAAGATGCCAAAGCTAATCAGGAACTCACCACCCTCATAAGCGTACTATTTAACAATCAATAAAACATCATATTAATATTAAGGTGATATGAAATGGCAATTACCAAACCACCAAAAAAAACAAATGAAGCCAATGCTAAATTAGATGCTTTCATCGAAGGTGCTCCAGATGGCCAGTCAGCCAAAAAGAAAGGGGTCATTAAAGGGAAAAAACAACAAATCACGTTAACTATCACCCCAGATATTCTTGACCAATTAGACCAGAAAGCAGGAGACCTAGGTCTTTCGCGCGCAGCCTTGATTAACATCGGGATCCGGCATGTACTTAATGAAGGCGCAATGATTGGTGGGAAGAAAGACTAGACGATGGTTCTCTATCGTTTCTTTTAACACTTAAAACACTATCATTATGATATTAAATTGATTGTTTTTTAGATGCATAATAATCGTTAAAAAAAGTGCATAAAACTCAGACTGTGTTGTTTGGTGAAATATATACCCCCAGTAAATTTAGAGAGATTTTGGAAATTATTGATGACCATTCGGGTGACAGACGAAGTGTATACATGTGGAGAGAGCAGGGTGATGTGAGCTGGGCAATACATAGTTCAGCATATCGCCGTCTCATGAAAGAAAGACTCTGGGAAGAGGCACCTTCTGATGTGACGATGCGTGATTATGAAAGAGATCTGCTACTTAACGCTTGGCATCAGGGCTATGGCTATGAAAATGGCAGGAAGTTGACTGATTTTGAGTTACTGGCAAAGCTTCAACACCAAGGTGCTGCAACAAAGCTGATCGGCGTATCAAGAAATATGATAGTGGCTTTATGGTTCGCTTGCAGATCGCAAACTGACAAAACAGGCATTCTACTGGGATGACATATAAGTAATATTCTGGGTTTTGAAGGTCGTTCTGAAGAAAGGGGATATAACGAAATTTTTGAGGCAGAGGACACTAAAGGTCTTCATACAGGCTCACATCCTGTTGTCTGGCAACCACCTGTAGTAACAAAAAGAATTGCTGCTCAAAGCGCTGAATTTTTATACAGCAGACTTGGTTATGACCCAGTAAGTAGTTTGGTGTTTAAAAAAGAAAAGAAGGCATTTCTGGCTATTGGTCTTACGCCGGAAATGAAAAGCGTTTGTTTAAGGATCCTCTAAGATAGCTTTGATGTACGCCAGTTAACTTTGTTTCCTGATATCGACGGTTTCGGTTATGCCAACAGTGAAAATTTTGGGCGTTACAGCAACGAAAGATGGTGAATGAATAGGAGAAGATCCCTTTAATCCGTTCCGAACTTAAGACTGGATCTAGTCAGAGTCTTCTGTATCAATAAGTTATCCACATATACACCTGATATTATAATTCTTAAGATCATAATTAGATCATATAAAAGAAAAACAGATCACCAGTCTCGTATTCTATTGAAAACAATAGTCAAATCGACACTTAGAGCGGTTACTTTCATAAAAAAAGCGGTTGCTTTCATAAATTTAGCGTTTACTTTCATAATAAAGGCGGTTATTTTCATAACCTTTAGGCGGTTACTTTCATAAATAGTTCTTAAATTTCAAATATGGTGTGGATAAATGGAAAACTCTAATGATATCAATCCACCAGAAAGTCCATTCGCGATCATTAAGAAAGATTCAGGCACAGCTTATGAACTGATCCCGAACAGTAGCAAAACTGTCCAGCCTGTAGCACTACTTAGATTGAGCGTGTTTACCCCTGTTTCACCTAAGGAAAAGGGGAAGCGGGAATTTCTGATTGATGCGTCAGAAGAACTTTCCAGCTTGGAGGTAGCCAGGCAAGAAGGGTATACAAATATCAAGATTCAGGGCGCCAAGCTCGGTATGTCCACTGATTTCAAAACATGGATAGGGATCATCTCTGCCTTTTCAAAATACGGTTATTCCAGTGAAAAGATAACCTTACCGTTTTCTGAGTTTGCACGTATGTGTGGTTTGAAGCCCACAGACATCAACGGACGTGCCAGAACGCGTCTCAGCGACTCTCTGTTCAATTTATCGAGTGTTACCCTGGCATTTCGCAGCAAAGATGGCAAACGCTCCCTGGTGACGCATCTGGTTCAACGTGCGGTGTTAGATATGGATGCTGATCTGGTCGAAATTGTTGGGGATCCAAGCCTTTGGGAACTTTACAGATACGACCACAAGGTTTTACTGGGTCTTAAAGCTCTTTCTGAGCTATCCCGTAAAGAAGCAGCGCAGTCCCTGTATGTGTACTTTGAAAGTATGCCCCCATCTACATTGTTTATTTCAATGAAACGTCTCCGGGAGCGTCTGGCGATGGAATCTCAAGTTAAAGATCAAAACGCCACGATACGCCGAGCAATGACTGATTTGAAGAAAATTGGCTACATAGATTACACAGAGACGAAAAAGGGGAGGGAAATCATGTTCATAATCCATACCCGCTCACCGAAACTTGGACTCGCATCTTCTTAAAAGCGGTCACATTCATAAATTACGGCAAGAAAGGCTGTTACTTTCATAAAAGGCATACGTTAAGCGGTCACTTTCATAATTTTCAGCGTAACTTGTGGTATCCGACGGTCATTATGGATGAATTATGTACTGACTGTGATGCATTCTTATGAAAGCAGCATCTCTTTTCAGGGGCATTATGAAAGTGACCGCTTTCCGTTATGGAAATACTCACCTTGAGCCTAAGGGGGGAGGGATACAACAAAAGTAATATTAAATTGATATCAAAGTTAAATCATATTGATTTGTACTATGCCTCCAGTCACTTTTACGCTAATTATTTTAAAGTAGTGAGATAAGGTTTACTGCTCATGGACACCTCTCTTTTAAGCCGTCTTAAACGACTCGGAGGTTTCTGTTAAACCCGTGTCGATTTAGTATCTTGTTCGTATTATCCAGCCTTACGGTCAAAAATATGTTCCCGTAAGAAATCCATGGGTTTGGTTAACACCATTTAGCGTAATTGCTATCTCTTTCATCCAACCAACAGGGGAAACGGATGTGGCCCTTCTAGATTATTTAATAAGTTTTCAACTGTGGGATGCATCCTCGTCTGTCTCGGTCATGAAGATGCTTGCAGAGCAGGCGGAAAAAAATGTCAACCAAGCGATAAGCGATGCCAATTTGCCTGGAGCAGTGAAGAAAGGAACGTTTGATGAGGAATTTGAAGATCACGAAGGAAACGTTCACATCTTCGAAAAGGACTACTATGCATGCGGTTCATGTATTGGTGGCGACTATGCCGAAGTCAAATCCGAGTACATACACCTGATCAGCCAGCTCACACGGCGCTCCGCTTTTCTTACCATATTCGGCTTATTTGAGCATCGTATGATTGATTGTCTGAAATTTATGATTTCGCTATCCGGCTACACAGATAATAATAAACGTACAAACAGACGCGAAAAGTTAGAAGATTGCCACGCATTCCTTACGGATGTCATTGGCGGAAAAGGGATTGCAGATGTCGATCACCTCATAATTCTCCGAAACATCATGGCCCATAACGACGGTTTCGCTTCCAAACATAATGAAATCTCAAACCGAATAGGGAAGAAAACGGAGAGTGAAAAAAGACAATTACGCGCGATAAACCGGGCTGAAAATGAAAACGCGGGGATCTCAGTCAATGAATTTGACGGGGTTCTCATGGATAAAACCTTTCTGATGTACGTCGTCGGGGAAATCAATCGGTACATTGAGAGCCTGGATGCAGCAGTCCGAAGGTTTCATAAAGAGATGCCTCAAAAGCCTGCTGGAACGAATTCAAACGTATGACAAGCTAATGTACCTGAACCAAGAGGTCGAAAAAATTGCAAGCGGTAGATTGGTAGCGTATATTTGATGCAAGCCAACAAAAATGTTTGTACTCAGGTAACGCCAAATGTCTCCATCAATCATTAAGTCAGAACAACATGCCCGCTATGAAAGAGTGGCAAAAGAAGTTCTACGCGGTGATCGTGAGTACAGACCTGCGCCGAAATCACGCTACAGCGTCTCTTCAAAATTCTCGGTTAAGCAGCCAGTTAGCTTTGCTTGATTAGGAAGACTGCGGCAAAATGAACCATCATTCAATGATGGTTTTTTTATGTCTGAAAACGAAGCAATTCCCCCATTCGAACAAGCCTATCTCCTGAATACTCAGCTCATCGCTAGCGGTGACCAGCTGCGTGACGCCGTGATCACGGTCGGCGGCCAGGCGGTACAATATTGGGTTTCCTATTTCCATGACCAGTATGGTGACGAGTTGCCGGATGAGCGCCTGGTCACCTCCATTGACGTTGATTACTCCGCGAAAAAGCATGATGTCCAGGCGATTGCACGTGCCCTCAACGTTGATGTGTCATTAAACGATGCGGGTAATCCTCCCTCGGTTGCCCGGTTCCTGTTGATAGACAGCGAGACGAAACGCATTAAAGGCGTGGAGGGACGATATTTTTCCGATCCTGAAGCCCCTGAAAATGCCAACACCGTAGATGTCATTGACTGGCCCGCAGGTTTTGAAGAAGAAGACTTCATCGGCAAAAAGTTGTTGTTAAACACTGAGCCCTTTTTGATCCAAATCCCAGAACGTGAAGGCCCGGTGATGCATGACAAGGTGAGGGTGCTGAACCCCCTTGCCTGCATGAAATCACGTTTTGCCAATTTGAGGACTTGGCGGCAGCGGCGAGAGGTTGAACTGGCCAGGATCAATGCATTAAAAATCCCGTGTTTCTTCTTTATCCTGGAAATGTTCGACTACCTTCCCTACAGGGAGGCAAGGGCCCATTTTATGAATCTCTATGCTTTAGCCTGGGACGAAAAATATCTTCCTCTTCAGACTGAGCTCCACGATGCCAAACACCATATTTCTCTGTTGCCCATACTCGAGAAAGTGCATGAGTATCTGGTTGCCCACTTTGACGACTTTGATGTCCCCGAGAATTTCGTTCACAAAGACCTGCCGAACCGGCTCAGGCAACTGAGTGAACGCGTTGAACGTTATGTCATTTTAGGGAACAGGTTCAAAAAAAATCAGTAAAAAGGGGCGGTCAATAATATGACTGCCCTTTTTATTACAGTAAGTTAGCGCGAGGGTTGGCGGTTAACGAAAGTGCTATAAGGCATAGTCTTTGCGCGACAACATCAGAAATGGCCAGATATCTGGCGGGGTAGATTGCCCGCCTGCATCATCGCCAGCTTGGCCTGCTCAACGTCGTACCCGAAATTCACCTGGTGTTGGCCAGCGACATCGAACAGGAACAGCTTGGTGTACACCTCGGTGGACTTGAAGGACTTATGGCCCATCAGGGTTTGCAGGACTTTGGGGTGAATGCGGTTAAAAAGTATGTGCATCGCAAAGGAGTGTCGGAAGGTTTTCGGAATAATGGGTTGAACGGAAAAGGTGACGCCATCACGCGCTGCGGCATCGATAGCGCGCTTCAGCCACCGTGAGATGGTATCCGGCGACACCGGCCACAGGGATTCTTCCACTCTTATCTTCAGCGTCGCGACCAGTGAGATCATTCTTTCGCGGTAGGTGGTATCCCACACCGGCACGTCTCGTACCGGTAAGTCAGATTCCTTTGGTCGCCCCCGGCCGCGCGTTCGCTGCTTCAGCGTCGGTAATTTAATGGCCGGCATCGCCTGTCTGAACAGCAGGGAGGCTGGCGTGAGAGCCAGCGCCTCATTGGGCCGGGCACCGGTATTCCACATGGTTTCAAAGAATGTGCGCTGACGCAGATCCGGGAGATAGCTCAGCAGTACGGCGACCTCCGGGGCAAGCAGATACGCCGGCGCGTTGGGCGTGGACATGGCCAACTGCCGCATCGCAAACACCCGCGCCCAGTCCGGCCCACCGACGGGCATCAGCATGGCGGGAGGGATCATTTTCACGTCGTCAGGATTTTTAAAATCCATCGCAAATTGCCTCACAAAACGTTCTCAGATTTCACGTAGCGTTGTCATCTTGCTCACGCCGGCGAAGACATTTTTGCGCTTGCGCAACTTTCACCGGCGGGTTCACCACGGCCACCCGACGAACGTACGGGTTATACGCCGCACGGCATGACCTAACCGCTATTATTATGCCAGAGGAACTCGCCGTCATAATTACCCTAAATTGTACCCCATTGTGCGGAAGTTTCTTTCTATATGTCGTTTTTCCGCAGCCCTTTTTTGACAAAATTGACAGGCAGGGCGCACAAATCCTACATATAGAGGGTAGTAAAGCATAGGGGGACTACATAGGCGAAAATGGCGGGGTGCGGCGTTTGCGGATCTTTGCCCGTTTTGCCGCAAGTGAAGGAAGGGTGTATGCAACAGGGAGGGCCGACATTAAGGGGACCAGTCCTTGAAACGCACCTTGTACATTTTCAACCGACAATCATTGAAATCAGCATGACTTTGCAGGACATTAGGAGTTATTCAAGCCAACAGGAATGCAGGTCAATATATGGACGATGAAAAAGTAATTTGCCACCAGTGCATCGAAGAAGAATATGTTAAAAATCACATTAAAGAAAAAGGCAATGCTGAAACGAAATGCTCATATTGCAATAAGTTTCGAAAAAATGTGGCGTTGAGATATATCGCTGAAATGATGCATTCTGTGTTTGAAAATCATTATGAAAGACATATGTATAATTATGATTACGGAATTAGCACCGGGAGCACGTCACAAGAAGTCATAGGAGAGGAGTTAGGAGTCGATGGAGAGGTTGCTGATGATATTAACTTAATTTTATGTGATGAAAATAACGAATATGATAATGAAATATATAACGATGACTATGAATATAGAAAGCGAGAAAATACATCGGGGGGGCTGGATTATGCTTGGCAAAAGGTTAAGGATTCTCTAAAGAAAGAGGCTCGTTTTTTTAATACATCCGTAAGGGATTTTTTGGATTCACTTTTTTCAGATATTGATAAATATATAACGGAGGAAAAGACCTCCCCTATAACACTATTGCCAAGCACTTATTTATTATACAGAGCCAGGACTTTCGAGAACTACGAAGATGTTGAGAGTGCACTGCAACATCCAGAAAGGAATTTTGGTCCGCCACCTTCCGAATTGGCACGTTCTGGACGTATGAACGCCTCGGGCATATCAGTGTTTTACGGGGCTACATCCGCGCATATTGCTATTGCTGAAGTTAGGCCGCCTGTGGGTAGCTATGTGGTGGTTGCTCCATTTTCATTGATTCGACCACTAAGGATATTTAACGTTTCGGCGTTAGACTCATTGAAATTCACTACGGGCAGCATATTTGACTCAAAAACACATATAGCGCAGGAACGAACAGCATTTCTAAAAACATTTTCGAGAAAACTAACGTTACCTGTATTCGGAAAAAATCAGGATAATGAATATCTAACGACGCAGGCAATCGCAGAATACCTTAGTGTTTCAACTCAATACAACCTTGATGGTATAAGTTTCAAATCTACACAGGTGGAAGAAGGGAAGGCGACAGGTGATGACGATTATAACGTAGTCCTGTTCAATAAATCCTCAAAGGTTGAATATGCAAAAGACTCACGGATAAAATATCGCGTCGAACTATTTGAGAATGTAGAGGATGATATCTATATTTTTAATCCGAGCATTCGATTAATTAAAGATCCAAAATTTGATATCGAAGAATTATATTTGTCATTTCCGACAATTAACGGTCCAAGCCTAGAACTTGTGTCTGACAGCATGAAGTTTTATAAGGTTAAAGGTGTTCAATACCAGACAGATGAAACTAGGATTATTCAAGGTGCATCTATAGCCTCAAAATAGAAAGACCAGCATGATTTTTGAAGCGTAGTTGTAAACCTTTCTCTAAACACCCCATTAAGCTCAACTATAGCGATTCATTCATTGTATCGATACCACATAGGTGAAAATGGCGGGGTGCGGCGTTTGCGGATCTTTGTACGTTATTCCGCAGGCAGCTACGCGGACCGAACAGCGCGGCTCACGTAGCAGAACAAAGGGCTGAGCAGTCCTCAGCAGAGGAGGCAGTTACTCATTCTCTAGAAGTTGCTGGATGGATTGTTCTTCTTCTAATTCGGCCAACCGGTGACCAATTTTAAGCAATACATCATTAAGTTCTTTTACTTCTTTAATTAGAAGTTTCTGTCTGGCGAGCACTTGAGGACCGGCTAGGCTATCCAATTCTTCCAGAGAAACAGAACCTAACTCATTAATTTCAATATTGTGATTCTTAATTACATTTTGTAATTCTTCAAATTTTCTATACAGTTGCTTACGAGAATTATAATTTACAAAACCCGTCAGGCCGTGATAAAACGCATTCACACCTTGTAAAACTCTACCTGTCCCACTAAATGCGCTTGGGGTTAACAACAACGGAGATATACTGGAATTCTTTAACTCGGTAATAACTGATTCTGATATTTCTGCATTTAAGTAGTTATTTGCATGGTGAAGGAATGTGTCTATATTCTGTAAAATGAACTCAGCGACCCCGTGTTTTTTAATTTCAGTTCGAAGCGATTCATTGGGACCACGGACTTTACCTTCAATTTTATAATAGAAATCAGATTTGGCATCATTCGTGACGTAAACAACATTACACTCTGGTTTGCCTTCCACATATTCCAGTATCTGACTCCAGACGTAATAATCACCGTACTCAGCATCATAATTAATGCCGTCGAATGAATAGAAGCTTTTATTCTTGTCGGGGCTATCATCATACCCTGGCCCGGTCTTGTATTTATAACGCGTTTTACCAGACGTGTTAAGCTTGTTTATTACGTCCTGATTTTCAGGTGCTGGGCCAATACGACCGTCTGTCAGTTCATCAATCCTGTCGCGTATAACGTCATGAACAGTTAAAAAGTCGATATTCTTCTTTCTTAAATCAATATGATTCTCATTAAAGTTATTGGCAGCACTTTCTATCTGCTCGAAAAGAGCAGTCAGTTCGCCCTTTAAATTAGAATAGCGAGAGATAGTCTGATTGTACTCACCGTCGAAAATTTGGGTTTTTAACTCTGCAATCGAACCGCTAATCTTTTTTGGGATTTTACTCAAAGCGTCACGGCTGTCCTTGACCACTTTCAGGCGATTGCGCTGGTATTCGAGACACACTTGGTGAGGGAACCAGCATTGTCCTTTGATATTCTCCCAGATTTCAAAAAATCGGTTACGGGTTTCTTCCTCGCACCGATAGAGAGTGAGGAATATGTTGGCGTCGAAAATGAATATCGTCTTGGCAGAGGTAAACACCGTGCCTATCGCGTCTTCACTGACGCCATAGAATCCGGAAAAGCTGTTACGCATGTCAGTACCCTCATGGTTGTCTTAAGGAGAGAGAATACAGTTAAACCGTTCTACTCGTCTACTGAAGTTCGCAGCGGAGATGGTAAAAAAACTCTATTTATCAGTATTTTAAAGTTTCAAAAAAAATTCCCGTTTTGTCACAGTAAACCCAGAGCAGAAATTATGTATATAATACAATTGATCTTGATATACATGTATGAGAGCATGTTTTAAATATTTCAGTGTGTAGAGGTTAACCCTATGAAAGCCACGCCAAAAGCAATACCAAAAGAAAAACTGATCACTGCGCGTGTATCGAGTTCGCTTGATGCAGACATCAAAAAAAACGGCATTGGCGTCAGCGAGACGGTGCGTGAGTCACTTGCCTGGGCAGTGTCTAAAAAGCGATTTTGGCGTGACTTGTTTGAGGTAAAGGTGTTGTATCGCCCCGCCAAAATAGAAGACCCGTATTGGCAGGAAGAGTATTCAGTCTCGGCAGTAATAACCTGGGCGGCAGCGGGGTTGCATAAGGCTGATATCATCTTTCTGCTTCCTGAAATCATTGATATTTTCAAGGGAACGGAAACCGCACGGATTTATTCGCTCAGCGATTACAAAGAAATATTCCCTGGCTGTAGAAGTCAAAAAAATGGACGTTTGATAGGCGCTAAGTTAGTCGATGGGAAATGGGCCGGACACGTTGTATTGCTGGATCCAACTCAGGTAACGAATAGTGATGAGATACTTGAAGAAGTCCGTGAACAAATTGAAAATAATGTGAGGGCAGCCACATTGGAAGCGTTGGAAATTCAGGCTAGGGAGGTGAACATCAACGCAGAAGGGGAAATTTTGCACGGCACCTTCAGGCGTTACCGAAACAGCCTTATTACCATTTCAAAACCGGATAATTATCAGCTCGGCGCCTGGAGGTTGGAAATAGAACTGACTGACGCAGCCAAAGAAAATAATGAGATATTTGGTGATGACTTTATTATCCCTAAATTACCTAACCGGTTGATCCACGTGGACGGGCAATATTCGCGGGCGGCAAAAAATAAGGTAACAGGGGAGTATGAAATCATGATGCGTTTTGTGGACGGAGTGGTAAAGGCGCATGTTTATACTAATGGTATAGCGGAAGAGGAAAACCCAACTTCACTTGAAGAGGTCTGCGACGCCATATCGGAATCTATCACTAAATCGACAGGAATATGAGGTGTAGCGATGCGCGTTGAAATTGATCCATTCCCTTTAAGATCCAGGTGCAGTTTGATTCAGTATGGCGGAACCGTTTTTATTAAATGCGTTCAGGGCCAAGAATATCGCTTCAACAAGGGGGTCTTGTATTCAGTTAGCGGCAGTGATGCGATATATAATGAACTGCTGTCAGGCGGAGAGTTCGAAATGGACGCGAACATGATTGTTACGTGGTTGACTATTCATGTAGCTTTGAATCTACCAGTTCCCGTAACAGATAAGTTAATCGAAGAGTTTTTTGATGTTTGCCAATAAAACTCTTTGCAACTAAGGCCACATCCTAAATGCGGCCTGTGATAAAATATTGGCTATATTAATTAATTGTATCTGGTAATGTTTCGCTATGTTCAATAGCAAAGAAGACTTGTTTTAAATTCTTTACGCTCAAAGAATCATCTAAATATTCATCAATTTTAACCTCGTGCTCAAGTGCTGCCAAATATTTTTTATTCAAAGAGGAAAAAAACTCAGCCTCTTTAACTTCATTTCTTCGATGTTCAAATATCGTCATTTGCCAGCCCTCTCTGTCTGCTACAGAATTACGATGTAGTGTTCGACGGGCGGTTCACGCCGGTTGCTGTGAGTACGTTGGGAGATTGGGTTATAAGGTGCATACGTTCTTAAAGGCGCTACGCAGGAACAGGGGATAAAAATGGCCATGAAACTCATCAGGAAAAAGGCTCCACGGGGTGCCCTGAAACGGTGGTTAACTGAGGAAGAAGAAACTGCCGTTAAAAACATCTTCGGCCGCAAGCAGGTGCTCAATGCGCAGGATCGCGCATTGGCGGAACACGTTATCCTTGAAATGCGTGAGAGTGAACTCTGGCTGCAGTGCAGCTGCTTAGCCGGCGACACGCCTGCGCTCAACAGTGCCAACTTGATGTCGGAAACCCAGACGCTGTTCCTGTCAGGATTTGGCCATAGTCATGATCCGTCCTGTCCGATGCACCGGTCCTTTAAGGGCGATGAGGATGCTACTCACACCGGCACTCGGAAAATCGCCGGCAGTAAACGCCTCAATTATCGGGATTTTTTACCAGCAGACGAGTCGGAAACAACCATTAAAGCGCCCGGTAAACCGGTCAGCACAGGCGAGGACCGAACCCGTCGCAAACGCAGGCCGCGACTCGCGCGCCTGCTTCTGACGCTCATTGAGGATGCGGGGTTGAACACCTTCAACCCGATCACCCCGCTGCCTAACCAGAC
>Ga0065704_10071101_pt1 | contig 13178 bp, 5 predicted proteins | sample SwiRhicommuniRL2_FD_59091 | JGI IMG/M metagenome (GOLD analysis project Ga0065704, IMG submission 59091) | Switchgrass rhizosphere bacterial communities from Rose Lake, Michigan, USA - RL2 v2 (version 2) | ecosystem: Host-associated > Plants > Roots > Rhizosphere > Soil | place: East Lansing, MI
CCGCCGCTGCCCAGCGACTGCTGCAACAGCGGCTGCCCCATCTGCGTGCACGACCTGTATGCGGAGCAGTTGCAGCACTACCGCGAGCAGCTGGCGGCGTGGAATGTCCGGCATCCCGCAACGCCGGACCTTGATGGCCATGACGCAGAGCCCCGCGGGTCATAGAGCCGGATTTTCGACATGAACAGCCCTCGGGGCCCGTTCTTGCGAGCCCTTCTGTTTTTGCGGAAGCACGGGTCCGGGAGCGGTTCAAAACCGATGGCGGCGAACAGCTCTCGTAACGACGGCCAGATCTAGCCGGCCCTGCCGGGTGCGGCGGGCACCCTCCGCCCGATCCGTCTCACAACCGCGACCGGAGCCTGCCTGTTGTCTCGAGCTGTCGTATGGCGTCCTGCATGCCCGTGACATACCGGTGGTCGTCCGGATAGTGAGCCGCAAAGCTCGGATAGGCGCTTCGCAGCAGTGCGAGCGCCTGATCCACACGCCCCTTCCTGGACGCGATATCGGCGCGCATGAGCACGGAGGTATTGAGCCTGCTGTAGGCATTCGGGTCAGGCAGTTTCCCGACGGCGCTGGCCTGCAGCTTCTCGTACAGGCTATCCGCATCATCGAGGCGTCCCCGCTTGAAGTAGAGATGCGCGAGCGCCATCTGATTCGTGCTGTAGTAGAAAGTGTCCGTCAGTTCGTGCTCGATGATGAAGTCCCTGCTCTCCTCGAGAAGCTCCTGCGCACGCTGAAGATCTTCCTCTCGTCCGAGCATGATGTAGAGCTTCGCCAAGGTCCTCTTTGCAATAGGCGGGGGCGGAACATCATCCTCACGACATGCCTTGATCACCTCATTCAGAAGTGCCATGGACGCGTGGATGGCGGCCATGCGCTCCTGCTCAGGCTCGCTCTCGATGTTGTTCACGAGCCGGCCTGCCAAGCCAACCTGTACGCTCGCGACCTTCTCGTGAGACAGCGGGTAGTACTGCCGGAGAATCGCCAGCGACCTTCGGGTGAGCGCAAGCATCTCCTCGCGCTGGCCACCTTCGAACTTCATCAACCAGCTACGGTAAGTCAGTGCCAGGGCGTACTCGGGATGGCTTTCGCCGTATCCGGCGAGAATGCGCTCCTCGCCCTTCCGGATGGCTTCGCGGCAACGCACGAGCTCCCCTGCATTGCATCTTGCGTTGCCAAGCACCAGCCAGGCGCTGCCCATGCTCGGATGCGATTCGCCGACCGCCTTGAGCGTGTTGTTCCACTGCAGCTCGGCGTACTTTCTCGCTTCTTCCGTCCTTCCCAGGTGAGCGAGACTTTCGAAAAGAACGCGTTCCGCGTTTGCGGCGAGCAGGGGATACCTCGGCTCCGCCAGTTCTATGGCCGTTCGAAGATGCTCTATCCCGGTGCCGAATCGATACTGTTGAAAGTACCAGTACCCCTGGATGGTGAGGAGCTCGATGTAGGGCTCCGGAGACGCCGACTGATGGCGCCTGGCAAGGTCAAGCGCCCTGTCGAGAGTGCTTTGTGCCTCCCTGTGGCGGACGAGATTCCATTGCGCGCGGGCAAGCTCCACCATGAGCTGGAGCCGCACTGGCACCCACTGCTCTTCGTTCGCGCCGGGCAGGACACCCAGGGCAGAGTGGGCCACGGCCAAGGCGTTCTTCGGCTCTCCTTCGATGTTGAACAGGGCTGCGCGAGTCGCCTGAACCTCGGCCTGCACGAGCGGTTTTTCCTCCGCAAGCTGCGCCGCTTCATCGGCCAGGACTTTCGCCCTGCGATGCTGGCCGATCATGGAATGGCTTCTTGCCAGAGCCAGCAGACCCCGTGCCAGGATCTCCGGATGCTCCTGCAACGACAGGCTCCGCATTTGCAGTTCCGTCTTCTGCAGCAGGTCATCCGATGAGTGGGGGCTCTGTGCAAGCCCGGAGAGCGTAGCCATCCCCAGCGTCTTGCTGAAGATGGCCGCCATGGCGTCATGGGCGAGCACCTCGTCCGCGGAGCGTTTCGCCTGGATGTGGAGGGTCAGCGCACCTGCGACCAGCAGTCCCGCGGCAAGGACGGACACTGCAACCGTGGCCCGGTTCCGTTGCAGAAACTTCACGACTCGATAGGCCGCGCCCCCCTTTCGAGCACTTACCGGCATTCCATGCAGCCATGCGCCGAGGTCGTCCCGAAGCTCCAGCAATGACGTATATCGCGTCGCTGGATCGTAGGAGGTACAGCACGCCGCGATGGCTTCAAGGTCACCACTCAAGCGCCTCTCCAATGCCCGGGCGTCTGGGAGCCCCCGCGCCTCGGCATCCTTGAGAGTGCCGGAGTTGGCAATCGATGCCGTCTCGTGGGTCATGGGCCCCGACGGATCCACCATGCGAAGCGGGCTTGCATCCTTAGGCAGCGCCCCCCACAGGAGACGGCGCATCACCATGCCCATCGAATAGATGTCCAACGCTGCGGTTGGCAGGGTCCCGGTCAGCGCCTCCGGCGCCGTGTACCCCGGAGAGACGGCGATGCGAGGCGCTTCACGCTCACCGTTGAGCACCGTGGACAGCCCGAAATCGACGATCTGGATGTTGCCATCCGCGGTGACCAACAGATTGGACGGCTTGATGTCGAGGTGCAGAACCATGTGTCGGTGCGCGTAATCGAGTGCCTCGCAGACTTTTTCAAGCAGCCGCACACGTACTTCGATGCTCGACCTTCTTCTGTCGCACCACTGGTCGATGGGCTCTCCATCCACCAGTCGCATGGCAAACCAGGGATGTCCATGCAGGTCCACGCCGCCATCAAGGAGGGGCGCGATTCCAGCATGGCTCAGACGGGCCAGGGTGTTGCGCTCGCGAATGAAGGCATTCACAAGCACCTCCGAGGTCAACTCCCTGCGCACGCACTTGAGCGCGACCTGTTGTTCGTACTGCCCGTCGTCCCGCCTGGCCTTGTACACGGTCCCCATTCCGCCAGTGCCGATGACGTCCGTGATCAACCACGGCCCCAATCGGCTACCAAGGCGTGCCTCAGCGTGCGTCTGGTCCGTCTTCTCAAGGCGCTCGAGCACCTCGCTGGGAAGGTGATCCAGTGGATGCTCGGCCTGGTCCATGCGGAGCATGGCGGCAACCAGACGGTGGACTTCGGGTTCGCGCTTCTCGAGCGCGCGCAGCTCTCTTTCCCGATCAGTGGCCTTGAGAGCGAGGTAGTCGCCCAGAAGAGCGAGCGCCCGAATCCTGGCGGGATTCATCGGCCGCTCCCACCCGGCCGATCCTCGGCGAGCAGGAACGACACACTCCCTCTTGCCGACGTCATGAAAAGAGCCGTTCTCGCCTGGACCGCGCGGTGCGGTCCAGCGAGCGCCCGCTGTCGGCAATACGCACCGGCGCTCACAGGCCGCTCGCTGTCACCGTGCATTGCAAGGTGACGGTGACCTGCCCCCCCGCCGGAAGGACGGGGAGCGTGATGCCGCTGCCCAACAGATTGCTCACCGGCACTGTCGGCGAGGGACAGCTGGCGCCCCCTGTCGCGGTGCATATCGCGGTCGTGCTGGGCGTGGTGCAGTCCTGCCCGGCACCGGCCACATCGGTCAGTACGGCACCATCAGCCGCAAGAGGGCCGTTGTTGGTCACCACGATCTGGTAGGTCACCACCTCCCCGGCGACCACCGGGTCCGGTGACGCGGTCTTGACCACCTGGATGTCCGCCTGGCGCAGGGTATTGGTGAAGGTGCACTCGATGCTGGCGCCCACTGCGGTCGCCGCCGCATCCAGCACCACCGTGCGGTTGGCCAGGTCCGGCGTGGCCGTGCCGCCTGCGCCAAGCCCGGTACAGGCGATGTCGGTGACCTGGTATGTCGCAGGGGAAGTGCTCTCGGTGATAGTCGTGGCAGTGGACGCCGCAATCAGCATCTGCACCGCGCCACTGATCGGCGTACCGGCCGTGGTGGTGGTGAGCGTCTGGGTCTGTACGCCATTGGTGCCGCTGAAACCGAAACTGTCGACGCCGCCGATGCTGATCTTGCGGATCACCAGTCGCGGCACGGACTGGTCCACATCCGTCGCCGTGTTGTTCGTGGCATTGCTGTCGTTGACCATGAGGGGGGGCGTAATGGTCACGGTGTTGGTGAGGTTGCCGGTGAAGCCGGCAGGCACCGTCATCGTCACCAGGTACGTGGCCACCGCACCGGCGGGCAGATCCAGCCCCGTGTCGTTCAGCGCACCGGTCCCGCTGGGCGCGCCGCACACCGCACCGCCGGAGGTGGATGCACAGGTCCAGCTCATGGTTGCGCCATCGATGCCGGCGGGTATCGGATCGCTCACCGTGATGTTCTGCGCTCCGAACGGTCCGCTGTTCGTCACCACGACACTGTAGGTGCGCGCCTGGCCCGGCATATAGCCGTCACCGGTCAGATCATTCGGCCCGGACGCCGGCGTGTTGGTTTTAGTGACCGACAGGTCGGCATCGAAGGTGATCGGTGCCGTCGGACAGTTCGCACCATCGTTCTGGCCCGCGGACGGCGATCCGGAAATCAACGTACGCACGCCGGTCGCCAGGTCGATCCGGTAGAAGCCGCCGTTGTTGTCGCTGCCGAACAATCCCGTGGGCGAGCCGAACATGGCCCCCATGACAATCGCGCCCTGGGGTGTCCCGATACTCGTGACCTGTCCCGTGGCAGGATTGATCGAGCGAAGTTGCCCATTGCTCTCCACGGTGTAGATCAATCCGCCAATCCACGCGAAATCGCTGGAATTCACGCCGGTCGAGAGCGTAATCAGCGTCGACGTGTTGGTCTGCACGTTGATAGCGCGAAGGTTCGACGAGCCCCCGCCTCCCAACACATAGAGCGTACCGTCGGGCGACATCGTGCCGTTGATCCAGTTGTCCAAGCCCAGTCCGGCGACGGGTCCCAGCAGAAGGGAACTTCCATCCGCGCCAATCCTGATCAGATTGTTCCCGCTACCGCCGCCCTGGTTGATGCCGTAGATGTAGTTGTCGACCGGATTGAAGCCGATGGCGTTGTACGTGTGGATGCCGGTTCCGATCGCAGGAAACGTCATGGGATTGGTTGCGGCACTCACACCGTAGAGCGTCGTGTCGGTATTCACGTTTGGCGATTGCGCCAGATACATTTCCGAACTGCAGCCCGGAAACGCCGGCTGACTCTGGATGGCATTGGTGACCGTGCAGGCGATGTTGCTGCCCGCATCGACCGCCGCCGCATTGAGGGTGAACGAACCCGTGTTCTGCGTGACCGTGCCGCCTGCACCCATGCCGGTGCAGGTCACGTTGTTCAGCAGGAATCCGGACGGCAGGGTCTCGTTGATCGTGGTGGCGACCAGGGGATTGGTGAGCGTCTGGGTCGCCCCTGTCACACCCACGCCAGGCGTGGTCGTGGTGATGGTCTGGCTGGTCCAGCCGTTGTTGCCGGTGAAGGTGAAGGCGCGCGTACCGCCCTGGCTGATCTTCGTCAGCGTCAGGGTCACGGGCCGCCGTGTATTGACGACCGTGCAGGTGATGTCATCGCCCGAGGCGGGCGTCAGGCTGAAACTGGTGCCTGTGCCGCTCGGCAGCACCGTCCCGGTGCCACTGGAGGCGTTGGCGCAACTGTAGGTCGAGGTGTAGTCGCCCAGATCGGTGGTGCCAGCGGCGGCTTCGGACAGGGTGTGCAGCACGCCGGGATTGAACGGCACGACGGTTGCCAGACCGGTGTTGACGGTGGTGCCGGTGCCCGTGGTGGTGGTGCTCGCCAACGGCGACCCGCCACTCGAGATGGACAGCGCGAACTGGTCGGTGCCGCTCTCACGGCCGGTCACGATCTGCTTCTGCAACCGCAGCGTCGCCTTGCACTGGTTGATCTGGATGTTGCGGAAGCGGATGTCGTCGTCGGTCGTGTCATCGCTGTAGTTGGAGCGGTAGACGTACTGCACGCTGGTGACCTGCGTGACCGTCGTCGGCAGGCGGACGGTGAAGGGGCGGTAGGTCCGCGGCGATACCGAAGTCGCATCGCCAGCGAAAGCCTGCTGCGTGGCCGTCTCCGCATTTCCGTCGACGGAAATCAGTGAGCCGTTGTCCGGCCAGAACGAGCCCGTCGTACTGAACGGGCCGTCGTTCGCTTCGGAGGTGAACAAGGTGGCATAGCGCACGCCGTTCACCAGGATCTCCATCGTGGCCCGGCCCGAATTCAGACCGGCAGGGTTGTTCCACTGCAGCTCGCCGGCGATCACGATGGCGCCATTGGTCTGGATGCCGTAGCGCGTGCTGGTCTGGTTGCCGTTGAGCGTGGGGGTATGGGTGATCCCCGTGGAATTGTCGTTGAGCCAGCCCGTGTTGGCTGGCGAAGTGATGATGGGCGACGTGTTGGCCAAGGAACACTGGTTGGCCGCCTGTGCCCAGAGTTCGCGGGGCGCAAGCAACAACAAAAGCCCCATTGCCAGCCAGCACAGCATGCGGCCGGTGACCTGCAATGGCCTGTGCGGAGGGAGGCGACTTTCCTGCAGCTGCGTAATATCGACTACGCGCGCACCGCGAACGGGATCGCGCCAGTCCGCAGTCCCGATCACTCCATCCATCATCGCCCCCTTTGGCGAATCCTGTATCGCCACGGCACCTTGCGGCGCCGTGCGACAAACTGCCACACCGGACAACAAGCCGCAACGCCGCTTGTCACATTGATGGTGGGGTAGATCGCACTCGAACTGTCCCTCAGGACATCACATTGCGGCGCCGTGCCCATAAGGACATCGCGGCGCCTTGCGGACCTCTCCGGCGCCGGGAGCCAGAGGGGTCAGTGCCACGTCAAAGGCCGCTGGCGGTCACCCTGCATTGCAAGCCGAACGTAACCGTTCCCCCGACCGGCAGAGTCGGGATGGTGACGCCGGCGCCGAGCAGGCTGCTCACCGGCACGGTTGGCGACGGGCAGCTCGCGCCGCCTGCGGCCAGGCAGGTCGCGGTCGTGCTGGGTGTGGTGCAGTCCTGCCCTGCCCCTGCCACATCGGTCAGCAGGACATTGTCGACCGCCTGCGGGCCATTGTTGCTGACCACGATCTGGTAGGTCACCACATCCCCGGTGACGACCGGATCCGGCGAGGCCGTCTTCACCACCCGGATATCCGCCTGCTGCAGGGTATTGGTGAACGTGCACACGATGTCGCTGCCCGGCGCCGTGGCGGCGGCATCCAGCGCAACCGTGCGCGCGGCGAGATCCGCCGTAGCCGTGCCAGCCGCACCCAGGCCGGTGCAGGTGATGTCGGTGACGCGATACATCGCCGGGGACGTGCTTTCGGTGATGGTGGTGGCGGTGGACGTTGCCGTCAGCGCCTGCGTGGCGCCCGCTACGGGTGTCCCGTCCGTAGTCGTGGTCAACGTCTGTGTCGCAACGCCATTGCTGCCGCTGAAGCCGAAGCTGTCTACGCCGCCGATACTGATCTTGCGCAAGGTCAACTGCGTCACCGAAGCATCGGTATCCGTGGCGGTGTTGTTCGCCGGTGTCGCATCCACATAGCCGTCGGGCACCCGGATCGTCGCGGTGTTGGTGACGGGGGAGACGCCTGCGGCCAAAGTCGCGGTGACCGTGAACGTCATGGTGCTGTTCGGCGGCAAGGTCGGAATGAGGATGCCACCCGCACTCTCCAGGGCGGCCACGGTCACGTCGCCCGCAGACGGACACACGGCCCCCGCCGTCGTTGCCGTACAGGCTACCGCCGTCTTGGTCAGCCCCGTCGTGGCGGGATCGAACAGGCTCGCCATGTCGGCGTAGTTGATCGTGTTGTTGGTGACGACGAGGGTGTACGTGGTGGTGCTTCCCGGCGCCACCGTATCGTTCGCCTGATCGACGTTGCCGTTGATGCCCGGGGTATTGGTCTTGGTGATGGACAGGTCCAGCAGCGCGCGTGTCAGCGTGAACTTGGCCGTCATGCCACCCGAGGTGCTCTGCGCAGAGGTCAGCGTGCCGTTCTGCGATTGCATCGTGACGTTGGCGCTGGGTATCCCGCTGGCGAACTGGAACGAGGTGCTGAAGCCGTCGGATTCCGTGGCGGCCAGGAAATGCGCGCCGGCCACGCCCGATGTGCTTGGGTCCGTATTGATCACCGCGGGACTCAGGATCTCGTTGAAACCCGCCACCGTGGCGAAGTCCATCGGCCCGCTGCGGGCGTATCCATTGACGCCCACCAGCAACACGCCATCGCCCGCGTTCACCGGTGCCTGGCCCGCGTCGTAGCCGTTCAGGCATGACGACCAGTTGCCGGGAGCATTCGTGCCCGGCAGGTAGATCAGGCCGGTGCCGCAGTGGGTGGTGGCGGAATCGATGCGGGACCGCACGATGCCCGTGCCCGGGTTACCGGTGGCCAGCTGGCTTACGTGGTTGAACTGCATGGCCGACAGCAGGGCTTCGTCGCCCGCACGATTCGGCGCGTCCACATTCGGCAGGCTGATGGTGAGCGTGCCACTGTCGGCACCGCCCAACAGGGAGCGCAGCTGCGACTCGTAGAGCGCAGCGAAGTAGACCTCCTGCGAATATGCCGCTCGATCGGCGCCAGTGCCGGCCAGGGTCGTGGCGAAAATATTGATGAACCGGAGATCGCCGGCCGGGGGTACCAGCGGATTGGTCACCGTCGTCGACCCTCCCGGCCCCGTCACGGTGAACTGGATCTGCACGTTCGCACCGGCTGTTGCCCCAAAGGTGGGAGATGCGAAATTGCTGTTGGTGGAGGTCTCGTCGACACAGGTCGAGGAGGTTTCAGTGGTATCCGTCGTGCAGTGATCCCGCTCGAACGCCGCCGTGATGAAGACGATGCGGTTCTGCCCTGCAGCGACGTTGAAACTGAGCGCGGGTGTACCGGTCGTGCCCGCACCGGTCGCGGTCGATGCGCCGCCGTGGTCGAACGCGACGGTCTGCGCCTGCGTCGGTGCGCCACCGCCCAGCGCCAGCACGAGCGTGAGCAGCCCGGCGAATACTTTGTTCTTCATGCAGGTTTCCCTTCCTTCCGATGGATGCAGATCCAGCCCGCTGCCGCGTCATGCACGACGACGCGCCCTGGATTCCTCCGGGCGCGCCATCGTGCCGACTGCATCCCCAACGGCGATGCATCCAGGAGCACGGATCAGTCGTTGCCGCCCGGATTTCCGCTGCTGTCGCAGGTGCCGGTACCGATCAGCCCGTTGTTCCAGTCATCGAGCACGCGCGACACCGCAATCATTTCCTGGCGCAGTTCGCTGCTCTTCGGCATGGCGGCAATCTGGGCCGGCGTGTACAGGGCCATCAGCTGGCTGGCGCGGGACAGCGCGTCCGAGACCAGGGCGGGGGTCTGGGCACCCAGCGTGTAGTTGGCCTGCGCGGCCACGAGCTGGTGGGCAAGGATCCAGTAGGCGTTGCCGCGCGAGGGTTCCTGCAGTACCTGCTGATAGGTGAAGCCCGACAGGTAGAAGGGCTGGTAGCGAAGGGTCAGCCAGACGTCCGTGCTCAGGTCGCCGGCGTTCTGTGCCCGGTTCTGCCAGTAGCCCTGGGTGAACTGGCAACCGCTTTCGGCGCGGGCATCTGCGGCGGCCGTCAGGCCGGCGACCGCCATCAGCAGGCCCGCCGTTGCGTTACGAAACAACATCATATGTGTAGTCCTTGATTCGGGTGAAGGTGAAGCACGGGGCGTTCCGCCCGTACCGTTGACCTCGGCTCACATCACGCGCGTGCCTTTGCGTGAGCCGAGCGAGATCAGTACCCGATGAATTCGTGACGGCCGTCAAAAAAAGGACAGGCGTTGCGTACGCGAGCAGGTCGGCCACCCGAGGTGGCCGACCTGCTTCTGTTTCGCGACAAGGGGGATGTGCGCGGAATGAAACGCGTCAGGGCGTACCGGTGGCCGAGACGGTGCACTGCAGTCCAATGGTGACCTGACCGCCCACGGGCAGGGTCGGAATCGTGATGCCGCTGCCCAGCAGGCTGCTGACGGGCACGGTGGGTGACGGACAACTCGCGCCGCCCGTGGCCGAACAGGTCGCGGTCGTGCTGGGCATGGCACAGTCCTGGCCCACGCCGGCCACATCGGTCAGCACCGCACCATCGGCCGCCAGCGGACCGTTGTTGGTGACCACGATCTGATAGGTCACCACGTCGCCACTGACCACGGGGTTCGGCGAAGCTGTCTTCACCACCTGGATATCGGTCTGCCGCAGGGTGTTGGTGTACGTGCAGGTGACCGTCTCGCCCGCATCCAGGTCGATGGTCGCTGCGCGCGTGCCCAGGTTCACCGTGCTGCCGCTGTCCGGGTCCACACAGGTCAGGCCCGTCAGGTTCCAGCCGGCCAGCGCGGTTTCGGTCACGCTGTAGCTGCCCGGCGCCAGGCCGGTGAAGGTACGCGTGTTGCTCAGCGTGCCGTCCGCGTCGTCGTCCAGGCTGAAGGCGCTCAGTCCCGTGCCAGTCGTGGTGAACGCAAAGTCCTGCGCGCTGTTGGGCACGGCGTCCTTGACGATGACAATGCTGCCCTGCTGGGTGTTGGTGTACGTACACGTCACCGTCTCACCGGCATCCAGGTCGATGGTCGCCGCACGCGTGCCCAGGTTCACCGTGCTGCCGCTGTCCGGGTCCACACAGGTCAGGCCCGTCAGGTTCCAGCCGGCCAGCGCCGTTTCGGTCACGCTGTAGCTGCCCGGCGCCAGACCGGTGAAGGTGCGGATGTTGCTCAGCGTACCGTCCGCGTCGTCGTCCAGGCTGAAGGCGCTCAGCCCTGTGCCGGTGGCGGTGAAGGCAAAATCCTGTGCGCTGTTGGGCACGGCATCCTTGATGATGGTGATACTGCCACTCCGCGCATTGGTGAACGTACACGTCAACTCGGCACCCGCCACGACCTCACTGCCGGGAATCGTCAGCAGTCCGGTACTGAGGTTGGTCGTTACCGGCACACTGCCGCCACTGGCATTGGTGCACCCGATGGACGACAACGCATACCCGGAGGGAACAACCTCGCGGATGCTGGTGTCAGCGCTGGCCTGCGTGAGATAGCCCGTCGATGTGGCCGGGTTGGTCGTGGTGGTGTTCAGCGTAAGGCTGTTCGGCAAACCATTGGTGCCATTGGCGAACGAGAAGCTACCGGTGCCACCGATACTCTGCTTGCGTATCGCCACGCAGGCCGGAACGGCATCATCGAAGGCCAATGCGGCGGCCGCGAGAATGTCAGCTGCATTAAACGTCGCGCTGTGTGTCGCGAGACGCGGGGTGCCAACATCGCTGGCCTGGGTCGACGGCGCGGTCTGGTGGTCGGGATCGTAATAACTGCTCGCGCCACCCTTGCTTGACAAGGCACCGATCTGACCTTGATTGGTGGCCCAACCAGCTTCTGCACCGACGCTGACGCCTACGAGCAGGGCATTGCGCATGTTCTTCAGGCGGTTGCTGTAGTAGTAGTGGCCCAGTGCCGTCTCTGTTGTTGGCACTTCGCGGATGCGACTGCTCGAAGTGGAATAGGCATCCGTCATGTGAATGATCATCAGGCGCCGCGACGGCGCCGACGGCGCCAAGGTTGCCGCACCATAGCTGTCCGACCCGCCGGTGGAGCCTCCCGAAAAGAGCGCGCCATCGAGCATCTTCAATGCATGCTGCGCATAATCGCCCGCGACTGGAACAGTGAAGTGACCGTTAGCACAATGGTCGATATGGGTGAACCAAAAGCTCCCCGAATACCCGAATGACCGGCACACCTTGTTTGATGCACTGTTCCACCCCGCGTAGGCGAAGTCGGCTGGATTGGACGACCAGCCGCCAGCGATAGCAGACCCCGTCGCCAGGTCGAGACGACAACCGTCCCGGTTTGCGTCCCCTCCATCGCAAGCCCAGTTGACGACCGCCAGGCGATTTCCGGGGCGGCTCAGCACATCGGAAGCGATGCCGGCGATAGCTTGCTGGGCAGCGTCAAACTCATCGTTTTCAATCGAACCGGAGTTGTCCACGAACAGCAGCACGTCCATGCCCGGCGGCGCAGGACACGACTGCGCCTGACTTACCACCGGTACACCCACAACGGCACCCACCATCATCGACAGCGCAAGCCGCCTGAGAACATTCATCGCTCTATCCCCGACTGGATTCTTTCGATACGGGTGCGACCCCGGACAGGGCCGCGCAGGCAAGATCCACTCGACCCACACAGTCACAATTCGCGATAACGTCCCTTGAAGGGACATCATCGCCCCTGTACTGGCTCACGCCATGCCGTGAGCCAGCCCCGTACTCCGGCGATCAAGCACCTCCCCACCGGAAAGCCCTTCTGGCGCGCCCGGAGAAGGAGCGATCCGCAGGAATCCGCAACGTGACGTGCCTTCCGCCACGCTGGACGACCATCCTCGTCGATGCACTGATCCGCCGTCGGCGTCAGAACCCACTGGCCGTCACCGCACACTGCAGACCGAACGTGACCTGCCCACCCATCGGCAGCGTCGGAATGGTGACGCCACCGCCGAGCAGGCTGCTCACCGGCACCGTCGGCGAGGGGCAGCTGGCGCCGCCCGTGGCCGTGCAGATCGCAGTCGTGCCGGGCGCGGTGCAATCCTGCCCTGCTCCGGCCACGTCGGTCAGCACCGCACCATCGGCCGCCAGCGGACCGTTGTTGGTGACCACGATCTGATAGCTCACCACGTCGCCACTGACCACGGGGTTCGGCGACGCGGTCTTCACCACCTGGATGTCGGTCTGCCGCAGCGTGTTGGTGAAGTCGCATTCGAACAGCGCGCCCGTCACCACCGACGTGCCAGGGATCGTGTAGGTGGTGTCTGTCAGCGAACCGACGGCATTGCCGTCCACAGAACAGGACGCGCTTGTGAGACCCCAGCCAGTAGGCAGGTCGGCCTCGTTGATCGCCAGCGACTGCCCCAATGCCGCGGTCTCGACGGTGAACGGCTGCACGCCGGGCGTGCTGTCATCGCCGTCCACCTGCACCGGCGTGCCGGCGGCCGTCGTGGTCACCGTGCCCGATGTGTCCACCGTGTTGTTGATCGCGAACGCGAACGGTCCGCTGAAACCGTCCATCGTCGTCTTGCGCAGGATGACGGCCGGCGCGCCTTGCGGTGGCGCGACCGGGCAACGGGCACCGTCCAGACTCGTGGCCGTCAACGACGTGGACAACAGGTCGTAGGCCAGCGTGCCGCTGCCGTCCACGTTGAACACGCGGTAGACCAAGCCGGTGCCGCCGGGGCTGTTGCTCTTGTAGGCGTACAGCGTGCCCTGG
>Ga0065704_10001026_pt1 | contig 13177 bp, 8 predicted proteins | sample SwiRhicommuniRL2_FD_59091 | JGI IMG/M metagenome (GOLD analysis project Ga0065704, IMG submission 59091) | Switchgrass rhizosphere bacterial communities from Rose Lake, Michigan, USA - RL2 v2 (version 2) | ecosystem: Host-associated > Plants > Roots > Rhizosphere > Soil | place: East Lansing, MI
GCCGGCGGGACGCGGTGGAATCAAGCGCAACAACGACTCAGGCACTGCCAGCGCCTCAGGTTTGATCGTGTCGAGCACAACCGCGAGCGCGCGACGCTGCTCCTCCGGCGAGACGATCTGCGGATTGCGGTCGCCCTTGCCTTTCAGACTAAACGTATAATCCTGGCCCCCAATTAATTTCGTGGCAGCCTCGACCTGGTAACGGTGATACATGTAAATCGGCACGAGAACGTCTTCGATTGTCGCCATCGGCGCGCCTTCACGAATATTGTTCTCGCCGAAACGTCGCAACGCCGCGGCACGCACCTTCATCACGTTGCCGAGCTCATCGATCGCATTCGAACCGTTGTCCCAAAGATGCGCCACAGAACTCGAACTGCTCGGCGGCCGCGCATCCTGATCCGTTAAGTACATCAGGCCCCGGGCGAAGGCATCGCTCAACGTGCGATCGAGTGCCGCAGCTTCGTTCGTTCCCGGAGCGAAATCCTGGTAACCGTAAGCAATCGCGACTTTGTCCCAGTCGCCGATTCCCTTCGCATACGCATCCGACAAATCAGGAGCGCCATCCGCACCGAGCTTTGCACGCGGCGCGGGATAATCCATCACAGACGATCGACCCACCGGACTCGCAGCGTAGTTGTGTTGCAGTCCCAACGTGTGGCCCACCTCGTGCGCTGCGAGTTGCCGCAGGCGCGCCAGGACCATCTCGATGAGTTTTGGTGACGCGGTGTTTGTTTTGTCGTACGGAGCCATCAGGCCTTCCGCGATCAAGAAGTCCTGCCGATCACGAAGTGAGCCGAGCGAGACACGACCCTGGATGATCTCGCCGGTACGCGGATCGACCAGCGAGCTTCCGTAGGACCAACCGCGCGTCGAACGATGCACCCACTGAATGACGTTGTAACGCACGTCCATCGGATCGACGTCAGCGGGCATCACCTCAACGCGAAATGCATCCTTATAGCCAATTGCCTCGAATGCCTGGTTCCACCAGCGCGCACCTTCAATCAAAGCCGAGCGCACGGGTTCAGGCGCACCACGATCCACGTAATAGACGATCGGCTTCACCGCTTCGCTGACACTCGCGCCGGGATCTTTCTTCTGCAAACGATGTCGCGCGATGTAGCGCTTCGTGATCGGCTCTTCGATCGGCGTGGCGAAGTCCATGTAGTCGATTCCGAAGTAACTTGCGCGCGGATCGAAGACGCGCGGCTTGAAGCCGGCGGGTGGTAGTTGAACGAACGAATGCCGTTCGCGAACGGTGATCGCTTCCGGCACCGGCACGACTTGTCTCACAAACTGGCCCGCGGGTTCCCCAGTAAAAGTCAGAGTGGTTTCGACTTCCGTGTTCTGTGGAAAGTTTTTTGTGTTGGGAAGATAAAAAGCGCTGCGAGTCGGATCGAGCCGGTAAGTACCCTGCTGCCCTCGCTGCAGAGTGTTCGTCACTTGATGAACGTCACGCAGGAAGAAGCTCGTCGCATCGACCAGGACGCGACTGCCTTCTTCCGCGGCAACTTCAAATCCCCACAACGTCGATTCTGCAAATGCATCTTTCACTGCCAAACGCTCGTCGGCATTGTTGGTGATGGCGCGGAAACGATAGTTTGGGGCGACTAACAAGACGCGTGGTCCAACGCGATCGAAGCGAACGATGTCATTGTTGCCGAGTTGACCGCGATCCAGGCCGATGTCGTTCGAACCGATGCCCGCGGGCAAAGACTCAACGTAGAGAAACTCGGTGTTCCACTTGTCGATTTCGAGCCAGATCTTTCCCGCCTTCGCGTCCCAGTAAAACGGGAAGAAGCCGGGAAACTTTTCCATGCCCGCGACTTTCTCGGTTAGCGATTGCGGCTTTTGGGCGTGGATCGGGAACGATAGAAATAACAACAGGAAGATGCCGACAAGCCTCATTCTTATCTCCTATTTAGCCACGGATGAAACGGATTTATTGCTGATTTTTCCATTCCGGAATCCGCCCCGGTGTCCATGGAGCGCCGGCGGCCTCAAGTTGTTTCTCGAGACGTGCCAGATCGACTTCGATCAGTTGCCGCAACTGGTTAAGCGTGGTTTCGAAGTCCTGCGCAGCGGCGTTGTACTGAGCGATCTGGGTTTGGGTGGGACGCGAGATGGACATTCGTTGCGCGCCCACAACGTAACCGATGCGATCGTTGATCGACGGCGGCGTGTTCATGTTGCGCTGTCTTGCGGCGTTGTCACCACTCAAAGCACGCAGGATCTCGTTTGTCCGTCGATCCAGATTTGTAGCATCTTCCTGAAGCTTCTGCGGCAATGAAGGCGTTTCGGAGATGGCGCGTTTGATCGCGGCGAGACGCGGCTTGAGCTGGTTAGCTGCCGCTGTCGCCCCACTCGCTGCGCGCTGCAGACGCATGGCCTTAGTCTGGAACTCAACCAGCGCCGTGTGATCTGCGCTCGACATGCTCTCCTGGCCTTCCACCGTTACCTGAAACTGCTGTGGTGGTCCAAGCTGCGTAACGACTCCATCGATTCTTTTCGAAACGACAGCCTTGTAAGTGCCGGGCATTACGAGTGGACCTGACGGTGGTTCAAAGTCCAAATCTGCTGCATCAGGGGGCGGCGGCGCCGAGAGATTAGCCGCTGGATAACGCAGATCCCAGGTAAGACGCTGAATTCCTCCAGCCACTGGTCCATTCAGTCGTCTTACGACATTATCCGAAGAGTCTGTGATAGTGACGATGATTGCGGGCGCTTCTTCTTCCTCTTCCGCGCGTAGTTCCGCACCCGTGGGCCAACCTACGGGCTCCTTCTTCCTGTCGGCGTCACGCTCCGCTTCCTGGCGCTTCTCTTTCTTCGTCTTGATTGCTTCTTTCAGATACCAGGTGACTGTTGCGCCGTAAGGTGGGTTGTCGGCAGTGAAGTAACGCTCGCCCTGGAAGCTCTTGCCGCGTCCACCGATCGGTTGCGATTGGATGTACATCAGCGCGTCCTTTACTGGAAACACGGTTGCATCCTGACGCAGTGTCTCTGGTTTAATCAGGCGTAGCGGGGAGTAGTTATCCAGAATGTAAATGCCGCGACCGAAAGTGCCCACCACCAGATCGTTCTCGCGTTTCTGGATATTCAGATCGCGCACGGCGATCGTGGGCAACCCGCCTTTGAGCTGAACCCACTTCTGGCCACCGTCGATTGAGAAGAACAAGCCAAACTCAGTGCCCGTAAAAAGCAGATTTGGATTCATGTAATCTTCCGCGATGGCCCACACGGGTCCGTTCTTTGGCAGGTTTGCGCTCAAAGAAGTCCAGGTTCGTCCNGCGTCGGTTGTTTTCAGAAGATATGGTTTGAAGTCGTTGTTCTGGTGATTCTCGAAAGCGACATANGCCGTGTTCGCATCGTGATTTGAAGTGATGATGCGACTGACATACGACATATCGGCGACGCCCGGAAACTTCTCGATCTTGCGCCAGTTCTTGCCGCCATCTTCGGTTATTTGCAGCAAACCATCGTCGGTACCGACATAAATCAGACCGTCTTTCTTCTGCGACTCCGCGAGTGCCGAAGCATTGCCGAAGAAGGCAGTCGATGCATTTTTCGCAACGGCGTCGATGCCCCAGACTTTGCCCATCACCGGCAGCTTATCCCGGTCGAGCGCGCGCGAGAGTTGTCCACTAATCACCGCCCACGAATCGCCTCGATCGTCGCTGCGGTAGAGTTTGTCCGATGCGATGTAGAGTCGTGTGTGTGAATGCGGGCTGATGATAAACGGCGTGTCCCAGTTCCAGCGCGGCGGATCTTCATCGCGACCGGGTTGCGGCTGGATGCCGATGCGTTCGCCTGTGCGTTTGTCAAAACGAACGATTACGCCGTGCTGGAGCGACGCGTAAACTGTGTTTGGATCTTCCGGATCGACCTGCGAACGAAAACCGTCGCCGCCGTTGGTGACGAACCAGTCTGAGTTGACGATACCCGAAGCGCTGCGCGTCCTCGATGGTCCACCAAAACTGTAGTTGTCCTGGGTGCCGCCGTAAATGTTGTAGAAAGGTTTGGCGTTGTCCGTTGTGATGTCGTAAAACTGCGGTACCGGAAGATTCTGTTTGAAGTCCCAGTTCTGACCGCGATCGTAGCTCTCATAAATGCCACCGTCACAACCAACGAGATAGTGATCCGTGTTTGCCGGATCGATCCAGATATCGTGATTGTCTACGTGCTTGTTTTTCTCGCCGAGCCGGCGCACTGTGCGGCCGCCGTCGTCCGAAACCATGAGAAAGACGTTCATCACGTAAATGCGATCGACGTCTTTGGGATCCGCAACAATGCGAGCGTAGTACATCGCACCGCTGTCGAATTCATTGCGCCGTTCCCAACTACCACCGCGATCTGCCGAGCGAAAAATTCCGCCGCGTCGATCAGCACCTTCCACCGTTGCGTAGATCACATTCGAGTCGACAGGAGAAATCGCCAGGCCGATTCGTCCAAGTTCGACCGGTGGCAGTCCGGCGCGCAACTTGTTCCAGGTCGCGCCTGCATCTGTCGACTTGTAGATCGCGCTCTCCGGACCACCGTTGATCAGTGTCCACATGTGACGCCGGCGCTGATACGAAGCACAGTAGACCGTGTTTGGATCGTTTGGATCGATGACGATGTCGGTCACGCCCGTGTTCTCGCTGATGTTGAGAATGTTCTTCCACGACTTGCCGCCGTCAGTTGTCTTGAACAAACCACGCTCGCCGCCGGCTCCCCACAGCGGTCCCTGCGATGCGACATAGACGACGTTTGAGTCTTTTGGATCGATCGCGATTCGTCCGATGTGCTCGGAAGTCCTGAGACCAACGTTTCTCCAGCTTCTGCCGCCGTCTTCCGATTTGTAGACGCCGTTGCCGTACGAGACGCTGCGTTGGCTGTTATTTTCGCCGGTGCCTACCCAGACGGTAAGAGGATTCTTCGGGTCGAGCGTGATCGCGCCGATTGAGTAAGAGCCTTCGTTATCAAAGACCGGCGTCCAGGTGATACCTGCATTGATCGTCTTCCACACACCGCCGGATGCGACCGCTACGTAGTAACGCGCTACGTTCGTCGGATCGACAGCAAAGGCAACGACACGCCCCGACGTAAATGCGGGACCAATCGAGCGCATTCTTAGCCCGTTGAATGTCGGCGTCGACATCGGATCACGGGGTGTCGGTGATGCATCAGGCGTAGGCGTGGGACTCGGACTCGCAGTCGCCGCCGGCGTTGGCGAGGGCGATGCTGGTGGTCGTGGAGGTTCCTGAGCAACTACGCGAAACGGCAGTAGCACAAACAACGAGATCACGGTCAGTGCGCACGAAGGCATGGTCATAGAATATTCCTCTTGACTGTAATAGAGATGGAGCTTGTAGAGTCGGCGTCTTAGATTACCGCCACAGATTAACACGGATCATGCGGACAGATGCTGGTGCAGGAACGTAATCGTGCGCTGCCAGGCGTCAGCCGATGCATCCGCATCATAGACCTCCGGACGCGTGTCGTTGAAGAAAGCGTGCTTCGCGCCGGGGTATATTTTCACTTCGATCTGTTTTCCGAGATCTTTTACCTGACGTTCCAGATCGTGCACCACAGCAGGCGTCACGGATCCGTCTTTCTCACCATAGAGACCCAAGACTGGTGCGTGCAGGTTCGGAAGATCGGGTTTGACTTTCGGATGTCCGCCATAAAACACGACACTCGCGCCAATGTTCGCATTCTTCGTTGCGGTATACAGAGCCAAAGCCCCACCCATGCAGAATCCGACAACGCCGATCTTTTTGCTCGTGGTTGAGTCTAACGTCAGTAAATACTGAACCGCCGCGCCGAGATCTTTTTCCGCCTCGTCGATGCGCATCGCCATCATCAGCTTCCCTGCTTCATCAGGCGACTTCGTGGATTTGCCGTGATAGAGATCGGGCGCGAGCGCGACGAAGCCTTCGTCTGCAAACCGGTCGCAAACGTCTTTGATGTGATCCACCAATCCCCACCACTCCTGAATCACAACCACTCCGGGACCACTGCCCTGCTTTGGTGTCGCGAGATAGCCGCCCGTATTTCCGCCGTCAAACGGGAATTCAACCATTTCACCCATTGTTCTGCTCCTACTCTGTTTCCGCGGATCGTTTTCGATCCAGCAACACGCCATCCCAACGGTTCATCACGTCAAGATGAATATCAAACTGATCGATCACCCGCATCGTGATGTGATTGATCATGTCGTCGAGGTTCTGAGGGTTGTTGTAAAACGCGGGCACTGGGGGAAGAATTACGACACCCATGCGCGTCAGTTTCAACATGTTCTCGAGATGGATCTCGCTGAACGGCGACTCGCGTACAACCAGCACGAGCTTACGTCGCTCTTTCAAAATCACGTCGGCAGCACGGTGTATGAGATTGTCGCCGAGGCCGTGCGCGATGGCGGCGAGCGTGCGCATGCTGCACGGCGCGATAACCATTCCCATCGTTACAAAAGAGCCACTCGAGATCGCAGCTCCCTGTGCACCAATGCCATAACTCTGCGTTGCGAGGCCTTGTACATATTCCAATGAATGCGGTGTTTCGTGAGCAAGCGTTCGCGCTGCCCACTTGCTTACCACGAGGTGGGTCTCAACTCCGGAACCATGCAGCATCTGCAATAGTCGCACTCCGAAGATGGTTCCAGTCGCACCGGTAATACCAACGATGAGACGTGCTGGCTTCGTACGTTCCATGCCTCCTCATTTTAGCCACAAAGAGGCACAAAAAGCACACAACACCTACTCGTCTTTTTGAGGATTGATCAATTTGAACAGCCTGCGCCGTCGCGGCTTGATCGGTGTCCGCGCATTCAGCAAGTCACGATGGCGGTTTTGAAGAATGAAATTCAAACTCTGGTGACCGGGCAGTCCAAGCAGGCTGGCGGCTTTTGTTACCGAGCCGCCGGCATCCTCCAGCGCCATCTGTATGAATCGTTTTTCATGACGGCGCAGAGTCTCAACCAGTGAGAAGTCGTTCCACTTCGGGCGAGCCGTATGGATGATCGACAGCACATGATAGGCACACTTGCTCAAGCGACTCAATACGTACGGATCTTGTGTATCGTGAAGGTTCGTACGCGCACGCTCCATCACGGAACACAACTCGTCTTCTGAAATCAGATCGGCCAACTCCTCAATAAACGAGAGCGCCGCGAGACCAGAGTTTTGCAAATCTCCAAACTGCTCGGCGGTATGGATGGCGCGCTCGAAGTTATCGCGAGCTTCTTCGTGCCGGTTGAGACGCGCGAGTGCCACGCCATGAGTTGTTAATGCTTCGGCAAGCCGCGAGTGATGGTCACTCTTTTCGAAGGTTTTGATTGCGGTGAAAGCACACTGCTCGGCTCTTGAGACTGCTCCCTCGGCCAACAACACACGCGCTCGCGAGTCTTCGATACTGGCAAGGTGGGGTTGGTCGCCGACTCGCGTGAAAATTGCCTGAGCACGATCCAGGTGTTCGTGCGCATCCGCAAACCTCTTCAGGTGCATGCAGAGAATCGCGAAATTGTTTTCCACGCAAGCCTGGTAACGTGCGTGTCCGGCTTTCTCAAAATGAAAAATCGACGCCTGGTATTCACGCAGCGCCTGTTCCATGTACTCCGATCGATTCGTACCGCTTCCGAGGGTACGGAGTACGCGCGCAAACTCGTTATGAAAGGCGCCACGGAGAACATGGTTGGTGCTTGCTTCAAACAGCTCGGCTCCAGTGTTGAGAATTCGAAAGGAGTCCTTGAGGCGATTCGTCAGCAGTTCCACCATCGCGAGACGCAACATTCCCAGCGCCTTCAGATCGCCGTCGTCATCGTCAAGCCGCGAGAGCGCGTCGACATAAAGTCCCCGGGCTACATCGAGTGACCCTTCACGCATACTGCAAAGCGCGGATTCTATTTGTGCTTCCGCCGTTTTTTTTGGATCGGACAGCGACTCGAAGAGCGTGATGCTGTCGCCGAGCAAATTTCTCGCGAGCTGTTGAGACCCTTTGATTAGTCTGATGCTGCCAATCCAGCCCGTGAGAACACCAATGCGCAACAGCACTTCGGCGGCGGTTGGATCGTCCAGCATGTCGATCCGGGGATAGGTTTCGAAGCTGGGCCAGACGTCTTCCAGTGCGCCACGTGCGGCTTCGTAGTTACCTGTTCTTTCGAACTGCTTGGCAACGTGGCAACGGAGTCGCACGCGTTCGTTGATAGAGAGGTTCGGATCGGGAATTTGAGTCAGGAGTTCCCTAATCGCAGTCATTGGGAGTTACCACCCTCTTTTCGGTACTTGTGCGGGGAGCGCAGTGAAAGCGGGGCAAGATTACGCCGCTGAGTAAATCAATAGCAACAAGATTTTTCAAAAACTCGCAACGGGCATCGTTGAATCTAAAGGGCTTAGATACTTTTGCAACTGGAATGGCAGAATCAGCCTTGACAGGGTGAGAACCACCCAGCGGTAGCGGGTGGGTGCGGCGCAGCAGTTCCGAGCGCGCCTCCGGCGTACCCACCCGCTACCGCGAGGTGGTTCTGACTGTGTCCAAGCTGCGCCGTCGCGGACGTATTGGCCTTCGGGCATGGAGCAGTTCCGGATGCCGCCGGTGCAGGATGAAATTCAAACTCTGATGACCCGGCAGCCCCAGCAGAGCCGCGGCCTTTGTAACCGAACCATCCGTGTCCTCCAGCGCCATCTGAATGAAGCGACCCTCGTGGCGACGAAGGGTTTCGCTGAGCGAAAAGTTAGTCCAATCCGGGCGAGCGGTGTGTATAGTTGAAAGAGCTCGCCAGGCACACTCAGTCAGTCGGCGCAGCGTCGTCGTGCTCTGGTTGAATTTCAGAAAACCACGGGCACTCTCAACCAGAGAACATAGCTCGTCCTCAGTGAGATGTTCCGGCAACTCTTCAATTAGAGCCAGCGCCGCCAGACCTGCTTTCTCCAGATCGCCTGTCTGCTCGGCAATGTCCATGGCCCTGGCAAAAGCTGTCCGCGCTTCTTCCGTTCGTTTTAATCTCGCCAGGACAACTCCGCGAGTTGTAAGCGCCTCCGCAAAGAAAAATTTGTGATCGCCTCTCTCGAGAGTGCGAATAGCTTCATCAATGACCTTCTCTGCTTTCAGGAAGGCTCCTTCAGCCAGCAAGACTCGGGCACGAGAATCTTCAACCTCTGCGAGATGGAAACTGTCGTTCAGACTGGTGTAAAGCGCCTGCGCCCGATCCAGGTGCTCGTGTGCCTCAGCGAATCTTCCAAGGTCCAGATAGAAGATCGCAAGATTATTTTCTGCTACTCCCTGATAGCGTGTGTGCCCGATCTGTTCCCAGTGAAAAAGTGAAGCGTTATATTCCCTCAAGACACTAGCGATGTATTCTTCCTGACTTCCCCTCGGTCCCAATCTTCTTAGCGCTATCGCCATCTCGTTGTGGAACGAACCTCTGAGATACGAGCTGGCTTCGAACACTGCCGCCGACGAGGTGAGCAGTTTGAGAGCATCTTTTGGGCGGCTGTAGTGCAGCTCGAGCAGTGCGCTGCGCAATACCGCAATGGCTTTGAGATCTCCGTCATTGTCGTCGAGCTGGGCGAGTGCTTCGACGAGGAGGGTGTGGGTGGTTTCAAGGGAGCCTTCCCGATACCAACACAGCGCGATCTCCAACTGCACTTCAGCCACTTTCTTGACATCACCAAGCGTTTCAAAAATCGCGACGCTTTCAGCCAGTAAACTCCGGGCACTTTCCTGAGAACCCTTGATGACTCTGATGTTGCCGATCCAACCGGTTAGCACGCCGAGTCGCAGCAGAACCTCCCCAGCCGTGAAATCGTCCAACATATCAAGGTTCGGACGCGTCCCCATACCTTCCCAGAGGTGGTCCATGGCGCTACATGCTGCCTCGAAGTTGCCGCTTTTTTCGAACTCCCTGGCTAACTTGCAACGCAGGCGCACGCGTTCGTTGTTTGAAAGACCCGGATCGGGAATCTGTTGAATCAGGGCTTTGACCGCGAGCATAGATAAGTTCTTTCTGAAAGTTTAGGACCTTGGGGAGCGCCAGGCACTGAAGTGCCCGCAAGATTACGTGGTGAGTCGCGTGGATGGCAAGAGAGATTTTGAAGACTCAACCAGAATCCCGTATGGAATGGCAGGCTTTCTCTGTGCAGAGAAAATAATAAGGCCGGACCCGAGGGATCCGGCCTGCTCAAAATCAATGGGTCTCGGCGCTAAGCTTTGACGGCCACGTACTTCTCGATCATTCTCGTGATCGATTCTTTACTGGTGGCACCAACGACGCGTTCGACTTCCTTGCCGTCGCGGAAAAGTATGAGGGTGGGAATGCCTTTGATGCCGTAGCGTTGTGCAGTTGACGGGTTGTCATCAACGTTCAATTTCACCACGCTTGCGGTATCGCCATAGTGTTCTGCAACAGCCGCCACAGTCGGCGCCAGCATACGGCAAGGGGCACACCATTCGGCCCAAAAATCAACCAGCACCGGCTTGGGGGAACTCAGTACGTCTTTCTCAAACGAGCTATCGCTCACTTCATTCACATGTTCACTCATTATTAGTCGCTCCTAGATTTACCTGATCTTCAAAAGTTATTGCCCCTCGCCTTCGAGGAAGTTCTTCAGAAGTCGCGCCCGCGACGGATGTCGCAGTTTGCGCAACGCCTTCGCTTCGATTTGTCGAATACGCTCGCGCGTTACGTTGAAGTTTTGTCCAACTTCTTCCAGCGTTCGTTCGTGACCGCCGTTGTCGAGACCGAATCGCAGGCGAATCACACGTTCTTCACGCGGACTCAAGGTCTGCAACACGTCGCCGGCAATTTCGCGTAGATTCGAAGTGATGACACGCGCCGCCGGGCTCTCGCTCGACTTGTCTTCGATCAAGTCGCCGAGTTGCGAATCGCCGTTTTCACCAATCGGCGTCTCCAGCGAAATCGGATCCTGCATCAACTTTCGCGCTTTGCGAACCTTGTCGACTGAAGTATCCATCTTCTTCGCGATCTCTTCAGTTGTAGGTTCACGGCCAAGCTCGCGGACGAGCTCGCGCGAAGTGTTCTTGAGCTTGTTGATGACTTCGATCATGTGCACCGGAATACGAATGGTGCGCGCCTGATCGGCAATCGCGCGGGTGATGGCCTGACGGATCCACCAGGTCGCATAAGTTGAAAACTTATAACCACGCCGCCAGTCAAACTTATCAACGCCCTTCATCAAACCGAGATTGCCTTCCTGAATCAGGTCGAGGAACTGCAAACCGCGGTTCTGATACTTCTTCGCGATTGAAACCACCAGACGAAGATTCGCTTCCGTCAGTTCGTGCTTCGCCTGCGCTGTTTGCGCTTCGCTGATCGCAATCATCTGGTGCGAACGTTTGATTTCGAGCGGTGAAAGGTGATGCTCAGCCTCGATTTCCTTCAAACGCTTGCGCGCGGTTGCGATGTGCTTTCGGTATTCCTTCGCCTTATCGGCCTTCACACCTTTGCGCTTCAGTTTTTCGTTATTCGCTTCAATCTCACGCTCGAGAGCGCGCGTTTCCTTGTGCACTGCGCCGATAGCGGAGATCAACCGCTGGCGGGCAGCTTCCTTCAGGTGCAGACTTCTGATCTCCGTGGCAATCTCCAAACGCGTGCGCGCCAACTTGCGCCGGTAACGCAGCAGTTTCTTGGAACGCTTGCCACGCGAGATTTTGACTTCTTCTGCAAACTTCTCGAACTCTTTCAAGCCTCGCTTATAGAGCTGTCGAATGTTGTTGAGCCCTTCGATGGTCCACTGCAAATACTCTTCGCTGCGATCCTCGTGCTCCTCGGTTTCCATTTGATCCGAGAACGCGACCACGTCGCGGATGTTGAGTGTGCCCGCAGCCAGTTCGTCACCAATTCTGAAAAGTTCGACTACGGCGATCGGCGAACGTGCAATTGCCTTTTCAGCGCGTTTCTGGCCGCGCTCGATGCGTTTCGCGATCGACACTTCCTGCTCGCGCGTCAGCAACGGCACAACACCCATCTCGCGCATGTACACACGGATGGGGTCCGACGTTTTATCCATCTCGCCGGCTGATAGGTCGAGCTCGACCTCTTCGTTCATACCTTCATCTGATTCAACCACAGACGAGGATTCCTCGATCAAAGGCTCCTCGATCTCGGTTTCACTACTGGTCGCTCGTTCGAGCGTTTGCAGTACTTCGTCGATATCTTCAATCGACACGGCATCGTCAGTCAGTTCCTCACTGAGATTGACGAACTCGCCTTTTACCGAATTCATGAGCTCGATACCGCTTTGATCTTTTTCAAGCCTGGACAAATTGTTAATCCTTTCTCGCGGTTTATTTACGCAATTCGGATGACCCGTTACCCCGATTTTTCGCTCGCAACTGTGGCAAATTCACCGGCTTCTCGTTGAACGGTTTCGCCTTGCCGTTCTTGCCAACTTTCCCCACGTTCTTCGATGCTACTGCGCTGCCACAGGGTTTCAATCGGCGCACGACGTCGTTGATCGTTATGTTTTGCAACACTCGTTCAACCGCAGAATCAACTTCCAACAACACATCACCGAGAACAGTCTCGATATTCACACCAACCGGACAGTCGCGACTGGGAGGCTGCCGGTGCAACGAGAACACGCCTCCGTATTCGAGTGCCTGATACACGTCCAGCAGGGTCGTCTTGGCGGGGTCATTTGCCAATCTCGAACCGCCGAGCGAACCAGTTTGAGACACAACCAGCCCCGCTTCGGCCAATTCCTTCACAATGCGCCGGATCACGACCGGATTTGTGTTGACGCTTTCTGCAACCTGCTCTGATTTAAGGGGTTCGTCGCCTGACCAGGCCATCAAACTCAAAACATGAACCGCCACTGCAAACCTGCTGTTTGTTGACATATCAAACTATTCGGGGAACTCGGGCCGCCGTTTTTGTAACCATTATAGTTACAATTGCGTTTTTGTCAACTTTAATAAACAGCGGCATTTAGCCGCGGATGACGCGGATTGACTACACAGCCTGGGCTTTGAGGTCGTGGATGAGGCTGAAAAGGGCGTCGACGTCGATGGGTTTCGGGACGAGGGCGAGGTAGCCGGCGGCGAGAGCGCGCTCGCGGTCTTCTTCGCTCGCGTAACCCGAAATCGCGATGGCAGGGACGTTGCCGAGCCCGGGGAGGATGCGAAGTTGTTCGAGGAGCTGGTAGCCGTCGGTTTCCGGCATGCCAATGTCGGAGACGAT
>Ga0065704_10071102_pt1 | contig 13171 bp, 10 predicted proteins | sample SwiRhicommuniRL2_FD_59091 | JGI IMG/M metagenome (GOLD analysis project Ga0065704, IMG submission 59091) | Switchgrass rhizosphere bacterial communities from Rose Lake, Michigan, USA - RL2 v2 (version 2) | ecosystem: Host-associated > Plants > Roots > Rhizosphere > Soil | place: East Lansing, MI
CGGTTCATGTGGAATTATGTGGGGATCGTGCGCACCACCCGGCGGCTGGAGCGGGCGCAGCACCGGATCCGGTTGCTGACGGGCGAGGTGGAGGATTACTACGGCCACTTCCGGGTGACGACCGACCTGATCGAACTGCGCAACCTGCTGCAAAGCGCCGATCTGATCGTGCGTTCTGCGCTCAAGCGGCACGAAAGCCGGGGATTGCATTATACGCTGGATTATCCGCGCAGCCTGGCGGTGGCGCGCGATACTGTGCTGGTGCCTTAGCGGACGGGCCAAGTCAGGCCAGTTTCCCTCAACTTGCGAGCTCCGTCTCGACTTGGCGAAGAAATCACACGCCTTGCCGCCGACCGATCATATGGGCGCTCAATCCATCGCAAATTCATCGCGGCCGCCGCGTGATTTCCTGTATGGTTCTGGCGGAACGGAGGTCACCTATGCCGGGACTCCTCAGACTGTCGGCGATCGCAACGGTCGCCACGCTTTTGACAAGCACGTTCATCATTGCCGGCGTTCGCGTAGCCGTTGGTGGCTGACGCCGATCAGCCGCGCGCCTTGCTTTGATTTTCGCGGCGCAGACGTGCGCCTGCGGCATTCAGCTTTGCCCTGTCCGTCCCGTGCTGGCGAATGATCTGCATAGCTTGTGCGGTTGAGAGGCCATATTTTCGGGCAAAGTAGCGCAGTTCATAACCGCGCTCGGTCTCGGCGCCCTTGGAGCGCGTAGCGCGGTCCACCTGTCGGCCGTCCGAGTCGGTTGCGCGCATTCAAATTCTCCGGAAGTATGACTATGGCAATGAAAAATCATAGATAATTCCTGCGGCAACGCGCGTTTCGAAGGGGGGTTCCCTTATTCGCGCCGAGTCGCGATACCGGCGCTCAAATGTCTATCTCCCGTAACATTGCCGCAACATTGCCCGATCCTTCCCTGCAGGTCAGCATCTTGCTGGTGCTTGCCTGCCCCGCGCAGGTTGCCGCGCAGGTTCCGGGGAGCGAACAAGGCCCGCCGATCGTGGTGACGGGCGAGGCTCTGCCCACGCGCGACCGGCCCGGTGGCGGCTCGGCCGGCATATCGCGCGAACGCCTTGAGCGCACCGCCTCCGGCCTGATCGAGGAAGCTCTGGCAGGCGCAGGGATCGCGCAGTTCCGCCGTTCCGACAGCCGCTCATCCAACCCGACCAGCCAGGGGCTGACCCTGCGGGCATTGGGCGGGAATGCGACCAGCCGCGCCGCTGTGCTGCTGGACGGGGTGCCACTGGCAGACCCATTCTTCGGATCGGTGCCCCTGACGGCGCTCGATCCCGCCATGATCGAGCGGATCGAAATCGTGCGCGGCGGCGGCGGGCTGGATGCAGCGCCTGGCAACGTGGCCGGCACGATCCGCCTGTTCAGCGCAGGGCCGGACCGGCTGGGGCGGGCATCGGCGGAACTGCTGGCGAATGACCGGGGCGAGCTTGACGCAAGCGGCGCGCTTGCGGCCCGACTGGGCGGCGGCGCGGTGATCGTGAGCGGTGGCTACGCGGGCGGGCCGGGATTCTGGACCACGCCTGCCGATCAGCGTTCGACCGCATCGGTGCCGGCAAGGTTTGCGGCCTGGAACGCGGGCGTGCGCATTGCCGCGCCGCTTGCCGATGGCGAATTACAGGCCCGGATCGGCCTGTTGGGCGATGATCGCACGCTGCGCTTCGCAGGCGCGGACAGCACCGCGCGGGGGCAGGATACAAGCCTGCGGATCGTGGGGCGCGGCGGCGTGCCCTACGAGGTGGCGGGATACGTGCAGATGCGCGATTTCAGCACCGTAACCGTCAGCGCGGCCAGCCTCCGGCCCGTGCTGGATCAGGCATCCACCCCTTCCACCGGCACCGGGCTGCAATTCGAGCTGCGGCCGGAACCGGCCAGCTGGCTCAAGCTGCAGCTTGGCGGCAGCTGGCGGCGCGGGGAAGGGCGGGCCAACGAAAATGCGCTGGCGCCGTCAGGGGTTGTGACCGAGCGGCGACAGGCCGGCGGGCGCAGCGATGTTACTGGCGTCTTCGTGCAGGGCGAAGTGCTCATGGGCCGGGTTTCCGCCATCGTGGGGGGGCGGGTGGACCGCTGGGCTCTGAGCGAAGGCCAGTTCACGGCCGTGCCTGCCGGGCCCGGTGCTGCGCTATCGGTGCGCTATCCAGTGCGGCGCGGGACCGAAGGATCGGCAACGGCAGGGCTTTCCTATGCGCTTGGCACGAAAGGGCGGATCAGGGCGGCTTATGGCAGCACGTTCCGCCTGCCCACGCTGAACGAGCTGTACCGGCCCTTCACGGTCTTTCCGGTTCGCACCGAGGCCAATGCCGCGCTGGCGCCCGAGCGGAACCGGAGCTTCGAGATCGGGCTGGATTATGCGCCCGCACCGTGGGCTTCGCTGAGCGTTTCGGCCTACCGCGCCCGGCTTGCCGGCGCGATTGCCAACGTGACGATTGCAACCAACCTGCGCCAGCGCCGCAACCTGCCTGCAATTCGTTCAACCGGGTTCGAAGCCGAACTGCACCTGACGGGAAAGACGGTTTCGCTGGACGGCTTCGTGGCTATGACCAATGCGCGGGTTGAGAGCGGCGGCATTGCCCCTGTTCTGGACGGCAAACGCCCGGCGCAGACCGCGGCGGTAACGGCCAGCGCATCACTGTCGTGGCGGCCGGCTCCCGGCTGGCAATTCACAGGCAGCCTGCGCCACACCGGCGCGCAATTCGAGGACGATCTGGGCAAGGACCGCTTGCCGCCGGCAACTACGCTGGACCTGTTCGGCGAAGTGCCGCTCACGCCCGGCGCGGCGCTGGTGGTGCGTGCGGAGAACATGACGGGCGCGCGGACGGTGACACGGAACCAGGGCGGATCGATCGACCTCGGCGTTCCGCGCACGATCTGGCTGGGCGCGCGCATCAAGGTGCGTTGACCGCCTTTTCGCAGAACCCGCCCGCCGGATCACACGCCTGTCGTCACATGGTCAGCCGGCTCCAGAAATTCGGGGTCATGTCGACGCGGATGCGGATGAGGTCACGCGAGGTGAACAGCCAGCGGCCGTCTACCTTGCGGAAGTTCTCGTGATAGTGGCCATAGCCGTGGAGATGTTCCTCGACATCGCCGTTCTGCCACCACAGGCTGTCTTCCATCGCCCAGATGCCGGTGGCCTCGGTATCGGACTGGAAAGTGATTTCCGCGCCGTGATTGTGATGCACCGAGGTGATCGGCACCGGGTGCGTGAAAACGCGGGCAAGCTGGCCGGCAATCGCCTGCGGGCCAACCACGCGGCCCTTTTGCCCATCGGGCGAGGTAGGTTGTTCCTCGGCGGGAAGGCTGTGCTTCCAGGTATCGGAATAGGCATCTTCGGTGTGAAGCGAGGCGTACATGTCCCACATCTTGAGATCCATGTACCGCAGCTTCTTGGAGTGCGTGTCCTTGATCGCGTCGATTGCGACCAGCCGTTCGAGATCGTTCATGGCTTTCTCCGGCGTTTCAGAACAGGCTGACGGATGCGCCGCCATCGACGCGAATTGTTTCGCCGCTGATGTAGCTGGCGCGGTCGGAACACAGGAACGCCACCAGGCCTGCCATTTCGTCGGGCCGGCCCGCCCGCTTCATGGGGGTCCCCATGGCGATGGCATCTTCGCCGATGCCGTGCTTGTTGAGGTAATCGTCCGCCAGCGCTGAATGGAAGGCCCCCGGCGCGATCGAGTTGGCGGTAATGCCGTAGCTGGCAAATTCATAGGACAGGGTCTTGGTGATGGCGACCGAGCCGACGCGTGTGTTCTGGTGGTACATCGGGATGTGAAGATGCGGGGTTTTCACAATCGAGGATACATTGATCACCCGGCCCCAGCGCTTCTCCTTCATCGCGGGCACCACGGCGCGCAGCAGGTACACCAGCGCCATGGTGAACTTGCGGTGCGAATCGTCGTAATCGGCCAATCCGATATTGTCGAAGCCGCTCTCGAGGGTGGGGGCGGGCGGGTTGAACACGAGAATGTCGATCTCGCCAAAGGCGCTGCGAGCGGCTTCCACCATCCTGTTGGAGCCGGCTTCATCGTCCATCTCGGCAACCACGCCGCGTGCTTCGCCGCCGGCCTCTGTGATGGCGCGGACGGCTTCATCGACCATTGCTGCCTGGCGCCCGGTGAGGACCACGCGCACGCCTTCGGCGGCAAGTTCCCGCGCGATGGCCAGGCCGCATCCGCGCGCCCCGCCGGCGACCAGCGCCACTTTGCCGTTCAGATTGAGGTCCATGTCATTTCCCTTGTTGGCATATGGCGGCGGGCAGCAGCGATCAGCAGCGCGCTTGTCCGGTCTGGTGGCTGCCCGCCACAGCGGGCGGTTCCTTATCAGACCAGCGAGCTCAGGAGATCGCGGGAGAAGCGCGAGGGTTCTTCGCCCCGGCGCAGCTTGTTGACATAGGCAGGGTCGCCGATCAGCGAGCGGCCGATGGCGATCATATCGAACTCGCCGGCGTTGAAGCGGTCCATCAGGCGGGCGATGTTATCGTCGCCTTCCTCGGTACCGACCTTCATGAAAGTTTCGGACGCCGTGAAGCCCAGTCCGACGCTGCCGACCGCGATGACCGGCTTGCCGGTGACTTTCTTGGCCCAACCGGCAAGGTTGAGGTCCGAGCCATCGTAGGCCGGCTGCCAGAAGCGCCGGATCGAGGAGTGCAGGATATCGACGCCGGCATCCACGATCGGGCCGAGCATGGCTTCGAGTTCCTGCGGCGTCTGCGTGTTGCGCGCGTCATAGTTGCTCGACTTGTGCTGCGAGAAGCGGAAACTCAGCGGCATGTCCTCGGGCATTTCGGCGCGGGCCGCCTTGACCACTTCGACCGCAAAGCGGGCGCGTTCGGCCGGGCCGCCGCCCCAGCGGTCGGTCCGCTGGTTGCTTTCCGCCCACAGGAAGCTGTCAATCATGTAGCCGTGTGCGCCGTGCAGTTCGATGCCATCGAACCCGACATTTACGGCATTGCGGACCGAACGGGCGTAAGCGGCGATGACATCGGCGATTTCTTCCTCGGTCATCGGGCGAGTGGGTGCCTGGGCGCGTTCGATGAACCTGGGCGAGAAGCTGGTTGACCCGGGAACGCCGATCGTGCCCGACGGACGCATGCTTTCCACGTCTTCGTCAGGCCGGGCGCCGCCGCGCAGCATGCCCTGGTGGAACAGCTGTGGGAAAATCAGGCCGCCGGCCGCGTGCACTTCATCGACGACCTTCTTCCAGCCCGCCAGGGCCGCATCGCCGAACATGCCCGGGTTATTGGTGACATCGACCGCGAGGGGATGATCGATTCCGTTCGCTTCAGTGATGATAAGGCCGACACCGCCTTCGGCGCGGCGGCGGTAATAGGCGGCCGTATCGGGATGGGGCGCGTGATCGATTGCGAAGTTGCGGCCCATCGGCGCCATCACGGTGCGGTTGGGGATCGTGAGCCCGCGCAGGGTGAGCGGCTGGAACAGGGGTGCGGTAAGCTCGGCGCTCATGACAGTCTTTCCAGGCTGGTGACATCATAGGGCATGAATTCTTCGCCGGCGCGGGCCTTTTGCGGCCAGGCCGGATCGCTGATGAGGGCGCGGCCGACGGCGATCATGTCGAACATGCCCTGATCGTAAAGACGGCGGACTTCATCGAGGTTGTTGACGGCCAGAGTCTCGCCCCGGCCCTTGAAGGTATCCTGCAGCCAGTTGTTGAGGCCAATCCCGCCTACCGCGATCACCGGCTTGCCGGTGAGCTTGCGCGCCCAGCCGGCCTGGGTCAGCTCCGAGCCGGGGAATATCGCGCGATCAAACCGGCGGCTGGACGAATCGAACATATCGACGCCCGCATCGGCAAGGGCGTTTAGGATGGTGCCAAGCTCGTCAGGCGTCTCGGCAAAGGCCGCATTGTAATCCTGTTGCTTGTGCTGCGAAAAGCGGAACACGATCGGCTTGTTCGGCCCGATTTCGGCACGGATCGCGCGGACCACTTCGGCACCAAACCGGGCACGGGCCAGGGCGCCGCCGCCCCAGCGATCGGTTCGCCGGTTGGTGTCGGGCCAGAAGAAGGTGTCGATCAGGTAGCCATGAGCGCCGTGGATCGCGATGCCATCGAAGCCGAGGCGAATCGCATTGCGGGCAGACCGGCCGAAGGCGGCAATGGCATCGGCGATCTCTTCCTCGGTCATCGGGCGGGTCGGCACGCTCATCGCGGCGACATAGTCGGGATCGTAGGACGTGAGGCCGGGCGTGCCCCACAGGCCTGACGGGCGATTGCCCTGCACGTCCGGCGTGTCGGTGACGGCGGGGTTGCGCAGCACGCCCTGGTGCCAGAGCTGCGGCATGATCACGCCGCCTTCCGCATGGACGGCATCGACCACGCGCTTCCAACCGGCCAGGGCCTGTTCGCCGTACATATGGGGAATGCCCGGATTGTCGACCGCCAGCGGGTGATCGACGGCAACGCCCTCGGTGAAGATCAGGCCCACCCCGCCTGCAGCGCGGCGGCGGTAGTATTCGGCCACGTCTGCGCCCGGGACGCCGCCCGGCGAACCGTTGCGGGTCATCGGCGCCATCGCGATCCGGTTGCGGATATGCGCACCGTTTACGACGATAGGGTCGAAGAAGGGTGCCGCGGCGGCGGCAAAGTCGGTGGCCAAAAGGGTTATCCTTCCCGATTCAATCACGAGTTTATCTTGCGTTGAATACCAATCATCCACCTTGCATGTCGAATGAATGCTGTTCAATGACAGGCAAATGGCTCTCACAGGTTCCGACCCGCAGCTTGGCGGCCTTACCGGCGCCTTGCAACTCTATCAGCTGCGCATGCTTGATGCCTTGTACCGGGATCGGAGCGTCACGCTCGCGGCGGAACGATTGTGCGTTACTCCCTCTGCGGTGAGCCATTCGCTGCGCCGCCTGCGCGAGATCATGGGCGACGAGCTGTTTCGGCGCGGGCCGGGCGGGATGGAGCCAACCGAGCGGGCCCACGCGATCGTGCCCCGCGTGCGAGAGGCGCTGGGCCTGCTCGACAGTGCCTTTCACGCCGGGTTCGATGCCGCCGCCGGGGACCGCGAGTTTCGGCTGGCGGGGCTGCTTTCGATGCGCATGACGCTGATGCCGGTGTTGGCTGGGGCCGTGGAACAGCGCTTCGGCAGCGGGATCAGGATCGATTTCCGCCAAATCACCGATTCTTTCGTTGACGAGCTGGAGGCGGGCACGATCGACCTAGCAATAACCACGCTTGCCAGGCCGCAGCCGTGGATGCGCGCGCAAGTCCTGCTGCAGGAGCAGATGGTGTTCGTGGTGCGGGCGGGCCATCCGCGAGGCGATGGGCCGCTGACGCTGGACGAGCTGGCGCGGATGCCGCACGTCAGCCTGCGCGGGACCGACTTCTACCGCCGCACGCCGGGCCAGCTGCGCCACACCGCGCAGGATACGATGGAGGCGGTCGCGCTCAATACCGCGCTGGCTCAGCACCGGCTTGAGATGCAGGTGGGCATGATCGTGCCCGATACGCTCTCGCTGCTCGAGGCGGTCAAGGCGACCGACATGATCGGGATGTGCCCGCGCCGGCTGGCGCTGTGGCATGGCGGCGAGGCGGTGCGCATGCTGGACCTGCCCTATGCGGCCCAGCCTTCGCCGGTGAGGATGGTGTGGAACGTGCGGCAGGACCGCGATCCCGGCCTGCTGTGGCTGCGTTCGCTGCTGTTGGATGCCTGCGGGGCGCCGGGCTGATCAGCCGTTCGTGGCGCGACCGTCCATGAACGCGGCAAACCCTTCGCGCAGCGCGGGTCCTTGCGCGATATGCGTGTGGCGCGCGCTTTCCAGTTCCATGTACTGATCGAGGGGCAGGGTTTCGGCCGAGATGAAGTTGGCCTTCATGAGCCGCAAGGTGGCGGGCGATGCCGCGGCCATGCGTTCGGCGAGCGCGCGAACTTCGGCGTGGAGAGCCTCGGCCGGAAAGACTCGGCTGACGAGGCCGATCCGCTCCGCCTCGGCAGCGTCGAACTTGTCGCCGAGCAGCAGCAGTTCGCGCGCGCGGGTGGGACCAACAATGCGGTTGAGGAACCACGCCGTGCCCATGTCGCCCGTGGCGCCGACCTTGAGGAAGGCGGTGGCGAACCGGGCTCTGGTGGAGGCAAAGCGCAGGTCGCATGCCGCCGCCCAGCCAAGGCCCGCGCCCGCGCAGCCGCCGTCGATCGCCGCTAATGTGACCTGCGGCATCTGATGCAGCATGGTCGACACATGATAGGCGTACGCCAGATCCTCGTAGCGGACGGGCGGGGCGTCGGTTGCGGCCAGAGCGGCCTTGATATCGGCGCCTACACAGAAATCCTGGCCCGCCCCGCGCAGAATCAGAACGCGGGTATCGGTGCGGGCTGCCACTTCGCGGACGCGGTCATGCAGGGTTTCAAGAAGTGCCTGGGTGACCCCGTTGCGCGCTTCCGGCCGATTGAGCGTGAGCGTGCCGATGCCGTCCGCGCCGGGTTCGAAAACGACAATGTCCTGTTCCATGCATGCTCCACTCTTTGCCCGGCTGATTTTCACGCCTTAGCCGACGATGCAAGCCCGGCTGTGCCTGCGGACCTGGGCTGCGCACAAGAGCGATGGAGCGCGCGCTCAGGCCGGCTCGGACTGGCGGCGGCTGCGAACCGGGGTGAGCACGATTTCCGCCAGGTCCCCGGCGCTGCGCGTGGCTTCCCGGCGTTCGGCGGGGACGCTGCCGTAAAGCGTTGAGCGCTGGCGCGACTGGCGGCCGAGCGATCCGATCAGCGCTTCCATCGCATGCGGCGGCATTTCCTGACCGTGGCCGGTGCCGGCCGCACGGGAAATGCTTTCGTTCATCAGCGTGCCGCCCAGATCGTTGACGCCTGCCTGCAAGCACGCGGCCGCGCCCTCCGGCCCGAGCTTGACCCAAGAGGTCTGGATATTGCCGATCAGCGGGTGGAGCACGAGCCGGGCCACAGCGTGCATGAGCAGCGTTTCGCGCCAGGTGGGCCCGCGCCGCGCTGCGCCCTTCAGATACATCGGCGCTTCCATGTGCACGAAGGGCAGCGGCACGAATTCGGTAAAGCCGCCGGTGCGCGCCTGCAGCGCGCGGATGCGCAGAAGGTGGCGCGCCCAGTGGACGGGGCGTTCGACGTGGCCGAACATGATTGTGGCGGTGGTGCGAAGGCCAAGCGCGTGCGCGGCTTCCATCACCGCAAACCACTGCGCGGTATCGAGTTTGTCCGGGCAGATCACGGCGCGCACTTCATCGTCGAGGATTTCGGCCGCCGTGCCCGGCAGGCTGGCAAGCCCGGCATCCTTCAGGCGGGCCAGATATTCTGCCAGCGAAAGGCCCAGCGTCTGGGCGCCGTGCCAGACTTCGAGCGGGGAGAAGGCGTGGACGTGGAGGCCGGGCACGGCTTCCTTCACCGCCCGCAGCAGCGCCAGATAAGTATCGCCGGTATAGTGCGGATGGATGCCGCCCTGCATGCACACCTCGGTGGCCCCGCGCTCCCACGCTTCGCGGGCGCGGCGGGTCACTTCGGCGAGATCGAGATCATAGGGCTGACCGCGCAGCGATTCGTGGCCGCGACCCTTGGAGAAGGCGCAGAAGCCGCATTTGTGCAGACAGATATTGGTGTAGTTGATGTTGCGATTGACGACCCAGCTGACCGTATCACCGGCGGTTTCCCAGCGCAGGCGGTCCGCCGCCGCGCACACCAGCGCCACATCGGGGCCGCGCGCGCCGAACAGCGTGATGGCCATCGCCGCGTCAGGTTCGGCGCCGCCGGCCAGCGACGCCAGCACCGACGCGACCGCCGGATCGTGCGCGCCTTCGGGCGAAAGCGCGGGCAGGGGCCGGATTGCGCCGGGAGACCAGTCGCCCTCCCGCCCGGCATTCCGCATCAGGCCGTGGCTGTCGGACAGGCGGGTGGCGGGCGTGGCCAGCGCGGGATCGAGCCACGTTCCGGGCCGGGCAAGATAGGCAGGATAGATGCCAAGGCGGGGCACCAGCGTGCGTCCCGCCAGCGCGGTGTCGCGCGCAAGGTCATCGATATGCGGCCAGGGCGCTTCCGGGTTCACATGATCTGCCGTGACGGGGGAAATGCCGCCCCAGTCATTGATGCCCGCGCCGATCAGCGCGGCGTGTTCGGCGCGCAGGTTGGGCGGGGCCTGAATGCTCATCCCCGCGCCGAAGATGATCCGCGCGGCCGCGATGGTCCACAAGTGATCGGCAAGGTCCGGCTCGGGCGCATCGGCCATCCGGGTGCCGGGCTTGGCGCGGAAGTTCTGGACGATGATTTCCTGGATGTGGCCGTGGCGGTCATGCAGCGCCTTCAGCGCGAACAGGGCATCAAGCCGTTCCGCGCGCGTTTCGCCAATGCCGATGAGGATGCCGGTGGTGAAGGGGACTGCGGATTCTCCGGCAAGCCGGATCGTTTCCAGCCGCACGGCCGGGTCCTTGTCAGGCGAACCGTGATGCGCGGCGCCTTTGGCCATCAGGCGGGGCGACGCGGTTTCCAGCATCAGGCCCTGGCTGACCGAAACCTTGCGCAACGCGGCGATCTCGGCCGCGCCCATGACCCCGGCATTGACATGCGGGAGCAGCCCAGTTTCGCGCAGCACCAGCTCACACATTTCGGCAAGGTAGGACAGGGTCGTCTCATGGCCGAGCGCGGCGAGTTCCTCGCGTGCGGCGCGGTAACGAAGCTCGGGCTTGTCTCCCAAGGTGAAGAGCGCCTCTGCGCAGCCCTGCTGGGCTCCGGCGCGGGCAATCGCCAGCACTTCCTCGCGCGTGAGGTAGGCGCGTTCGCCTTTCCGCGGGGGATGCGCGAACGTGCAATAGTGGCAGGAATCGCGGCACAGCTGGGTCAGCGGAATGAAGACCTTGGGCGAATAGGTTTGCACCGTGCCGTGGCCGGCATCGCGCAGCGCGGCCGCCCTGGCCAGAAGATCCGCTAGCGGGGCCGACAGCAAGGCTTCGCGCGAAATGGCTTCGCCCGGAGAAAACCTGTCTGCAGGCGGATGGTCGTTGATCCCTGTGTTCGTCACGCTTCCTTCATCCCGATCCCGCCGATCGCTTTTCGGCGCCCGCTGCTTGGCCAAACCCTTTGCCCTTGCCGGGCTATCTGAGGGGCCTGAGGCCAATTATGCATAATTATGCCCAGTGTGGTTATTCCTTGCCGTCAGCACCCGCCTGCGCGACCGGTTCAAAATTCGCCACGAAAAGGTGAGTCGGATCAGCAGTGCCGGTCAGGGGCATCTCGCCGCTTTCGATGCGGCGCATCACCTCGGCATTAACTGCATCGAGATCGTCGGTCTCGATCTCGTAGATGGTAAGATACTGATAGGTATCAGTACCAGAGACAAGCCTGAAGCGTTCGGCCGAAACATAGCCGGGGACCGCAAGGACGTCGGGCAAGTGCTGTTCGTCGTAATAGCGGTTGAATGCGTCTTCCTGTCCTTCGCGGGCGTTGCTCATCACGATGGCACGGTAGCGGGGCATGGGGCGGTCTCCTCAAGTGGAAAACGATGCGGCCCGGGACGCGCATTGTCCAATCCCGGCGCCCGTCGCGAAAATTGAGCGCGGACGTGATACCTGCTCGGGCGGGGACAGGCGCTCTCGCCATGTGTGTCCAGCCATGTGCAATATCCCGCCATGTTCAGTATAGGGCACGATTGCCAAGGCGGAGTGCCGGGCGGGGGGCAATTGGGGCCATCCGATAAGGGCACCCGCTGGCCGCAACGGGCCGGTCGCTTTTGGCGAGGATCAGGATTGCTGGAGCCCGGATCGCTGGCGCCCGCACCTTGCCGCCAGTTCTCCTTCTACAGTCTCACGGATTAACGACATGAGCCACACCGCCCCCGATCTGCCCCGCCTGCTGGAATCCCTGTTCGCGTTTGCGCCCACCCGCCCGGCCGTTTTCCAAAATGGCAACTGGCGCGATTGGGGGTGGATGCAGGGCGTGATGCGCACGGTAGGGTCCTTGCTTTCGCAGCAGGATATCGCACCGGACCGGCCGGTGGCGGTGATCCCGCGCAACCGGCCATCCTCCGCCGCAGCGCTGCTGGGGCTACTTCAGGCGGGCCGGTCGGTCAGCATGATCTATGTCTACCAGTCGGCCGCCTCGATCGCGGAAGAAGTGCGCAAGCTGGCGCCGAGCGCTATTCTGGCCGATGTGCAGGACTGGAGCCCCGAGCTGGAGGCCGCAGCGCGCGAAACCGGCAGTGGAGGCATCGCGCTCGCGGATGATGGCGCGGCACCCGCAAGTCTGATCATGCCCCGCAATCCGGCAAAGGCCGAAAACCATCATCCGCCCTTCGCAGTGAGCGGCGTGGAGATGCTGACCAGCGGGACCACCGGAAAGCCCAAGCGCTACCTCATCCCCGCAACCCTCATCGCGCGATCCATGATCCTGGAAAGCACGGTTCCCACCGCCGGCAGCGGGCCTGATGCGCCCTTGCCCGACCCGATGATCAACCCCTATCCTTTCGGCAACATCTCTGGCCTGTACACCCTGCTGCCGCTGGTTTGTGCCGGTGTTCCGGTGCTGATGCAGGAAAAGTTCGATATCGATGCCTGGTTGGAATTCGTGGAGCAATACCGGCCCAAGGTGATGAGCCTGCCGCCGCCGGGCCTGTTCCAGGTTCTGGAACGGAATGTACCGCCGGAGCGGCTTTCCAGCCTGGTTTACCTCACCTCGGGCGCGGCGCGCATCGATCCTGCGCAGCATGACGCCTTCGAGGAGCGCTACGGGATTCCGGTGGTGTGCGGCTATGGTGCAACTGAGTTTGGCGGCCCGGTTGCCAACATGACCTACGACTTGCGCCAGCAGTTCGGGCCATCGAAGCGGCACACCGTTGGGCGGGCCTGGGCAGGCGCAGACCTGCGTGTGATCGACGAGGAAACCTCGGCCATTCTTCCGCCCGGCACCCCCGGCCTGCTTGAGGTTATGGCCCCGCGGATCGGGACCGAATGGATCCGCACCACCGATATCGGATCAATCGATGCGGACGGCTTCCTGACCATTCATGGCCGCGCGGACGGCGCGATCAGCCGGGGCGGCTTCAAGATCATGCCCGATACCATCGTCGATGCGATGCTCAAGCATCCGGCAGTTGGCCGGGCCGCCGCCGTGGGCCTGCCCGACCAGCGGCTGGGCCAGGTGCCGGCGGCGGCGATCGTGCTGCGGCCGGGG
>Ga0065704_10000859_pt1 | contig 13161 bp, 9 predicted proteins | sample SwiRhicommuniRL2_FD_59091 | JGI IMG/M metagenome (GOLD analysis project Ga0065704, IMG submission 59091) | Switchgrass rhizosphere bacterial communities from Rose Lake, Michigan, USA - RL2 v2 (version 2) | ecosystem: Host-associated > Plants > Roots > Rhizosphere > Soil | place: East Lansing, MI
GCGCTGCACATGGACGTGGACGGGCTGGTGTTCACCGGCTCCACCGCGGTCGGCAAGCGCCTGCTGCAGTGCGCGGGCCTGTCGAACATGAAGCGCGCGTACATGGAATGTGGCGGCAAGAGCCCCAACCTCGTCTTCGCCGACGCGCACGACCTCGACGTGGCCGCGAAGGCCGCCGCCGGCGGCATCTTCTACAACCAGGGCGAAGTCTGCACCGCAGCCTCGCGCCTGCTGGTGGAGCGGTCGATCAAGGATGAATTCGTCGCGCGCGTGGTCGAGGCCGGCAAGGCGATGCGACCCCGCCATCCGCTGGATCCCGGCGCGCCGATGGGCGCGATGGTGGACGAAGGCCAGACGCAGCGCGTGCTCGACTACATCGAGAAGGGCAAGGCCGAGGGCGCGAAGTTGGCGCTGGGTGGCCAGCGCGCCGACGTGGTGAGTGGTGGGTGCTATATCGAGCCGACCGTGTTCGACGATGTGGCGCACGAGCACACCATCAGCCGCGAGGAGATCTTCGGGCCGGTGCTGTCGGTGATCGCCTTCGACAGCGAAGAGGAAGCACTGCGCATGGCCAACGACAGCGAATACGGACTGGCCGCCGGCGTGTGGACGCGCGACATCAGTCGCGCCCATCGGGTGGCGCGCAAGTTGCGCGCGGGCAGCGTGTGGGTGAACTACTGGGACGGCGGCGACATGACCGCGCCGTTCGGGGGCTACAAGCAGTCCGGCAACGGCCGCGACAAATCGCTGCACGCCTTCGACAAGTACACCGAAATCAAGGCGACGTGGATCAACCTGGGTAGCTGATGTTCCTTCTCCCCGCGCGGCGGGGAGAAGGGAGGCACATTGAGCACCGCGCGTTGTGGTTCTGCCAGAATCGCCCCGTCCAATCCCTCGGCCCGCCCATGACCGCTACCGCCGTTGCCTCAGCCCCTGCCAACTCGCCCGGCCGCGTGCTGTTCGCCAGCCTGATCGGCACCACCATCGAATTCTTCGATTTCTACATCTACGCCACGGCGGCGGTGCTGGTGTTTCCGCACCTGTTCTTCCCGCAGAGCGATCCGACGACGGCCACACTGCAGTCGTTCGCGACCTTCGCACTGGCGTTCATCGCGCGGCCGGTGGGCTCGGCGTTGTTCGGGCACTTCGGCGACCGCGTGGGCCGCAAGGCGACGCTGGTGGCGGCGCTGCTGACGATGGGCATTTCGACCGTGGTCATCGGCCTGCTGCCGACCTACGCACAGGTCGGCATCATGGCGCCGGTGCTGTTGGCATTGTGTCGGCTGGGGCAGGGCATCGGCCTGGGCGGCGAGTGGGGTGGCGCCGTGTTGCTGGCGACGGAGAACGCGCCCCCGGGCAAGCGGGCGTGGTACGGCATGTTCCCGCAACTCGGTGCACCGATCGGCTTCCTCTGCTCCACCGGCATCTTCCTGCTGCTGACCCAGGTGATGACGGACGCGCAGTTCCTGGCCTGGGGCTGGCGCATCCCGTTCGTCGCCAGTGCGGCGCTGGTCTTCGTTGGTCTGTGGGTGCGGTTGCGGATTACCGAGACGCCGGATTTCCAGAAGGCGCTGGATCGCGACGAGCGCGTCAAGGTGCCGATGCTGACCACGGTGCGCGAACATCCCTTCGCGTTGCTGACCGGCACGTTCGCGCTGGTGGCGACGTTCGTGCTGTTCTATCTGATGACCGTGTTCGCACTGAGCTGGGGCACGTCGAAGCTGGGCTACACGCGCGAGCATTTCCTGATGCTGCAGATGGTCGGCGTGCTGTTCTTCGCGCTGACCATCCCGGTGTCGGCGCTGTATGCGGACCGGTTCGGGCGGCGCAACGCGATGATCGTGGCCACGCTGCTGATCATAGGTTTCGGGTTCGTCTTCGCCCCGCTGCTGGAATCGGGCAGTGACCTCGGCGTGCTCGCGTTCCTGGCGCTGGGGCTGGGCGCGATGGGGCTGACCTACGGTCCCTGCGGCACGATCCTGGCGGAGATGTTTCCCACGGCGGTGCGCTATACGGGCGCGTCGCTGGCCTTCAACCTTGCGGGCATCCTGGGCGCGTCGCCCGCGCCCTACATCGCCACGCGCCTCGGCGAACGCTATGGCCTGGCATCGGTGGGCTGGTATCTCGCCGCGATGGCGGTACTGACATTGCTGGCGCTGCTGGTGATGCCGCGCCGCAGGTAGCGTGCGCCATGTGCGGGGCCATGCGATGCCGGTGAGCGCGCGCGGTGCACGCTAGCCGAACAGTCGCTTCACGGTGCGGCTCAGCCAACCGCCCTGCTGGTGGTCCTTCACGAACTGGTTGAGATGGCGCTTCACGGAATCCGCGTAGGCCTTGTCGTCGTTGCGGATGTGGTTGAACAGCCAGCGCGACAGCATGCTGCGCAGTTCGTCCACGATGTCCTCGCCGGCCTCGAAGCGCATGCGGTATTCGGAAACGCGTTTGGTGAACACTTCATGTACGCGCTTGTGCGCGGCGCTGAAGGGATAGCCCGCTTCCTCCATCAGCTCCTCCTCGAACGCGAAGTGCGACAGTGTGTAGTCGACCAGTTCATCGATCACCTCGGCCACGGCGAAGCGTTCCATCGACTTCTGGGTGATGTGCAGGTGGTTGATCATCTCCACGATGCGGCGGTGCTGGCCATCGATGATGTCGATGCCCGTATCCATGTCGTCCTGCCAGATCAGCAGTGTCATGTGCGGATTCCCCTGCCGGCGGATGCCGGAATGCAGGGGTAATCTAGGTGTGCGCCTGTGTCGCGGCATTGATCGGGATCAATGCCGCGACAGGTGGTCGCAGCAGAGGTTGGTCATTGTAGGAGCGAAGTGAGTCGCGACCATAGACCCAACGGATTCGGAAGCCTCGGGTTCAGCCGACACCATTCCCGATGTTGTGCCGGCTTTTGCAGCGTCGACCCGATGCGGTTGTATCGACGTTGCGGTCGCGACTCACGTCGCTCCTACACAAGAGCGACGCCCCTCAGCCGCTGGACACCACCCGGTTCCGCCCACCCGCCTTCGCCAGGTAAAGGCGCCGGTCGGCTTCGCTGAGCAGATGATTGAGCGTCTGGCCCGGGAAGCGCGTCCGGAAGACGCCGATGCTGACCGTCATGCGCAGTTTGTGGCTGCCGATGTCGACTTCCAGCGCTTCTATCGCGGTGCGCAGCGATTCGAAGTACTCCATCGCTTCGCTTTCACCCAGGTAGGGCACCAGCGCACAGAACTCCTCGCCGCCGAAACGGGCGATCAGGTCTTGCGTGCCGGCATGTCGCGCGATCGTCTGCGCGACGGCCTTCAACGCGACATCGCCGGCCTCGTGGCCGTAGGTGTCGTTGATGTGCTTGAAGTGGTCGATGTCGATGATCGCCGACGTCACCGACTGTTGCCGTCCCAGCGTATTGGGCAGCAGTGCGTGGCATTCGGCCAGGAAGTGGCGGCGGTTGGGCAGGCCGGTGAGGAAGTCGCGCGTGGCCAGGTCCTGCAGCGTGCCGATCAGTTCCAGCTGGTCGATGTTCTGCGACACCCGGCAAAAGAATTCCTCGCGCGAGAACGGCTTGTGCAGAAAGTCATTGGCTCCGCTCTTCAGGAAGCGAGGTACCAGGCTGCCGTCGCTGGTGCCGGAGATGCCGATGATGGCCAGGTGATCGCGTGCATGACGCGCACGCAGCCGGCGAGTGAACTCATGCCCCTTCATGCCGGGCATTTCCTGGTCGACGATGGCCAGGCGGATGTCCGGGTTGGCATCCAGCATCGCCAGGCCGGCCTCTCCATCCGCCGCTTCCACCACGCGGAAACCGTACATCGACAGCAGCGCCGCCGCATGCTGGCGGGCCGAGCGCGAGTCGTCGACGATCAGCGCGGCGATGCGGCGATTGCGTTCCAGCCGCTGCACCAGCCAGACCAGGTAATCGATGCTGCCCGGCGTGTTCTTGAGTACGTAGTCCACGACCTGCCGTCGCAGCACCTGTTCGCGCAGGCTGTCGTCGTAGACGCCGCTCACCACCACCGTGGGCAAGTGGCGCGAGAGGAAGAACTCCACCACCTCGTCGTGGCTGCCGTCGGCCAGCACCAGGCTGGTCACCACCATGAACCAGTCCGGGTGCTTCTCCAGCGTCGCGCGCGCCTCGCCCAGGGTGGAGGCATAGACCACCGGGAGGCTGAGTTTCTGCTCGATGGCCTCGCCGATCAGCCGCGCATGCGTGCGCGAGTTCTCCACCACCAGGATGCGCTGTGGCAGGGGCGGATTGCTCGCAGGGGCGGTTGGAACACGCAGGGGTGTCGGCATCGTCATCGGCGCCACGGGGTATCCATGTACCCGTTATCGGCCGCTCCGTGATGGACTTGAGAGCGCCGTCACGAAACCGGCGCGTGCAGCGGCCTCACCAGAGGGCGTCGCGAAGCTTGTACCAGGCCATCGCGGCGACCAGGAGCGGGGTGCGCAGGGCGCGTCCGCCGGGGAAGGGGTGATGGCGGATCCTGGCGAACAGGTCCAGCCGTTCGGACTGTCCGCGGATGGCCTCGGCGATCACGGTGCCGGCCAGCCCGGCGGCGATCACGCCGTGGCCCGAGAAGCCCTGTGCGAAGTACAGGTTCGGTGCCAGACGGCCCCAGTGCGGGGCGCGGTTGAGGGATATGTCGATCATTCCGCCCCACAGGTACTCGATGCCCACGTCGCGCAGTTGCGGGAACACGCGGTGCATGCGCCGGGTCATCACGCCGCGCAGGTTAGGCGGCGTCATCGTCGAATAGCTGGCGCGGCCGCCGAACAGCAGGCGGTGGTCGCGGCTGAGACGGAAGTAGTCCAGCGCCCAGTTGGTGTCGGCGACCGCCATGTCGTTGCGGATCAGGTCGCGTGCGCGCCCCTCGCCCAGTGGCGGCGTGGCGGCGATGTAGGTGCCGACCGGCATCATCCGCGCTTCCAGTTCGGGCGCGATGCCGCGCAGCAGCGCGTTGCCGGCCAAGACCACCGTGTCGCACACGACTTCGCCGCGCGCGGTTTTCAGTACGGGGCGCGCACTTCGGGTCAGCTCGACGACCCGCGAACCCTCGAAGATCCGTGCGCCTGCCTCCAGCGCGGCGCGGCCCAGTCCCAGCGCGTAGGCCATCGGATGCAGATGGCCGCTGACCGGGTCGTACATCGCGCCCAGGTAGCGGTCGCTATCGAGTTCCGCGCGCAGCCGCTCGCGGCTCCACCATTGCACGGGGTGGCCGTAGCGTGTGTTGAAGTCCTCGATCGCGTGCTCGACCTCGCGCTGTTGGCGCGGCTTGATCGGCACGGTGGCGTGGCCATCGCGCCAATCGCAGTCGATCCCGTGCCGGTCGATGCGACCCCGCAGCCAGCGCAGGCCGTCCAGCGACAGGTCGAACATCTTCTTCGCGTCGTCGAAACCGACCAGCGCTTCCAGCTTGGCCTCGCCGCAACCGAAGCCCGCGATCGCCTGCCCGCCGTTGCGACCCGACGCGCCCCAGCCTATGCGCTCGGCTTCCAGCACGACGACCTTGTAGCCTGCTTCGGCCAGTTCCAGCGCCGCCGACAGGCCGGTATAGCCGGCGCCGAGGATGCAGACGTCGGCCTCGATACGGCCTTCCAACGCAGGTTGCGCAGGTAATGGCGTGGCGCTGGCGGCGTACCAGCTGTCGGGGTAGGACATGCCGAGGGAGACGGTCAAGACGTTCCCCTGCCGTCATTCCGGCGTACGCCGGAATCCATCTTGCTCTCGCTGCTGCCGGACAGCGAAACAGCAACGTGGATGACCCGCCGTTCGGCGGTTGAGAGCCCGGCGTACGCCGGAATGACGGCTGGAAGAGCGCGCGACATTCGTCTCACACCGACCGCAGGTACCACGCGTACTCCAGATCCGTCACCTCGGTATAGAAGCTGTGCATTTCCTTGAGCTTCTGCTGGCCGTAGATGTGCTGGAACGACGTGCCGAGCTGCGCGCGGATGAACTCGCTGCCCATGAACGATCCGATCGCCTCACGCCAGAACGGGGTTCGGATCTCGGTTTGTTCGTAGGCGTTGCCGGTCACCGGCGGACCGGGGTCGAAACCCTCCTCCATGCCGTGCAGCATGCCGGCGAGCACCGCGGCGGTGACCAGGTAGATGTTGGCATCGGCACCGGCGATGCGGTGCTCAATGCGGGTGTTGGCTTCGTCGCTGTGCGGGATGCGCATGGCGACGGTGCGGTTGTTGTAGCCCCACACGTCGTTGAGCGGCACGAACGCATTCAGCACGAAGCGGCGGTAGCTGTTGGCATGCGGTGCGAACAGCAGCAGGCAGTCCTGGTCGCTGCGCTGCAGGCCGCCGATGGCGTGCTTCAGGGCCTCTGCCGGCGCCGTCTGCGGCGAAGCGAAAATGTTGCGGCCCTCGGCATCCAGCACGCTGGCGTGGATGTGCATGCCGCTGCCCGCCTGTTCGGCGAACGGCTTGGCCATGAAGCTGGCCATCAGGCCCTGCTGCTGCGCGGCGGCCTTGATCGCGCGCTTGAGGTAGATCGCGTCGTCGCAGGCGAGCAGGGCATCGTCGCGGTGCTTGAGGTTGATCTCGAACTGGCCTGGCGCGTACTCGGCCACGGCGGTGTCGGCAGGGATGCGTTGCGCACGGCACGCGGCGGCCACCGCATCGGTGAAGCTGCGGTAGTCGTTGAGGTCTTCCATGTAGTAGACCTGCGTACTGGTATTGCGCTGCCCGGTGGCCGGATTGATCGAGGTGCGCGGGCGTCCCGCATCGTCCATGCGCTGGTCGAACAGGTAGAACTCCAGTTCCACCGCGACCACCGGCTTCAGCCCGCGCGCGGCGTAACGCGCCAGCACGCGCCTGAGCACTTCGCGCGGATTGGCCTCGAACATGCCGCCCTGCGCATCCTCCATGCTCAACAGCAGTTGCGCGCCCGGGCGTGGCGACCACGGCACCGGCCGCAGCGAACCCGGAACGGGCCGGCACACGCGGTCCTCGTCGCCGATGTCGTAGCCCAGGCCGGTTTCCTCCACAGTATTGCCGGTGATGTCGGTGGCGATCAGCGACATCGGCAGGCACACGCCGTCGCGATACACCTTCTCCAGTGCATCACGGGTGACGCGCTTGCCGCGCAGCAGGCCGTTCATGTCCGGCAGCAGCAGGTCGATCTGCTCGCAATCGGGGATCGAGGCCAGCGTGGCGGCGTCGTCGGCAGGCAGGGAAGGCGCGGCGGAATCGGGGCGCATGATGGTGTTCCTGGAGGCTGCAGGCAGCTTAGCAGAGCTGCCGGTGCGTCAAGAATACTCAACGCCTGAATTCCTTCAGGTCAATGAAATGCCCGAAATTGGTGCCGCAGCGCACCATATCGGCGCCGAAAACGCCATCCTGGCGTGTCGTGTTGTAAAAATAAAACGGCCGGGTTAACTTGCCTGCAAGCCACTTCGGGCTTCCTGCATGACCCCGCTGCCGCGGGTCGGTCTGCCGACCGACCACAAGCAAATCGGTGCACATCCCTTCCTCGCTGTCGGCGAGAAATATGTGCGCGCGGTGGTCGACGGGGCCGGCTGCCTGCCGCTGCTGGTGCCCACGCTGGACCCGGTGCTGCCACTGCGCCAAGTGCTGGAGGGCCTCGATGGCCTGCTGCTGACCGGCGCGGTCAGCAATATCGAACCGCATCATTACAGCGACGAATCCAGCTACGAAGGCAACCTGCTGGATCCCCGCCGCGATGCCACCAACCTGCCGCTGATCCCGCTGGCGATCGAGATGGGTGTGCCGGTGCTGGCGATCTGCCGCGGCTTCCAGGAGGTCAACGTCGCCTTCGGGGGCAGCCTGTACCAGAAAGTGCACGAGCAGCCCGGCTTCATGGACCATCGCGAGAACAGGGACGATCCGCTGGACGTGCAGTACGGCCCTGCGCACGACATCGCGCTGGTGCCGGGTGGCATGCTGGCCACGCTGGTCGGCGATACGCGTGCCACCGTCAATTCGCTGCATGGCCAGGGCGTGCGCCGCCTGGGTGAAGGGCTGGTCGTCGAAGCGCAGGCACCGGATGGACTGATCGAGGCGTTCCGCCACGATGGCGCCGCCTTCATGCTGGCCGTGCAGTGGCACCCCGAATGGAAGGTCGCCGAAAACCCGTTCTACCTTGCGCTTTTCCGGGCATTCGGCGACGCCTGTCGCGCCCGTGCGGCAGGGCGCGGAGGCGTGGCATGAAGCGGCGGCATCCACCGCCATGGGAGGGCGGGCGCTGAAGCGCCCGTGTCCAATGCCGCCGGCCGTCCCGCGCCGGTGCCTCCCTTCCCAGGACCGTGTTCCCCATGAGCCAGAAACAGACACAACGAAAGAAAGCCGCAGCGGCCGAGCCCTCCGAAAGTTCACTGCGCCGTTGGCTGAAAGAGCGCAGCATCACCGAGGTCGAGTGCCTGGTGCCCGACATCACCGGCATCGCGCGCGGCAAGATCATCCCGGCCGACAAGTTCAGTCACGACTACGGCACGCGCCTGCCCGAAGGCATCTTCGCCACCACCGTCACCGGCGACTATCCGGACGACTACTACGAGCTCACTTCGCCGTCGGACTCGGACATGTTCCTGCGCCCCGATCCGGATACCGTCCGCATGGTGCCGTGGGCCACCGACCCCACCGCGCAGGTGATCCACGACTGCCACACCAAGGATGGCAAGCCGCACGACCTGGCGCCGCGCAACGTGCTGCGGCGCGTGCTGGCCGCCTATGAAAAAGAAGGGCTGCGCCCGGTGGTGGCACCAGAGCTGGAGTTCTTCCTGGTGCAGAAGAACACCGATCCGGACTTCCCGCTGCTGCCACCCGCGGGCCGCTCCGGCCGTCCGGAGACCGCGCGGCAGTCGTACTCCATCGATGCGGTCAACGAATTCGACCCCATCCTCGATCTGATGTACGACTACTGCGATGCGATGGAACTGGACGTGGATACGCTGATCCACGAATCCGGCGCCGCGCAGCTGGAAGTCAACTTCACCCACGACGATGCCCTGTCGCGCGCCGACCAAGTGTTCCTGTTCAAGCGCACGATGCGCGAGGCGGCGATGCGCCATGGCGTGTACGCCACGTTCCTGGCCAAGCCGATGGAGAACGAGCCCGGCAGCGCCATGCATATCCACCAGAGCCTGCTGGACGTGAAGACCGGCCGCAACGTGTTCACCGGCAAGACCGAGGGCAAGGGCAGCAAGCTGTTCGGCCATTACCTGGGCGGCCTGCAGAAGTACGTGCCGATGGCGATGGCGTTCTTCGGTCCCAACGTCAACTCCTACCGGCGGCTGGCGCTGGGTCAGGTGGCGCCCATCAACGTGCAGTGGGGTTACGACAACCGTACCTGCGGCCTGCGCGTACCGATGGACACGCCGGAAAACATGCGCGTGGAAAGCCGCTTCGCCGGTTCCGACGCCAATCCGTATCTCGCCATGGCCGGCACGCTGGCCTGCGGCCTGCTGGGCATCCGCGAACAGCTCAAGCCGACCGAACCGCTGGCCAGCAGCGCGCAGGACATCGGCTTCGAGCTGCCGCGTTCGCTCGGCGAGGCGCTCGACGAACTGGAAGGCTGCAAGCCGCTGCAGGAGCTGATGGGCGCACGTTTCGTGCGCGCCTACATCTCGGTGAAGCGCAAGGAATACGAGACCTTCTTCCGCGTGATCAGTTCGTGGGAGCGGGAGTTCCTGTTGTTGAACGTCTGAATGCTGTTCCCTTCTCCCGCCGGGAGAAGGTGGCGCGAAGCGCCGGATGAGGGTACGGCGGCATCGGGATGGTTCACCGCCGATGGTTCTGCCGGACCCTCACCCCAACCCCTCTCCCGATGGAAAGGGGTTCAATCATTGGAGCGTGTATGAACCAACTCGACACCCGCACCCTGCAGAAGCTCGATGCCGAGCACCACCTGCATCCGTTCAACGACAACGCCGCGCTGGCGAAGAAAGGCACGCGCATCCTCACCAAGGGGGAGGGCTGCTACGTCTGGGATGCGGAAGGCAATCAACTGCTCGACGCGTTCGCCGGCCTGTGGTGCGTGAACATCGGGTATGGGCGCAAGGAACTGGGCGAGGTGGCGTCGAAGCAGATGACGCAGCTGGCCTACTACAACAGCTTCTTCCAGTGCACGACCGAGCCGACCATCGCACTGGCGGCGAAGCTGGCCGAACTGGCGCCGGGTGATCTCAATCACTCCTTCTTCGTCAATTCCGGGTCGGAGGCCAACGACACCATCCTGCGCCTGGTCCGCCATTTCTGGGCCGTGCAGGACAAGCCACAGAAGAACATCTTCATCGGTCGCCACGACGGCTACCACGGCACCACCATGGCCGGCGCCAGCCTCGGTGGCATGAAGGGCATGCACAAGCAGGGCGGGCTGCCGATCCCCGACATCCACCACATCGATCCTCCGTTCTGGTTCGCCGACGGCGGCGATATGGACGAGGACGAGTACGGGCTGGTTGCCGCACGCCGACTGGAGGACAAGATCCTCGAACTCGGCCCGGACCGCGTGGCCGCCTTCATCGGCGAGCCCATCATGGGTGCCATCGGTGTCTACATTCCGCCGAAGACCTACTGGCCCGAGATCGAGCGCATCTGCCGCAAGTACGACGTGCTGCTGGTGGCCGACGAAGTGATCTGCGGTTTCGGCCGCACCGGCGAGTGGTTCGGTTCGCAGTACTTCGGCTTCCAGCCGGACATCATGCCGGTGGCCAAGGGCATCACCTCCGGCTACATCCCGCTGGGCGCGGCGATGTTCAACGACCGCGTGGCCAAAGTGCTGAAGGAGCAGGGCGGCGAGCTGGCGCATGGGGCTACGTACTCGGGCCACCCGGTGTGCGCGGCGGTGGCACTGGAGAACATCCGCATCCTCCAGGACGAGAAGATCGTCGAGCGCGCGAAGACCGACGTCGCGCCCTACCTGGCGCAGCGCTGGGCCGAGCTGGGCGAACACCGGCTGGTCGGGCAGGCGCGCATCGCCGGCATGGTCGGCGCGCTGGAACTGGTGCCGGACAAGCGCAAGCGCGCGTTCTTCCCCGAGCGCGGCACCGTCGGTCCTCGCTGCCGCGACCACGCGCTCAGGCACGGGTTGATCCTGCGCGCCACCTGGGACGCGATGCTGCTGTCGCCCCCGCTGGTGATCACCCGTACGCAGGTGGACGAACTGTTCGACAAGACATGGAAGGCGCTCAACGACACTGCCGACGATCTGGGGCTGTGAGGCCGCGCCGCGATGCGTGCGCTGCGTCACGGCGTCGCGGCCCGGGCGTATGATGTTTCCATCCCCCGATCCTGATTCCATGGAGACCCCGATGAAGCTCAAGACCCTCACCGTCATGCTGGCCGCCGCCGTACTGGCAGCCTGTGGCGGCAAGGACGGGCAGGCCACCGCCGACGCGCCCTCGAAGACCCTCAACGTCTACAACTGGTCCGACTACATCGCCGAGGACACGATCCCGAACTTCGAGCAACAGTCGGGGGTCAAGGTCACCTACGACGTGTTCGACAGCGACGAGATGGTCGAGACCAAGCTGCTGGCCGGCAGCAGTGGTTACGACGTGGTGGTGCCGTCGCTGAGCTTCCTTGGGCGGCAGATCCAGGCCGGCGTGTTCCTGCCGCTGGACAAGAGCAAGCTCCCGAACCTGAAGAACCTCGACCCGAAGATGCTCGAGCGCATCGCGCTGCAGGACCCGGGAAACCAGTACGCCGTGCCCTACCTCTGGGGCACCAGCGGCATTGGCTACAACGTCGACAAGATCAAGGCCATCTTCGGCGACACCGCCGTAACCGGCAGCTGGGACGTGGTGTTCAAGCCGGAGAATGCGGCCAAGCTGAAGGACTGCGGCATCACCGTGCTGGACACGCCGTCGGAGCTGATCCCGATTGCGCTGAACTACCTGGGCGAAGACCCGCACAGTTTCGATCCGGCCACCATCGACAAGGCGGCGGCGCTGCTGAAGTCGATCCGCCCGTATATCCGCAACTTCCACTCATCCTCGTACATCAACGACCTGGCCAACGGCGATGTCTGCCTGGTGGTGGGCTGGTCGGGCGACATCATCCAGGCACGCGACCGCGCCGCCGAGGCGGGCAACGGCGTCAATGTGGCGTACTCCATCCCGAAGGAAGGCGCGCCGCAGTGGTTCGACATGCTGGCCATCCCGAAGGATGCGAAGAATGTCGACAACGCCTACGCCTTCATCAACTACCTGCTCGACCCGAAGGTCGCGGCGGCGAACACCAACTACGTGACCTATCCGAACCCGGTGCCGGCGTCCCGGCCGCTGGTCGAGAAAAGCATCGCGGATGATCCGACGATCTATCCGCCGGCGGACGTGGACGCGAAACTGTTCACCTTCGCGGTGCTGCCGCCGGAAGTGGATCGCCAGTACACGCGCATCTGGACGGAGCTGAAGACCGGACGCTGACACACACGAGGGCGCGGGCCATGACGGACGCGCCCTTCGTCATCGTGGCGTCACCCACGGGAGCGGGTGGCGACACAGGGGAGGGGAGAAGGGGAGCAACGCCGGCACGGAACAGGCCATTGCAATGACAGCATGCCCGCGGCGGCCACAGGCCGGTACGGGACCACATCAAGCCGCCCTTGCGGGCCGAACGGAGAGAGATTGATGAAACTGCGCGTACTGGCAACCACCCTGGCCCTGTGCACCCTCGCCGCATGCGGCGGAAAACCCGCCGGGGAAGGCGGCACCGACACCGGCGGCGCCAAGCAGGTCAACGTCTACAACTGGTCCGACTACATCGCCGAAGACACCATCCCGAACTTCGAGAAGAGCACCGGCATCAAGGTGACCTACGACGTGTTCGACAGCAACGAGGTGCTGGAAACCAAGCTGCTGGCGGGCAGCAGCGGTTACGACGTGGTGGTGCCGACGATGAATTTCCTCGGCAGGCAGATCCAGGCCGGCGTGTTCCTGCCGCTGGACAAGAGCAAGATCCCCAACTACGCCAACCTCGACCCGGCCATCATGAAGCGGCTGGAGAACCAGGACCCCGGCAACCAGCACGCCATTCCCTACATGTGGGGCACTACCGGCATCGGCTACAACATCGACAAGGTGAAGGCGGCCTTCGGCAACACCGACATCGCCAACAGCCTGGACATCGTGTTCAAGCCAGAGAACATTTCCAAGCTGAAGGACTGCGGCGTGACCTTCCTGGATACGCCTTCGGAGA
>Ga0065704_10071103_pt1 | contig 13161 bp, 10 predicted proteins | sample SwiRhicommuniRL2_FD_59091 | JGI IMG/M metagenome (GOLD analysis project Ga0065704, IMG submission 59091) | Switchgrass rhizosphere bacterial communities from Rose Lake, Michigan, USA - RL2 v2 (version 2) | ecosystem: Host-associated > Plants > Roots > Rhizosphere > Soil | place: East Lansing, MI
AACCATTTATGAGATCAGTTGGCCGGGCGATCCGAAGGCGCGCGATAATCCGAACTTGACCCGCTTGTTGCCTGAGAACAGGCCTGAAGATACACGGAAGTGTCCGCCCACCAAGCCGTAGAGAAGAGCGGCAGGAGCAGAAAGCAGGAGCAGGTTGTTTCCAGAGACCATCCTGCTCCTGCACTCTGCTCCTGCTCCTGATTGATATGCCGTACGAAGTTTTTCTCGCCTTTCGTTATCTCCGATCGCGCCATAAACGACGGCTCGCGCGTGCGACTTCGGTCGCTGCAATACTCGGCATCTGCATGGGCGTTGCGGCACTCATCGTCGCATTCGCTTTATCAAACGGGTTTCGCGATGAAATGCGCGACAAGATTTTGCAGGGCACTGCACATCTAAGCGTGCTTCATACTGATGGACGCGCGATTGACAACGATGCAGAGGTCGCTAATCGAGTTAAGCATGTGGATGGCGTCGTCAGTGCTTCGGCGACAACGTATGACGGCGCGCTTGCGCGTGGATTTAAAGGTTCGGGTTACGCAGTCATCCGCGGTATCGAGAAAGAGACAGCGCAGTCCACCGGGCGCCAGTGGATTCGCGAAGGTTCCTTTGAACCAGTGACGTCGACATTGTCCAGTGGTCCTCCGAACGCGGTCGTAGGTGCAGACCTCGCCGCACGAATCGGACTCTCCCTCGGTGACGATTTCGAAGTCATTTCCGCGCGCGACTCGAAATCTTATCGCTTGCACGTGGCCGGTGTTTTTCGCTCCGGACTCTTCGAATACGATTCAACCTGGATCTATGTCGGCATGGAAACCGCGAGCAAACTCGCCGGAACAGATCACGCCGCAACAGTGCTCGCAGTGCAAGTGCAAGACATCGACAATGTGAAGCACGTCAGCGCCGAAGTTTCAAAAGCGCTCGGCAACAGTTACACCGTCGTCGACTGGCAACAAGCAAATCAACCGCTGTTCGCGGCACTCGCTCTCGAACGCCGGATGGGTTTGTTCATCATCGGTCTCATCATCGCGATCGCCACACTCAACATCACGACGATGCTGATTCTCGTTGTCGTCGAACGGCGACGCGACATCGCGATCCTCAACGCCCTCGGCGCGACGCGCGCCGGCGTGATGACGGTCTTCATTATTGAAGGTGCGGTGATCGGTGCGATTGGCGCTGTGACAGGAGTTGTACTTGGTTTTGTCTTATGCGTGATTGCGAATCATTACAAGCTCGTGAGCCTGCCGGCTGATGTCTATTCGATCAGCAACGTGCCTTTAATTCCGAAGCCCGGTGAAATGATTCTGGCGGCCCTCGTCGCTTTTGTGTTGAGCGTACTGGCGACAATCTATCCTGCGCGCGCGGCGTCGCGCCTCAGACCAGTCGAGGCTTTGCGTGACTCATGATGAACGTCGTCGATCTGCGAAAGAGTTTTGTGGCGCCGAATGGTGAGCGGCTCGAGGTCTTGCGCGGAGTCGATTTTGCGGCGGCGGACGGCGAGAGTATCGCGATCACGGGACCGTCAGGTTCAGGAAAATCGACACTGCTTCATTTGCTCGGAGGCCTTGAAGCACCGGATCACGGAACGATCACTTTAAATGGCGCCAGCGCTCCGCGTCACCAGGTCGGATTTGTTTTTCAGTTTCACTACCTTTTGCCGGATCTTTCGGCGGTTGAGAATGTGGCGTTGCCGTTGTTGATAGCGCGTTGGAGCAAAAAACGCGCGTTTGAACGTGCTTTGGATCTTTTAGATGAAACAGATCTCGCCGGCCGTGCTGATCACCCTATTTCGCACCTCTCCGGCGGGGAGCAACAACGAGTTGCGGTCGTAAGAGCCTTAATTACGGAACCAAAACTGTTGTTGGCTGACGAACCAACCGGAAATCTTGATGAAACAATCAGCAATCAGATAGGCCACACACTGGTCAACTACGCTCGCAAACACGCCGCGATTACGGTCATCGCAACGCATAGCCCGAGTTTGGCGCGTTTGTGTGACCGCTCATTGGTGCTCGAGGAGGGGAGAACGCATTAGACAGGATTTGCAGGATTATTCAGGATGTTCAGGATTTATCCAGTAAATTCTGAAACATCCTGTAAATCCTGTCCAAATACATCTGAAATCACCATTCTGTTACTACTTTTAGTTAGGTCATAGGTTATAATGCGCCAAAGTTTGCCGTTATCGTCTCCCGGCAAACGTAATTATTAAGGACGTTTTACAGAAACCACGATGTTCGAACGCTACACTGAAAAAGCGCGCCGGGTGATCTTTTTCGCACGCTATGAAGCGTCACAATTTGGCGCTCCGGCCATCGAGCCGGAGCATCTTTTGCTGGGCCTGATGCGCGAGGACAAGACCCTTACGGGCCGTTTTTTCCCTCGCGCTCAGGTTTCTATCGAGTCAATCCGCAAGGAGATCGAGGGACGAACACTCCTGCGTGAGAAGATTTCCACTTCAGTCGAACTGCCACTCGCGCCCGAAACCAAACACGTTCTCGCCTATGCTCACGAAGAAAGCGATCGGCTGCAGCATCGCCACATCGGCACTGAACACTTACTGCTCGGTCTCCTTCGTGAAGAGCGTTCGATGGCCGCCGAGATTCTTTACGAGCGTGGTTTGCGATTGAATGCAGTTCGCGACGAGATCGCGCGCCAGTCAGGAGCTGACGCGAGGTCTACTCAAAAGAAAGACACTCCACATCTCGTCGAGTTTTCACGCGACCTGACCGACGACGCTGCGAACGACAAGCTCGATCCGTTAATCGGTCGTGAAGCAGAGATCGAGCGCGTGGTCCAGATTCTCTGCCGCCGTACGAAGAACAATCCCGTGCTGATCGGTGAGCCGGGCGTCGGCAAGACTGCAATCGTCGAAGGACTCGCACAGCGAATCGTTCGCGGCGACGTTCCCTCGTTCCTTGAACACAAGCGAATACTTTCACTCGATCTCTCGTTGATCGTCGCCGGCACGAAGTATCGCGGCCAGTTTGAAGAACGTCTGAAACAGATCATGCGCGAGCTGGTTGAGAATCCGCAGTACATCGTCTTCATCGACGAGTTGCACACGCTGGTTGGCGCGGGTTCGGCTGAAGGTTCTCTCGACGCCGCCAACATTCTGAAGCCCGCATTGTCTCGCGGTGAGATTCAGTGCATCGGCGCGACCACGCCATCAGAGTTTCGCAAGTCGATCGAGAAGGATCGATCGCTGGAACGCCGTTTTCAGGCTGTGAAAGTTCCGCCTCCATCTGAAGCCGAAGCCGTCAGCATCCTCGATGGCGTGCGTGAACGTTACGAGAGTTTTCACCAGGTTCGTTATACCGACGATGCGCTGCAAGCTGCTGTCTACCAATCGCACCGCTACATTCCCGATCGCTTTCTGCCTGACAAGGCAATCGATGTGATCGATGAGGCGGGCGCGCGTGTGAAGCTTCGCGTGCGACGCGAACAAGGCAATCTGGCGGATTGGAATGAGTTGAATGAGTGGTCGCGATCATATGGCGACACTTCCAGCTTGCGTGTTCATCAAGAAGACGCACTCGTCTCTGCGGAAGTGACGCGTGACGACGTTGAAGACGTGATCGCTCGCTGGACCGGTATTCCGGTTAACTCGCTGAAAGAAGAAGAAACGCAGAAGCTCTTGCGTATCGAAGTCGAGCTTCACAAGCGCGTCATTTCTCAGCGGCCGGCCATCTCGGCGTTGGCTCGCGCAATTCGCCGTTCGCGGGCCGGACTGAAGAATCCGCTGCGACCCGTTGGCTCGTTCCTGTTTCTTGGTCCAACCGGTGTCGGTAAAACTGAAGTTGCTCGTTCGCTGGCTGCGTTTTTGTTCAGCAGTGAACGCGCACTCATCCGCTTTGACATGTCGGAATTCATGGAGAAGCATTCGGTCTCCAAGTTGATTGGATCGCCGCCGGGCTACGTCGGACACGAAGAAGGTGGCCAGCTAACCGAACGTATCAAGCGCTCGCCTTACTCCGTGCTGTTGTTCGACGAGATCGAGAAGGCACATCCGGACATCTTCAATATCCTGCTGCAGGTGTTTGAAGACGGTATCCTGACAGATGCGCTCGGTAATACCGTCGACTTCAAGAACACGATCATCATCATGACCTCGAATATCGGCGCCCGCTTCATTCAGAAGAAGGGCACGCTCGGCTTCCAGGCAAATACCGATGCCAGCCGCGAGAAGGTGGAAGAGATGGTGATGTCGTCAGTACGGCAGACTTTTAACCCCGAGTTCATCAATCGTCTCGACGAGATCATTATTTTCGACCAGTTGCTCGACAACGAGCTGCTCGAAGTAGTTCAGTTGCAGCTCGACCAGATCAACAAGACGATGAGCCGGCACGGCTTTGAGATCAAGTTGACCGACGAGGCAAAGCACTGGATTGTCGAGAAGACCTGCGCCGACCGTCTCTATGGCGCCAGACCAATCCGGCGTGCTTTACAGAAATATGTGGAAGATCCCCTGTCTGAGGCGTTGATTCAGGGTCAGCTCGAAGGAGCCACGATTATTGAGGTCTACCTCAACGGTCAGGAACTGGATTTCCGGCCCGAAGGTGTGGAAGCCGCTGACGACGCTTTACTGATTCACTGAAAGCCACCAAAAGGCACAAAAAGCACAAAAGCATAATATTTTGCTTGGGGCATTTTGTGTCTTTTTATAGTGTCTTCCCCCTTGTGGAACTTTCAGGTTTTATCGCTTATAATGCGCCACTTTGCTACTCAAAAGCTGGCAACTGGCAATTCTGACAGTGAATCAAAGGGCTGTCTTCGTAACCAGTTCAAGCACTCATAAGCTCCCCGAAGTTTCTGAGGCCCGGTAAGAACTCTTGAGGGAATTGGTGCCTATGCACTCATATCGCTTGTTTTGGCTCTTCGTTTTGAGCCTCTTGGCTGGTGTCTCCGCAACCTTCGTAAGTCCGGGACGCGTTCAAGCCCAGCAAACTCCGCAAACTCCGCAAACTCAGCCCCAGCGAATCGTCGAAAGCGTTGACATCATCGGTAATCGTCGCCTGCGTAAGGACGACATTCTTTATTACATCCAGACTCGACCTGGAGATCCTTACAACGTCGATCAGGTCCAGCGCGATTACCAAACACTCCTGTCGCTGACGTTCTTCGACAAAACAGCCACTCGTGTTCTGACTGAAACCGGTCCGCGCGGCGGCGTTAACATCATCTTCGAAGTCAAAGAGCTGCCGATCATTCGTGACCTGACGTTTGAGGGGCTCAGCAGTGTGGCTGAATCGGACATCCTCAAGGCTTTCCGTGAGCGACGCGTGGGTGTTTCTAAAGAGAGCATTTACGACCCGGTGAAAGTCCGTAACGCGATGCGAGTTATCAAAGAGCTACTCGCCGCTGGCGGACACCCGAACGCAACCGTCGAGGAAAAAACCGAAGAAGTTTCAGCGACTTCGCTCGCGATCACTTTCGAAGTTCACGAAGGCGACCGCGTGCGTGTGGTCGATATTCAGTTTGAAGGCAATACGGTTTTCAGCGACGGCGCTCTGCGCGGCGCGATGAAGTACGTGAAAGAGGCCGGTCTGATCACTCGCTTCAAGAGCTCAGACATCCTCGATCGCGAGAAACTCGACGTCGACCTGCGTCTGGTTGATAACTACATGCGTTCGAAAGGTTACCTGCAGGCACGACACGGTGAGCCTCGAGTTGAAAGCGTCGGTCGTCGCCGGACCGGTTTCCCGATCCTGCCGCTGCCGTTCCTGTCGTCGGTTGACGAGGGATTGCGCGTGACGATTCCGATTGTCGAAGGCAAGGTTTACCGGCTGGGAGAGTTTAAGGTCGAAGGAAACTCCATCTTTTCCGAGGCACAAATCAGGGCAGTAATCGGTCTCAACAAAGGCGACATCGCCGATGGTGAAAAGGTGAGCAAAGGCCTGTTTGAAAACCTCAAGAAGTTTTACGGCCAACAGGGATTTATCGAATACACCGCTGAACCCGTCCCAACATTCAAAGATAATCCAGCAAATCCAAACGAAGGCATCGTCGACTTCACCGTCACGATTGAAGAAGGCAAGCAGTTTACATTGCGGCGTTTGGAATTCGTCGGCAACACGTTTACACGCGACAATGTGTTGCGTCGTGAAGTGCTCATAAACGAAGGCGACATCTACAACGACGTGTATTGGGAGTATTCAGTTGTCAAACTGAACCAGCTCGGTTACTTCAACCCGATCGACAAAGACAAAGACGTCGACCGCCGCACGAACGATGAAGAAGCCACTGTCGATCTCTCGCTGAAGGTGAGTGAACGCGGGCGCCAGCAGATATCGTTCAACGGCGGTATCTCGGGCATCGGTGGTTCGTTCTTCGGTCTTGAATACTCGACCAACAACCTGCTGGGCCGCGGCGAGGTGCTTTCATTCAATCTTGCGGCTGGTAACCGGCAGCGTTCGTTCCAGTTCTCATTCACTGAACCCTACATCAAGGACCGACCAATCAGCGCGGGCTTCTCGGTGTTCGCTTTCTCGCAGAAGTTCTTTGGTGAAGGAACGTTTCTGTCGCAGAACATCAATGCGCAGGAAGACCTGCTGAACTCTCAATTCAATCTCAACAACATTAATGAAGAGAATCTCTTCACCCGAGATTCTTACGGCGGGTCGCTTTACGTAAGCGCGCCGCTTTCCGAGTTTTATCGCAAACGACGGTTTACACAGTTCTCGCGCGTCGGTGCTTCGTATCAATTGTCGTTGTCGAGTGTGAAAGATCCGGAATCCAACCGGGATCCAAATAACCCGACGGCGTTCATTCCGGTGATCTACGAGCAGCCCAACATTCTGACAAGCCGCGGAACTCTTACTTTCTCGTACGACACGAGAAACGCGAGCGTCGATCCGACGAAAGGTCGCGAAATCTCGCTGGCCGTCGCCGTAGCTGGTCTGGGCGGCGACGTGCGTACTTACCAGCCGACCCTTTCGTACACGCAGTTTTTCCCGATGCGACGTAAGAGGTCACAGCATCCGGAAGTCTTCGGCTTCCGCATCATCACGGGAACAGTTGGCAGCTTTGCCACAACAGATAAAGTCAGAAACGCGCAGTCGCTTGCTTTTGTCGACGGCGTGCCAATCTTCGAGCGTTTCTTCCTCGGCGATGAATTCACGATTCGTGGTTACAACGTGCGTTCGATCAGCCCGATTGCGCCGGTTGACACGTTCATCACTTCGCAGAACGTAAAAATCGCTACGACCCCCACGGGTCCGATCGTGCAGGTTCCCGGTATCCCGGACTCTGCGGCACAGGTGGGAGTTTTCACCGGTTCCAGCGGCAATAATATTGCAGGTTTGCCGCGGACGTTTACTTCCGTCGGTGGCGACACGCAGATCCTCGGAAACTTCGAATACAGGATTCCGATCATCGGCGATACCGTCGGTATCGCGGCTTTCGCGGACATCGGAACGGCGTTCAATCTTAGAACCAAGAACGACCAAACGTTCTCGAGCAAATTCCTGCCCGACCAGCCTTTCCTGGGAACCGTGGGCTTTCTGAGCTGTCCCAGGTTTCCGGTTCCGGTTGCGGTCAGTTTGAGTAATTTGGCTCTTTGTAATAACCCGCTTCTGGGAGGGCCTCCGGGAGGAGGAGCTCTGGCAGCGCGCGACAGTCGCATCGTAAGTCAGGCGGAAATCGATAACGCGCAGAGGCTGGACGGTATTGACCCGTTGACCTTCCTGCCGCCCGGATTTCAGCCGGTGTTCCTGCGTGGTGACGCGCAGACAAACAGCGTGGTCAGGTTGTCGCAGAGTTTGTTTGACAAGATTGGCGACTACAGATCGAGTTTAGGTATGGAGGTCAGAGTCCAGGTACCCGTCATCAATGTACCGTTTCGACTGATCTTTGCGTATAATCCCAATGCCCGGCCAAACCAATTCATTGACGGGTTTCCGTTCTTCTTTAACGAAAAAAAGAAAGTCATTCGATTCAGTGTCGGGCGTACCTTCTGATCGCCTGAGCCAACCAATGGTGGCTGGATAAACAACTAAGAGGTTTGTCCAACTGCCTCAACGTAAGGAGTATTACAAGAAAGTTATGAAGATAGCTCGTTTTATCGCTGCGGTTGCCATGTTGACGGCGACTGTAATTTGCGTGTCAGCACAAACCAGACCAGCGGCGACACCCGCTGCCCCGCCGGCGACGGCTCCACAAACTGTGGCCGTTCCGGACAGCAAAATGGCAATGATTTATTCGGATGCCTTCCTGGATCCGAAGACCGGCATCGCCAGATTCAATAGTCTGCTCGGTACACTCAATCGTGAGTTTCAGCCGCGCCAGGCCGAATTGCAGGGACTCCAGACCAGAATCAGCACTCTTAGTAAAGAGATCGAGGACACTCAGGCGGTCGCGGATCCGAATGCCCTGCGAACGAAGCGAGAACAACTGGCACAGTTGAATACCGAGTACAAACGTAAAGGCGAGGATGCCGAACAAGCGTACGGGAAGCGCCGGCAGGAGATTTTTGGTCCCCTGCAGCAGGATATCGGCAAGGCCCTTGAAGCGTTTGCAAAGGCGCGCGGTATCACTGTGATTGTTGATGGTAGCCAGGTGCCGGTCGTCTATGCAGCCGACAGCATCGATATCACTCGCGCGTTCATCACCGATTTCAACAGTAAGAACCCGGCAACGGCTTCAGTGCCGCAGCCATAACAGCAAATATCATGATTCGAAATTATTTGCTTTCACTCTTGGTTGTTGTGGCGCTCGCCATTTCGGTGAGCGCACAACAGCAAAGACCGGCGGGAGCCCCTGCGGCTCAGCCGACCCCGACGCCTGCCGCGCCCCCAGCTACTGTCGCCTTGCCGATCAGCAAGATGGCGGTGATCAACTCGGATTATTTTCTGGATCAAAAGACCGGGATCGCGAAGTTCAATTCCGCGGTTATCAAACTAAATAGTGAGTTTCAGAAAGTTAAGGACGAAATCACCCAGATGCAGACCCGAGCCTCAACGCTCGAGGCTGAGATCAACAAGCTGCGTGACGCACCGGAAGGAACTCCTATCGACCAGAAGTCTCTCCAGGCGAAGATCGACCAGTTGGAGCAGTTGAAGAAAGATATTCAGCGTAGAAGTGAGGACGCGCAGAGCTCCTATAATCGTCGCCGGACGGAAATCTTTACCCCGTTACAGGATGAAATCGGCAAAGCCCTCGAAGCCTTTGCCAAGGCGCGTGGCATCACCGTGATCATCGACGCTGCCCAAGTGCCTTTGCTTTTCGCCGATGAAAAGATCGACATCACGCGCGCCTTTATTGCAGATTTTAACAGCAAGAATCCGGTTACCGCAGCGTCAACAACCACGCCACCCGAATAGGGCCACAAAGACGCACAAATACACAAAGTTGATTTTGTGTTGTTTGTGCTTTTTTGTGGCTTAAGTGCAAATGGAAACAGTCCTCGATTCACTGGCAATTCAAAAGCTCCTGCCGCACCGCTACCCTTTTCTTCTCGTCGATCGCATCGTGGAGCTAGTGCCTCGCGAACGAATCGTGGGAATAAAGCAGGTAAGTATTAACGAACCGTTTTTTCAGGGTCACTTTCCCGGCGCTCCAGTGATGCCAGGCGTGCTTGTGGTTGAAGCTCTGGCCCAGGTAGGCGCCGTGCTGGCCCTGCGCGAGATCGAAGACCGGGATCAAAAACTGGTTTTGTTCACCGGCATCAAGGAAGCGCGTTTTCGACGACCGGTTGTTCCTGGCGATACTCTGGTTTTGGAAGTAACGGCACTCCGCATCGGTTCGCGCGTCCAACGTATGCGCGGTGAAGCCAAAGTGGATGGTCAAATCGCTTCCGACGCAGAGATCATGAGCATCATCGCCCCGAGGGAATAGGTCTGAACAATTCATGTCCGCTGCCACTCACCCGACCACGATTCATCCGACTGCGGTTGTGAGCCCGGGCGCCCGAATTGGCTTCGACTGCTTTATTGGACCATATTGCATCGTCGGCGATGAAGTTGAGCTTGGCGACGGTGTCAGACTCGAATCTCATTGCGTCGTCGACGGTCGCACATCAATCGGCGCTGCCACCCAGGTATTTCCCTTCGTTTCAATCGGCCTTGCTTCGCAGGATCTGAAGTACAAAGGCGAACCTTCTGAAACACGCATCGGCGAGCGCAACAAGATACGCGAATTCGTAACCATTCACAGAGGCACTGCCGGCGGCGGCATGCTTACCAAAATCGGCGACGATTGTCTGATTATGGCCCAGGCACACGTTGCGCACGACTGCCTGATCGGCGACGGCGTCATCATGGCAAACGCAGCCACGCTCGCCGGGCACGTTGTGGTCGAGGATCGCGCGAACATCGGCGCGTATTCCGGTGTGCATCAATTCTGCCGCGTCGGTAAGGAAGCCTACGTTGGTGGCTACTCGGTGGTCGTCAAAGACGCACTTCCTTTTGCCCTCACCGTCGGCAATCATGCAAAGTGTTACGGGTTGAACATCACCGGCATGAAACGCCGCGGCTATTCGCGTACCTCCATCGACGCGCTCCACCACGCTTTTCATCTGCTCCTTTCCGCTAAACTGAATACCACGCAGGCAGTCGAGCGCATCAGGGAAGAAATCAACGACTCTGCTGAAGTCTCAGACCTTTTGCGTTTCATCGAGAGCTCCAACCGCGGCGTCACCAAATGAAGTTCGGACTGATCGCTGGTAACGGGAAATTTCCCTTAATGGTTGTGGAAGGTGCCCGCGAGGCGGGAGTGCCTTTGGTCGTGGCTGCGATTCGTGAAGAGACGGATCCGGAGATGGACCAGCGCGCCGAGCGAGTAAAGTGGGTGGGCATCGGCCAGCTTGGGCGGATGATTCGTTTTTTCAAGGAAGAAGGTGTCGAGAAGGCCATCATGGCCGGACAGGTGAAGCACGTTCAGATCTTCAGTCGCGCAGTTCCGGATGCGCGCATGCTGAAAGTGCTTTTGAAACTGCCGCGCCGAAACACTGACTCGCTGATTGGCGCAATCGCGTCGGAGTTGCAGAGCGAGGGAATCGAGCTGGTTGACTCCACGTGCTTTCTACAGGATTCGTTACCGCAGAGCGGCACGCTCACGCGTCGTGAGCCTTCGAAGCAGGAGCGCGAAGATATTGAATACGGTTTGGAGATCGCGCGCGAAATTGCGCGGCTCGACCTGGGCCAGACGATCCTCGTTCGTGGCAAGGCCTGCGTGGCAATCGAAGCAATGGAAGGCACGGACGAGACGATCCTGCGTGCAGGCCGGCTCGTGAAAGGGCGGCTAGCTGTTGTTAAGGTAGCGAAGCCAAATCAGGATATGCGATTTGATGTGCCGGTGGTTGGTGTGCCAACGATTGAAGCGATGGTCGAAGCCGGCGCGACTTGTCTCTGCATCTCCGCCGGCAAGACCCTCATGTTCGATCGCGATGAAATGATCCGCGCCGCAGATAAAAACAAGATCTCAATCGTGGCCACAGATAAACACGGATAATAAAATCCGATTTTTATCCGCGTCATCTGTGGCTCAATTGGCCGGCGAAACCGCGGCGGTCTGGTCAGCCTTGGGATCGTACGGAGTTGCCAGGTATTTCTTCGCAACGGCCTGTGCGTTGTCGTAATCGATTCCCGACTGTACTGCCTTCTGATACTCCGCTACTGCGCGCGTGCGCTCGCCCTTCGCGTCGTATGCGTTGCCACGTTTGATGTGGGCCCACACCTCGATCCACGACGGCTTCAGATTGCCGATGAGCGAAGCCTCCAGGTTGTCGAGGGCCTGCTGCCAGTTACGCTGTTCGAGAAACAGCAACCCGAGATTGTAGTAAACCCAGGAGTTCGAGCGATCGAGCTTCAGCGCTGCTTCAAACTGCTGCTGCGCTTCAGCGTAAATGCCTTCCTTCATCTGCTCGATGCCGCGCCGCGCAATGATCGAAACACGCAAGTCGTCAGACATTCGCAGTATCTTGTTGTTCGGGTCGACGACCACCTCGATAGGCTGTCCGTTCGACTCAAAATCGAAATCCTCACTACGGCCTTCAATCCGAACCGTCTTCTGCTGGTTGTCACCTTCGGCGCGCAACAGCAACTCGACCGGCATGCGCAGTGTTTCGAGATTCTGTTTCACTGTGCCGCGAGTGCGAAACTTCCCCGAACGTGTGCGAATAATCTGGTAGTCGACGGTAAACTCCGGCACGCCCGTTCCTTCAACCCATTGCGCAAAGAAGTAACGGAGGTTCTCCTGCGAGATCTTGTTCGCAAGTTTTTCGAAGTCGTCAATTGAGGCGTTCTTGCCTTTGTACGTCTGCAGGAAAGTGGCCAGCAGACGATCGAAGTTTTCTTTCCCAATCGTCTCGCGCAACATGCGAAAGATCATCGAGCCTTTGTAGAAGACGATCGACTGATAAGCTGCCGACTGATCGTCCAGCGCACTCGGCGCACGGGCGATGGATGCTGTTTGTTCGAACGTCAGTGCGCGTTCCTGTTGTTCGCGCTGAGCGGCGTCGAGGCCTCCGGCAGTCAACGTGTTCTCGCGAAACGCGAACGCGCTCCACTCCGCCAGCCCTTGCGACAGCCACGCATCGTCGAACGATTTCAGACCGACGCTCTGGCCCCACCACTGGTAGGCAAGCTCTCGCTCGATCTTCTCTTCCGGCACGGGCCGCGTGGTATCGAACATCTTACTCGACAGAAAAACGATTCCCGGTCCCGAGTACGTATCAAGACTCTCGTCGTCAATTTGGACAACCACGAGGCGATTTCCGAAAAGCGGAGCGCCGTACGTCTTGGTGAAATACTCCAACACGCGACCAGTCAGCTCGGCATACGCTTCAAGCCGTTTTTCGCTGCCCGGCATTGCATACAACTGAAGATCGTAATTGGCGTAACGCAGGTTCTTGTTGATGTAGAGTCCCGCTGCGAAGTTTCCGATCAAGACAGGTTGCCGATGAACGAAGCGATAACGAACGGCACCCTCTTTCGGAGTGGGCTGCGCCACGATTGGATCGTCGCTGGTGCCGGCTACCTGCAAGCCCGACGGAACGATGAATGTGATATCGGAAGTTGCCCGGTCAGCGGCGTAGTCGTGAAAAGGAAACCAACGGGAGGCATACATCAGGTATGAGCCTTCCGAGCCGACGTAGGCCAGACGCTTGGTTGCGAGCGGCCCGCCTTCCGGCGAAACGAGGGCGCCTTCCCAGCGAACGCG
>Ga0065704_10071104_pt1 | contig 13159 bp, 9 predicted proteins | sample SwiRhicommuniRL2_FD_59091 | JGI IMG/M metagenome (GOLD analysis project Ga0065704, IMG submission 59091) | Switchgrass rhizosphere bacterial communities from Rose Lake, Michigan, USA - RL2 v2 (version 2) | ecosystem: Host-associated > Plants > Roots > Rhizosphere > Soil | place: East Lansing, MI
ATTTATAAAAAAGTATTTGAACCTGCGGATGAATACTTCTTGTCTGTTGCTGCAACAGCAGAAGGGCCTATGCCAAATGCCACAGCACATTATTGGCGCCGTTTCGGAGGTTTGGTTGCGACAAATGAGAGGTTAAATCATGCCTTGTTATAGTATTGACGGTGTTATTCCAGTGGTTAGCCCAGATGCTTTTGTACACCCAACCGCTGTTTTAATTGGTGATGTGATTATTGAAGCGGGCGTATATGTAGGGCCATTTGCCTCATTGCGTGCCGATTTTGGTCGTATCCATATTAAGCAAAATGCCAATATACAAGACAACTGTACCATTCATGGTTTTCCGCAAAGCGTGACTTTAGTTGAGGAAATGGGGCACATTGGGCATGGCACAACTTTACATGGTTGCCGCATTGGTAAAAATGTTTTGGTGGGCATGAATAGCGTAATTTTGGACTATGCCGAAATTGGTGAAAACACCATTATTGGTGCAAATAGTCTGGTTAAAACCAAAGATATTATTCCGGCAAATGTATTGGCAATGGGCAGTCCTGCCAAGGTTGCACGTGATTTATCAGAACAAGAAAAAAAGTGGAAAACTAGAGGCACGCAAGAATACATTGAGCTTGCACAGCGCTGCTTAAACTCAATGCAAGAAGTTCAGCCTTTAGTCTCAGAGTTGGATGACCGCCTGACCTATAAGGACTTTAGTTCTTCAAACTATCAGATTAAACAAGATAGTGTTTAACGGCTTTTAATCAGTCGATTTCAATACACATAGGTTTATAACATTTAGGGAATACTCGCACGGGTAAGGAGACGTTTGTGCAAAAAATGGAAACCACTGCGGTTGATCAATTCGCAGAGCTATTAGGTGTACAAGTGCTGCATCGCAGTTTTGATGAAGCGCGTTGTCAGCTTAATGTGAAAGACGAACACATGAATGCCTTAGGTGGCGTGCATGGCGGTGTCATATTTTCTTTAGCCGATATCGCTTTTGCGATGGCTTGTAACGCAGGGGATGCGCCATATACTGGCCTACAGGCTGATATTCGCTATATGAGCGGTGCTAAAGATAGGGTGTTAATTGCAACGGCAACCAAGATTGGAAGTAGTAAAAAATTTGCGCATTATGAAGTTTTGATAACAGATGGTTTAAATAATAGAGTCGCTTTATTTACGTCTACGTGTTACAGACTTGCACCGTGATATCTGGTCATTTGGCAGTTAGATCCAAAGCAAAACTTATCAGCTACTAAACTTATAGCCAAAATGATTAAGGCATAGATTAATTCCGTTAAGTGAATAGTCCATACAACCTTTATGAATGCACTTATTTTCTGAAAAGCCTTCATGGGCTAAAACGACTAAGAATTGCTTAATACTGTTTATTCGATTTTGGCTTAATGTTTGGTTCACATTTACAAGTTTAATTCCAAAAATAGGTGCTGTCGGTGTATCTGGATAACACTCGAAATACCATGCTTGCTCACACTCAGAGCAGACATAATAAAACTCACTATAGTCAAATTTTGGGCGAGTTTCTTCGCATGGAGCTTCTTCAACGATGTAGTGAGGAAACCTAATTTTCATTTCATAGTTATTGCTGAAAATATTTGAAAAGCTGTCAGGGCATACAAAAAACTCACCGACATTTTGACATTCACACATATTTTTTTTTCTTTACCGTTTTCTTGAAATATATAATAGAGTCAATCAAAGAAAATTTTATATTTATCTGGTATATGATTAGATTTTTCTTACAAGATATTCCAAATATTAGGTATTTAAAAATAAATGATTAAACGAACTTTGTGGTATCAAGTTGAAAAAGAGTATTTGCAATTAACTCAAGAAGATTTACCAAATATAGATAACTCCTTAGTTATTCTAGGTGAGGCAGGTATGGGGAAATCTTGCCTGCTTGAGTGGTTAGGAAGCTTGGATAATTTTGCATACTGTACTGCTCGACAGTTACTTCGTCGTCACAAACCTAATACTTTGCTGAATAATAAAAAAATTCTTGTAATCGATGCATTAGATGAGTGGGGTTCATCTAAGGATGGAGATGGTATTGATTTAGTTTTGCAAAAATTGGGAGAACTTGATTATCCACAGTTTGTTTTGTCTTGTCGTGTAGCAGATTGGCGTAGTGCTACTGGTTTAGTAGCAATTCAAGAGCAATATAATATTGAACCACTAGAACTTCATTTAAATCCTTTTTCTCAAAATGATATGAATGATTTCTTAAGTGAAAAAATAGGAAATGAGCAAGCGCTGAATGTTGTGAAACATTTTGTAAACCTCGGCTTAGAAGGGCTATTGGGTAATCCACAAACATTAAATTTGATTTCAGAAGTTGCTAGTGTGACTCAACTACCTGAAACATTAACTCAACTTTTTGAACAAGCAGTTAATTTATTAAGAATTGAACATTCTGAACAGAAGATAGAAAGACAACTATCTAAAGAAACTGAACTTGAAGTAGCAGGAGCTGCTTTTGGAAGTTTAATATTGTCAGCAAATGAAGCTATTACTAGAAAGCCTCTACACAAAATTGATGATGGTGAATTGCCAATAAGTGAAATAAAAAGTCTTACACAAGGGCAGTATATTGAAAATGTAATTGGTTCTCGATTATTTAAAGCGAATGGAGTGGAACGCTTTACCTATCTACATCGTAGGATAGGAGAGTTTTTAGGTGCTAAATGGCTAATTAAACAAGCAAATACGAGTCGTAAAAAAAAACGTCTTCTATCTTTTTTTCATGCATATGAGCTTGTTCCTGCTAATTTACGTGGTATGCATGCATGGTTAATGATGGACCACACTTTAGCTTTAGAAGTTATTAAAGCCGATCCAATCGGAATATTAGAATATGGGGATGTCGATAATCTTTCAGTAGAACAAGCTAAAGTTTTATTGTCTAGTATAGAAAACTTAGCAGAAAATAATCCTAGGTTTTATAAACGAAATAGCTATCAGATTCGGGCTTTCACCACACCGGTTATTTTAAGTCAAATTAAAGATATTCTTTTAAATTATGAAATTTCTTTTACGTTTAGAATTTTTTTACTTGAATCTATTCAGTCATTTCAATTGCCAGCTTATTTTATTGAAGTTTTAAAGAAGTTAGTTTTAAAGACTGAGATAGAGTATGCGATTCGTAAAGCTGCTGGTGAAGCATTATCAATTCAAAAGCAACTAATTGATTGGAAAGAAATTTATCTTAGTCTCTCTAAATTCAATGATGAATCATCATTTCGACTAGCTTTAGAGCTACTACAAGATATTGGATATAACAAAATTGATAGTAAACTAATAGCCACTTTAGCTTTTTTATACTTAAAAACTGAAGAAACTGTTTCGGGACCACTTTGGTTCATCGAAATTGATCTACCTGATGGTCAAATAGAAAATTTTCTTGATACTTTTGTAGAACATTTAAAGTCAGAAGAAAAAAAATTTCAACATGATGAAAGATATGAAATAAAGAATCTTCTATCTCATTTAATATTAAGAGTTCTTAATTTAAAAGAAATTCCAGTTGAAAAATTATGGAGATGGCTTGAAGTATTTGATTATTGCTACGATTTCTATAATGAGAAAATAAAAGAATTAGAAAACTTTTTCCGAACCAATGATTTATTAAGACAAAAAATACATAGCTTAGTACTTCTTGAACTTACTAATGAGAAGCTTATAAGGCAACGATCTAGGAATCTTTCACAAGCATCCTTAGGTCTTATACCGAATGAAAACGATGTTATTTTATTATTAGAAAATATGTTTTTAACTAATCCTAGGGATGAGCGTTGGAAAGAGATTGTTCATTTAGTAAAACATGATGGTGAGATAGGTCAAAAGGTTCGTAACGTAGCACTGCCTTTTACTAGAGGTAATGTAAAAGATAAGCTATGGTTAGAGCAAATTTCTATTAGACAACTAGATAGTTGGGAAATTAAAAATAATTTACATAGCCAGAAAATAGAAAAAAACAAGAAAGAACGTCAAGCTAAAGAACAGAAATTTTATCATGAAAATAGTGAGTTATTACGTAAAGGTGACTATAAGCTGATTCTGAATCCTGCAATAGCATATTTAAAAATATTAAATGGTATTGATAGTAAAGTTGTACCTCATCAAAGTATTGCAGCATGGCTAGGAGATGAAATATCAAATATTTGTATGGAAGGATTTGAAAACTTTCTACTGAATAGTACAACTAAAATAAACGTTGAAGATATTCTGAAAATTGTTGGGGAGGGTAAGATATATAGCGAATGTTTGATCCTCATAGTAGCTTTAGCTGAACGTGTACGGAAATATATTGGCTTGGGTGATCTACCTGATGAGCCTTTATTGGCAAGTTTTTTTATATTAATGAAGCGAAGGTATGACCAAGAGGCGAAAATTCCTAATGTGTATGAAGAAATAGAAGATGAGTTGTTAAGACGTGGAATTTTAGAAGAAGCACTACAATTATTTTATGAACCACTATTTCAAAGCAGATTTACTCATATTCAGGGTTTAGCTAATATTTTAAATGGAGCGAAATATAAGAGTTTCAATATCGAGTTAGCTAAGCGATGGATTGAAAAATTTCCACTTATTCCGATTGATCCAGAATTAGAAATAGTAAATAGTTTGCTCAATAATGGTGAAATAGACTTTATAAAACAAAATTTATGGCAACGTATAAAAGTTGACAATATTGATCAGCAGAGAAATTGGATTACTATTGGTTTAATTTTAGATTTTGAAAAAACAATTAAACAATTTGAGAATATATTAAGTGATCACGATTTTATTTGGACTATTAGAGATAGGCTAAATAAAACAAATCATCAATTAAAAGTTAATTTATTGGAATGGATAATGACTACATTTCGGACTATCTATCCTAATGCAGGCTACCCTAAGGGTGGATTTTCAGGTAATAGACAACCTTGGGATGCCGCCGACTTCCTTAAGGGGATTGTTGCTCAGTTAGCTAAAAATCCTAGCGATGAAGCTTCTAGAGCATTAGAGCGACTTAAGAATGTAGAACAAGATGGTTATACAGATTTAATAAAAACTTTACAGTATGAACAAAAGCAAATACGAGTTGAGAGTTTATATACTCCTCCTACAATTGAACAAATTAAAGCAATTTCAGAAGATTTACCCCCTCAGTCCATCTCTGATTTACAAGCTTTTATTCTAGAAGAACTAGCTGTAGTTCAAGCTAAAATCAGAAGTGATGATGCAGAATCTTGGCGTGGTTTTTATGACGATAATGCTAAACCATATAAAGAAGAACGATGTCGAGATCATTTGTTAGGATTGCTCCGACAAGGAAGTAACGAAGTTGTTTATGAGGTGGAAGTTCATGAAGCTGATGATAAAGAAGCTGATATAGGATGCACTGTAGGGCAACTACGTTTACCAATTGAAGTGAAAGGGCAATGGCATTCTGAATTGTGGACAGGTGCAGATAATCAGCTCAATAAACTATATGCACAAGACTGGCGTGCCGAGGGTAGAGGTATCTATCTTGTGCTATGGTTTGGCTTAAGGACTGATAATAAGAAGTTAAAAAGCCGAGGTAAGGGGAAACCTATCCCTACTGCCGCTGATCAATTAAAGGAAATGTTGATTGAAAGTAGCCAAGCTGCAAAATCTGGGCAAATTGAAATAGTGGTTTTAGATATTGAAAAATTGAGTTGTAAAAATTGAAATGGAATAAATATATTTATTAGTAGATGGTTTATATGATTTTAGAACACTGATCTTATAAAATTTAAAAAAAACTTTATATTTAGCGATTGGGTAATTATAATTTTTCAGTCTCTTTTTTGGTCTTTAAAATGTTAAAAAAATTAAATGATAAATATGGTTTGGATTTTAATGGTCTACTTGGTCTAGGATCAATTGTAGCTTTTATATATGTAATTTTTTTTAAGTTAACTTTTTATAATATTCTTGATGTAGAATGGTATGTAGCTATTTTGTCACCTCAACAAATTATATTATCTTCATTGACATTATTAGTTGTAAGCTCAGTAAGTATAATTTCAAGCTTTTTTTTTGATAAGTTTTTTAAAATTACTTTAATTTCAGAGGTAAAAGATCTATTTTATTTATTTTTTTATGCATTTGTAATATATATTATTATGCGGGTGGTTATTGTTTTTGGGTTTTATTCAGATGATATTCCTCTAAAATATAAAAATTATATAACTTATATTGGTTTGAATGTTGGGTTTTCTAGTTTTTATCTTTTTTATAAAAAAATAGTATTATGGGGGGAGAATCAATATAGTATAAATAATAATCATTTTCTTTGGATTAAATTTAAAAAAGCAATAGCTCAAGGAGTAAAATTTTTAGCTCCATTAATGTGTATTACAGGAATAGCAATTACACCAATAGTTTTGGGACATGATGCTGCAATTCAAGTTAAATCGCAAATGGCTAAAATACTTCCAGAAGTAATTTTAAAAGAAGAAGAAAGAAAATGGTATTTATTAGAAGCCAATAGTACAGATTCGTTATTAATTACCCAAGAGGATCAAGATGGGAAAAAAAGCTATATAACTAGAACTGTAGAAATGAAAGAAATAGAGGTTGTTAAATAAGTAATCAATTTATAATTTTAAAAATTCATACCATTCCCAAACAGCCTCCCAAGGCTGTTTTTATTTCCCCACTTAACAATAACTCCCTCATTATTTAGCCTTACTTTCCTAACGATTTAATTTAAAGCAAATGTCATTTTGCGTGCTTGACTGCAATAAATGTGAAGCTTATCCTTTGCCTGCTGGCCTACATTGCCAGTCGGTTTTAGCAGACCGCATAGTAAGAGCATCAGATTATTCCTTCTGAGGAGTAGTCTCATGTATATCAATCGTCCCTCGCTCGTTGCGGTAGGACGAGTGAGGGACACCTTCGGGTGTGCTGATTCTTACTATCAGTCTGCTAACCCTTGCTCGTTCTGCCACCATAATTTTAATGTCGGCAGAACTCCCAATAAAAAGGAGTTGGCTTTGCACATCCATTATTTCTTGGCTCTCGATGCCAAAAGCTATAACGACACAGCTTAAAAATTAAAGCAGCTTGATTGCCCTAAGGTTTTCAGGCTTAAAGTCTTTTTTCACTTAAAACTTAGCAACAACAAACTTGAGATGTGCCACTCACAGTCTTTACGGCTTTGCTGTGCCTTTTTTTCTCCCAGAAAGGGCACAGGCTTTTTATCTCATTTAGAAACAACAAGAATTTATAACGGTAAAACGATGCCAAAATTAGTTCTCCCAACACGTGCCATACAAGTCATTAATACGTCGATTTATTTATTTCACCATTTTGGGTTTCATACTGTTGGGGTCGACAGAATCGTGAAAGAGTGCGGAATTCCAAAAGCGACTTTTTATAACTACTTTCACTCGAAAGAGCGGTTTGTTGAAATCTGTTTGATCGTACAAAAAGAACGTTTAAAAGAAAAAGTGGTTTCAATTGCTGAGTACGACCAAGGCTCAAACGTGAAAGATAAACTCAAGGCACTTTATTTCTTACACACCGATTTAGAGGGGCTTTACTACCTATTATTTAAAGCCATTTTTGAAACGAAACTGAGCTATTCAAAAGCCTATCAAGTCGCAATTAAATATAGAACTTGGCTCATCAATGAAATCTATAGCCAACTTATAAAACTAAAAACCGATGCGACTTTTCAGGATGCAAAACTATTTTTATATATGATTGAAGGCGCAATTATTCAGGTTTTAAGCTCAGATGGAGCGGACGACAGAGAAGGGTACTGGAATATGATTTTTAATAGCTTTCTTTAGACGTTTCAGCTTATTTGGGGGAAAGGTATAACTCTAATTCTAAAATAGCTATTGGATGAGTTTTGAGAGTTGACTTCAAATCGTGGCTTAAGTGGTCTGAGGTCAAGTTTTTTTAAAGATACTTAAGCAATATGGTTTGCGTAACTTCAATCAAATACTGAAATATTTCGAATCAGCGTATGAGTTGCCTACGTCAGTCATCGTCTCGCGCAAAAGTATGCTGAATATAAATAGAGGAGTCATTCATGGGTACGCGTTCAACCATTATGGATACCAATAGCTTTCGTCCAGAACATGCTGCTGAGCTGGACCATGCTACCCGCAAACTGACCGATAAAAGAAATAAAATTTTAGGTGAATCCTATCGCTTGTTTTATCGTAATCCTGTGCATCTGGTAAAAGGACAGGGGCAATATTTATGGGATGCAGCAGGTCATCAATATCTGGATGTTTACAACAATGTTGCCAGTATTGGTCATTGTCATCCTGCGGTGATTGAAGCAGTGAATGAGCAAATGAAAATGCTCAATACGCATACGCGTTATTTACATGAAAATATTTTGGATTATACCGAAGAACTCTTACAAACCACTCCTGATGAAATTGACCGTGCCATGTATATGTGTACTGGCTCAGAAGCGAATGATTTAGCGATTCGTATTGCACGTGAATATAGCGGCGGTACAGGAATTATTGTGTCTCAAGAGTCGTATCATGGAACCAGTAGCTTAACGTCTGGGTGTTCTCCAGCTCTTGGAACTGAGCAGCCTTTAGATGCTACAACTCGTCTAGTTCCAGCACCTGATTATTATCGAATTCAAACTGATGATTTAGGTGAATGGTTCGCGCAGCAAATCCAGCAACAAATTGATGATATGAATGCAAAAGGGATCAAGTTTGCAGGTTTTTTAGCGGACTCAATATTTTCTTCTGACGGTGTAATGCCTAATCCTGTTGGGTTCTTACAAAAAGCGGTTGATGTCGTGCATGCCAATGGCGGAATCTTTATTGCCGATGAAGTACAACCGGGTTTTGCGCGCACTGGCGATTCTTTCTGGGGCTTTGGCCGTCACAATGTTGTGCCTGATATCATTACCACAGGTAAACCAATGGGTAACGGAGTTCCTGTGTCAGGGCTTTTAGCCAAGAGTGAAGTCCTTGCTGCTTTTAGCGATAAAATTCCATATTTTAATACCTTTGGCGGTAATCCTGTTTCTATGGCAGCGGCACAGGCTGTACTTAAAGTCATTCAGGAAGAAGAATTGCAAACCCATAGTAAATATGTGGGAGGGCTACTTCTCAAAGAACTCACTAAACTTATGGATAAACATGAGATGGTGGGTGATGTACGTGGCGCTGGTTTATTTATAGGATTTGAACTGGTTAAAGATAGAGCCACAAAAGAGCCGAATAAAGCGTTGGCTTTGAACCTTATTGAGGAGCTCAGAAACACTCATCGAGTTTTAACCTCAGTTGCAGGTCCTTATGGAAACGTATTAAAGCTACGTCCTCCTTTGGCTTTCCAAACAAAAGATATCGATTGGTTAGTTGGAGCTTTGGATCAAGCCTTAACAAAATTAAAGTAAGACCTTCTATAAAAAAACACCCTTCAAGTTGGATGTTAAATCTAATTTGAAGGGTATTTTGTTGTTCAATTATTTTGTGGCTGTAAAAGTTATCTCGAATTGCTTAAATAATAAAAAGGCCTTTATTCAAGGCCTGTATTTGCGATGTTTTAGTGTCTTAATTGGCGTGGAGTAACACCAAACCAGCGTTTAAATGCACGAGACAATGCACTTACTTCTGAATAACCTAATAAGAATGCCATTTCTGAAATTGGAATATTTTTCTGCTTAATATAATGTTCGGCCAATTCACAACGAACCTGATCGACCAAATGGGTAAAGGTGAGTCCTTCATTTTTTAAACGGCGGGTAAGAGTACAACTCGTTAAACCAATATCGTGAGCGATTTTTTCAAGATTTGGTTCACCTTCACTTAGTTCAAGTTGGATGTGAGAGCGAACCTGATCTGCAAGACTTTGGCTTTGAGAAGAGCGATTGAGTAACAGCAGCGTATCTAAAATTACTGTTAATAAAATAGAATCACGCCCCGGCATAGTATGTTGGACGTCTTTTTTTGAAATGATGATGGAATTAAAAGGTTGATCAAAATAAACAGGCGCGTTAAATAATTTGCTGTGTTCTTGCCAGAATTCAGGTCGAGTATGCTCAAAGTGAATCGCGCGTGGTGAATAATGAGGGCCCATGACTTCACGAATCACGTTCATAAACATGCCCATAGTCAGTTCTGCATCTTGGCGGCGAGTTAAAATCGCGCCGTGTTGAACTTGATAATCTATACGCCAGCTATCTCCCAAATCTACCATTCGATTAAGCGTATCTTTCTGATGCAAATAAAAATTATTGGTCATGTTCATGAGTGCAGATTCTAATGTGTTTGAACAAAGTCCAATGTACCCAATGAGCCCTAATGATTTCGGTTGAAACTGTTGACCATAGTGCAGACCAAAATTATCACAACCAGAAACCAGTGCTGCCTGTTCTAGCACCTTGCAATAATTGGGTAGTTGTAAACTTAAAGTTGGGCTGATTAGAAGTTCAGGATTAATACCACTAATACCTAAAACACGATCAACATCTGCACCTTTTTGAAGAATAAACTCGCTTAATCCAGAAGCGGCTGCAGACAATACACCCTGATTACACATATTTGAATCGACAAGATGAGCTGGGTTGAGATGTAACATGTCAAGTCTCATGATATTTATTCCTAACTATTCTTATATTAAGCAAAAGCCATACCAGTTTTTACTTACATCCATGATTTTGTGTTGTTAAAAGTTTTTATAAAATAATGACTTATGTGTTGCTGTTTTAAGTTTCAGGCTTGATTCTTTAAGAAGAGATCAAGAGTTGTATTTTTGGTTGGGTAGCGAACTAAAAGAAGGCAAAAAATGCATTAGAGATAGGCAAAAAGGGCAGAACTAAAACAAAAAATTAAGCGGCTTCTCATGCATACAACATGTATTGTAGGCATGAGAAAATAAGTGAAATATTAATTTTTTGTAGTTTTTGCCGTTTGCGCGCCATAACTTAAACTAGCCATTGAGGGTCTAAATTGACCTGTATTGGCATCGCGCCCTTGTAATAAAAACTTAGGATTGGCTTGACCATAGCCCTGCACAGCCTGCTGAGAAAACTTGCCAATATCAGAACTTGGACTGCGCAATCGGTTGATAATCAGAACCTTCTGAGTCGTAGTAAAGTCTTGCATCATATTTTGATCGCCTTCGCTGTCACCTGCGATAAAAATTGGTCCGTAACCATATTTAGAGACTAAAAAACGCTGGATGGTTGCGGTTTTGCCTTTACCTTGAGTTTGCGCATAGCCATGACGAAACTCAGGTAAAATTCGATTTTGTGCATCTCGCTCTAACTCCATGGCGTAGGCATTTTTTTCATTAATGTTATAGCCGATCTCTGGATTAGAAATAATTTCCTTAATGACATCAATAAAAGATGCCGAACAGACATAGACATCAATGCCATTATCTTGAAAGGCCTTAAATAGATTTTGCATTTCACGGTATGGTCTTAAACCATTTTCCCAAGTGGTTTTTACAACACCTGCTTGGCCCGAAAGCGCTGCGGGTGAGGTCCATGTCACAGGTCCAATCGGTTGCTGCATTTGCCAAGCCACCGTTGCTTTTACCAAATTACGGACTTGTTGTTCTGTAAGCCCAGTAAACAAATAAGTGACCCACGGATATGCAACTTCATGATCAAACGTGTCTCCAATAGCCGCATATAGATATCTTATTTTAGTAATGAAATCGAGATAATGCGGATCTTGTTTAATTTGATCCAGACTTTGCTTGCCTTTTAGACCGCTATAGTGGTGATAAAGCCATGTATAGCTGGCAATAATATCTGGGGCGATTTTATCAATATTGACGGCTTGGCCTTGCTGGTTATTGTAGGCCGCTTCAAAATTTTGAGAGCTAATTCCTTTACGAATAATTTGATTAAGCTGCTCTGGCGTGACATTAAAGGCTAAGTGTTCAAGCTGATAAATTAAAGTGGCTTCTTCGATGTCTAAAAATACTGAGGTATTGTCAAAGTCAGTGACGATATACGGACGCTTGTCAGAATTGTAGTTAGGGCTGTCTTTTCCATAGGTAGCAATCAATTGATTAAGTTGGTCAAAGTTAAAAGCGTCCCATTGACCTTTTTGTATATATTCCTTTTTTTGAATAGCGACTGTGGGAGATGTGCTTTGCAGAGGGTTGTAGTTACATGCGCTTAGCGCAATCATACTTGCCAGACTACTGGTGAGTAATAGTGCTTTGGCAACTCGGCTCAGTTGATGGGTAGCTTGCATAAACCCTTCCTTTAAATTCTATAAAATTTAAAAACTAAAAATTGGAAATGAGGGAAAAGCGATCTAAATCACTTTTCAAACTCCTACAGGCATTTGTCCGTTTAAATATTTTTTGCAGAGACGCACAGTTTCATTGGACCATTGATCGCCAAGACTTTGAGCCATTTCTGTTTGTGCATGCGAACCATTCCAAGCCATCATTTGAATACGGCGTTGCATGATAAAAGTCGGGATCATTTCATATTCTTCAGACTGAATATGGCCTACACGTTCGTAGCCTTTTAACCAGTGATCCACCCATTGAGGCGCATTTGCATAATGTTCATTGAAGCTAATCGCAGCGGCGAGGTCATGCATAAACCAACTCATTCCACAGTCATCAAAATCGATCACGCCAATACGTTCTTGTTGTAGTAATAGATTGGTTAAACGCAAATCGGCATGAATCAGGCCATAACGCTCCTGTGTTTTGCCAAAAGAATTTAAATCTTTCGCGATTTGTACAATGGCTTCTTCAATCACGCCGTGATCTTGTTGTCTCAAGTGAGGTGCATTTTTCCAGTTTCCCCAGTGTCCATCCGCACCGATCATGGTTTCATGATTCCACACAATACGTTGAAAGTTTTCAGGCGCTTGCCATGTTTTGCTATGTACGTGCAACTTTGCAGTAATTTGTCCTAGTTGCTCAAATGCAGTGGGGTCAACTTCAACAGTAGGCATATCGCCCTCAACCCAGTTAAAAAGGACTGCATAACGATAAATATCATTCGATAGTTTCAAGGTAATTACGCGTTCACCCGATTGATCTGCAATCGCAACAGGAACTTGAATACCACTCGCATTTAAGGCATCTAACCATTCAAGCTCACTTTGTATATCCAGTTTGCTGTGATAGTTCGGACGATGGATTCGAAGTGCATATCGGGCAG